>ERZ1066136.1684-NODE-1684-length-10659-cov-5.526311_pt1 | contig 10659 bp, 14 predicted proteins | sample MGYA00382783_ERZ1066136 | MGnify/ENA primary metagenome ERZ1066136 (study PRJEB33369, sample SAMEA5778366) | biofilm metagenome | biome: Industrial cooling water; feature: Water cooling tower basin; material: Biofilm | place: United Arab Emirates | collected... | reverse complement strand
GGTATCTCCTACCGTTTCCGCGTCATCGACTCCCCGATGATCAACGCCTTTGCTCTGCCGGGCGGCTACGTATTCCTCTACCGGGGCCTCATCAATAAGGTTGAAAACGAAGCGCAACTCGCGGCGGTCATCGGTCATGAGATCGCGCATATCGATCTTCGTCATTGTGTCGAGCGGTATCAATACCGGCTGAAGCTCAAGGAGATGAAGCTGCCTTCCGACGCGGGTGCCCTGGCGGACTTCGCCCGTGGTCTGGGCATCCAGACCTATTCCCAGCAGCAGGAACTTGCTGCCGACGCGCATGGCTGGAAGCTCGCCGTCGAAGCCGGCTACGATCCCGATGGCGCGCGTAGCCTCATGGCGCTCTTTGATCAGCTCTATCTTCGGAATCCTTCTCAACCGAATCTCCCCAATTCCCCCGCGCAGGAGAGCGCCGCCGCCGTGGATCGCGCCTTCGAAGACTTCTTCAGTAGCCATCCGCCTAGTGCGCGCCGCGCACAGGCACTGCGCGAATTGATTGAGTCCGAACGCACGCGCCTGGTGGGCCGCGAGTTCTGTGTCGGACGCTCGAATCTCCACGATCGCGTCACCTGCTTGCAACGGCGCGCGCCGGATGAGATCGTAAAGTTCCAATAGACCGCATCATGGACGAACGCCAGTATTACTCCGAATCCCCGGCCCGCAAACCCGCGCAGTTGAACTGTCCCTATTGCCGCACCGTCGACTCCTACGAGCTCAACTGGATTGTGCGCAAGAAGAAGGACCGCTTGCCCGGCGGCGCCGACGAACGCGATCGCGCCAAGTTTGCCAAGGCCCAAAGCTACATGGTCCTCGTCGACAACCAGGTGATGTGCAAGAACCTGCGCTGCCGCAAGCGCTTCGATATCTCCGGTATCAAGACCATGGCCTTCATCTAAACGAAAAGCCCGGCCCCTGACGAGGGAAACCGGGCTTGTTCGGATTCGCTTTGCGCGACGGACGAGCTAGTGAGCGGTCTGATGACGGCTCATGATCTCCGCCATTTCATCTTTCAGCTTCAGTTTCAGCTTTTTCAGCCGGTGCTCTTCCTGCTCCTCTTCGTAGGAGAGTTCGGCTTTGGCTTCTAACTCCGCTACCTTCTGCTTGTACTCCGAATGCTCCGACGCCAGCTTGGCGAACGTCTCATCCGTCGCGATCAGATGCGCTTTCAAATCGTCCGAAGACAATACATTCATAGGGGTGGTTCTCCTTTTACGAGTCCACGCCGAGTCATTATGTTCAGGAATTGCTTCTCCGGGACCGGAGAAGTGAGGCTCGGTGGGAAATGATGCTTGAGCATCGTCCAACGTGCCCCAATCTTACTCCTTTCTCCAGCGGAAAACAATCCCTGACTCCGGCTTTTCCCCCGGTCCGTCTGGATAGTAGTTGGGGCGCACACCAACGTTTACAAAGCCTAACTTTTTGTAGAGCGCTTGTGCCGCAAGATTCGATTCGCGGACCTCGAGGAACCAGTCGCCGGACGTGCGTTCGAGGGCCGAACGCAAGAGCGCCTCCGCGATTCCTTGGCGCCGGAACGCCGGCTCGACTTCGAGGTACAACACCTCGCTTTCGCCGGGAGCGACGACTCGAGTTACGAGGTAGCCAGCCCGGATGCCGTCCACCTCCGCGAGGTCTGCCGGATAGTCTTGCCAAGGCGAAGGTGCATTACCCTGACGAATTACAAGAGCTCGCGCCATAAGTCCTTTTGCTTTTCGCCGAGGATTCGCCAGTCGAACTGCTCCGCATGTGCGCGGCCCGCCACCGCGAGGCGCTGACGGGTCGCATCGTCGTCCAGAACCAAACGAACTCCGGTGAGGAAGTCGGCGGGCGATTCGGCGACCCAGGCGTTGACGCCGTGCGTGACGCCCAACCCATTGACGCCGCTTGGGGTTGAGACGACCGTGCGCTGCATGGCCATAGCTTCCAATACCTTGATGTTTGTACCTGCGGATACGAGCGTGGGTACGATCACGCAATTCGTTTTGTCATAGAGCGGGCGGACGTCGGCGACGAAGTCGAACTTAGTAACTCGATCGAGTTGAGGAAGTTCGTAGTAACGGTCGGCGTCGGGTCCGGCGACAATGGTCAGGGTGCAATCGTGCAGTTGTGGCCAGATGTTACTGAGAAACCAGCGGATCGCGGTAACGTTGGGGAAGTGCCGGAAGGATCCGATGAAGAGTATATTTCGCCCGTTCTTCTCCGGAGTTGGCTGATAGCGGTCGAGGTCGACACCATTGGGGATTACGACGCCGGTGCCGAGTAAGTCGCGATCCTTCTCCGACATGACGACGATTCGACAGAAGTGTCGAATTCGGGAGAGTTCGAAGCGGCGCCAGCGCCAGAGGTTCCAGCGATTCGACAGAAGTGTCGAATTGGCGGCGACTTGTTGAGCCAGGTCGAACGTGACATCGTGCTCCACTAAAACCTGACCGCCATAGCGGGCGAGTGCCGTGTATTCGATCTGGAGCAGCGGACCGCCATATTGAGCCACCGCACGGCGCATGGCGGGCGACTCGTATTCGGCGACCTCGGGGGGAACGAGCGTCGACCAACGAGGTTCGCGATAGTAAGGCTTCTCGACGAGGACCAGCCGGCGGCAGAAGGCGAGTAGAGGTTCGGGTTCGATTCGCTCGCCGGTCTCGGTGAACGAGAGGAGCGTGATGTCGAATTCGTCGGAGGCGGCGCGAAGAAGGTTAAACATGCGGACCGCGCCGCCGTGAGAGAGCGGATAAGGGAAGTAGGGCGTGAGGACGGAGACGGCACGGCGTTCGGGAGAGGCGGGACGGCCTTCGATCACGCGGATCTCGTCGGGGACGCGCGAGCGGTCGCGTTTGAAGGGGTAGAGCCAGCGGGGCCGGAGGAAGATACGGTCGAGCGGAACGCCACGGAGAAAGAGCAGCGAGGCGATCCAATGCCGGAGCTTGAGGTGGTGGCGATCCAGGTTTGGGTGAAAAGCGAGCACCTTTGTCGGCGCGATCGCGAACGCAGTGCGCCAGTGTTCGACGGGGACGGCGAAAAGGGCGAGACGGTAAGGGCGAAGCAAGGTGTGGGCGTTTTCGGGGGTAACGAGGAGAACGCGGCGGTCCGGAACGAGGCACCGCATCTCGGCTGCGATGGGTTCCGAGATGGCGGCGATGATGGCTTCGGGATCCTTGCCGAGAGCGCGAAAGAGGAGTTGCTTAAGCCGTTGCTTCACGTCGACGGGTGAGGGTGATGATGGCGTATCCGATCAAGGGACAGAAGGCACAAACATAGCAGACGGGAGCGAAGCCGTGCGTGGAGGCGATGCGGCCGACGAGCGGACCCATGATGAGGTTCAGCACTCCGAAGGCCATGGTGAGCAGGGCGACGGCAAAGGCGGCGCGGGACTGGCCGTAGGCGTCGACGGGGAGAGTGTAGAAGTTGACGCCTTGGGCTTGAGCGCAAAAGTAGCTGAGCGAGATGAGAAGCGCGGCCCAGCCGGCGGTGGGCATGAAGGGGACGGCCGCGGTGATGGTCATACCGAGAGCCATGAAGAAGACGGTGCGGCGGCGGGCGTTTTCCGGTGTCAGCCCGGAGAGGGTGAGGCGGCGGGAGAGCCAGGCGCCGAACATCGCGCCGAGAACGGAGATGGCGGCGGGCATCCAGGCGAAGCCGTAGTTGGTCTGCGCCAGGGAGAGCGAATAGGTCTTGACGAAGAACTCGGTGGTCCAGAAAGTCCAGAGAGCGAAGATTGTCATGGCGAAGAAGTTGCCGGCGGCGAAGCCCCAGAGCTGCGGATCGCGCAGCATTTGGTGGAAGTCGATGCGCGGTGCGACGGTGGCGGGGTCGCCTTCGGGTACCTGCTCGTGACGCGCGACCCAGATCCAGAGCGGGATCCAGAGGAGACCGAGAGCGCCGGGCACGATGAAGGCCCATTGCCAGCCGAAGCGCAGGGCGATCCAAGTGAGACCGGTGGCGGCGCCGATGCCGCCGATGGAGAGTCCGGCGGAACTGATGGCGGGTCCGAAGGCGCGTTCGGCGGGCTTCAAATAGCGGTGGGAAGCTTTGGCGGTAGAGGGGATGCCGGCGGATTCAAAGAGGCCGAGGATGGAGTGGGTAACGAGAAGGGAAGGAAAGTTGAAGGCGAAGCCGCGGGCGAGTCCGGCGAGGGACCAGAGGGCGACGGCGGTAGTGGTGCCGCGATGGAGGCCATAGCGGTCGAGCAGATATCCGGCGAGGGGTGCGGAGAAGGCATAGAGGGCGTTGAAGACGCCGATCATGGTGCCGTACTGGGCGACAGTGAAGTGGAGTTGCTCGCGGAGGAGGGGGGAGAGCGTGGAGAGGACCTGGCGGTCCACGTAGTTGAGGATCGAGCTGATGTAGAAGATGCTCAGGACGAGCCAGCGATTGCTCATGCCTTGGCAGTCAGGCCACGTCCTGAAAGTTGTTCGGGCCTTGTTCGATGACGATCGCGTATTTCTTCATGACGTTTCACGCAAAACCAGCTTGGGTCAGAACACTTGTCAGGGTATCAGGATGGACGTCGTCGGCGAGTTGACTAACTCGAAGATGTCGTCTCGGTTCGAGCTTTGGGTGAAGCGCACGTGCCGGATGCATCATCGACGGCCTCAAGATCGCGTACAACGGAAGGATGGCGCGGATACGAGTGGCGCGAGCGGGGGATGCGGACGAGATCGCACGGGTGCACTGGGATTCCTGGGAGACGACGTATCGCGGCGTGTTGCCGGACGAGGTGCTCGATGAGCGGACGGTGGAAGTGCGGCGGGCGTTCTGGGAGCAGTTGTTGAGCGACGAAGCCACGGTTTCGGGCGTGCTGGTGAGTTGTTCGGAAGAGGGCGCGATTGAGGGGTTCGTGGCGTGCGGCCGCGAACGGTCCGGCACACTAGGCGCTGAGGGTGAAGTCTATGCCATTTACGTACGGCGTGAGTGGCAGGGGCGAGGGTACGGGCGGGGATTGATGGCGGCGGCGGCCGGGTGGCTGCGCGAGACGGGATGTTCGTCGCTGGGATTGTGGGTGTTAGCGGCGAATCCGGCGGTGAAGTTCTATGAGCGAATAGGCGGGAGAGTAATCGCCCGGCGAATGGAGTTGTTTGGCGGCCAGGAGTTCGAAGAGTTGGCGATGGGATGGGACCGGATCGATCACTTGCGGCCTTGACGGTAGAGCTCCATGATCCATTGGGGCTCGGCGGGCTCCTCGACCTGGGGCATTCCTTTGGTGGCGGCCCAGCGATGGATCCAGGATTGTCCGTTGGGTCCGGTGTAGGTGTCGGGCAGTTGATAGGCGGGGTCGCGGAGAGCTTCGGCGAGGGGGATGAAGCGATAGCCGCGGCGCTTGAACAGGGCGAGGAGATCGGGCATGGTGTCGGCGTTCAGTTGATTGGCGTGGAGCAGAATGATCTGCGGGATCTCGCGGCCGACGACCTCGACGGAGCGCTTTTCGAAAAAGGCGGTGGCGCCTTCGATGTGCTCGAGGTAGGCAGCGCGGACGCGGGCGGGGTCGCGCGAGTAGACGTAGGCGAAGACGTAGTCCGAGGTGTCGATGGTGACGGGGGCGATGCGGTAGTTGTTCTTGGCGAGGTAGTCCTCAAAGCCGCGTCTGATGTCGAGCGTGAGTCCGGTGTGGAGGAACGTGTGGCGGAAGAAGACGGAACGCCGGCCGCCGCGCGCCTGGGTGATCGGAGGCTCGGCCGCTTCGAGGTTCTGGATGTAGTCAGCGAGCGGGACGCGATGCAAGCTCGGATGCGTGCTGGTGTGATTGCCGAGGTCGAGTTTGTTGTCACGCCAGATCTTGAGGATAGACTGCAGGCCCGCGTCGCCGATGGCGCGCGCCTTGGCTGAGCCGGGATTGACGAAGCCGATGGCGTGGGTGCCGCGCAGGTGTTTGGTGAGGGCGCGGGTCATGGAAGTGAGTTCGGCGAGGTCCTGGGAGGGAGAGTCCCCGCCGCGGGGCAGGTCGTCGATGGTGATAACGAGTTGGCGTTTCGGCGGGGTCTGGGCGGTGAGGAGGAGGAGGGGAAGGGTGGCGAAAAGGAGGAATTTCATCGGGAGGGCTCATGAATGCGAAAAACGCGATAGATCGCAAAGTCTCGCGCGTTCGAGGTGGCGATGTCAGAGACACCGTTCGCGAAGTAAGTGGCCGCGAGCATGGTGTCGAGGAGACGCTTGCGGCCAAGGGGATGGGCTTGGATCCAATCGGCGAAGAGGCTCACGGCGGAATCGGTAGGGTACGCCTGAACGGTTTCGGAGGCATGCCACCAGAGTTCGCAGTGCGCCAGCGCCGCCTTGATATCGAGCGGTGACTGAAATCGACTCCGATCGGTCACCACGTGAACAAACTCAGTAAGCACCTGAGGTGCGAGGGCAATTCTCTCTCCGCGGCCAATCAGGGACTGCAACATTGACCGTAATGGTCTTCATATGGCCAACATAGCACTGTCTGATGGGCTATTCGTAGTGCGCTCGGTGCGTTGGCTACACTCAAGAACGTGATCTTCGAATGGGACGCCTCGAAAGCGATTTCGAACCGGAAGAAGCACGGCGTTTCATTCGAACAGGCGGTGGCCGTGTTTCGGGATCCTCTGGCGCTGACGTTCGAGGATCCGGACCACTCGGAGGACGAAAATCGTGAGATCACGATCGGGCATACTGAGGATACGGTGCTCGTTCTGGTTTCCCATACCGAGCGGAAGGGGAGGATCAGAATCATTAGCGCCCGGAAGGCAACACGGCAGGAGCGCAAGCAATATGAAGAAAGTCAATAAGAACATCAGTGATGGGTTGCGCACCGAATACGATCTGAAGGAACTTGGCCGTGGCGTGCGGGGCAAGTACTTCAAGCGGGCGATGGCGGGATCGAATCTGGTGCTCATTGAGCCCGACCTGATGCGTGTGTTTCCGACCGGTGAAGCTGTGAACCGAGCGCTCCGGATGCTGGCGGAGACGGCGAAGGCGGTGAAGAAGCGGAAGTCGGGCAAGCCATAGCGCTGGAGCTTTCATGGACGCGAATGAACGCCAATTGCATCTGAACTTGGAGAACTTGGTGTCGGCCAGCCGACAATGGCTTGAGGCTAGCCGCGGATCCAAGGCTTATGATCTTTTAAAAAGAGTCGATCACCTTTATGGGGTGATTCATCAGTCGGTGGATTTTTCCGTCAATGGATCGGAGTCGGCCCAGGTTGTCCACATGGCCTTCCTTTTGTGTCACCGAGCGTTGCTGTCGGCGAGCGTGGCTGCTCTCAGTGGCAATCCGGAGGATTCACCGGCGTTGACTCGCCGTGCGCTCGAAGCCGCGAAACTGGTCTTGGCGATCAAGGCCAATCCCGCGAATTTTCGCTTATGGACGGCTCCAAAGCAGAGAATCGGGCGGTGGAAACTGCGGAATGCCGGCCAAAAGCCCAAGGAGCAGCTTAGGCTGAATTATGAGGGACTGAAGGACGACCCTCTCTTCGAGAATATCCAAGCTCTGATCGGGGCACTGTCTGATATCGCTGTTCACTTCACGCCTGAGCATATCTCGGGCTATGAGTGGCTGCATATTGCAAATCCCGACGGTTTGACGGTGTCGTTTGAACGCAGTGTCGAAGATGTTCAACAAGAAGCGCTCATGTTGGCTGCGCAACACCAATTGATCCACTGCGTGTTTGACCGCTACTTCGATGAAGCGATTCGCGCCTCCGGAAATGTTCAGGACGCATCCCAGACGGCGCTTGAGATCCTCCGGGAATGTTTCGCGGATTTTGGCCACGAGGATCAGATTGAGCGAATGAGTCAGAGTTGGTTTGGTGTAGTGCCCCGCGAGCATCGGTGGGCAAGGAGAACTTGATAGGATCAGCGCATGGCATACCAAGTCACGCGGCGGACAGCAATAGCGGCGGCCTCGAGTGCGGGGCTCGCGATGGCGGCTCCGGCCAAAGGCGACCGGCCGGCGATGCTGGGAGGCGCGCCGGTGCGGAAGGACAAATTTCCGTCCTGGCCGCGGTTCGATCAGCGCGAGGAGCAGGGATTGCTCAAGACGCTCAAGTCCGGCAAGTGGTATCGGGTGGGCGGGGCGCAGGTGGATGCGTTCGAAAAGGCATACTGCGGCCTGACGGGATCGCCGCACTGCCTGGCGGTAGCGAATGGGACGAGCGCGTTGATCACGGCGCTGGGCGTATTGGACATCGGTCCGGGCGACGAAGTGATCGTGCCGCCGTACACGTTTATCGCGACGGTGAACGCGGTGCTGATGTTCCACGCGACGCCCGTGTTCTGCGATACGGATCCGGCGACGTTCCAGATGGACCCGAAGAAACTGGAAGCGAAGATCACGCCGAACACGCGGGCGATCATTCCGGTGCACATGGGCGGCGCGCCGGTGGATCTCGATGCGATCCTCGGGATCGCGAAGAAGCACAACATTCCGGTGATCGAGGATGCGGCGCAGGCGCACTTGGCGACGTATCGCGGTAGGCATGTGGGTACGTTCGCCGAGATGGGCTGCTTTTCCTTTCAGGCTTCGAAGAATCTGAACTCGGGCGAGGGCGGCGCGGTGTTGTTCCGCGAGCAGACGATGGCGGATCGCGCGTACGGATTCCACAACAACTCGCGCACGAAGACGCAGCCGGGCGAGGTGTTCCGCTACGGGATGCGGGGGGCGAACCTGAGATTGACCGAGTTCCAAGGCGCGCTGCTGCTGGCGCAGATGTCGCGGCTCGAGGAGCAGGCGAAGCGGCGCGATGAGAACGCGGCGTATCTGACGAAGATGTTCCAGGAGATTCCGGGGATCGCGCCGATTGTGCCGACGGCGGGGGCGACGCGTTCCGCGTGGCACTTGTACATGTTGCGCTACGATGCGCAGAAGTTCGCGGGTTTGCCGCGGGCGAAGTTTTTGAAGGCGCTGGGGGCGGAGGGGATCCCGGCGTCGTCCGGTTATGACCCGTTGAATCGCGAGCCGTTCCTCGAGACGACGCTGAACTCGCGCGGCTACGAGCGCATTCTCGGCAAGGGCGCTTATGCAAAGTGGATGAGTGCGAATCAGTGTCCGGCGAATGACCGCTTGTGTCAGGAGGCGGTGTGGTTTACGCAGACCGTTCTGCTGGCGGAGCGTTCGGACATGGAGCAGATTGTCGAAGGGGTGCGGAAGATTTCGCAACACGCAGGCGAGTTGGCTAAAGGGTAGCCGCGAGATGCGGAATACTATCCGCATGAGACTCCTTTCCCTGATGGTGCTTTGGGTGTCGGTGGCGGTGGCCGCGGACGAAGTGGATAAGTACTTCTTTGGCTTCCTGCGGAACGCGCCGGGACGGGCGACGCTGCCCAAGGAAGAGATGGTGGAACTGCAGAAGGCGCACCTGGCGCACTTAAACGCGATGGCGGAGAAGGGGGCGCTGGTGGCGGCGGGTCCGTTGCGCAATGGGGGCGAACGGCGGGGCGTGATTATCTACAAGACGGCGACGTTGGAGCAAGCGCTGGGGATGGCGAATGCGGATCCGATTGTGAATCGCGGGCAACTGGTGGTGGAGTTGGAGCCGTGGGTGGGTCCGAAGGGGATAGGCGAAGAGTACAAGCGGATGCAGCGGGAGTCCGGGGGGAAGATGCAGGACAAGATGGTGCGCTTGTGGGTCCTGCACACGCCGGCGGAGGGGTGGAAGATCCACCGGGAGAAGCCGGCGGCGTTAGCGGAAGGCGCGACCGTTTATGAGTGGTTCTGCGCGGAGGGCACGCTGCCGCCGCCGGCGAATGAGTAATTCAGGTTAACGATTCGGTTTGCTACATCCCTGGCAGGATGCTTGGATTGCATCACCGGTCACGCTGAATCCCGAAGGAATACCAAAGCGCTCTGCGGGCGGGTTTTCAAATCGGACTTCGGTACGTTCTTGAAGGAATGTCCTTTTTTGGCCCACCTTGGCACCGGCCTGCGGTTCAACTTCTACCTCGTTCTTGAGAACGATGTCGTGGTCCAGGGAGGCCCACATTTTTCCCACAGGGACCTGCTTCCCTTTCGCGGCGCCATCGAAAACCGCGAACACAAGGCAGGGAATGCCCTCAATCGTCGATGCCTCGATGGAGGGTTGGCGGATTCCGCGAAGTGCGCGGGACACCGGCAAGGTACGGGTCTGTCGAGCACTGCGTGTCGCATAGTTGATCTCGTACAAGTGACCCGTTAGCGCGTCGTGAAAGGTTCCAGGCTGGCCGCCTTCGGGGATAAAGTGAAGGCTGCCATTGCGATCGCGCATTTCAATGCCTGAAACAACCTGTTGGGAGATGATTCGACCGTCCAAAGCCGCGACAGTTTGGGTCTTACGAAGCTTGGCCACGTATGGAGTCCATGAGTTTTCAGCGGCGAAGCTAAGTGGTAGGTAGCACGCGAAGGCCAAGAGAATTGGATGGATTTTCATGGCTCAAGTCCTCCTATTGCGCCAAACAGCAGATGTAGCAGCTATATACGACGCCATCGCAAATATGCTGCGCTAGGTCGGAAGCCTTTGTCCAGCAGGTGGATGGCGGCGTGCAAAGCCCTGCAAGTGATCCCTGAATGTAAACGCAGCCACCTTGGCTGCATTGGGAAGTCTGGGTGTTAGCGTTCGGGGCCATTAGCAGTACAACGGCTGCTAAAAAAAAACAACATTCTCCAACGTTTTTTGTCGAGCATGAAAATGCTCCTCCTAGGTGGGAGAGTAC
>ERZ1066136.1683-NODE-1683-length-10665-cov-9.681527_pt1 | contig 10665 bp, 13 predicted proteins | sample MGYA00382783_ERZ1066136 | MGnify/ENA primary metagenome ERZ1066136 (study PRJEB33369, sample SAMEA5778366) | biofilm metagenome | biome: Industrial cooling water; feature: Water cooling tower basin; material: Biofilm | place: United Arab Emirates | collected... | reverse complement strand
ATGAAAAACAACGATCCTCGGCGTGCCATCCAGCCCGCCGCCGAGGTCCAAAGCTGCTGCCAAGCCACGAAAGCCCCTGAGTCCGAGAGGCCGTGGCTCGGTGGCTCCCTCGCGCGCCGATGGCGCACTGCTGAAGTTGTTTGCGGCCAACGTGCGCCGCGTGCGGCTGCTGACCGGCCTGACTCAAGCCGAGATGGCCGATGCCGCCGACATCGACCCCACCTACGCTTCCGGCGTGGAGCAGGCTCGGCGCAACCTCGGCATCCACAACATCCAGCGCATAGCCGACGCGCTGCACGTGGACGTGCGGGTGCTGTTCGATCCAGACCTGGAGCGACACCCCAACTGGGGTGGTGAGCTACCGGCCGCCAGAGCCGGCCGCGGAGCCAGCAAACCGGCGCCGAAGCGCTGATTGCGCGTTCGATGCTGGTGTCGGTGTGCGGCCGGAGCCGCGCGGCTCTGGCGGTTTGTGGTCGCGGAAACGCGGTCGGCTCAACCTGAGCAAGATTGCTCAGGTTGACCAAGACTCCAGACCTGGTTGACATATGCCGCCCAGAGCGCCGGTATGGTCCCGTGGCAAGTCTGGTCCGCTACGGGGGTTTGTGGTCGCGTGTCGTGCCAGCTGTGTTTCCTGTAGCGGGGTGGCCCTGGCGCCTAGCTTCTCGCCCCAACTCCGCCACCCGCGCCAGTACCTCCAACTCGAACTCGCAACCCCCGACCTCGCTCCAGTTCTCGTGGAACGAGAAGTCGATGGCCGTGGGGTGCACCTCGGGCGGCAAGCTGCGGATGGCCAGCAGGTGATGCAGTTCGACGACGTAGGTGCGAGCCAGCGCTTCGATAGGCCCGTGTCCGCCGTCACTCATCTGCAGCCGGCCCCAAAGGGTCGCCTGGGCTACGCCGTCCATGAGGCACCACTCGACGTACTCGCCCAAGTAGCCCTCCATGCGAGAGCCGGGCTTCTCTTCCCAGTAGATGGGTGAACCGGGCTCGTCATGCTCGAACCGTACGCTGAGCAGGCAGTACCGCCTGCAAAGCGGCTCCAGGGTTTGCAGCCGCTGCACCAGCGTGTCGGTCACCTGAACCGCAGCGAAGAGTTGGCTGATACATATCTCCCCGTCCATGGTCTCCACCGAGAGGAACAGCACCGGGTTCTCGGCGGCACTCACAGCGTGCCCTTCGCTGCTTCGAGCTGACGGCCCTTGCGCAGAGACTCGCCGCTGTAGTCCTTGGCGTCTATGCCGATGGTCCCAAGCGCTCGCTTAACCACGACCGAGACGAACGCTGCTGAAAGTCGGTCGGCTGTGGGCTCCCCTGCCCTGTTGAAGCTGGCGAACAGAGGGGATTCGGGTGGCAGCGCAAGGTGCTCGATGTACTGACGACACGCTGCGGCCGGACACAAGGGGCCTCCCGTCGTAGCCAGGGCGATCTTGCGGCGCACGGAACCATCCGGGTGGCGGAGCACCACAAACAACGCGTTGTCGGCGAAGCTCAGGTCCTGCACGTCGAGCGATACCAGCTGCTGCCGCTTCAGCGCCGCCATGAAGCCCAGTACCAGTAGCGCTCGATCTCGCCTGTCGAGCATGCTGCGGCCGAGTGCTTCTTCGCACCGTTCCAGCAGGGCCCGAGTGAGCGGCTTGGCAGAGCGGACGGCGCGCTTGGCTGGCAGCTCGGCTGGCGTGGCCTTGGCACCGGACTTCGGCGGAAATCGCCCCGCTTGCAGCCATCGGATTGCCGTCCTAACTTCCGCATCGTCTGTCGGCGACTCCAGGCCAGCGTCGGCGTGGGCGCGCTGCAGCGCCATGCAGCGCCGGTAGGCTGTGACAGCCGTGACACGCTTGCGGAGGACCTCGATGTAGCGAAGCACGGCCGCGGGGTCGGCCGGCACCGAGCCACCGAGCTTCTTGAAATTGGCCAGGTCCTTGTCGTACGCCGACGCTGAAGAGTTGGCCAGCCGCCTTGCGCGGCGGTTGTTCTGTCGCGCGCGAGGCGGCGGTGGAAGAGCGGAGAAGACCGACTTGGACGATTCAACTGCTGCCATGGAAGTACCTCTAGGGGTGAGTTCAGCCTTGCCGCGCGCAGCGCAGCAACGTAGGAGGAGTGAGCGAGAGCGGGAAGCTGCGAGTGCTTCAGCCCGGCGGCGCGCGAGCAATCACCAGCAGCGATCTCGGGCGCACTGCGACCGGCGAACGGCCCAACGCTCGGTAGACGAGCCGGCGGGTGCCGCGACGCTCGATCTCGACCCGTCCGTTGAACGCCGCCATTTCCGGCGCGCGTCGATCCGGGTCAAGGGTGAGCAGCGCGCGCACAGCGGCACCGCCTTGCAGCTCGCAGCCGGCGACGAGACACCAGTGGGCCCAGCTACACGACTCAAACTCCAGCAGCGGCACTGAACCTGCGTCGATGGCTCGCTTGGCCTCTGCCGCGATGCGGTCGGCTCTCGCGGTCGTCAGCACTTGGGTTTGCAGGCCCAGGTCGGCTGCGCGTACCAGTTCGACCAGGTCAGCCGGCGTCGAGCCGACGAACGCCAACTCGCGCGCCTGCTTCCAAACCGCCGCAAAGGGGCCGTGGGTAGCCCGGGTGAGCCGAAGCGCACGGGCACGGGGGTACCCCTTCAGCAGCAACAGCGCGGTACAGAGTGCGTAGACGCCGCAGAGGGCATCGAGCTGGCCCTGCGCCAGATGCAGGGGCTGACGTCTGGCCGTATCAACTGCTAGGTACTCTGCGGTAGCGCCGACCGTCAGCCCGCGCACAAACACATGTTGTGTGCTGTGCACCATGACTAGTACTCGCTAGGCAGCAGCAAAGTTGTGACGCTGCGATCCCACTCTGTGATGCACCAGACCTTGGCGTCGGAGCCGGGAAGCGCGTAGGAGGAGAAGACTCGCAGCCCCTCCTCAACGGCACGCTCGTTCTCGCGGAGGTCGTATGCACAGAGGTCGCCGAAGTCGCCGGTGACGTGGCGGGCGACCAGCGACAAGGGATTGATCTGGTGCTGATCCAGCAGTCGAAGCGCACCCGGGGTGTCAACGAGCCGGCCTAGGTCGAATCGCGGCTGAGGTGCGGCTGGCGCAGGCGCGAGCGCAGTCCTGTCGTGAGACATGGCGAAGGTTCCTTGTTGATATCGTGGTTCGCCAGAGCGCCGCCCACGGCTCCGCCCGGCTCAATACGAGCCAAGTCAACCGGAGGGTGGAGAAGCAGCGCCCTGGACTGGGGCCTGACGGATCGAACTTGCTGGGTACTGGCTCGCGGTGCGGAGCCAGTTGCCGGGCGGGTGACTCGGTTTCGAGGTCCGGCCCTGTCGATCAGATTTCTAAGTTTCGGCCGCTTGTGCCGCGGAAACTCGGCGCTTTGGTGGCACGATCCGTTAACTAGATTCTAAACGAACTACGCTTCAGATAGACTGCTAGATGACGGAAACTAGCCGCGAAGCCGCCACAGAGCCAACCTGCAGTAGCGAAAACTAGCGGTTGACCGATGGAAATCCGGCAGTTCCAAGAGCTGCAGCCGCCACGGCCGCGCCGCGCCGGTCTACATGGACGTGTCTACGTGCCGCTCCGGCCGTGGTGTCGGAAACTCCGGAGTCGCGTGGCCATGCATCACCGAGCTCACGGCCGCGCCGTGCTGCAGCGGGCAGGCGGGCTGGCTACAGAGCGGACGGCAGACGTTCAATCAGCGTCGAACTCGGTAACCCGAAGGACTCCACAACACGCTGCCAGGTGGTGACACCGACGAGCGCGGCAGCAATCGCATCGCGCTCTTCGGGGCCACGATGGGGGAAGCTGCTGGCCAGTGCGGAAGGTGTCAGCGCATCTTCGACTGCGGCACGCCAGACCGCGGGGACCGCGCCTGTGCCTGGAGTACCTTCAACGATGAACAGGCCGAACACCCTGCGCCGTGCTCGGCGCTCCCACGCTGCGTCGATGTGACGCCAAATCTGGTGCCGGCCTGAGAGCCAGGTCGTGTCAGTCGTAGGGCCCGCCTCCGTGCGTTTGCCCTCCACAACGATCAGTGCGTCTGGCGTCTCGATGTAGGCATCGGGAACGGTCGGTCCCTCGAAAACGTACCACGCTCGATGCGAAGCGCTCGCGCGCAGCGAGTCCAGCGCGAGCGCTGTCGCTTGGGGATCACCATCGAGCAAGCTCACCCGATCCGGGTGATCCGACTTCTGGGGGCGCAGCATCGAGGGATTGCGGATCATCCAGGAGAGAAGTGCCAGCGGAGGAGCCAGCGGCGTCTCGTTGGCGCCCCATCCGCCGTTCAAATACTCAAGGTCAAGACCTTCCACAGCTGCTCTATGCGGACTGTGCTCAGCCAGCTGGAGCAACTCAGGCACCCAGTGCTTGCCGCTGCGCGCAAGTGCGTCGAAAACCGGCGCAACGCGAGTCTTGGACGAGTCGAAGATTCCACCTGGCATGTCCAGCCCTCAGTACCCCTTGTTCGCTGATCTTCGACCGGAAGCAACTACGGACGCGCTAGGCAAACTACCAGCGCGAAGCGAATCTCCGGCTCAGCTCACTCGGCCGTCACGAACCTGGTTGCAGAGACAGCGCGCACAGAATAGGTCTCCTTCAAGATGACAGCGGAGGCTGCCTCTACTGCAGCAACTTGGCACGAGCGCTGTTTGCCCACCACCTGCCAGAACAGCCGAATGCGCAACCCCCGAGCTTGGAAGGGTGTCTCGTTCCCACTTATGGGTTGCTCCCGGCGCGGTGTGCCGATCTTTGACTCTCTTGCTTCCGACTCTTGGCCATAACCCCCGTCATTGGCTACCATGCGGTCACGACAGCCTGTAACGCTGTCGCATAAAGCACGTTAGGCTTGGCATGCCACTTCCACCTGACTTCGTCGCGCAACTGAAGTGTCCCGACACAGCAGCTCTGATCGAGAGATTCAAGTCGGCAGACGAACGACCAACTCAACGGTCATTCCTGGAGATCCGAAACGAGATCAAGCCTGCCGATCTATTCTGCTACCTGTGGGCTCGCTTTGGCCCACCAAACGGAATACAGAATCTATTGCGGAATGATCACAGCGACAACCTCGTCCACTGGGACTGGACGCTTGAGATTGACGAACGCCTAATGGGCTTGTGGGGGACCAACTTTCGCACCGACCTTTTTGTCATCGGCGGAACACCATTTACGGAACAAGACAAAGCAGAACTCACAGCCCAGATCAAGAGCGACTTCAAGGCTCTCGGTCCGAAGATGGCAAACGTACGATCAAGGCTTGAGCACTGGACTGAGTTCGTGAACCCGTACTGGCGTCTCACACGTGCGATCGCAAGTCTCAGAAAGGAGCTGGGGACACTCGACTTAAGTTCGCCATTTGCTCAAGACTTCAACACGCCCACGACACTTGTTGAGCAGAAGGAAGCCTGGACTGTTGTGGCTGCCGCACAGAGCAGAGCCTTTGGCTTGTGCTTTGGCATTCGGTCCATGCTCCCCGTGTGGGCAGAGGCTTTCATCAACCTCCTAATCTTCGCTCAGGCACGCCCCGACATCAAATCGGATGCTCGACTTCTTGAGGGAATCTACAGGCAACATATCGACCTCCGAGTACGTGCGCTACACATAAACTGCGTCGGCTTTGAACGAGCGGTGGACTACGCATCAAAGGAGTGCAAGGACTTTCACCGGCTCATCAATGAGCGCAACGATCTATTGCACGGAAATGTAGTTCCCGAGAAGCAGAAGTTCAACGAGGTGCTCTTCCTCCGCAACATTCCTGTCTTCAAGGAGTATCGGTCGCTATGGGACAGAACTCTGGCAGTGGACGCAAAGGCTGTCGGTTTGGACCAGCTGGAGACTGAAGTGAAGACCGTTCAGGCTTTCGTCACGTACGTTCTGTCTTGCCTTAAGCCCAAAACGCGTGAACTGATGGAGTACGTCGCGAGGCGGCGTGACTTGGCCAAGAACGATGAAGACGGTCGCTTTGGGATTCTCTTCCCGGAACACTTGGTCGATTCTCGTCCAGGCCCACCAGCATCACAATCACAGCCTTCGCAACCGTGACGGCGAGGCCTAACCACTCGCTCAAGCTGACCCGCTACGGCAGGCGCGTAGGCCCGGCGCCTGCCAGTCGTAGCATCGTCAGTCACCGGGCTTACAGCACCTGCCTCCGCGCTCGGGGTTAGCTCGAACGATAGGCCTCATAGCCACCGTCACCGCCAGTCCGCCCATTACACTGCCCGCAGCCAACACCTAACCGCAACAAACCATGCAACTTCGTGCTTTCGACCTTAGCCGGGCCAAAACAGGCTTCTTCCTCACTGCCCTAGATGCATTGACCTTGTTCCCGCTTTGCCGTGTCGAACGTGTCGCTACAAACCCCGAAGAAGGCTTTCAGCGCCAGCTTGATGCGCCACGGGCGAAGAGAATCGCCAAGTACCTTGAGGATCGAGTTATTCCTGGGGCAATTGTTCTCAGCACACAAGACGCTCACCCGGCTACTTTCGACCACAAGACTGGAACCCTCACCTTAAGTGATTCACCGGGGTCACTCCTAGTGATCGATGGGCAGCACCGCCTCTACGGCGCAAAGATTGCCGCAGACGTACCGGGCGGTCCGAACACTATGCTTCCCGTCTGCATCTTGACAGGCTTGTCGCTTGCGGACGAGGTGCAGTACTTCATTGACATCAACTCCACAGCAAAGGGCGTACCGAAGACCTTGCGGATTGAGCTCACAAAGTTTTTGGTCAGCCAAGACTCAATAGAGGACATCCGCCTGCGACTATTCAAGGAGCTGAATGCGGAAGCAGACTCGCCACTGTGCGGGAAGCTTAGCGCCGAACAGAAGGGTCCAGGCTATCTGTCACATGTCCCGTTCGAGATCGCCATCAATAAGATTCTTGCAGGCGATCTTCTCAAGGATCTTGAGTATCCGCAGAAGAAGGCGCTGATCAAGAACTACCTTCATGGGGTCTATGCAAATCTACTGGAGGCCGGGCTACCTCAGAAACTTACGCAGTCGGCATTCTTCCAAGCAATCTTTCGAGTGTTCGACAAAGCTTGCGACAGTGCTCTGCTCTTGCGCAAGAACTTCAAACCTGAGTCCTTTGAGTACGTCTTCGAAGCACTGCTGCGAGTCAACTTCGAATATCACACGGGCACGAACGATGAAGCGATCAATAACCTCGAAAGGGATCTGATTGACAAACTGGATCTCGACAAGAAGTCCAAGATTTCGAATGATCTATTCTGAGCGTCATTGTGAACCGCTGCTCGCAGATCATCGCAGACAAGTGCACGTCACTAATAGCCACACTGGTTTCTCAGTGTCAACCATTCACTCTTGATCGCCTGTCGTTCGGAACGTCGCTGAAGTACCTTGTACTAAACGACCCAAACATTACGGTTGAAATTACTTCAGCAACCACATTTGAGGTCTATGAGTCCCAACATGGTCTCGTGGTAGCAAACGGACCCGCGCTATCCCAAGCACGATTGGCCGACTTCTTCTTGGGGTCTGTGAGGGTACGCAAGCAGTACGACGCCGTCCTCAAGCTTCGGGATTCCGGCGCACCCGCAGCTTGGCTCTTGATCTCCGCCTATTACTGCGGCTTCTTTGCCTGCATCGAGCTCTGCAAGCTCCTTAATCGGGTCTCGTTCGGACTTGAGGAAGATGACCTAGCGATCCTCCAGACAAAGGCGATTGGGCCATTCCACGCCCAGTTCTTTGCGGCAGCGCCAAACAACTTTATCGGCGTTGAGTATGCTGGAAAGCTTCAATTTCGCTCTTCTGGGACGAAGCCCCACGCTGCCGCATGGGAAAGCGCACTGCTGGCGCTGCGGTCTCTTTACGCACCCAAAGGTTGGGCAGACGCAAATCTTCTGCTGGAGATGCTCAGCGATCCAGACTACTCACCTAGCCGCATCCGGAATGCTTGGAACTACAAGCGAGCAGATTTCTTCGGGCCGCTTGGCGAAACAAAGGCGGCGGAGTTTAGGAAGTTGATCGGCAACCCAGATGGCGTCGCCGGTTGGCTAACACGAAGCCGCGGACGCCTAGATGTTCAAGAACCATGCATCGTTGCCGTCCTTTGCGAATCGCTTTCGGCCGCGGTCACGGATGCAGCCCGCAGGGGCGGCGAGCTACTTCGCAATGCCAACACCTGATTAGACGTCCGTGTCCCTAGACTGCGCGATGAGGCCTAACCCCTCGCTCAAGCTGACCCGCTACGGCAGGCACTGTCAGCCCGGCCTGAGCCAGTCGTAACATCGACTCAGTCCGGGCTTACAGTACCTGCCTCCGCGGGCAGCTTAGCTCGAACGTTAGGCCTCGCATTCAACCACTACGGTTACCACCACCATGCCACTCCTTACGTTCCGCATCCTCAAAACAGGCATCGACTTCGATGTCAGCCCAGAATTTGTTGGTCCCTCTATACACATCAAAGCCCAAGCGGATGATGATGTTCAAGTCGCAACCTACTCAGGCGAACTTCTCCACAAGACACCCTGGCAGTTTGTGCTCGAGTCGTCGGCAGAATCAGGTGACTCGGAGTCACAACCTGAAGAACCGATTGGAAAGGTCAAGCAGGTCACGACGCAAGTAATCAGCGGAAGGGTCGAACTGCCGAAAAGCGTGTTTACTGGGCTCGTTAGCGCCTTGATTGCAGGAGCGCCTTTCGAGGCTCTGAGTGTTGAAGTTACCTCGCCAGACGGAGATGATGACGACCGTCTCATTTGGGATAGCCCCGCCGAAGACGCACTCGACATTGTGTCTATTTCAGTGTCTATTACGGGTACTTCACCCGCGCTGAGGCCTAAGGAAGGTCTGCAAAACCCCGGGCTGATCCGGCTGGCGTGATCCGCAGGCCTGGGCGAAGATCAGGGTCATGAAGCAGCTCGGACTTGGCCTGAACCTGTCGATCAAGAAGACTCGCAAACGCGAGTTCCTCGACGAGATGGAGCGCGTCGTGCCGTGGGCGGCGCTGGTGCAGGTGGTGGAGCCGTACTACCTCAAGTCCAAGACAGGCCGTCCGCCATTCGGTATCGAGACGATGCTGCGCATCCACTACCTGCAGCAGTGGTTCGCGCTGTCGGACCCTGCGATGGAAGAGGCGCTGCACGACATGCCGGTGTTCCGCGAGTTCGCCAAGCTTGGCGATGGTGTGAGCCGACTGCCCGACGAGACCACCATCCTGCGGTTCCGTCACCTGCTGGAGAAGCATGACCTGGCCACCGACATGCTGCGGGTGGTCAACGACATCCTGCAGGCCAAGGGTCTGATGATGAAGAAGGGCACCGTGGTGGATGGCACGCTTATCGCCGCGCCCAGTTCGACCAAGAACGCCGAGGGTGAGCGCGACCCGGAGATGAAGCAGGCCAAGAAGGGCAACCAGTGGTACTTCGGCATAAAGGCGCACATCGGCGTGGATGCGCACTCTGGTCTGGTGCACAGCGTGGTGGGCACGGCCGCCAGCGTCAACGACGTAACGCAGGCCGGCTTGCTGCTGTACGGCGAGGAAGAAGCTGCCTTTGGTGACGCCGGCTACCAAGGCGTGCACAAGCGGCCTGAGGCCGCAGGACCTGCCTGGCACGTGGCCATGCGCCCGAGACTGCGACGCCAGCTCAACCCGTTCATCGAGCCCGAGTTCATCGCCGAGCAGATCGAGCGGGCCAAGGCCAGCGTGAGGGCCAAGGTCGAGCACCCGTTCCGCGTGCTCAAGCGGCAGTTCGGCTACACGAAGGTGCGCTACCGGGGGCTGGCGAAGAACACCGCGCAGATCGTCACGCTGTTCGCGCTGGGCAACCTGTGGTTGGCGCGGCGACGCTTGATGGGAGCCGCGGGGTGAGTGCGTCCGAAGCGGCCGCACGGGCCGTGCGACGCGCGCAGGGCGCCTCGCGAGGCCCCGAAAGCGGCACCGAACGGGCCCATGGCGGCACTCCTGGAACGGTCGCGGCATCACCTCACCTCAAGCGGCACTTCGCGGCGCGTTGTGCAGACCTTCCCTAACCGCTCGCTCGACCCCCGACCCACTAGGGCAGGCGCTGTAAGCCCGGTGCCCGGTGTTCGTACCATCTCCGCGAACCGGGCTTGCAGTACCTGCCTCCGCGGCCGGGGTTAACTCGAACGTTAGTCATCACAGGAGAGGCCAAATGAGCTCACCACCCAAACCCGCACTCCCGCCTATTGGCCCGGGCGGATGGTTCATCCTAGTCGTCCTGATCGGAGGCTACTTGGCCTTTGCCGTTGAAGTAGTGCAAAGCGCTTCTGGTTCGGCACGAATGATGGGCGGCCTCACCATTTGGACCGCAATCGGTATGGCATACGTCTGGAAGCGAGTGGGCCGAAACACTGCCCTTGGCTTCATCTTGGGCTTCCTCGTGGGAGGCGCACTGACCGTATCCATGATCATGCTTGGTGCAGCAATACGCGGCGCGACCTCCTGACGAAGCTTGTCAGCAGACTGCGGAGTGACTTTCTATTCTTGATACTCCAGTTTGCAGCAGTCCGAAGATCAACGCACCCAACTCGAAAACTTCCATCCGCAGCTATAAAGGTGATGCGTAACCCCTCGCTCAAGCTGACCCGCTACAGCTTCAGCGTTCCATCCATCTGGCTGTGGACCTAAGGCCTATGGGTGCTCTGTGGGGCCTGCAGTACTTCGTTCCGGCGCAAGCAGCAGGACATCCTGAATCACCGATGCCAGTGACC
>ERZ1066136.1681-NODE-1681-length-10675-cov-11.903672_pt1 | contig 10675 bp, 10 predicted proteins | sample MGYA00382783_ERZ1066136 | MGnify/ENA primary metagenome ERZ1066136 (study PRJEB33369, sample SAMEA5778366) | biofilm metagenome | biome: Industrial cooling water; feature: Water cooling tower basin; material: Biofilm | place: United Arab Emirates | collected... | reverse complement strand
AGCCCTGGCCGATGCCCAGCGAGATGGTCTCGCCGGCGTACCAGCGCTGCTGCTCGGGCTTGCGGAAGAAGCGCCGCTTCCACTCGGTGCTGGGCAGGATGCCGGCGACCTCGTGCTCGAGGTCGATGCCCGTCTTGACGCCGAAGCCGAAGGGCTGCAGCTGGGCGTGCATGAGGTCCACGCCCATCTCGTTGGCCAGGGTGTAGTAGTAGACGTTGCTGCTCTTGACGATGCTGCGGTGCATGTCCACCGGGCCCAGGCCGCGGTCGCCGTGGCTGCGGAAGACGTGGTTGCCGAACTGGAAGGTGCCGCCGTCCTGGACGATGGTGCTGGCGCTGCGCTTGCCGCTGTTGAGCGCCGCGATCGACATGAAGGGCTTGAAGGTGCTGCCCGGCGGGTAGGTGCCGCGCAGGGCCCGGTTCAGCAGCGGCTTGTCGATGCTCTCGTTGAGCTCCCGCCAGCTCTCGCTGTCGATGCCGTCGACGAAGAGGTTGGGGTCGAAGGTGGGCTTGCTCACGAAGGCCAGCACCTCGCCGTTGCGCGGGTCGATGGCCACCAGGGCGCCGCGGCGGTCGCCGAACAGCTGCTCCACCAGGGCCTGCAGCCGGATGTCGACCGACAGCACGAGCTTGTCGCCGGGCGTGGGCGGGTGGCTGCTCAGGCGGCGCACGGCGCGGCCGCCGGCGCTGGTCTCGACCTCCTCGAAGCCCGTGGTGCCGTGCAGGGCCTTCTCGTAGGCGTGCTCCAGGCCCAGCTTGCCGATGTACTCGGTGCCCTTGTAGTTGGCCTGCTCCTCCTCGGGCCACTCCTCCATCGCCGCCTTCTCGGCGGCGTTGACGCGGCCGATGTAGCCCAGCAGGTGGCTGCCCGTCTCGCCCAGCGGGTAGTGGCGGAACAGGCGCGCGCGGATCTGCGCCGTCGGGAAGCGGAAGGCCTGCGCCGTGAAGCGCGCCACCTCCTCGTCGGTGAGCTTGCTGCGGATGGGCAGCGACTCCGCGCCCTTCATGTCGCCCAGCAGCTGGCGGAAGCGGCGGCGGTCGCGCGGGGTGATCTCCACCACCTGCGCGAGCTCGTCGATGAGCGCCTCAAGCTCGGCGCCGCGCGCCTCGCGGGTGGCGATCTCCAGCGTGTAGGCCGAGTAGTTGCTGGCCAGCACGATGCCATTGCGGTCGACGATGAGGCCGCGGTTGGGCACGATGGGCACCACGGCGATGCGGTTGGCCTCGGCCTGCGTGGCCAGCTCGTCGTGGCGGATGACCTGCAGGTGCACCAGGCGCGCGGCCAGCAGCGCGAACAGCAGCAGCACGAACAGCGCGGCGGCCAGCAGGCGGCCGCGGAAGCGGTCGATCTCCTGTTCGACGTCGCGCAGGATGGCGGGCATGGGCTGGGCCTACAGGGGCCGATTCTGATCGGGATCGGGCGCGCGGCGCTGCGGCGCCAGCAGCAGCCAGGTGGCCAGCGGCCACAGCGCGGCCTCCAGCAGCGGCGCGGCCAGCAGCCACCAGCCCGGGAACATGTCGCCCGCCAGCAGCCGCACCAGCAGCGACACGGCGTGCGCGGCGGCGAACAGCAGCACCAGCTGCAGGGCCTGCTCGACCACGCCGAACCACAGCAGCCGGCGGTGGATGACCACCGCCACGTACGACAGCAGCGTGTAGGCCAGCGCGTGCTGGCCCAGCAGCGCGCCCTGGTGCACGTCGAGCGCCAGGCCGGCCACGAAGGCCAGGCCCACGCTCACGCGGCGCGGCTGGTGCACGTTCCAGAACACCAGCGCCACGGCCAGCAGGTCGGGCATGCCGGCCCAGCGGCCCAGCGGCAGCAGGTGGCAGCCGAAGGCCAGCAGCAGCGAGCCGTAGATGAAGAAGGGGTTGGCCGGCAGCAGCAGCTGGTCCGAGCCCCGGGGCATGATCATGGGAACGGTGCCTCGCGCCGAGGTGTCAGGGGGCCGGCTGGCCGGGGCGGGCCTTGGGCGTCTTCTCGGGCTTGGCCGCGGCCAGCGGCACCGCGGGCTCGGGCCGCGCGGGCAGCTGCAGGCCGACGGGCTCCAGCACCAGCACCTGGCGCACGCCGTCGGCGCGCGCCACGGGCTCGAGCACGATGCGCGCGAAGCCCGACTCCACGCGCCGCTCCACCGTGGCCACCCGCGCCACGGGCAGGCCCGGCGGGTAGACCCCGTCCAGGCCGCTGGTGTGCAGCAGGTCGCCCACCTGCACGTCGGCGTTGCCGCTCATGAAGCGCAGCTCCAGGCCGCCGCTGCGGCCGGCGCCAAAGGCGGCGCTGCGCTGCTGCGTGCGCGTGTTGAGCACGGGGATGGCGGCGTCCTTGTCGGTGAGCAGCGTGACCTCGCTGGTGAGCGGGTAGACCTGCGTCACCTGCCCCAGCACGCCGGCCTCGCCGATGACGGGCGCACCCAGCTTCACGCCCTGCGTCAGGCCGCGGTCGATGAACACCTTGCGCGAATACGGGTCGGCGCCCTCGTACAGCACCTCCGCCGGCAGCGAGCGCACGGTGAGCGCGGGCCGCAGCTCCAGCAGCGCACGCAGGCGGGCGTTCTCGGCCGCCAGCTGCTCGGCGCGCGTGGCGCGCTCGGCCAGCGCGGTGGCGCGCTGCTCGGCCTGCTGCTGCGCGCTGCGCGCCTCGGCCAGGCCCTGCAGGTAGCCGGCGCCGCCCGCGGCGATCTCCACCGGCGCCGCCACCGCGCGCTGCAGCGGCAGCAGCACCACGGCCAGGGCCTGGCGCAGCGGCTGCGCGATCTGCATGCGCGTGTCGGCCACCATCAGGAAGACGGCCAGCGCCGAGAAGAACACGAGCTTGCTCAGGGCCGAGGGGCCCTGGCGGAAGAACGGCGGCGGGGTGCGGTCGAGCGTGCCCAGCGGCATGGCGGCACCGACGCGGTGGAGGGCTTACTCGGAGGTGAAGATGGAGCCGAGCCGCTCCATGCGCTCCAGCGCCATGCCGCAGCCGCGCACCACGCAGGTCAGCGGGTCCTCGGCCACCAGCACGGGCAGGCCGGTCTCCTCGGCGAGCAGGCGGTCCAGGTCGCGAAGCAGCGCGCCGCCGCCGGTGAGCATCATGCCGCGCTCGGCGATGTCGGCGCCCAGCTCGGGGGGCGTCTGCTCGAGCGCGTTCTTCACGGCCGAGACCATCTGGTTCAGCGGGTCGGTCAGCGCCTCGAGGATCTCGTTGGAGCTGATCGTGAACGAGCGCGGCACGCCCTCGCTGAGGTTGCGGCCCTTGACCTCCATCTCCTTGACCTCGCTGCCCGGGAAGGCGCTGCCGATGGTCTTCTTGATGGCCTCGGCCGTGGGCTCGCCGATCAGCATGCCGTAGTTGCGGCGGATGTAGTTGATGATGGCTTCGTCGAACTTGTCGCCGCCCACCCGGATGCTGCCCTTGTAGACCATGCCGCCGAGGCTGATGACGCCGACCTCTGTGGTGCCGCCGCCGATGTCGACGACCATGGAGCCCGAGGCCTCGGAGACCGGCAGGCCGGCGCCGATGGCGGCGGCCATGGGTTCCTCGATCAGGTAGACGTCGGACGCGCCGGCGCCGAGCGCCGATTCACGGATGGCGCGCCGCTCGACCTGGGTGCTGCCGCAGGGCACGCAGATGATGATCCGCGGGCTGGGCCGGAGCACCGAGCGCGGGTGGACCATCTTGATGAACTGCTTGAGCATCTGCTCCGTCACCGTGAAGTCGGCGATCACGCCGTCCTTCATGGGCCGGATGGCCTCGATGTTGCCGGGCACCTTGCCCAGCATGGCCTTGGCCTCGCGGCCGACGGCCTGGATGGTCTTCTTGCCGTTGGGGCCGCCCTCGTGGCGGATGGCCACGACGGACGGCTCGTCGAGCACGATGCCCTTGCCGCGCACGTAGATCAGCGTGTTGGCGGTGCCGAGGTCGATGGCAAGGTCGGTGGAGAAATAGCGGCGCAGGGAGGCGGCGAACATGGGCGGGGGGCGGAGTCGGGGCGGCCGGGGGCGGTGGGGCGTCGGGGGCCGGCATCGGGGTGGCCGGGAGGCCACCGCTGGCGGCAGGGCGCGCGCTGTCGAGGGCTGCTTTGGAGGGCTGCGGGGCCACCGGGCCGGTGGTTCAGGAGCGGTGGGTCGGGAGCGGCGCGTCCCTGCCGACGTGGGCGTGCAGGTTGGCCGGAGATAATAACCGCCCCTTGCACGCAAACGCCCTGAAGGCGCTGCTTTTTGTAGCAGCGCGCCGCGGCGGACGGCCCCCCGAATGCCACTGAACCCCTCCGACGTGAGCCGCATCGCGCACCTGGCGCGGCTCGAACTCTCCGCGGCCGAGGCCGAGCAGATGCTGGGCCAGCTGAACGGCTTCTTCGGCATCGTCGAACAGATGGGCGCGGTCGACACGCACGGCGTCGAGCCCCTGTACACGCCGCTGTCGGCGGTGCAGGACGTGACGCTGCGCCTGCGCGAGGACGCCGTCACCGAACCCGCCTCCGAGGCGCGGCGCGGCGCCAACCAGGCCAGCGCGCCGGCCGTCGAGGCGGGGCTGTACCTCGTGCCGCGGGTGATCGAATGAACGCGCCCCTGCACACGCTCACCGTGGCCGCGCAGCGCCGCGGGCTGGCCGAGGGCCGCTTCTCGGCGCTGGAGCTGACGGAGGCGATGCTGGCCCGCATCCAGGCCCACGCCGGCCTGGGCGCCTTCCTGGCCGTGGACGAGGGCCGCGCCCGCGAGCAGGCGCGCGCCGCCGACGCCGCGCGCGCCGCCGGCACGGCCGGGCCGCTGGCCGGCGTGCCCATCGCCCACAAGGACATCTTCGTCACCGACTACGCGCGCACCGGCCTGCCCTCCACCGCCGGCTCGAAGATGCTCGCCGGCTACCAGAGCCCCTTCGACGCCACCGTGGTGGCGCGGCTGGCCGAGGCCGGCGCGGTGACGCTGGGCAAGCTCAACTGCGACGAGTTCGCGATGGGCTCGGCCAACGAGAACTCGGCCTTCGGCCCCGTGCGCAACCCCTGGGACACCACGCGCGTGCCGGGCGGCTCCTCGGGCGGCAGCGCCGCCGCGGTGGCGGCGCGCCTGGTGGCCGCGGCCACCGGCACCGACACCGGCGGCTCCATCCGCCAGCCGGCGGCCTTCTGCGGCATCACCGGCATCAAGCCCACCTACGGCGTGTGCAGCCGCTACGGGATGATCGCCTTCGCGTCCAGCCTCGACCAGGCCGGCCCGATGGCGCAGACCGCCGAGGACTGTGCGCTGCTGCTGGCCGCGATGGCCGGCTTCGACGAGCGCGACGCCACGAGCTCGCTGCGCCAGCCGGCCGACCCGGTGGCGGCCCTGAACACCCCGCGCGAAGGCGCCACGGCGGCACGGCCGCTGCAGGGCCTGCGCATCGGCCTGCCGCGGGAGTTCTTCCCCGCGGCGCTGGCCGCCGACGTGGGCCGCACCGTGCACGCCGCGCTGGCCGAGCTTGAGAAGCTCGGCGCCACGCTGGTGGACGTGAGCCTGCCGCGCACCGAGCTGTCGATCCCCGTCTACTACATCATCGCCCCGGCCGAGGCGAGCTCCAACCTCAGCCGCTTCGACGGCGTGAAGTTCGGCCACCGCGCCGCGCAGCACGGCGACCTGCTCGACCTGTACAAGAAGAGCCGCGCCGAGGGCTTCGGCGCCGAGGTCAAGCGCCGCATCATGATCGGCACCTACGTGCTGAGCCACGGCTACTACGACGCCTACTACCTGCAGGCGCAGAAGCTGCGCCGCATGATCGCCGACGACTTCGCAGCCTGCTTCCGCGAGTGCGACGTCATCGCCGGCCCCGTGGCGCCCACGGTGGCCTGGAAGCTCGGCGAGCAGGCGGGCGACCCGCTGCAGGCCTACCTCGCCGACATCTTCACCCTGCCCGCCAGCCTGGCCGGGCTGCCCGGCATGAGCGTGCCGGCCGGCCTGGGCGCGCACGGCATGCCCGTGGGGCTGCAGCTCATCGGCCGCCACTTCGACGAGGGCACGCTGCTGCACACCGCGCACGCGCTGCAGCAGGCCACCGACCACCACCAGAAGGAACCTGCGCTGTGAGCGCCGCCCCCCTGATCCGCGGCTACGAGGTCGTCATCGGCCTGGAGACGCACGCCCAGCTCGCCACGCAGAGCAAGATCTTCAGCGGTGCCGCCACCGCCTTCGGCGCCGCGCCCAACACCCAGGCCTGCGCCGTGGACCTGGCCCTGCCCGGCACCCTGCCGGTGCTCAACCGCGGCGCCGTGGAGCGCGCCATCCGCTTCGGCCTGGCGGTGGGCGCGCACGTGGCGCCGCTGTCCATCTTCGCGCGCAAGAACTACTTCTACCCCGACCTGCCCAAGGGCTACCAGATCAGCCAGTACGAGATCCCCGTGGTGCAGGGCGGCAAGGTCGAGTTCGTGCTCGACGGCCAGCCGCGCGCCGTGCGCCTGACGCGCGCCCACCTCGAGGAGGACGCGGGCAAGAGCCTGCACGAGGAGTTCCACCTGCCCGACGGCCGGCCGGCCACGGGCGTGGACCTCAACCGCGCCGGCACGCCGCTGCTGGAGATCGTCTCCGAGCCCGACATGCGCAGCAGCGCCGAGGCGGTGGAGTACGCGAAGGCGCTGCACGCGCTGGTGGTGTGGCTGGGCATCTGCGACGGCAACATGCAGGAAGGCAGCTTCCGCTGCGATGCCAACGTCAGCGTGCGCCGGCCCGGCCAGCCCTACGGCACGCGGCGCGAGATCAAGAACCTCAACAGCTTCCGCTTCCTGCAGCAGGCCATCGACTTCGAGGTCCAGTGGCAGATCGACCGCGTCGAGGACGGCCTGCCCATCGAGCAGGCCACCGTGCTGTTCAATCCCGACACGGGCGAGACGCGCGCCATGCGCACCAAGGAAGACGCGCACGACTACCGCTACTTCCCCGACCCCGACCTGCCGCCGCTGGTGATCGCGCCCGAGTGGGTCGAGCGCGTGAAGGCGGCCATGCCCGAGCTGCCGCGCGCCATGGCCGCGCGTTTTGAACGCGACGACGGCCTGCCGGCGTATGACGCGGCCATGGTGACGCAGAGCCTGGCGTTCGCGCGCTTCTACGAGGCCGCGCGCGACGCCGGGGCGCCGGCCAAGCTGGTGGCCAACTGGCTGATGGGCGAGGTGAGCAAGCGCCTCAACACCGAGGGCCGCACGATCGACGCCGTCGCGCTGGCCCCGGCCACGCTCGCGGCGCTGATTCGGCGCGTCGTCGACGGCACGGTGTCGAACAACGGCGCGCGCCAGGTGTTCGACGCGCTGTGGGCCGGCGAGGCCACCGACGTCGACGCCGTGATCGCCGCCAAGGGCCTGAAGCAGATGAACGACGCCGGCGCGCTGGAGGCCATCGTCGACGAGGTGCTGGCGAAGAACGCCAAGTCGGTCGAGGAGTACCGCGCCGGCAAGGACAAGGCCTTCAACGCGCTCGTCGGCCAGGTCATGAAGGCCAGCCAGGGCAAGGCCAACCCCGCGCAGGCCGGCGAGCTGCTGAAGAAGAAGCTGGCCTGAGCCGCCGCGGCCGGGCGGCGCGCGCCCTCAGCGGCAGCGCACGACCGCGTTGCCGCCCGGCGCGGCCACCCCCGGCGCCGGCCCCAGCACCTGGGCCGGCGGCCCGGGCGCATCGCCGCCTTCCTCGGCCCCAGCGCGCAGGCGCAGCACCGTGCCGACGGGCGGCGGCGGGCCCTCCGCCGCGCGGCCCAGCCAGGTCATGAGCGTCCAGTCGCTGCCGTCCAGCACCTTGAGCTGGCAGCGCAGCTGCAGCACGCGCCCGGCGGCGAAGTCGGCGTCGGCGAAGGCGTCGTGGCGCGCCAGCTCCGCCTGCGCAAAGCCCAGCTGCCAGGCGGCCACGGCGCCCGTCGACTGCACGCGCCAGCGCCCCTCGGGCAGGCCGGGCGGCCGGCACAGCGGCCGGGCGCGGCCGAAGACGGTGCGCCAGGCGGCCGGATCGGCCTCGGCCGACGAGGCGGGCGCCAGCGCCACGAAGCGGCCATGGCGGCGGCTGTCGGCGGCGTGGGCGCCGCGCAGGGTGTCGATGTCGAGCAGCGCCCCGGCCGGGGCCTGCACGCCCTCGGGCAGCAGCAGGGTCGCGACGCGCGCGCGCAGGCCGTCGGGGGCGCCGGCCTCGGGCTCGAGGCACTGGGCCTGCACGAGGCGCCCGCGCTCCGCGTCGGCGCGCACGACGCCGGCGCGCAGGGCGGCGTGCAGCTGCGTGAAGCCGCCGGTCAGCTCGGCGCGCGCCCGCGGCTGGGCCGTGACCTGCGCGGTGACGACTTCGCCGACGCGCGGCGTCGACTCGCAGCCGGCCAGGGCCAGCAGCACCAGGACCACCGCCGGCGCGCCAGCCCGGCGGCGTGGCGGTGCGGTGCGGGACGCCCCCATCGCCGCGGGCGCCTCAGGGCCGGCCGGCCCCGCCCGTGGCACCGGCCGACGGCCGCACGGCCGTGGGCGTCGGCAGCGGGCCCATCGACCCCGGCGGCGCCCCGGCCCACAGCCGGCGCAGGCGCTCGAGCTCGACGTCGTAGATCCGGTTGATGCGGTCGAGCTCGGCGCCCTGCGTGGCGCTGGCCGTGCGCTGGGCCTCGACGGCGGCGTCGTTGGCGTCCAGCGCGGTGCGCAGCTTGGGCGGCAGCGCCTTGCCGGCGTAGAACTCGGCCTCGTCGAGCAGCGGCTTGCGCGCCGCCTCCAGCTCGCGCAGGCGCAGCTCGCTGTTGCGGATGGCCAGGCGCACGTTGTCGAGCGCGGCCTCGCGGGCGCGGTCGTGGGCTTCCTCGCTGGGGTAGCGCGCCATGAGGTTGCGGTCGCGGCGCACGGCGTCGGCCGCGGCGGCGCGGGCCTCGGCGGCGGCGCGGTCGCGCGCCTCCTTCTCGGCGCGCTCCTCGGCCGTCAGCGTGGGCGGCAGGATGCCGCGCACGGAGCCGTCGCGGTTGAGGATCTGCTGCTCCTTGTGGCGGCACTCCGCGATCGGGCGGTCGGCCGTGAGGCGGCGGCCGTTGTTGTCGATGCAGGTGTAGATGCCGGGGCCGGGCGCCGCCTGCGCGGCCACCTGGGCCGGCAGCAGGGCCGCGACGAGCCAGGCCGCGTGCCGCATCGCCATCACGCGGGCGCCTGCACGCCGTAGCGCGCGCGGTAGGCCTGCACGGCGGCGGCGTGGGTGGCGAGCGTGGGGTCGTCGCTGCGGTCGAGCCACTGCAGCAGGTCGGCCAGCGTGGCCACGGCCACCACGGGCAGGCCCAGCTCGCGCTCGACGAACTGCACGGCGCTCCAGGGCGCGTCGGCGCCGTCCTGCGTGGCGCGTTCCTGGCGGTCGAGCGCGATGGCCACGCCCGCAGGCTCGGCGCCGGCGGCGCGGATCAGCGCGATGGACTCGCGCACCGAGGTGCCGGCCGAGATGACGTCGTCGATGATGAGCACGCGCCCGCGCACGGGGGCGCCGACCAGCGTGCCGCCCTCGCCGTGGTCCTTGGCTTCCTTGCGGTTGTAGGCGTAGGGCAGGTTGTGGCCAGCGCGGGCCATCTCCACCGCCACGGCCGAGGCCAGCGTGATGCCCTTGTAGGCGGGGCCGAAGAGCATGTCGAAGGCCAGGCGGCCTTCGGCGCGGGCCTGCAGCAGGCGCCGTGCATAGAATGAAGCGAGCTCCCCGAGCTTGGCACCGTCGTCGAAGCCGCCGGCGTTGAAGAAGTACGGCGAGAGCCTTCCGGCCTTGGTGCGGAACTCCCCGAAGCGCAGCACGCCCGCGCGCAAGGCGAAGGGCACGAAGGCCTGTGCGATCGGGTCGGTGGCAGTGGCGCTCATCGCGTGTCGACCGGCGGGCGGTGGAGGGGTTCCTTGGCTTTCAGACTGGTCACGCTCAATCTCAACGGCATCCGCTCGGCCGCGAAGAAGGGCTTCGTCGCATGGGCTGAAAGCGCCGGCGCGGATTGTATGGGGGTGCAGGAGGTCAAGGCCCAGGCCGACGACGTGGCCGGCACGCTCGACCGCGTCGGGGGCCTGCAGGGCCACTTCCATTTTGCGCAGAAGAAGGGCTACTCCGGTGTCGGCCTGTACGTGAAGAAGTCACCCAGCGACGTGCTCACCGGCTTCGGCTCGCCCGAGTTCGACGCCGAGGGCCGCTGGGTGGAGACGCGCTTCGACACCGCCAGGCGCAAGTTCAGCGTCATCAGCTGTTACTTCCCCAGCGGCAGCAGCGGCGAAGAGCGGCAGGCCGCCAAGTTCCGGTTCCTGGCGCTGATGTACCCGCACCTCCTGCGGCTGAAGGCCGAGCGCGAGTTCATCCTCGTGGGCGACATCAACATCGCGCACAAGGAGATCGACCTCAAGAACTGGAAGGGCAACCAGAAGAACAGCGGCTTCCTGCCCGAGGAGCGCGCCTGGCTGGACCGGCTCTTCGGCGAGGGCGGCCTCGTCGACGTGTTCCGCACGCTCGACACCCGGCCCGAGCAGTACACGTGGTGGAGCAACCGCGGCCAGGCCTGGGCCAAGAACGTGGGCTGGCGGCTGGATTACCACTTCGCCACGCCGGCACTGGCGGCCACGGCCCGGAAGGCGGCGATCTACCTCGACCAGCGCTTCTCCGACCACGCGCCGCTGACCATCGACTACGACTTCAGGCTCTGAGGCGACCTCAGCCGGCCGCCAGCGGCGGCACCGGCTGCAGCGGCTCGAAGGCCGCGCTCGTCTTGCCCTTCC
>ERZ1066136.1678-NODE-1678-length-10680-cov-6.612047_pt1 | contig 10680 bp, 10 predicted proteins | sample MGYA00382783_ERZ1066136 | MGnify/ENA primary metagenome ERZ1066136 (study PRJEB33369, sample SAMEA5778366) | biofilm metagenome | biome: Industrial cooling water; feature: Water cooling tower basin; material: Biofilm | place: United Arab Emirates | collected... | reverse complement strand
CGGACCGGTCAGGGAGTCGTCACCGAAAAAGGGGGTGCTGCCGGAGGCGATCGGCATCTTGTCGACCTTGAAGCCCTCCTGCTTGAACTGCTTGTGGAGTGCGATGTCCGAGTCGCCCACCACCGTGGAGAAAATGAAGTCGGGCTTGGTCTGGCGGATCTTGTTGAAGATCGACGTGAAGTCCGAGCCGCCGAGTTCCACGTACTCCTCGCCCAGCAATTCGCCGCCGGCCTTCTCCAGCCAGACCTTGGCGTTCTTGTTGGACTCCTTGGGCCAGATGTAGTTGGAGCCCACGAAGTACACCTTCTTCCCGAAGTTCTTCACCATGAACGGGATCAGGTCCTGCGAATGCTGGTTCGCGAGCGGGCCCGTGTTCACGATGTTCTGCGTGCACTCCCGGCCTTCGTAGCAGGTGGGGTAGTACAGCAGGTGATCGCGTGCCATCACCACCGGAGCCATCGCACGCCGGCTCGCGGACGTGTAGCCGCCGAAGGTCGCGATGACGCGGTCCCGCAGGATCAGCTGGCTGATCTTCTCCGAGTAGACCTTGATGTCCGACTTGGCATCGATGAGCACCGGCTCGATCGGCATGCCCATGATCCCGCCCGCCTTGTTGATCTTGTCGATCGCGAACTGGACCACCTGATTGGAGTCGGTCTCGACGACCGCGAGGCTGCCCGTCAGCGAGAACAGCACGCCGACCTTGATCTTGCCGCCCTTCTTCACCCAGGGCGCGCCCTGCGCATTCGCATCCTTCACGAAGAAGTACGGGAAACCACCGATCGACGACGCACCCGCCACGGCGGCAGCGCTCGACTTGAGGAATGACCTGCGGGAACGTTCCATGGGACTGACCCTCCTTGGGCGAATTGGGGTGAGGATGCGTGTTTCACCATAAGCACGCATGTTTCTTGTGATGCAACACGCGTACCAAGACCCCAGGCAACGAAGGGTGTCAAAAAAACATGGGGTTACGAAATTCGGTCTGGCGGAACAATGCCTTGGAATCGTGCAGACCTCGAAAGTAACGCGCGTTTACGGGGCGGATGGAGACATCGAAGGACTCTTGTTGTACTTTAGTTTCCTGTTGAGAAACTCCGGAGGAAACATGCAGCCGCTCTCAGAGGTCTACAGCGTCCAGCAGATCAAGTACGAGTTCCTGCTGTACATGAAGGGCCTCGGCGGCCCCTTCTCCGATTGGTACGTGGGCGCGTCGAGCGACCCCGTGCAGAGCATCGCCGGGACGCCGGCGGCCGAGGGCGATGCGAGTCCGTGGATGTACAAGCCTGCGCTGAGCGCCCGCGCCACCCAGACGATCGTGCGGTACTTCCGCGAGACGCTGGGCACGGACGGGCCGGACGCGGACGCCATTCCGGAAGGAGCGACTTATGCTTATCTGGTACGCATACGTGCAGGCACGCCCCGGACACACGGGGCTGCGCAAGAGGCGGGCGTTGGAGACCGATGACCCCGGCGCACAGAGCCGCCCCACCTGCACCCGGCAGGACTTGTCTTGCGGAGCCTGAACCTTCCCGGTGGCACTGAGCCTCCGATGACGGACGCACCGTCATGGAGGCGGCACCACACCTGTGCATCGCACTGCGCGGCGCACCACGCGTGCCCGCGCGCGACGACCGGCTGTCGTTCGCGCGAGCACTCGAAAATTCGGGAACCCACGCGAGGAGGCTCTCTATAATGGGAAAGGTCGTATCCATCGAGAGCGCGCTGCGAAAGCCGCGCGTTTCGGCCGGACAAGAGCACGAGTCCCCACCGGCCCAAGGTCAGATCACTTTTCCCCGAAGACCCATGAACAGCCGGTCCCGCGCCACCCAGTCCCTCGAACCCGCCGACGTGACGTCCCCCTCCCAGGACTCGATGAGTTTGGAGCGCCACATCGGCAACGTGATCCGCGACCTGCGCCTGCAGCAGCGCCTCACGATCGCCGACGTGTCCTCTCAGGTGCAGATCAGCCGCGGGATGATCTCCAAGATCGAGAACGGGCAGGCGTCCACCAGCCTCGAGACGCTGATGAAGCTCGCGGCGGTGCTGGGCGTGTCCATGGCGCACCTGTTCCGCGATTTCGACCGCCCCGACGGCGGCGCGCAGCTGGTGAAGAACGAGGAAGGCATGGAGGTCGTCCGGCGCGGCACGAAGCGCGGTCACACCTACAAGCTGCTCGCGTACGACAAGGGCCCCAAGAAGACCTTCGAGCCCTTCCTCATCACGATGGACGACAGCAGCGAGATCTTCCAGAGCTTCGAGCACCCAGGCACGGAATTCATCTACATGCTGGAAGGCCGGATGGAATACCGCCACGGCCAGCATACTTACCTGATCGAACCCGGCGATGCCCTCACCTTCCGCGGCGAGATTCCGCATGGCCCGGAGAAGCTGCTGGAGGTGCCGATCCGCTTCCTCTCGGTGATTGTTTACGGGGATTCGCAGCCGGCGTGATCAGTGGTTCCGGTCCGCGCCGCAGGGAACCGCAGCCGGACCGGGACGTGACCACGCTGCACCGCATGGTCCAGGCAGCCTCGAACATTGCGGTCATCGTTGTGCCAGCCCCTATCGCCCGGCGATGCCTTCGTCCAGCACCCGCCCCATCCATTGCACGAGACGCTCCCTCGCCTCCGGCTTTGCCAGGGCTGCGATGTGATCGGCGTCCGGAAACTCCCACATCTCCCTCGGCGATTGCGCCGCGTCGAACAGCCGCCTGCCGTGATGCGCCGGAACGACGGCATCCCGGCCGCCCACCATGAACAGCTTGGGCACCGGCCCGATCTCACCCGCGACGCGGATCGGACTGAAGTCGTCGTCCACCGTGAGCCCGGCCGGCCACTTGAGCCACCGGGTCCACCAGAGGATGTCGAGCTTCTCGCGCGCGATGTCGCGATAGCCGGAGAACGCGCTGTCGATGATCACCGCGCGGAAGTGCCGGCGCTCCGGTCCGCGCGCGGCGTAGAAGACGGCGAGCGCGCCGCCCAGGCTCTGCCCGAACAGCACGATGCGATCACGATCCACATCGGGCCGCGACAGGAGATGGCGCATGGCGGCGTCGATGTCCCGCTGCACGCCGTCGAGCGTGGGCACGCCGCCCGAACGGCCATAGCCCCGATAGTCGGGCAGGAACACGTTGTAGCCCTGCTCGGGCAACCAGAACACCGAACCGATGTGCGTGCTGATGTTCTGCGCGTTGCCGTGGAGGAACAGCACGGTGCCCTTCGGCTCGCGCGCGGGAAGAAACCATCCGTGCAGCGGCACGCCGTCCTTCGACGCGAACTCGACGTCCTCGTACGTGAGCCCGATGTCGGCCGGCGTGCGCACGAGATTCTTCATGGGCTGGAAGAACAGCCCCGTGCAGCCCGCGAGGCTCGTGAGCAGCAGACACGTGAGAATCACGCGTCGCATGGCGTCAGAAGAAGTGGTGCGCGAACAAGCCGACGGTGCTCCAGCGCGTCCCGAACTCGCGCCGCGTGTCGGCTTCGATACGCAGACTCCAGTCGCGCATGAGCGAGTAGTCGATCGCGAGGGCGGCGCCGCTGCGTGAAGGCGCCGGGCCGTCGATGTAGCGCAAACCGTGCGCGACGGCGTGCACGCGCCAGCGGTCGTTCCAGTCGAACAGCACGCCGGTGCGGCCGCCCGCGCCCAGACTCGCCCGCTGGTCCAGGTGGGCGGACCAGTAGGCACCGAGTTCGCCGAGGCCGTACCAGCGCAGTCGCGGCGCGAGATCGAACGCAAGACCTGCGCCCCCCGCGATCTGGAACAGCAGCGGACGCGTCGTGTCCGGCCCGCGCGAGCGTTCGAACCCGAAGTTGAGACGCCAGGACGGCGAGCGCGACAGCGGCGTGCGCGCGCTGATGGACGTGACGTCGACGATCGTCGCCTTCTCCAGGAACGGCAGCCCCTCGCCGTTCTCGCGTCGCGCGACAAGATTGCCGAACTCGATCTGCGCCCCGCGGCTGTAGCCTGCCGCGGGATCGATGAGATCGTGATACGCGCCGCGGAAACGCAATTCCTGGAACCCGTTGCCGTCCGTCGTGCCGCCGCCCAGCCCGAGGCGCGCGGAACCGTGGCCCTGATCGGGCCGCACGGCCGGCACCGGCGGCTGCGGTGGCTCGGGCCCGTCGACCTTCGCGCGCGCCAGCATCAGTTCGCGCAGACGCGCCGCGGAAGCATCCCCGCGCCGCTCGCCGGACAGACGTTCGAAGTCGAGCGTCTCGAAGGCAAGGTCCAGCACCCGCGCACGCTCGGCGGCAGGACGCTGCGCGAACGCAGGGTCATCGGGGGCGAGCCGGCTGTCGGCGAGGGCCCGCGCCGTCGCTACATCCGCCGGCGCCATGGTCTGGCCGAAATGCAGCAGCTGCGTGCTGCGCGACGGCCGGAAGCGGATGTCGTCCACGAGGCCCGGGACCGCCACCACCGAGCGGATGGTGTCGGCAGGGATCACCCACGCCGGATACTGCTCGACGAGGTCGAGCGACGGGCGCGCGACGTCGAGCAGCCACAGCAGCTGGTACGAGCAGTTCTCGTCGAGGAAGTAGTAGTCGAAGCGGGTGGAGCCGAGTTCCCACGCATGTTCCAGGAGGCGCAGCACTTCGTCCGGCGTGAGTGCGAGGCGGTACTCCCAGATGTCGCGGCTCTCGATGTCGCTGTACTCCGCAATCTTGAGATAGTAGGGCGTCAGCGAGAAGCGGCCGATGTAGCCGCCGGCAAGCCCCTTGTACGCGAAGGACAGACCGCCATCGTTGCCGGTGAACGCTGCGAAGTTGAGGGCGTAGTCGAGGATGCGGGTCCGATCGCTCTGTGCGCGTCCGTCCAGGCGCAGCAGCGTGTGCCCGTACATCGATGCCGGACTGTTGATGTACGCCGCCGGAAACACGAGCGTGACGGACTGCGGATCGAGTTCGCTGCGCCAGCGCTCGAAGCGCGGGCAGGGCTGCTCGGGCAGCCGTGCGGGGTCGAACTGCAGACGGCTCTTCAACCAGCGGTACCGAGCGACGAACAGGCACTGCGGATTCTGCTGCTTGTCGGTTTCGGGCCGGTCGGAGAAGAACGCGCGCAGCGTGGCATCGAGTTCGGCCTGCGGGTCCGTGCGGCCGGTCGGAGAATTGAAGAAGTCGGGGTCGTCAGCCTCGCTTCGAAGCCCGCCGAACAGTGTCCTGCGATAGTGGCCCAGGCGCAGCCATTCGCGGGACTGCGCGATGCGCTGCTCGCGAGCCTGCGCTACCAGGGTCTCGGCATAGTCGTCGGCGCGGGCCGAGGCGTGCAGAAGTGCGAGAACCGCGCACAGCACGGTCCACACGAAAAAACACCCGGTGCTTGCGCACCGGGTGCGGATCACGGCGAGTCGCGGAATCAGATGCGCGCGACGTAACCGGCGAGCTTGTCGTCCGACGCGAGGACTTCGCGCAGGCCGGCGAGGATGTCCTTGGTGGACGCCTCGGTGCTCGGGAAGATGCGCGCCATGTTGTCGCGGGCGGACTGCACGAAGGCAGCCTTGTCCTGCTCGGACACGCCGATCAGTTGCACGACGGCCTCGAGCGTCTCACCGGAACCGCGGGACATGTCGCGGGCCAGCTTGGACTTGTTGTCCTCGATGAATGAGGACAGCTTCCAGTTGGACTTGACCGTGCCGTCCTGCGTGCAGCCGGAGGTGCCGGAGGTGATACCGAATGTCTGATTGCCGGACGTGCCGTTCGTGGTGACTGCAAGAACCTTCGGCGCGAGGCCGACCTGCCCTTCCCAGACCTTCGAGCCCCAGCCGCAGCTGCCGACGTCGTCGTCGCCGCCGGCGGCCTGGCTCGCCATTGGAAGGGCGGCCATCACGGCCGCGACCACAACTGCGCTCAGAGAAATGCGCTTCATGTGCTGACTCCTGATTGAATGCGTTCGGATTCGGATGGCTTAGGCTCAGACGCGTGCCGCGTAGCCAGCCAGCGAGATGTCGGCGGCCAGCACTTCGCGCAGGCCGGCGCGGATTTCCTCGGTGGACGCCTGCGCGTTCGGGAAGATGCGGGCCATGTTGTCACGCGTGGTGCGCACGAACGCAGGCTTGTCCTGCTCGCTCACGCCCAGAAGTTGCGCCAGGGAGTCGAGCGACTCGCCGGAACCGCGCGAGAGGTCGCGGGCCAGGCGGTCCTTGTTGCCGTCGATGAACTGCGCCATTTTCCAGTTGCTGCTGACCTTCCCGTTCGGGGAGCAGCCGGAGGTGCCGGAGGACATGGCGAAGGTATTGATGCCCGCAAACTCGTTGGTGGTCACCGCGAGCACCTGCGGAGCGATCCCGCTCTGGCCCTCGAACAGACGGGAGCCCGGGCCGCAATGGCCCACGTTGTCGCCGGCAGCGTGAGACATCAGCGGGGCGGCGACCAGCACCGCAGCAACCGCCGCACGTCCAAAGGACATCTTCTTCATTCGAGCACTCCTTGTTCACTCGTGGAGAGGGAAACCCAGATCCTCCCGGCCGAGGCCCTGGAGGGTCGATCGCTACAACGGTCACGGTGGCGCGATCTGAAGACGTATCTTATTCGATCGGAATAGCCGACACGATCAGAACTTGCCGAATTTCAGATAGGCCTCCTGCGGGTCCATCCCCGACAGGATGGCCGTCCGCACTTTGTTTTCCGTCTGGAGGGTGGCTTCGGTCCGGGCCACCACTTCGGCAGCCATCCCGCCGGGGATCACGACCACGCCGTCGCGGTCGCCGAGAAGCCAGTCACCCGTCGCGATGGTGACGTCGCCGATGGTGATGGGGTCGCCCAGACGGTCCGGCACCCAGCGCCCGACGATGTCCTTGGGCGTGTTGAAGCTGCAGTACACCGGGAAACCAAGGTTCAGGATGAAATCGGTGTCGCGGCAGCCGCCGTCCACGACGTAGCCGCGCACACCCCGGAAGTGCAAGGTTTCTGCAGACAATTCGCCCATCAGCGCGATGGCATGCGTGTGCGGCTGGCACACCAGCACCTTGCCGGACGGCGCCCTGGACAGCAGGCCGGTCCACGCGAGCAGCGTCTCGTGCGGGTCTCGGGTGTTGTCCACATGACCGCTCACCGTGAAGATCTCGCCGGCGAGCTTGCGCGTCGGGTCCAGCGGACGAATCTCGGGCGGCAGCACGCAGTCGGGGTGGCCCATGGCACGCAGCACGTCGTGGACGGCGGCGGAGTAGCAGGCTTCCAGGCGTTCGGCGAGGTCGGTCGGGTCGGGGGTCATGGCGGCGGAGTTCCTGGGCGTTCGATGAAGGATGAGGGTACTCCGGATGCCGGCGCACCGAGCCCGAGGGTCAGGACACCGCCGCCGCCGCGCGCGACCGGCTGAGTCCGAGAAGCGTGTCCCCGGCGAGTGCGACGATGACCGCCACGCCGCCGATCAGCGCCATTCGGCTCGGGGCCTCCCCCACGAGCGCCCAGGTGGACGCCACCCCCAGCACCGTCTCCAGTTCGGCGAGCAGGCCCACCTCTGCCGCGCGGAGGTGGCGCGCCGCGATGACCATCAGCAGGCAGCCCAGCCCCAGCTGGATGAAGCCCAGTGCCACGAGGTTGGGGAAATCGCCCGCGCCGGCCTCCAGCGGCAGGGCAAACGGGATCGTCATCAGGCACGAGAACACGCCTGAAATGAACACGGTGGGCACCATGTCCACACGGGTGTGCATGCGGCGGTTGAGCACCACGTTCATTCCGAACGCCACGGGAATCACCAGCGCGAGCAGGATGCCCGACCATCCCTCGGACCCGACACCTTCCACGAACATGAGCACGATGCCGGTCACGGCCACGGACATGGCAACCCACGTACGCACCGGCACGTGCTCGTGCAGGAAGAGGCGTCCGAACAGCGCCGCCATGAAGGGCGAGATGCTGCACACGATGAGCGTGTTGGCCACCGTCGTCAGCGACAGCGCGACGATGAAGCACACGTACATGATGGCCCACAGCATGCCCGAGACGATGCCGCCGCGGCCGGTGGCGCGGATGCGCGCCCAGAGGTCGCCCCGGTACTGGACGGCGAGCACCCCGAACAGGAACAGCGCCATGAAGAACGACCGCCAGAAGGTGATCTCCCAGGCGTCCTTCAGGGCGAGCGTACGCACCAGCACGCCGGCCGAGGCCCAGCACACCGTCGCCCCGACCATCAGCGCGATGCCGCGGCGATGCGTCGATGCGGATCTCACGGAAGCGGCGCGGGCAGCGAAATGCCGAACTCGCCCGCCCAGGGTTCCAGCTGGCCCAGGATGCCCGGATGCAGTTGTACACCGTCGGCCAGCGCCTTGCGCCGGCGGGCCAGCCCCGCCTCACCGGGCAGGCGCACCCGCTCGACGCCGGGGCGCGGCAGCGACTGCCGGCAGGCCTGCGCGACCCATTCCGTCTGCCGGACGAACGCCTCGGTCCCGGCGAACAGCGCAGGATCGAGGATCTGCAGGAATACCTCGCCCGTCCAGCCTTCGATGGGGTCGGCGCGGCCATGGCCGCCGAGTCCCTGCGTGAGCGCCTCGACCATCAGGCCCAGCGCATAGCCCTTGTGCCCGTACTCGACGCCACCGATGGGCAGCAGCCACCCCCTGGGCTCGCGCGACACCACGGTGGGGTCGTCGGTCGGGTTGCCTTCGCCGTCCACCAGCCACTTGCCGGGCAGGCGGCCGCCCTGCTTGGCCAAGCGGCCCACCATCCCGTTGGTGGTGATGGACGTCGACACGTCGATCAGCACCGGGTCGCCGCCGGTGGGCCAGCCTGCCGCGATCGGGTCGGGAGTGATGACACCCGTACGCCCGCCGTGCGGCGCCACCGAGTGGTTCTCCGGCGCGGAAGTCATCAGCAGGATGACCATGCCCTGATCGGTCACGCGCTTGAGGTAGGCGGCGAGGCACGCGATGTGATGGCCGCGACGGATCGACACCGTGCAGGTGCCGTACTGCTTCGCCCGGGGGATCGCGAGTTCGATCGCCTTGACCACCAGCCACGTCCCGGGCAGGCGGTCCCCGTCCCACGTGACGGCCGCGGGGAAATCCGCGACCACCTTGGGCTCGCCCGTGGTCTTCAGCTGTCCCTTGCGGATGTCCGCGAGATACGGAGCGAGCAGGTTGAGGCCGTGCGTGTCGTGGCCCATGAGGTCCGCCTCCACGAGCACCTCGGCGATGACCGGCGACTTGGCGGGGTCCATGCCGGCGCTGTCGAGCAGGCGGGTGGCGAAAGCGATGAGATCCTGGGCAGCGTGCATGCGATGAAGTCGGTTGAAGCGGTGGCTGCCGGTGCCGCCACCGCCAGGGTCACATCATGATGATCTGGCGTACCGTGTGGCCGGAGGCGAGCCGGTCGAAGCCTTCGTTGATCTGCTCGAGCGCAAGATGGTCGCTCATGAGCTTGTTCACGGGCAGCTTGCCCTTGCGGTACAGGTCGATGTAGCGCGGCATGTCGCGCGGCGGCACGCAAGAGCCCACGTAGCTGCCCTTCACCGTGCGCTCCTCGGCGGTGAGGTTCACGTGCTGCAGGGGCCAGCGGGCATCCGGGTGCGGCAGACCGGCGGTCACCGTCGTGCCGCCGCGCCGCGTGATGCGGTAGGCGAGTTCCATCGCCTGCACCGAGCCCGCCATCTCGAGGCCGAAGTCCACGCCGCCGGCCGTGAGGTCCTTCACCTTGGCGATGGCTTCCGGGTCCTTCGCGTTGATGACGTCGGTGGCGCCGAGCGCCTTGGCCAGTTCCAGCTTGTCGTCATGGATGTCGATGGCGACCACTTGACTCGCACCCGCGACCTGCGCGCCGAACATGGCGTTGAGCCCGACGCCGCCCAGCCCCACCACCGCGACCCGCGCCCCGGGGAACACCTGGGCCGTGTTGAGTGCCGCCCCCACGCCGGTAAGCACCGCACATCCGAACATGGCGGCTTCGTCGAAGGGCAGTTCGTTGTCGATCTTCACGAGCGAGCCGCGGTTCACCACACAGTAGTCCGCGAAGGCGGACACACCCACGTGGTGGTAGACGGTCTGGCCGTTCTGGGAGAGGCGGATGCCGCCACCCAGCAGCGTGCCGGCGCCGTTGGACTTCTGGCCCGGCTCGCAGCGGCCCGGGTGGCCCTCACGGCACGCGACGCACTCGCCGCAGCTCGGCGCGAACACCAGCACCACGTGATCGCCCGGCGCGAGATCGGTCACGCCGGGGCCCACCTCGACCACGACACCGGCGGCCTCGTGGCCAAGCACCATCGGCATCTGGCGCGGACGGTCGGCGTTGACGGTGGACAGGTCGGAATGACACAGGCTCGCAGCCTTGACCTGGACCAGCACCTCGCGCTGCTGCGGCGGCGCGAGGTCCACCTCCTCGATGGACATCGGGCGCGATTGCGCATAGGGCTGCGGCAGGCCCATCTGCCGGATGACGGCGGCTCGGATCTTCATGTGCTCTCTCTTTCCTGGTCCCGGCATGGCGTTCGCAAGAACACCCGTTGCGGCCGCGCCGCCCGGGTGACGCGGCGTCGCACCTTTTCCGGGCAGCGCCCGGACCCACAGTCGTAGCCCGGGTTCCACCCGGGCAGATTCACGCGGCGTCGGCAGGACACGCTCCGCCCCCGGGCAGGGCCCGGGCTACGCGGCTTCATGCGCTCTCTCTTTCGGGATCCCGGCCGGGCGTTCGCACGAACACCTCCTCCCGACTGCGCCGCCCGGACCGGATACGGGCGACACCCCTGACATTC
>ERZ1066136.1676-NODE-1676-length-10684-cov-7.723304_pt1 | contig 10684 bp, 10 predicted proteins | sample MGYA00382783_ERZ1066136 | MGnify/ENA primary metagenome ERZ1066136 (study PRJEB33369, sample SAMEA5778366) | biofilm metagenome | biome: Industrial cooling water; feature: Water cooling tower basin; material: Biofilm | place: United Arab Emirates | collected... | reverse complement strand
GCGCAGGATCGGCGCGACCGACTCGCTGTAGGAGATGCGCGCGTGCTCCGCGCGCCGGTCCCGCTCCGGGAAGTCCACGAGGCAGCCCACAGCCGCGACCTTCTTGACGGGTGCGGCCTGCCCGGCCAGCGTCGCCGCGAGCGCGTCGCTCAGATAGTGGCGTGCCGCGGCGGGCTTCTGCGCGCCGTAGGCGAGCCGGTCGTCCACCGGACCCCGGTACACCAGCGTCCAGGTGGCGGGATCGATCACGAACACCTCCGCCGTGCGCGTGACCCCGAGGGATTCGCCGACGAGCTGGGTCTCGTCGAGCAGGACGGGGAGGTCGATGCCGAACTCCCGGGCCTCGGCGGTCACGGCGGCCCGGTCGTCGTGGCGATGACTGTCCAGGAGCAGGAAGGTCACGCCTTCGCGCTCGAAGCGCTCGCGGACGGCGCGGAGGGCAGGCAGAGCCTGGCGCACGACCGGGCAGCCGTTGCCGTGGACCATGATCACCACCGCCTTCCGGTCGGACAGGTAGTGCAGTTCGTGGGAAATGCCGCGGTGGTCCAGCAGCCGGAAGTTGTCGACGCGGTCGCCGGGCTCCAGGGCATGGACGCCCAGGGACACGAGGAGGAGGACGAGGAAGGCGAGGGACTTCATGCGGAGACTCCAGGGGCGACGGCGCCTGCACATGGTACGCCCGCCCCGGTGCCGCCGCGGCCGGCAATCCGGTTGCAACGCGTCGGGCGAAGTGTGTACGATGCATCATATATCTTCAGAGATATCCAGAGGTGGCGGGGATGACACTGCGGGTGTTCGGAGCGCCGGGGCGCTACCTCCAGGGCGCGGGGGCCGTCGATCGCATGGGCGAGTTCCTCGCGCGCATCGGCCGCCGGGCGATCCTCGTGTCCGACCGGGTCGTGCTGGATCTCGTGGCCGACCGCGTCGTCGAGGCCTGCCGCGCCGCGGGGATCGCGTGCGAACCCGTCGAGTTCTCCGGCGAGATCACCCCCGACGAGGTCGAGCGTCTCGTCGCCCTCGCGGGGCCCCTGCAGGCCGAGTTCGTCATCGGCTGCGGCGGGGGGCGGGGCATCGACGTGGGCAAGGCCGTCGCCCACCGGCTGGGGTTGCGGGTGGTCACGCTGCCCACCGCGGCGTCCAACGACGCGCCGACGAGCCAGATCTACGTGCTGTACGACCACAACCACCGCCTGCTGCGGGTGGAGAGCCTCCCGGCCAGTCCCGACGTCGTGGTGGTCGACACCGACTGGATCGTTTCCGCGCCGCCCGTGCTGTTCTCCGCCGGCATCGGCGACGCCATCGTGAAGAAGTTCGAGGTGGCCCAGTGCGTCGCCGCCGGCGGGCGAAACATCTTCGGCGGTCAGGCGCTGCGTGCCGCCGTGACCCTGTCGGAACTCTGCCACGACACGCTGCGGCAGCACGCCGAACCGGCCCTTGCGGCCGTGCGGGAACGCCGGGTGACCGACGACGTGGAGCGGGTGGTCGAGGCCACCGTGCTGCACAGCGGCCTCGGGTTCGAGAGCGGCGGCCTGTCCATCTCGCACGCGATGACGCGAGGCCTGAGTGCCGTGCGCGGCGCGCGCGATGCGCTGCACGGCTTCCAGGTGGCCTACGCGCTGTTCGTCCAGTTCACGCTCGAAGGGCGTCCGCCGGCGTTCCTCGAGGACATGCGCGCCTTCCACCGGCGCGTCGGGCTGGCGACGACACTCGCGTCGCTGGGCATGCACGACGTCACGGACGCCGAGATCACCGCCATCGCCGAAGGCACGATGACCGCGCCGCACGCCCGGCACTTCGAGCGTCCGCTCACTGCCGCCGACATCGCCGGAGCGATCCGTGCGGTCGAGGCCGCAGGAGCCTGATGAAGTGGCGCGCGCGCCCAAGTCCGCCCGGCCGCCGGTCCTCCGGGCGGTCCCCGTGGCCGAGGCGGAGACCGCGCCGATCGACCGGGCCAACCTGTCGGAGACGCTGTACCGGCGCTTCCGCGAGGCCCTGATGAACGGCCACCATCCGCCGGGCGAGCGGCTGCGCATCGGCGCGCTGGCCGAGCAGTACGGCGTCAGCATCACGCCGGTGCGCGAGGCCATCTTCCGTCTCGTGAGCGAAGGTGCGCTGGTGATGCGTGCGGCCACGGCGGTGTCGGTGCCGGTGCTCACCGCGGACCAGCTGCGCGAGATACAGCTCACGCGGCTGCTGCTGGAGGGCGCCTGCGCCGAGCGCGCGGCGCAGCTCGCCACGCCCGAGACGACCGATGCGCTCGAGTCGCTGCACCGGCGCTACATCGAGGCGTGGCGCACCGATCCCGTCGCGGCCAGCCGGCTGAACCGGGAGTTCCACACCGCACTCGCCTGCGCCGCGCAGGCGCCCATCATGGTCGGCGTGATCAAGGCCATGTGGGCGATGATGGGCCCGGTTCTCAACCCCTTCCACGTGGCGCTGAAGCCACGCCGGCTGAGCACGGAGGATCACCTGCACACCGAAGTCATCCGCGCGCTCCGGCGCCGCGATCCCAGGGCGGCGCGCGAGGCCATCCAGGCGGACATCCGCTGGAGCGACACCATCATCGCCTGGGTGGAAGCGCGCGCTGCGGCCGATGCCACCGCCGCCGTTCCACCGCCGGCCCCGCGTTCACGCAGCCGCTGACCCGCCCATGAGTCTGCATCCTGCGCCGACGGAGGACACCGGAGACCGTCGACAACTGCAAAGGCACCCACGACACCCACGTCCTGATCCCCGGTCGCGCACGGACCGGCAACCAGACCCTTTCCCGAGGAAAACGTCATGACCGTCTCTTCCGCCCTGGTCGTCGGGGCCAGCGGCTTCGTCGGCTCGCACATCGCCCGCGAACTGATCGGTGCGGGCTGCACCGTCACCGGCTTCGGCCCGCCCATGAGCATCGACCTGGTCGGCGATCTGGCAGGCCGCCTGCACGCCGTGCACGGATCGGCCGAGAACCCGGCCGAGATCGACGCCGCGTTCGCAACCGCGAAGCCCGAGGTCGTCGTGTGGGCCGCCGGACACAACGCCAATGCAGCCGGTCTCATGGCCACCGGCGAAGCCGAGGCCGCGCGGGCGCTCACCATCAACGCCGTCGGCCTGTTCAACGTGCTCGACGCCGCCCGCCGCCACGGCGTGAAGCGTGCGATCGTCACCGGCTCGCTCGTGTCGTTCGGCCCGTCCTCCTTCTATCCCGAGCCCTACGTGGACGAGTCGGCGGTGACGCGCCCCACCACCGGGTACGGGCTGTCCAAGGCGATGGGCGAGCAGGTGGCGCGCTACTTCCGCGACCGGTTCGGCATGGACGTCACCACCTTCCGGCTGGCGGTCGTGTTCGGGCCCGGACGCTGGTACGGGGGCGTCGTCGCCACGCTCAACCGCCTGCTGGAACAGGCGAAGCCGGGCGTGACGGCCGAGTGCGAGGTCCCCGGGGACATCTTCGATCTCGTGCACGTCAGGGATGTGGCGCTCGCGGTGCGGCTGGCAGCCGAGAGCACGACGCCGCTGCGGTCGGTCTACCACGTGAACAGCTTCGCGACGTCCTATCCGGAGCTCATCCGCGCCATCGAGACGCAGGTGCCCGGATTCAGGGTGCTCTGTCGTACCGTCACGGCGCCGGTCACGTATCCGCTGATGGCGTTCGAGCAGGTCCGGCGCGACCTGGGGTTCCGCCCGCAGTTCGACGTGCAGTCGGCCATCGCGGACTGCCTGGCCGCGCGCCCGTGAATACGATGCCGCGTCCCCTCGGGCGCACCGGAGCATGCCCCGGTCAGCACGCCCGACGTTCCGGGCGCCTGTGTCCAACCCGTCGACGATGTCGGGTCCGACGCGACGACGCGCGTCGCACGTCCCGGCTTCACGCCGCGCACGCCGTTGGCGGACAATCGGCAGCTCGAATCCTTCCTCCAGGGAACCGCAATGAGTGATCAGCGGATCGCCGTCGTCATCGGCGGCGGCACGGGCATCGGCAGGGCGTCGGCCGAGGCTCTGACGGATAAGGGCTGGCTCGTGCACGCCTTCGGGCGCGACAGGGATGCCGACCTGCCCGCAGGCATCGCCTTCGAGATGCTCGACGTGACGGACGCCGCCGCGCTGGCCGCGCTCGCGGCGCGCTTTCCGAAACTGCACGGGCTGGTCAACTCGGCGGGAATCATCCTGCACGGGGGCCGGGAGTTCGAGGGCGACGGTTTCCGAAAGGTCATGGACGTCAACCTCGGCGGCACCGAGCGTGCCTCTGTCCTGCTGCGCGATGCGCTCGCGGCCGGCGGCGGTGCCATCGTCAACATCGCGTCCGTCTGGAGTGCGTTCGGCTCGGCACGCAATCCCGCCTACGCCGCGAGCAAGGGGGCGGTGGTGTCGCTCACGCGGTCGCACGCGGTGGCGTTCGCGCCGCTCGGAGTGCGGGTCAACGCCGTCGCGCCGGGCTGGATCGAGACGCAGCTGTCGTCGGGCGCGCGCAACGATCCGGCCCGCAGCGGCGCCATCACCCAGCGCATTCCGATGGGCCGCTGGGGTGTCCCGCGGGAAGTGGGCGACGTCGTCGCCTTCCTGCTGTCCTCCGACGCCCGATACGTCACCGGCGCCGTCCTGCCCGTGGACGGCGGTTACTGCATTGCCTGAGGAGCCCTCCCATGGATGCCGCCAGACTTCAGACCCTGGGCGACGAGCTGTTCGATGCGCTGATCACCCGGCAGCCGGTCGCGCCGCTGAGCGAACGCTTTCCCGACATGACCATCGACGACGCCTACGTCGTCCAGCAGCGCATGAACGCCCGGCGGCTCCAGCCGGGCGTGCGTGTCCTGGGCAAGAAGATCGGTCTCACCAGCAAGGTCGTGCAGAAGATGCTGGGGGTGGACCAGCCCGACTTCGGCATCCTGCTCTCCGACATGGTGTACGCGGACGGTGACGCCCTGCCGATGGCGACGCTCATCGCCCCGAAGGTGGAGGGCGAGATCGCGTTCGTGCTCAGGCATCCGCTGCGGGGGCCGGGCGTCACCACGGCCGACGTGCTCCGCGCGACCGAGTGCGTGATGCCCTGCTTCGAGATCGTCGATTCGCGCATCCGCGACTGGAAGATCCGCATCCAGGACACCGTGGCGGACAACGCCTCGGCTGCGCTGTTCGTGCTGGGGGCGCAGGCGGTCGATCCGCGCGATGTGGACCTCACCCTGTGCGGCATGGTGCTTGAGAAGAACGGCGAGATCGTCGCCACGGGGGCCGGCGCCGCGGCACTCGGCTCGCCGGTCAACGCGGTCGCATGGCTCGCGAATCGTCTCGGGCAGCTGGGCATCGGGCTGGAGGCCGGCGAGGTCATCCTCTCCGGCTCGCTCGCAGCCATGCTGCCGGCGCAGGCCGGCGACAGCTTCCGCTGCTCCATCGGCGGCATCGGTACCGTTGCCACCCGCTTCGCCTGAGAGGAACACGCCATGACGCTCGCCCCCGCCCTCATCGAGGAACTGGCTGCCCACCTCGACGCCGCGCAGATGGAACGCCGTGAGGTCGTCAAGATCACGGACGCCCATCCCGGTCTCGACCAGGCCGATGCCTACGCGATCCAGTATGCGATCCGCGCGCGGCGGCTCGGCCGCGGCCACCGCATTGCCGGCCTCAAGATGGGCCTCACCTCGCGCGCCAAGATGAAGCAGATGGGTGTCCCCGCGCCCATCTACGGCTTCATGACCGAGGACTTCGCCCTCGCGCCGGGCGCCGAGGTCTCCGCAGGCCGCTACATCCACCCGCGGGTGGAACCCGAGATCGCCTTCGTGACGAAGCTCGCGCTGCGCGGTCCGGGCTGCCACGTGGGCGCCGTGCTCGCCGCCACCGACTTCGTCGTGCCGGCCATCGAGGTGCTCGACTCGCGCTACAAGGACTTCAAGTTCGATCTGAACAGCGTCATTGCCGACAACACGTCGGCCGCCGGATTCGTCGTGGGCGACGCCATGCGGGCGGCGGCGGGTCTGGATCTCGCCACGCTGGGTGTCGTGCTCGAAAAGAACGGCGAGGTGGTCGGTCTCGGGGCGGGGGCCGCGGTGCTGGGACATCCGGCCGCGAGCGTCGCCATGCTCGCCAACATGCTCGCGGCGCGCGGCGAGGAGATTCCCGCCGGCACACTGGTGCTCACCGGCGGCATCACGGAGGCCGTCGCGGTGGCACCCGGCGATCACATCCAATTGCGGGTACAGTCGATCGGATCCGTGTCCCTGCGCTTCGTCGCCTGAACCCGCCATGACCACGATCGCCCAGCTCCGCACCACTCCGGTCCTCGCGCCGCTGCCCCGTCCGCTGCGTACGGCCTCGGGCTACATCGAACGCTTCCCGCTCGTGCTCATCGACGCCGTCATGGACGACGGCGTGGTGGGGCGGGCCTACGCGCAGGTGTACCTTCCCGAACTGCTGCCGGCACTGGAAAAGACCATCCTTGGGCTTGGCGAACTCATTCGCGGCATGCCGCTCGCGGCCCGCGAGATCCACGCCTTCCTGCAGAAGCGCTGCCGGCTGTTCGGGCTGAAGAACCTCATGGGTGTGGCCTTCGGCGGGATCGACATGGCATTGTGGGATGCTCACGGCAAGGTGCTGGGGCAGCCGCTCTACGCGGTGCTGGGCGCTGCGCCGAGGCCGCTGATGGCTTACAACAGCGTGGGGCTGTACGACGCGAAGTCGGTGCTGGAGATCGTGGCGGAGACGCAGGCGGCCGGGTTCCCGGGCCTCAAGGTGAAGGCGGGCTTTCCGACGTTCGCCGAGGACCTCGCGATGGTCCGCGCCGCAAGGCGCGCGCTGGGTGATGGCGTCGCGCTGATGATCGACTACAACCAGTCGCTCCCGGTGCACGAGGCGCTCGCCCGCTGCCGCGCGCTGGACGGCGAAGGCCTCACGTGGATCGAGGAGCCGATTCTCGCGGACGACTACCGCAACTGCGCGCGCATCGCCGAGGCGACGCAGACGCCGATCCAGATCGGCGAGAACTTCCACGGCCCGCTGGAGATGCAGGCGGCCATCGAGTCCGGTGCGATGGACTTCGTGATGCCCGACGCGCAGTTCATCCACGGTGTGACCGGCTGGCTGGAGGCGGCCGCGCTGGCGCGGGTTGCGGCTCTGCCCATGTCGTCGCACTGCTTTGCCGAGGTGAGCACGCATCTGCTGTGCGCGACGCCGATGGCCCACTGGCTGGAGGTGATGGACATCGCGGGCGGGCTGCTGCGCAATCCGGTGCGCGTGGTGAACGGCTGCATCACGCCATCCGACGCGCCGGGCATCGGATTGGAGTGGGACGGCGACCGGATCGAGCGGGCGCGCGCCGGATGAGCGCCGCGGCTACCTGCGGAAAGGAGACCCCAAGATGACCTCACGGACCACGGCGCAGGGCGCCGAAGCCCTCGCTGCCTTGTGGAGCCTGGCCGATCTGATGCCGCAGGACTTCCTGCTGAACGTCATCGACGTGGGCGCGGCACTGGGCGAGGAGGCCAGCTATCAGCCTCTCGTGAACACCGGGCGTGCGCGCGTCGTCGGCTTCGAGCCCGACTTCGAGCAATGCGACGCGCTGAACGCGCACCACGGCCCGCCGCACCGGTTCTTCCCGTATTTCATCGGGGACGGCGGACCGGCCACGTTCCACGAGACCAACTGGGTCTACACCGGATCGCTGTTCGAGCCGAATCTGCCCCTGCTCGAGTGCTTCAACCACCTGGCGGAGGTCACGCGGCCGGTGGCGACCCACGAGATCCACACCACGCGCCTGGACGACATCGACGAGATCGGTGACGTCGACTTCATCAAGCTCGACATCCAGGGGGCCGAGAAGACCGTGCTGGACAGTTCGCCACGCACGCTCGATCGTGCGGTCATGGTGCAGGCCGAAGTGGAGTTCGTGGAACTCTACAAGGGGCAGCCCCTGTTCGCCGACGTCGACGCGCTGCTGCGCGCGCGCGGATTCCAGTTCCACACCTTCGTCGGTTTCGGCGGCCGCGCGTTCCGACCCCTGGTGGTCGGCGGCGATCCGAATGTGCCGATGCAGCAGCTGCTATGGGCCGACGCGTTGTACGTGCGCGACTGGCTGCACCTGGAGGCGCTGTCACCCTCCAAGCTGCGGGCCTATGCGGTGCTGGCCCACGACCTGTTCAGCGCCTTCGACCTCGCCCACCGGGTGCTCACGGCGCTCGACGCACAAACCGGAACCGCCCTCGCCGCGGCCTACCGGGAACGCCTGTCCCGCGAGCCGGTGCCCATGCGCCTTGGGCCGGCCAGCCGTGGGGAGCCCCCGCCCGAACGGTAAGTCCCTGCCGGTTCAGGCCACCGCCTCCGCCATCCGCCGTGCGACCGGCCGGACGTTCATCCCCATCTGCACCAGCCCGGCCGTCACGCCGATGATCACTGCGCCTTTCCACGCCCACTCGTACGAGCCGAGCGTGCTGTAGATCATCCCGCCGCCGTAGGCGCCGACGAAGGACCCCACCTGGTGGCTGAAGAAGGCGATGCCCGACAGCGTCGCCATGTAGCGCAGCCCGAACAGATGCACCACCAGCCCGTTGACCAGCGGGACCACCCCGAGCCAGAGCACGCCCATGGCGGCCGCGAAGACGAGGGTGCTTGCGGGCGTGGGCGGCAGCGTGAAGTACGCGGCGATGCACAGCGAGCGCAGCACGTAGATGCCGCCCAGCAGCGCGCGCTTGGAGTGACGTCCGCCCAGCCAGCCGAACAGGTAGGACCCGATCACGTTGAAGAGCCCCACCACTGCAAGCGCGGTGGATCCGACCGAGGGGTCCATGCCGCAGAGTTCCAGGTAGGCGGGCAGGTGCGTGGTGATGAATACCAGTTGCAGGCCGCAGACGAAGAACGCGGTCGCGAGCACGAGATAGCCGGAATGGCCCATCGCTTCGCGCACCGCTTCGGACACCGACTGCTGCGGACCGGTGGACTGCTCGCGTGCGATGCGATCCGCGCCTCCGGCGAGGAAGGCCGCCGGTGCCATCACCACCGCGAGGCCCAGGAAGCCCGCGAGTGCAACCTTCCATCCGCCGTGCGAGATGAGGGTCTGCGCGAGCGGCGAGGCCAGCGTGAGTCCCAGGGAGCCGACGGCCGACACCGAGCCCATGGCCAGGCTGCGCTTCGCCGGCGACACGGTGCGCGCCGTCACGTTCATCGCGATGTTGCTCGCGGTGCACGAGAGCGCGATGCCGAGACACACGCCGGTGCCCAGCGTGAAGGTCGCGGCGGACGTCGCGAACATGGACACCAGCAGCCCCAGCGCGTAGATGGCCACGCCCGCCACCGCGACCGGGCGGGCGCCCCGGCGGTCCGCGAGGATGCCCACGAAGGGCTGGGTGATCCCCCAGACGATGTTCTGCAGGGCGATGGCCAGCGAGAAGTCCGCGGCGGAGAGCCCCACCTCCCGGATCACATGCGGCTGGAACAGGCCCCAGCTCTGCCGCATGCCCATGGCGAGGCTCAGCATCACGGCGGCGCCGCCGAGGATGGCAAAGGTCTGGGCACGGCTGAGCTGGTCGCGATGCATGGCGGAGGCGGGATGGGCGTCAGGCCGGATTATCGTTCATCGGCGAGGTCGTGCCCGGCTTCGCGCCGGGGCCGCCCTGTGCGACGATGATCCGCGGATTCCTGGAGGAGACGACACCATGCGCATCTTCATCACCGGCGCGACCGGATACATCGGGGGCGCCCTCGCGGCGCGGCTCGTGGACGCGGGGCATCGCGTGACGGGCCTGACCCGCGACCCGGCCCGGGCCGGGGCACTGCGGGCTCGCGGTATCGAGCCCGTCATCGGCACTCTCGACGATGCAGCGACGATCACCGCGGCCGCTCGCGAGGCCGATGCGGTCGTGAACACGGCCAACTCCGATCATCGCGGTGTGGCGGACACCCTCATTGCCGCGTTGCGGGGCACGGGCAAGACCCTGATCCAGTCGAGCGGCACGAGCATCGTCGCGGATCTCGCCGATGGCGAGCGCGAGGGTCCGGTGTACGACGAGAGCACACCGGTGCAGCCGCTGCCGCTGCGCGCGGGACGCGTGGCGCTCAACGACGCGGTCCTCGCCGCCGCCAACGACGGCGTGCGCAGCGTCGTCGTGGCCCCCAGCCTCATCTACGGTGAAGGCGCCGGCCTGCACCGGCACAGCATCCAGGTGCCCTGGCTGATCGACGTCGCGAAGCGCGAGGGTGTCGGCCGCCAAGTGGGGTCCGGACGGAACCTCTGGTCCAACGTCCACATCGACGATCTCGTGGATCTGTACGTGGCGATGCTGGAGCGCGCGCCGGCCGGGGCGCTCTACTACGCCGAGAACGGCGAGAACGCGATGCTCGAGGTCGCGCAGGCGGTGAGCCGCATGCTCGGATTCGGCGGTGTCACCCGCGCCTTGTCCGTGCCCGAAGCCGTGGCGTTGTGGGGCGAGGGCGGCGCGCGCTACACGATGGGGTCCAACAGCCGCGTCCGCGCGGTGCGCGCGCGGTCCGAGCTCGGCTGGCAGCCGCATCGGCCGAGCCTGCTGCAGGAGATCGAGCACGGGTGCTACGCGCGCCGTATCGGATCGGACGCGTAGCCATATACGGGCTCCGCCCGGGCGCGGTATCTCTTCGATCGACGTCGCACCGATCTGCCCGGGGAGACCCCGGGCTACGGGTGTGGTGCGGGCGCTGCCCGCGGGGATCGTCGCACCACGATGCCTCTCACGTATTCACG
>ERZ1066136.1674-NODE-1674-length-10708-cov-6.262461_pt1 | contig 10708 bp, 7 predicted proteins | sample MGYA00382783_ERZ1066136 | MGnify/ENA primary metagenome ERZ1066136 (study PRJEB33369, sample SAMEA5778366) | biofilm metagenome | biome: Industrial cooling water; feature: Water cooling tower basin; material: Biofilm | place: United Arab Emirates | collected... | reverse complement strand
CGGGCGATGTCTTCCTCGTTCGCCCAGGTGCTGAAGCTCGCCCGGAACCCGTGGACCGTGATGTCCCGCCGCCCCATGCGCTGCAGCAGCTTCAGCATGCCCATGTTCGACAGGTGCTTGCGCATGTCGGCCGGCGACGGGAACACCCACGACGAGCCCAGCTCGCGCATCGCCGCCAGGATCTCCAGCGCCCGCGGCTGCAGGTACACGACGTGAGTCTCGCCGCCCTTCATGCGCTTCGCCGGGATCGTCCAGACCCCGGCCTCTTCGTTGAACTCCGCCCAGCTCGCGCCGATCGCCTCGCCCGTCCGGGCCGCGGTCAGGATGGTGAACTCCAGGCAGCGCGCGGCGATGCCGTCCTCGAGCCGCAGGAGCCGCACGAACTCGGGAACATCGGGGTAGGGTAGGGAAGGCCGCGGCACGTCCTTGCCGGGCTTGTGGCGACGCGCCAGCTTCATCCGGAGGTTCGCCATGGGGTTCACGTCGATGAACCCCGCGTCGATCGCGTAGTCCAGCACCTCGTCCAGGCGCCGGCGCACGCGGCGGGCCGTGTCGTCGAGTGTGGCTTGCAGGTCGCCCAGGAAGTCCAGCAGGTCGAAGCTTGTGATCTGCCCGACGGGCTTGCCCCAGATCGCGGGCGGGACGTGACGCTCAAGCGAGCCGATCCAGCGCGCCGACTGCGCCACCGACAGCCGCGGCTCGATGTGCTTCTCGTGGAACGTGCGCGCCACCCGGGCCAGCGTCGTGTTCGTGCCGGCCATCGCCATCTTCCGCCGTGCGACCTCCTCGCGCTCCGCACGCTTCGCGCGGTCGCGCTCCTCGATCGGATCACGGGCGGGAGCCTCGGCGAGCATGGCGCGCGCCTCAGCGGCCATGCGGCGGGCGTCGGTGAGACTGCGGCCGGTCATCTCGGCGTTCTGGCGCGTGCAGGACCCGAGGCCCATCTCGCGCCGCTTGCCGGCCGGGGATGTGTAGCGCAGGACCCAGGAGGCAGCGGAATCCGTGCATCGCAGGTACAGCCCGCCGCCGTCGGGAGTGTCGCCAATCCCGGCGTGCATCACCTCACGAACCGTGAGCCGGTGTATCCCTGCAGGTCGCTTTCCGCTCGGCATCTTCCCCTCGTTTCCGCCACCGTTTCCGCCAGTAAACGCCGCGTAGGGCGGCGAATTGGTGCGATTCGATAACGATTGATTACGTCGTCAGCGACGCGAACGAAGGCTACTTCGCTTTGCGGGTCAACGGCTTACCATGCGTTGACCGATCACTAACAGACGTTAACGAGGAGAGTACTTTGTGCCGGGCGCCGGAATCGAACCGGCACGCCCGTGAAGGCGCGGGATTTTGAGTCCCGTGCGTCTACCTGTTCCGCCAGCCCGGCACCGGGAAGAGGCAGGATTATCCCCGAAGGCCGGGGGGCAGGGAAGGGAACGCCAGGGCAGGCGCAGGTCCGGCCTGCTTCCCCCGTCCCCGGCGCCCCGGCATACTCGCGCCCCCATGACACTCGACGATTTCGACTATTTCCTGCCGGAGCATCTGATCGCCCAGGAGCCGCCTGCGGAGCGCGGCGCCAGCCGCATGCTGGTGGTCCACGGCCCGAGCGGGCGTTTCCGCGATGGCTGGTTCCGCGAGTTTCCGCAGTTCGTGGGGCCGGGCGACGTGGTGGTCTTCAACAACACGAAGGTGATCCCGGCCCGGCTCCACGGGACGAAGCCGACGGGCGGGAGGGTGGAAATCCTCGTGGAACGCATCCTTGACGACGAGGCGGTACTGGCCCAGGTCAGCGCCAGTCACAGTCCCCAGCCGGGCGCGCGGATCGTCCTCGATGGCGGGGTCGAGGTGGAGGTGCTCGGCCGCGACGGGCAGTTCTTTCGTCTGCGGTTCGATACGTCCGAACCGGTGCTGGAGGTGCTCCATCGGGTTGGCGAACTGCCACTGCCGCCCTACATCCAGCGTGCTGCCGGCGAGGCCGACGAGGCGCGTTATCAGACGGTCTATGCCTCGCGCCCCGGGGCGGTCGCCGCGCCGACCGCCGGCCTGCACTTCACCGACGCGATCCTGTCCCAGGTGGTGGAGCGCGGTGCCCGGTTGTGCGAGATCACGCTCCATGTCGGCGCCGGAACCTTTCAGCCGGTGCGTGTGAACGACATTCGCGAGCATCGGATGCACAGCGAGCGGTACGAGATTCCCCCGGACGTGGCCGAGCACATCGTGGCTGCAAAGCGGGCGGGCGGCCGCGTGATCGCCATCGGCACCACCAGCGTGCGGGCGCTGGAATCGGTCGTCGCCCAGCATGGCGAGGTCCGCGCGGCCACCGGCGAGACGGATCTCTTCATCACGCCGGGCTTCCGTTTCCAGGTCGTGGACCTCATGCTCACGAACTTCCACCTGCCCAAGTCGACGCTGCTCATGATGGTGAGCGCCTTCGGCGGGCAGGGGCTGCTGCGCCGGGCGTACCTTCACGCCGTCGAGCAGGCCTATCGCTTCTTCAGCTACGGGGACGCCATGCTCATCGAACGGTCGCCCGGGGCGGACTGACCCTTGCTCGACTTCGAACTGCTCGCCACGGACGGGCCCGCACGGTCCGGTCGGCTGACGCTGCCGCATGGCACGGTGGAGACGCCGTTCTTCATGCCCGTCGGCACCTACGGCGCGGTGAAGTCCCTCTCGCCCGTCGAACTGCGGGACATCGGCTCGCAGGTCGTCCTGTCGAACACGTTCCATCTCTGGTTGCGGCCAGGGCTCGACGTGATCGCAGCCCACGGCGGTCTGCACGGGTTCATGGGCTGGGACGGCCCGATCCTCACGGACTCGGGCGGGTTTCAGGTCTTCAGCCTCGGGGCGTTGCGGAAGGTCATGGAAGAGGGCGTGCGTTTCCAGTCGCCGGTCAACGGCGATCGGCTGATGCTCACGCCCGAGACGTCGATGGAGATCCAGCGGGTGCTGAACTCCGACATCGCCATGATCTTCGACGAGTGCACGCCGCACCCGGCGACGGAGGCGCAGGCAGCAGCCTCGATGCGTCTGTCCCTGCGCTGGGCGCGCCGCAGCCGCGATGCCTTCGACAGCAGCCGCAACAACCTCTTCGGCATCGTCCAGGGCGGGATGTACGAAACGCTGCGGGACGAATCCCTCGCCGGCCTGACGGACATCGGCTTCGACGGCTACGCGATCGGCGGGCTGTCCGTGGGAGAGCCCAAGGAGGACATGCAGCGCATCCTGGCGCACACCGCCCCGCGCCTGCCCGCCGACAAGCCCCGCTACCTGATGGGCGTGGGCACGCCGGAAGATCTGGTGGAGGCGGTAAGCGCCGGCGTCGACATGTTCGACTGCGTGATGCCGACCCGCAACGCGCGCAACGGCTGGCTGTTCACACGCAACGGCAACGTGAAGCTGCGCAACAGCCGGTACAAGGACGACCGGTCTCCGCCAGACCCCGAGTGCGGCTGCTACACGTGCCGCCACTTCTCGCTGGCCTACCTGCACCACCTCAACCGGATGGGCGAGATGCTGGGCGCGCGGTTGAACACGCTGCACAACCTGCACTACTACCACGAGCTCATGGCCGGGATGCGCCGGGCCATCCGCGAGGGCACGCTCGGGGCCTTTCGCACGGAGTTCCATCGGCGCAGGGCGGGAGAACCCTCCGACTGAGTGCCGCTGGAGTCCTTGAAAGTGAACGATTTACGAGGGGTGCGTGCTAGACTACGTGCCTTTTTTCCGGCGGTCTCCACGCATCCGGCAGTGCGCGCAGACCGTCGCTTCAGGAGGATGTCACCGTGATTTCCCTCGCTTGGGCGCAAGGCGCCCCCGGCGGCCAGCAGGGTCTGGATCTCCTCGGGCTCGCCCCGATCGTGCTGATGTTCGTCGTGCTGTACTTCCTCATGATCCGCCCCCAGGCCAAGCGCGCGAAGGAGCACAAGTCCATGCTCGGGGCCCTCGCCAAGGGTGACGAGGTGGTGGCCGGCGGCGGGATGCTCGGCAAGGTCACGAAGGTGAGCGAGAACTACGTGTCCATCGAGATCGCGAACAACGTCGAGATCCAGGTCCAGAAGCCGTCGATCCAGCTCGTCCTGCCCAAGGGCACCATCAAGAACGCCACCTGAGACCCGGCCCCTGCATCGGGCGGCTCGATCCGCCCCGGGGGCCCGCGGCACGGAAATCTCACGACTCATGAATCGCTATCCGCTCTGGAAATACCTGTTGGTCGGGATCGTGGTCCTGGTCGGCCTGTTCTACTCGGTCCCCAACCTCTTCGGCGAGACGCCCGCGGTCCAGATCGCGCCGCTGCGCTCGTCGGTGAAGGTGGACGAGGACCTCGCCAGGCGCATGGAGGACGTGCTCGCGAAGGAGAACATCAAGACCGAGGGCCGGCTCGTGGAGCCCGGCACCGTCCGGCTGCTCTTCGCCGACACCGACGTGCAGCTCCGCGCCCAGGGCGTGATCGACAGGGCGCTCGGGCGCGACGACTACACCGTCGCGCTCAACCTGATGCCCAACGTGCCGGCGTGGATGCAGTCGCTCAATGCGCTGCCCATGTACCTGGGTCTCGACCTGCGGGGCGGTGTGCACTTCATGATGCAGGTGGACATGGAGGGCGCGCTCACCCAGGCGGCCGACCGCTACGCATCGGACATCCGCCAGATCCTGCGCGACAAGGAAGTGCGCTATGCGGGCGTCGTGCGCGACGGACAGGCGGTGTCGGTGCGCTTCCGCGAGGAAGCGACGCGCGACCGAGGCATCGAGGTCCTCGACAAGAACATTCCGGGTCTGACGCTCAAGGGCCGCTCCGACGGGACCGACTGGTTCATCACTGCGACACTCAAGCCTGAGACGCAGAAGAGCATCCAGGACTTCGCGGTCCAGCAGAACATCACGACCCTGCGCAACCGGGTCAACGAACTGGGCGTTGCAGAACCCATCATCCAGCAGTCGGGTGTCGACCGCATCGTGGTCCAGCTGCCCGGCGTGCAGGACACCGCACGGGCCAAGGAGATTCTCGGGCGCACCGCGACCCTGGAGATCCGCATGGCAGACGAGGTCGCCATGCAGAGCGGCACCGCCGGCATCGGGACTGACGTCTTCATCGAGCGCCGCCGTGACGGGTCCGAAGGCCAGGTCTTCGTGAAGAAGCAGGTGGTGCTCACCGGAGAGCGCATCACCGATGCCGGCCCCACCTTCGACCAGAATCAGCGGCCCGCCGTGTCCGTGTCCCTCGACAGTGCCGGCGGGCGCATCATGCGCGACCTCACCCGCGAGAACGTCGGCAAGATGATGGCCATCGTCCTGTTCGAGAAGGGCAAGGGCGAGGCGATTTCCGTGGCCCGCATCCAGGGCGAGTTCTCGAACCGGTTCCAGATCACGGGCATGTTCTCCGCCGAGGAGACCACCAAGCTCGCGCTGCTGCTCCGCGCCGGGTCCCTGGCCGCTCCGATGGACATCGTCGAGGAGCGGACCGTCGGCCCCAGCATGGGCGCGGAGAACATCGCGAAGGGCTGGAAGTCCACGCTGATCGGGTTCGGGCTGATCGCCGGCTTCATGATGCTCTACTACGTCCTGTTCGGCGTCATCTCGGTCGTCGCGCTGGCCGTGAACCTCATCCTCCTGGTGGCGCTGCTGTCCATGCTCCAGGCCACGCTGACGCTGCCCGGCATCGCAGCGGTCGCGCTCACGCTCGGCATGGCCATCGACGCCAACGTGCTCATCAACGAGCGCATCCGCGAGGAACTGCGCAGCGGCACGACGCCGCAGGCGGCGATCACGGCCGGGTACGAGCGTGCGTGGGGCACCATCCTCGATTCGAACATCACGACGCTGATCGCCGGCATTGCGCTGTTCATGTTCGGCAGCGGTCCGGTTCGGGGCTTCGCGGTCGTGCACTGCCTGGGGATCCTCACTTCCATGTTCAGCGCGGTGCTCGTGTCGCGCTCGGTGGTGAACCTCCTCTACGGCAGCCGCCGCAAGCTCGACGGGCTGTCGATCGGCAATACCGACTGGCACAAGCGGGGCGCGGCCGCGGCCTGACGCCGCCCGCCCCCCAGACCAAGGAACCGACCATGGAATTCTTCCGCATCCGCAAGGACATCCCGTTCATGCGGTACGCGCCGATCTTCAACGCGATCTCACTCATCACGTTCCTGGCGGCCGTGTTCTTCCTGTTCTCGCGCGGGCTGCACCTGGGCGTGGAGTTCACCGGGGGCACGGTCATGGAGGTGGGCTACGGACACCCCGCGAATCTGGACGGCATCCGGAGTTCGATCGAGCGTCTGGGCTTCACCGACGCTGCCGTGCAGAACTTCGGTTCCACGGAGTCCGTGCTGATCCGCGTGGCGGCCAAGAAGGAGTTCGAGAGCGGGCAGCTTGTGGAGTTCGCCAAGGTCGGTCTCAAGGCGAGCCCATCGGCGGAGTCCTCGGACAACGGTGCCCGTGCGCTTACCTTCAGCGGACCGGGCTTCGACGACCCGGACAAGGTTCGCGAGTCACTGATCCACGTGGGACTCAAGGGTGTGGATGTCCGGCCCGCCGCGGAAGCCGATGCGGTCGTGGTCCGCGTGCCGCCCAAGCTCTCGATGGACGGGTCTCAGATCTCGGAACTCGTGAAGGTCCACCTCGTGAAGGACGACGCGACCGCCACGGTTCGCCGGGTGGAGTTCGTGGGGGCGCAGGTGGGCAAGGAACTCGTAGAGAACGGCCTCATCGCCCTCTCGCTCGTGGCGCTGGGCATCGTGCTCTACCTGTGGCTGCGGTTCGAGTGGAAGTTCGGTGTCGCGGCGATCATCGCGAACCTGCATGACGTGATCATCATCCTGGGCTTCTTCGCGCTGTTCCAGTGGGAATTCTCGCTGCCCGTGCTCGCGGCCGTGCTCGCGGTGCTCGGCTACTCGGTGAACGAGTCGGTGGTGGTGTTCGACCGGGTGCGCGAGAACTTCCGCAAGATGCGCAAGGCCGCCGTGCCCGAGGTGATCAACAACGCGATCACCAGCACTATCTCCCGGACGATCATCACGCACGGATCCACGCAACTCATGGTGACGTCGATCCTCATCTTCGGTGGGGACACGCTGTTCTACTTCGCGCTCGCCCTGACGATCGGCATCCTGTTCGGCATCTATTCCTCGGTGCTGGTGGCGAGTCCGCTGGTCATGTACCTGGGCATCAAGCGCGAGGACCTGGTGAAGCCCGAGCGAAAGCGCGAAGAAGCGGTCGTCTGACGGGGCGCCCGCCATGGAATGGCTCGGCCAGCTGGCGGGACTGGTCCTGCACCTCGATCAGCACCTGTTCGAGTTCGCCCGCGACTACGGCGCCTGGATCTACGGGCTGCTGTTCGTCATCGTGTTCTGCGAGACCGGCCTGGTCTTCACGCCCTTCCTGCCGGGCGACTCGCTGCTTTTCGTGGCCGGGACGCTCGCAGCCACCGGTGCCGTGGACATTCACCTGCTGGTCGTCCTGCTGATCGTGGCGGCGGTGCTCGGGGATTCCCTCAACTTCTCGATCGGCCGGTGGCTCGGGCCGCGGGTGTTCCGTGCACAGGACTCGTGGTTCCTGAACCGCAAGCATCTGGAACGGGCGAGCGCCTTCTACGAGCGACACGGGGGCAAGACGATCATCATTGCGCGCTTCGTACCCATCGTCCGCACGTACGCGCCCTTCGTTGCCGGAGTCGGGGCCATGGACTACCGGCGGTTCGTCCTGTTCAACGTGGGCGGGGCCGTACTGTGGGTCTTGCTCCTCGGCTACGGCGGATTCCTCTTCGGCAATATCCCCGTCGTTCGAAATAACATCACGAAGGTGATCCTGGGCATCATCGTCCTGTCGCTCGTCCCGGTCGTCGTGGAATACCTGCGTGCCCGGCGCGAGTCAGTTGAGAGTCGCCGCGAGTAGCTTCCGGTAGCGCGGCACGAGAGGGTGGTCTTGTCCGAGCAGTGCGAACGTCTGGAGCATGCCGCGGCGTCCGGCGTCGTCGCCGAATCGGCGGTCGCGTCGCACCACTTCGAGGTACTGTTCCAGCGCGGCCTCGTGGCGGCCCGCCCCGGCCAGTCGCTGAGCGAGGCGCAACCGGGCCGCGAGATCCTGAGGGGCAGCCGCCACGCTCGCCTCGAGCGTGGCGACATCCTCCCCGCCGGCGCTGGCCAGCGCCACTGCGAGCCGCGCCACGCGCTGCTGGGCGCTTGCGTCGAGGGTCGGGTCGCCCGTGAGGCGGATCACCATCTCGGCGGCATCGTCCGGTCGGGCGGCGGCATGGAAGGCTTCGGCCAGGTCGAGCGCGATGACCGCCGAGCGCGGGTCGAGCGCACGGGCCTGCGTGAGCACGGTCAAGGCCTGGTCCAGGCGGCCGGCCTCGAAGGCTGCCCGGCCTTCGCGCCGGAGCAGTTCCGCCGGGGAGGGCAGAAGCCCGCCGATGAAGGCGCGGATGGCAGTCTCCGGCTGCGCGCCCAGGAACTCGTCGGTCACTTCTCCTTCCACGAAGGCTTTCACGTTCGGAATGCTGCGGATGGCGTAGCGCTCCGACAACTCCGGGTTGGTGTCCGAATTCACCTTCACCAGACGCACCCTGTCGCCGAACTCGGCGGCCACACGTTCCAGGACTGGCCCCAGACTGCGGCACGGGCCGCACCAGGGGGCCCAAAAATCCACGAGGACGGGCACCCGGAAGGAGGCTTCGATGACGTCGGTGGTGAAGGTCTTGCTGTCGCTGTCCATGTCTTGTCCGGAAGGGCGGGTCGAGTTGACGGACGGGGAGGGCGCCCCTGCGCCGGGGGCCGCGTCCGCTCTCAGTACAATCGCATGCCTGTGACATGGGGTTGTTTCGCCCCGGGTTCAATCCGCGGCGCACCGTCCCGGGTCGACCCTTGGCCGCGGTGACGAAGGGGGGCAGCATGCGGGGTTGGTTGTTCGGGGTCGTGGCCGCGTGCCTGCTGGCCGCCGCCGTCCCCTTGCGTGCGCAGGAGTTCCGGTACGAAGTCCGGCCTGGCGATTCCCTCTGGGCAATCGCGTCGCGTTACCTGCGCGACATCAAGGACCTGCCGGAACTCGCGCGACTCAATGGCGTGGCCGACGCGCGCAAGGTGGCGCCCGGGGCCTCGGTGCGCATTCCCGTGTCTCTGATGCGGGAGGTCATGGTCGCCGGGACCGTGTTCGCAGTGACCGGTGAGGTGCTCCGCAAGGCACCCCAGGCCACGTCGGGCAACCCCGTGCGTCCGGGCCAGAAGTTCAACGAGCGCGATGTTCTCCAGGCCGGCATCGGCGGGGCGGCCACGCTCCTGCTTCCCGACGGGTCGAAGATCCGAATGGCCGAAGGGGCCGAGCTGGAGGTGCTGCGCATGCGGCGGTTCGCGGACACGATGCTGTTCGATTCGCGGCTCAGGCTCGCGCGCGGCCGGGTGGAAACCGAGGTGCGTCCGCTGGGCCCCGGAGGCCGGTTCGAGATCCTGACGCCGGCGGCCGTGACCTCCGTGCGCGGGACCGACTATCGCGTCCGCGCCGCCGACGCCACGTCGGTCGCGGAGGTCGTCGAGGGCCGCGTCGGCTTCGGGAACGACCTCGGGACCACCGAAGTCCCCGGTGGTTTCGGCGCGCGCGCGGACGCCGGTCAGCCGCCCGCGCCACCGAGGCCGCTGCTGCCCGGTCCGGACCTGGCCGGCGTTCCCCTCGTGGTCGGTGCGACCCCGGCGATGCTCTCGTTCTCCGGCGTACCCAATGCGTACCGCTATCGCGTCCAGGCCGCGGCTGATCCGGATTTCGGCCAGCCGGCGCTCGACCTCGTCGTCGATGGACCGCAAGTCACCCTTCCAGCGACGGCCGATGGTCCGCTCCATCTCCGCGTGCGTGCGATCGATGCGGACGGAATCGAGGGGCTGGAGGCTCGTCGCACCGTGCGCGTGGCAGCCCCGCCCGGCCCGGCAGAGCTCTCGGTGCCGCCGGCTGGCCACCTCGCCGGGCCCGGTCCTGTGCGCTTTGCGTGGAAGGTCCCTGCGGGCGCGGTCCGATCCCGGCTCGAATTCGCGCAGGACCGGGAGTTCACTCGCATCGTCGAGGCCCGGGAGACCGACGCGGCCGAGCTGGTCGTCGATCCCCCCTTCGATGACGATCGCCGCCTGTACTGGCGGGTGATTTCCCTGGGTCGGGAGTCGGCCGCCGAGCCCACCGCGGTGCGATCGGTGCGCCGGGCGCCGCCCCTCGTGATGCTCCCACCGGCAGTCGTGGTGGCGCCGGGTGCGGTGGTGACATGGGCCCGCATTCCTGGCGTCGGTGCATATGGAGTTCAGGTCCTGCCCGCAGAGACGCCGGGCGGGCCCCCTGTGTTCGAAGGTGAGGTCGCAGCCCCCGAACTGGCGCCTCGGGCGCTTCTGCCCGGCCGGTACCGCCTGCGGGTGCAAGGCGTCGATCCAGACGGCGCCCGTGGCCCCTGGGGAGAGTTCGTTTCCCTGGAGGTCCAGGAGATGCCGCTGATGCCTCCATCCGCGGCCGGCGGCCTCCGGCGCGTCGTGCTGAGCGCGGCCGGACCGGCGTTCTCGTGGAATGCCGCGGCGTCCGCGCCGCCCAAGGGCTACCGCGTGCAGGTCGCGCGGGACGCCGCGTTCGAGAACATCGTGGTCGATCGGCGCGTCGGTTCCGCCACCCGGTTCCAGCTGCCGGCGGGCCTGCCTGCCGGGCGGTATCACTGGCGGGTCGCTGCCGTCGGGCACACCCTGGAGAGTGCCTTCGGCGACGG
>ERZ1066136.1673-NODE-1673-length-10713-cov-6.370989_pt1 | contig 10713 bp, 10 predicted proteins | sample MGYA00382783_ERZ1066136 | MGnify/ENA primary metagenome ERZ1066136 (study PRJEB33369, sample SAMEA5778366) | biofilm metagenome | biome: Industrial cooling water; feature: Water cooling tower basin; material: Biofilm | place: United Arab Emirates | collected... | reverse complement strand
CACTCCTCTCAGGCCGCATCCGGCCTCTTCATTGCGCCGAGCGATGGCGGCGGACACTGCGTCGGCGGCAGACCGGTGCGCCGCCGGGCGCGGCGACAGTCCGGGCGTTCGCTCGGACGCGGGGACGCACCCGCGGCGCCCGACTGCCCGCCGGGCGATCGTCAGATGCCCATCTCCTTGAACACTTCCTTCGCGATGCGGAAGCTGTCGATTGCCGCGGGGACACCGCAGTAGATCATCGCCTGCAGCAGGACCTCCTGGATCTCCTCCTTGGTGAGCCCGTTGTTCAGCGCCCCGCGGACGTGCAGCTTCACCTCGTGCGGCCGGTTGAGCGCGGTCAGCATCGCGAGGTTGATGATGCTGCGGGTGCGGCGGTCGAACGTGGGACGGTTCCAGATCTCGCCCCAGCAGTACTTCGTCACCATCTCCTGCAGCGGCCGCGTGAAGTCGTCCGCATTCCTGATGGCGTTGTCCACGTACTCGGCGCCCAGCACCTCGCGCCGCACCTTCAGGCCCTTCTCGAACAGTTCGTCACTCATGTCGTCACCCTCTCTGGTTGCATCGTGAATCCGGCGGCCGCCCGCCGGCGCGGCCCGCCGTCGCGGGCGGATCGCACCCGCCGGCGGCAAGCACGGCGGAAGGTCCGCCCGGGATCGTCCGCCAGAACGCGTCCCCGGGGCAACGGGCGGCCCCCGGGAACGACAGGAGAGTTCGAAGTAAACTCCCGGGCCTTCGCATTTCGCGAAGGTCTGCTTACCGAATCGCGCATTCCCACGGGTTTCGGCCCCCCGTACAGTGCGTCGGATGGTCGGGAGTCCGCCCGGACCCCGCAAGTGAACGGCGATTCACCTGGAAGGAGGAGAAAAAGCCATGGGACTCAGAGGTCTTCTGGGCGCAGCCGCGCTCGCCATCGGTGCCCTCACGGGCACGTCCGCGGCGCTGGCGCAGGACAAGCCCGCGCAGCTCAAGATCGGCATCACCACGTTCATGACCGGGCCCGCCTCGGTCTTCGGCGTCCCCGGCAAGGCGGCCGCCGAGCAGTGGATCGAGGATTTCAACGCCGCCGGCGGCATCCAGGGCGTGAAGATCGCCCCGGTGTACCTCGACGAGGGCCTCGGCGGAGACAACCTGCTCTCCGAGTACCGCCGTCTGGTGCAGGAACAGGGCACCAAGGTGATGCTCTCGGCCATCTCCAGCGGCAACTGCAACATCATCGCCCCCGTGGCCGAGGACCTGAAGGTCCTCAACATCATGTGGGACTGCTCCACCGAGAAGGTGCTGGAAGAGCGCCGCTACAAGTACGTGGTCCGCACCCAGGGCAACGCCACCACCGAGATGGTGGCGACGGTGATGTACCTGCTGAAGGTGAAGCCGGACTTCAAGACCATCGCCGTCGTGAACCAGGACTACGCCTGGGGCCGCGACTCGTGGGAGATCTTCCGCAACACCCTGATGGCCCTCAAGCCGGACACCAAGGTCGTCGCGGAGATGTTCCCCAAGTTCGGCGCGCCCGACTACTCCACGGAAATCTCCCGCCTGTCCGCGCTCAAGCCCGACGTGATCCTCTCCACGGCGTGGGGCGGTGACCTCGACACCTTCGTGCGCCAGGCCTCGCAGCGCGGTCTCGCGAAGAAGTCCGTGCTGGTGCTGCCGCTCATCGAGAGCTCGCTCGAACGCCTGGGCTCCGCGGTGCCCGATGGCGTGATCGGCGGCATGCGCGGCGATCACTACTTCCTGCACCCCGAGTACCGCAACGACGCCAAGCACAAGGCCTTCGTCGCGAAGTTCCGCGCGAAGACCAAGACCTACCCGATCTACCCCGTCTACCACATGGTGCAGGCACTCGAAGCGCTCGCGCAGGGCTACGAGAAGGCCATCAAGGCCAACAAGGGCAAGTGGCCCACCACCGAGCAGGTGGCCGAGACCATGCGCAACATGGAGTTCCGCGGCCTCACGCGCCCCATCCGCATGCGGGACGACGGCCAGGGTCTGGAAGACCAGATGCTCGGGATCACCAAGGCCGTCCCCGGCCTGCCCTTCCCGGTGCTGGACAAGCTCACGATCATCCCCGCCACCCTGACGACCGCGCCCGTGGGCCAGCGCTCGCCCGAGTGGGTCAAGACGGTGAAGCCCGAGCTGCTGACCAGCCCGCTCATCAAGACCTACGGCGACACCGCGCCCCCGGCCAACTGATCGCACCGGAGCCGGGATGACCGTCGATCTGCTTCTGCTGGCCCTCGCCGACGGCGTGTCGTACGCGGGCCTGCTCTTTCTCGTGGCCCTGGGCCTCACGCTGATCTTCGGCGTGATGGGCATCGTCAACGTGGCGCACGGAGCCTTCTTCGCCTTCGGGGGCTACACCGCGGCGACCTTCGTGGTGGCGCTGTCCGGGCCCGACACACCTGCCATCGTGCTGCTCCTCGCGCTGGCGGCCGCGGCCATCCTGGTGGGTCTCGTCATGGGGACCGCGCTCGAGGCCGGGCTGCTGCGCCGGGTGCAGGACAAGGACCCGATCCTGCAGCTGCTCGTCACGTTCGCAGCCTTCATGATCTTCGAAGACCTGCAGCGGCTGATCTGGGGCGCCTCGCCCCGGTCGGCCGCGGCGGTCGTCGACAGCCTGGGCACGCTGGAGCTGTTCGACGTGACGTACACGCGCTATCAGATCCTCCTGGTGCCCGCGATCGCCATCGTTGCCTACTTCAGCCTGCGGGCCTTCCTGCGGCGCACGCGCATCGGCAAGCAGATCGTGGCGGTCACCCACAGCCGTGAAGTCGCCACCGCGCTGGGCATCAATGCTAAGCGCATCGGCTGGTTCACCTTCGTCATCGGCGCGATGCTCGGCGCCCTCGGCGGCGCTCTCGCCGCGCCGGTGACTTCCCTCGTTCCCGGCGTCGGCACGGACTGGATCGTCCTGTCCTTCTCCGTCGTCGCGACCGCCGGTCTCGGCCAGATCACCGGGGCGCTCATCGCGGCCCTGATCATCGGCATCGCGCGGTCCATTGCGGTCTACACCATGCCCGAACTCGAAGTGGTGGTGCCCTACCTGATCATGGTGGGTGTGCTGCTCGTGCGGCCCAGCGGCCTGTTCACGGTCGCCCAGGCGAGGCGCATCTGATGAGCACGAACCTCGTCCGCACTATGGTGGTGATCGGCGCCCTGGCGTTCCTGGGCCTCGGTCTCTCGCTCCCCTGGCTCAAGACTCCGGCCATCTTCGTGCTGAGCTACGGCCTCGCCGCGCTCGGCGTGGTGGTGATGCTCCGCGGCGGCCAGATCTCCTTCGGTCACGCGATGTACGCCTGCATCGCAGGCTATACCGTGGCTTTCCTGCAACGCGCGCATCCCGAACTCGACGGCCTCGTGCTCATCATCGCCGGCATGGTGGTCGCCACCCTCGCGGGCGGCATCATCGGCGTGTTCGTCGTGCGCTACCGCGCCATCTTCTTCGGCATGCTGAACCTCGCGCTGTCGATGGTGCTGTTCTCGCTGCTGGCCAAGATGTACGAGATCTCCGGCGGCACCGACGGTCTGCGCATCGACCGCCCCACGCTGGCCGGCATCACGTTCGACCGCAGCGGCTACGAGTCCGCGCTGCTCATCGGCAGCCTCGTCGCCGCGATCTTCTGCGGGTGGCTCGTGCAGCGGTACTTCCGGTCGGCCGCGGGCGAGGCGCTGGCCGGCATCAAGACCAACGAGGCGCGCCTGGAGTACCTGGGTCTTTCGGCCCGGCGCATCCTGTGGTCCGGCTACGTGATCTCCGCCGCGCTCGTTGGGCTCTCGGGCGCGCTGTTCGCGCTGGTGCAGGGGCTGGTCACGCCGGAGATGGGCTACTGGCTGCGCTCCGGCGAGTTCGTGTTCATCGCGATCCTCGGCGGCTCGGTCCACGCCATCGGCGCCTTCATGGGTGCCATCGTGTTCACGGTCATCAAGCTGGGGGCCGCCGCCTTCCTCACGGGGGTGTGGCAGATGCTGCTGGGCATCACGCTCATCGTCGTGATCCTTGCGGCGCCCACCGGCATTGCGGGGCTGCTGCGCATCGGGACGCGCCGCGCGCCCGAAGGAGGTGCGCGATGAGCGCGCTGGTCCGCACCGAAAAACTCTCGCTCGCCTTCGGCGGGGTGGTGGCGGCCGACGCCATCGACTTCGAATTGCAGGCCGGCGAACGCCTGGCGGTCATCGGCGCGAACGGCGCCGGCAAGACCACCTTCATCAACATCGTCACCGGCTTCCTGAAGCCCACCTCCGGCCGCATCTTCATCGACGGCAAGGACGTCACCGCCCTCGACCCGCGCCGTATCGTCCGGCTGGGTGTGGGCCGGTCGTTCCAGCTGCCCCAGCTCTTCCTGGAGCACACGGTGCGGCAGTGCCTGGAACTCGCCATCGTGGGCAAGGCCGGCCGGCTGGGGTTCTTCCGCAGCCTCTCGGCCCAGGCCGACCAGAAGGAGATCGACCACACGATGGAACTCGTCGGCCTGCGCGAACGCGCCGACGACCTCGCGTCGTCGCTGCCGGAAGGCCAGCGCAAGCTGCTGGACGTGGCAATGGCGCTCACGCTGCGGCCCAAGCTGCTGATCATGGACGAGCCCACCAGCGGCGTGGCCTCCGAGGACAAGCACGACCTCATGGCCGCCGTGATGCGCGCGCTGTCCGAGCGCGAAGTCACCAGCTGGTTCGTCGAGCACGACGTGGACATCGTCACGCAGTACGCCACGCGGGTCGCCGCCTGGATTTCCGGAAAGATCGCGGCCGACGGCCCGCCGGACCAGGTGCTCGCCGACCCCACCGTGAAGCGCGAAGTCCTGGGGGTGGCCTGATGCTCAAGCTCGAACGTGTGACCGTCGACCTCGCCGGCGCCTCGGTGCTGCGCGAAGTCTCCGCGGAACTCCACGCCGGCACCATGGTGGCCGTCGTCGGCCGCAACGGCGCCGGCAAGACCACGCTGCTGCGCACGATCATGGGTCTCGCCAAGCTCAAGTCGGGGCAGATCCACTTCGACGGCGACGCCCTCCACGCGCAGCCCGGCCATCGCCGGGCCTCGCTGGGCATCGGCTACGCCCCCGAGGACCGCGTAATCTTCCCGACGCTTTCCGTGCGCGAGAACCTGTGCCTGCCCTGCGAGGCCAACGGTCTCGCCACCGCCGAGGTCGCCGAACGCCTCACGGTCGTGCTCGACGTGGTGCCGCAGCTGCGCGACATGCTCGTGCGGTCCGGTTCGTCGCTGTCCGGCGGCCAGGGAAAGATGGTGGCCCTCGGACGCGCGCTGATGATCGGCACGCGCCTCGTGCTGCTCGACGAGCCGTACCAGGGTCTCGCCCCGGCGCTGGCCCTGCAGTACGGCGAAGCGCTCGTGCGCCTGCGCAAGGTGCGGCCGGAACTCTGCGTGGTGGTCACGGAATCCAACGCGAGCCTGCTGCGCGACATGCAGGACCAAACACTGACACTCGAACGCGGCGCCCTGCAGGCCGGCGCGCCCGCCCACGCGTGAGCCCCTTCACGAACCAGGAGATGACGCTATGAATCGCATGCTGATCGGAGACAAGTGGGTTCAGGCCCGGGACGGCGAGACCCTGCCGGTGATCAACCCGTCCGACGGTCAGGCGTTCGCGGAGATTGCTCGCGGCCGTGCCCACGAAGTGGATCTCGCAGTGAAGGCCGCCCGTGCCGCGCGCGAGGGCGCCTGGGGAAAGATGAGCGCCACCGAACGCGGCCGCATCCTGCAGAAGCTGTCGCAGAAGATCCTCGACAACCACGCCGAACTCGCCCAGATCGAAGCGCGCGACACCGGCAAGCCGATGACCACGGCAAAGAACGACATCACCGTTCTCGCCCGGTACTTCGAGTACTACGGCAGCGCCGCGGACAAGGTGCACGGCGAGGTCATCCCCTTCCTCGACGGCTACACCGTCACGCTGCTGCGCGAACCGCTGGGCGTGACCGGCCACATCATTCCGTGGAACTACCCGGCCCAGATGATGGGCCGCACGCTGGCGCCCGCGCTCGCCATGGGCAACGCCGCCGTGCTGAAGCCCGCGGAAGACACGAGCCTCTCGGCCCTGCGTTTCGGTGAACTCGCCCTCGAAGCCGGCCTGCCGCCGGGTGCGCTGAACATCGTCACGGGTCTCGGCCACGAGGCTGGCGCGGCGCTGGCCGAGCACGGCGACATCAACTTCGTGACCTTCACGGGTTCCAACGAAGTGGGCACGCTGGTGCAGCAGGCCGCCGCGAAGAACGCCGTGAAGTGCGTGCTGGAACTCGGCGGCAAGTCACCGCAGATCGTCTTCGCCGACGCCGACCTCGACCGCGCCCTGCCCATCATCGTGCGTGCCATCGTGCAGAACGCCGGCCAGACCTGCACGGCCGGCAGCCGCCTGCTGCTCCAGCGCAGCATCTACGACGCCTTCATCGCCCGCGTGGCCGAGGCCTTCGCCAAGACACGCGTGGGCACGCCCGAGATGGACCTCGACTGCGGCCCGTTGATGAACCCGGCCCAGCTGGAACGCGTGACAGGTTACGTGAACCGCGCCAAGCAGGAAGGCGTGCCCGTCCTGGCCGAAGGCACGATCGCCAGCGGCACCCCGGCCGGCGGCTACTACGTGAAGCCCACGCTGTTCGGCCCGGTGCCGCGCACCAACCGTCTCGCCTGCGAGGAAGTCTTCGGCCCGGTGCTGGCCGCCTTCCCCTTCGAGGACGAAGCCGACGCCATCGCGCTCGCCAACAGCACGCCCTACGGCCTGCTCGCCGCCGTGTGGACCGAGAACGGCGGACGCCAGCAGCGCGTGGCCAAGGCCGTCAGCGCGGGACAGGTCTTCGTCAACGGCTACGGCGCGGGCGGCGGTGTCGAACTGCCCTTCGGCGGCACGAAGCGCAGCGGCCACGGGCGCGAGAAGGGCTTCATTGCGCTGGAAGAAATGAGCCAGACCAAGACCGTCGTCCAGTACCACGGTTGATTTCGAAGCACACCAGGAGAGCAGCATGGGTCAGTTGCAGAACAAGGTCGCGATCGTCACCGGCGCGGCCAGCGGCTTCGGCGAAGGCATCGCCAAGGCCTACGTGGAAGAAGGCGCCAAGGTCGTCATCGCCGACCTGAATCTCGAAGGCGCGCAGCGCGTGGCCGCCAGCCTCGGCGCGAACGCCCTCGCCGTGAAGTGCGACGTCGCGAACCAGGCCGACGTGAAGGCCCTCGTGGCAAGGACCGTCGAGCACTTCGGCACCGTCGACATCGTCGTCAACAACGCGGGCACCACCTACCGAAACCAGCCCATGCTGGACGTGGACGAGGCCACCTTCGACCGCATGTTCGACGTGAACGTGAAGTCCATCTACTACATGGCCCACGCCGTGGTTCCGCTGATGCGCGCGAAGAAGTCCGGCGTGATCCTCAACGTGGGCTCCACGGCCGGCATCCGTCCGCGTCCCGGCCTCACCTGGTACAACGCCTCCAAGGGCGCCGTGAACCTCATGTCCAAGTCGATGGCGCTGGAAGTGGGCGGCGACGGTATCCGCGTGAACGCGCTATGCCCCGTGATGGGCGCCACCGGCCTGCTCGAATCCTTCATGGGCATGCCGGACACGCCGGAGAACCGCGCGCGCTTCATCGCCACGATTCCGCTGGGCCGCCTGTGCGAACCCGCCGACATCGCGGGCGCCGCGGTGTACCTCGCGAGCGATGCCGCAAGGTTCATCACGGGCGTCGAGTTCCCCATCGACGGCGGCCGCACGGTCTGAGGCCCTTTCTCGCGCGGCAGCCGTGATCGATCTCGAGCATCTCCGGAAGTGGGTGGGCCGCACCGAACAGGCGGAGGACGTCCTCACCGCCTGGAAGACCGGCGCCTTCGCCGCCCTCCTGGACCGCGACGACCACGCCCCCCGGGCGGGTGACCTGCTGCCGCCCCTGTGGCACTGGATGCTGTGCGTGCCCTACGTGCGGCAGTCGGCCATCGGTCCCGATGGTCACGCCGCGCGCGGCGGTTTCCTGCCGCCGGTGCCGCTGCCCCGCCGGATGTGGGCCGGCGGTCGGCTGGAGTTCCTGCAGCCGCTGCGCGTGGGCGAGACCGTCACGCGCCGCTCCGAGGTGGCGTCAGTCGATCACAAGTCCGGCCGCAGCGGCGATCTCGTCTTTGTGCTGGTGAAGCACGAATACTCGGGGGCCCACGGTCCTGCGGTCCGCGAGGAGCACGACATCGTGTATCGCCCGCTGCCGGACCCCGCGGCGCCCGCGCCTGCCCCGACGCCCGCCCCCGAGGGCGCCCAGTGGGAACGCGAGATCGTTCCCGACTCCGTCCTGCTGTTCCGCTATTCCGCGCTGACCTTCAACGGCCATCGCATCCACTACGACCGCCGGTACGTCACCGAAGAGGAAGGCTACCCGGGTCTCGTCGTGCACGGGCCGATGATCGCGACCATGCTCGTGGATCTCCTCCGCCGCTCGATGCCGCACGCGAAGCTGGCCCGCTTCGAGTTCCGCGCCATGCGCCCCGTGTTCGACGTCGCGCCGTTCCGCCTGTGCGGCAGGCCCGCCACAGAACCCGGCAAGGCGGACCTCTGGGTACGGGACGCCGACGGATATCTCGCCATGCAGGCCACGGCCACCCTCGCCTGACGCTCCACCTACGCCCCACCCGCTCCTCCCCATGAATGCCGCCACCGAAGAACGCTTTGCCGACATCCGCGACGGAGTGCGCGCGCTGTGCGCCAACTTCCCCGACGAGTACTTCCGCAAGATTGACGAGCAGCGCGGCTACCCCGAGGCCTTCGTCGACGCGCTGATGGAAGCCGGCTGGCTGTCCGCGATGATCCCCGAGGCGTACGGCGGTTCCGGGCTGGGCCTCGCGGCGGCCACGGTGATCATGGAAGAGATCAACCGCTGCGGCGGAAACGCCGGCGCGGTGCACGGGCAGATGTACAACATGGGCACTCTGCTGCGTCACGGCAGCGAAGCGCAGAAGCGCCACTACCTCCCGAAGATCGCGGCAGGTGAACTCCGTATCCAGTCCATGGCCGTGACCGAGCCCACCACCGGCACCGACACCACCAAGCTGAAGACCGTCGCGGTGAAGAAGGGCGACCGCTACGTGGTGAACGGGCAGAAGGTGTGGATTTCGCGCGTGCAGCACTCCGACCTGATGATCCTGCTGGCGCGCACCACGCCGCTGGCCGAGGTGAAGCGCAAGTCCGAAGGCATGTCGGTGTTCATCGTCGATCTGAAGAGCGCCATCGGCCACGGCCTCACCGTGCGGCCCATCGCCAACATGGTGAACCACGAGACGAACGAACTGTTCTTCGAGAACCTGGAGATCCCCGCCGAGAACCTCATTGGCGAGGAAGGCATGGGGTTCAAGTACATCCTCGACGGCCTCAACGCCGAGCGCACGCTGATCGCCGCCGAGTGCATCGGCGACGCCTACTGGTTCGTGAACCGTGCGACGAAGTACGCCAACGACCGCGTGGTCTTCGACCGCCCCATCGGCAAGAACCAGGGCGTGCAGTTTCCCATCGCCGAGAGTTACATCGAGACCTGCGCCGCGGACCTCATGCGCTTCCGCGCGGCGGACCTCTTCGACGAGCACAAGCCCTGCGGCGCCGAGGCCAACATGGCCAAGTACCTCGCCGCCAAGGCCTCGTGGGAAGCCGCCAACGCGTGCCTGCAGACCCACGGCGGCTTCGGCTTCGCCTGTGAGTACGACGTCGAACGCAAATTCCGCGAGACGCGCCTGTACCAGGTAGCGCCCATCTCCACGAACCTCATCTTCTCCTACATCGCCGAGCACGTCCTCGGCCTGCCTCGCTCGTTCTAAGGACCGGACGCCATGAGACCCCTCGAAGGCATCACCGTCATCGCGCTGGAGCACGCCATCGCGGCGCCCTTCTGCACCCGTCAGCTCGCCGACCTGGGCGCGCGCGTGATCAAGGTGGAACGCCCCGGCGTGGGCGACTTCGCGCGCGGCTACGACAAGCGCGTGAAGGGCCTCGCCTCGCACTTCGTGTGGGTCAACCGCTCGAAGGAGAGCCTTACGCTCGACGTGAAGCACCCCGAGGCCGCGAAGATTCTCGACCGCATCCTCGCCGACGCCGACGTGCTGGTGCAGAACCTTGCGCCCGGCGCCGCCGCGCGCCTAGGCCTTTCGTACGAGGCGCTGAGCCCGCGTTACCCGAAGCTCATCGTGTGCGACATCTCGGGCTACGGCGATTCGGGTCCTTATCGCGACAAGAAGGCCTACGACCTCCTCATCCAGAGCGAGTCCGGCTTCCTCTCCACCACCGGCACGCCCGATGCACCCGCCAAGGCCGGCTGCTCCATCGCCGACATCGCGGCCGGCATGTACGCGTACACGAACGTCCTCGCGGCCCTGCTGCAGCGCGGCCGCACCGGCAAGGGCTGCCGCATCGACGTCTCGATGCTGGAGTGCATGGCCGAGTGGATGAGCTTTCCGATGTACTACGCCTACGACGGCGCGAGCCCCCCGCCGCGCGCCGGCGCCTCGCACGCCACCATCTACCCCTACGGCCCCTTCCCCGCGGGCGACGGCCGCTCGGTGATGCTGGGCCTGCAGAATGAACGCGAGTGGGCCACCTTCTGCGACAAGGCGCTGCGCCAGCCCGACCTCAAGAACGACCCGCGCTTCAACTCGGCGTCAGCCCGCTCCGACCATCGCGCCGAACTCCGCGAGATCATCGTCGCCGCCTTCAAGGACCTCACCGCCGATCAGGTGGTCGAGC
>ERZ1066136.1672-NODE-1672-length-10717-cov-13.440818_pt1 | contig 10717 bp, 5 predicted proteins | sample MGYA00382783_ERZ1066136 | MGnify/ENA primary metagenome ERZ1066136 (study PRJEB33369, sample SAMEA5778366) | biofilm metagenome | biome: Industrial cooling water; feature: Water cooling tower basin; material: Biofilm | place: United Arab Emirates | collected... | reverse complement strand
TCGAGGCCATCCAGGCCGCGGGCCTGAAGATCCACTACGGCTGCCGCGCTGGCGTCTGCGGTGCCGACCCCGTGGCGGTGTGCGAGGGCGGCGAGAACCTCTCCGCGCCGTCGGACGACGAGCTCGCCACGCTGCGCCGCCTGGGCCTCGAAGGCCGGGCGCGCATGGCCTGCGTGTGCACGGTGAACGGCCCGGTCACCATCGACCGCGACCCCGCCAACGCGCCCGCGCCCGTGGCGGTGGTCAAGACGCTCGTGCCGCAGCGCGACCGCGCGCGCGAGCAGGGCCTCGAGCGCGTCGTCATCGTCGGCAACGGCGTCGCCGGCATGGGCGTGGCCGAGGCGCTGCGCCGCGGCAGCGAGAGCCTGCAGATCGACATCGTCGGCAACGAGCCCTTCGCCTTCTACAACCGCATGGGCATCGGCCGGCTGGTCTACGACGGCGCGGGCCTGGAGGCGCTGACCCTGGTGCCGCCCGACTGGCCCGAGCGCCAGCGCATCGGCGTGCACCGCGGCCAGGTGGCGGTGCGCATCGACCGCGAACAGCGCCTGCTGCACCTGCACGGCGGCCCCGCGCTGCCCTACGACCGGCTCGTCATCGCCACGGGCGCGCGGTCGACGCCGCCCGACGCCCACTTCCTGAAGCACGCGAACGCCTTCGTGCTGCGCAGCGCCGAAGACGCCCAGGCCATGCGCCACTACGCCACGCGCGCCCAGGCCAAGCGGGCGCTGGTGGTGGGCGGAGGCGTGCTGGGCGTGGAAGCCGCCGACGCGTTGCACCACCTGGGCTTGAAGGTGACGCTGCTGCAGCGCGCCGACCGGCTCATGAACGCCCAGCTCGACGTGCAAGGTGCCGCGCGGCTGCAGGGCTACCTGGAGGGCATCGGCATCCAGGTGGTCACCAACGCCTCGGTGCTGCGCTACGAGGGCGCGCCCATCCTGCAGGTGGCGCAGCTGGCGCACGGCCCGCGCGTGAAGGCCGATGTCTTCGTGGCCGCCCTGGGCATCCAGGCCAACACCTTCATCGCCGAGCAGGCCGGCCTGGCGCTGGGCGACAACGGCATCCGCGTCGACCGCCACATGCGCACGTCCGACCCGCTGATCTACGCCGTGGGCGACGTGGCCGAGCTCAAGGGCACGCCGCGCGGCCTGTGGCCCATCGGCAGCGCGCACGCGGCCACCGCCGCGGCTTCCATCCTGGGCGAGGACCAGCCCTACGCCACGCCGCGCATCGTGCTGCAGCTCAAGTGCGAGGGCATCGACCTGCGCAGCCAGGGCGAGATCGTGGCGCGCGAGGGCGACGAGGAGTTCCACCCCCGCGAGGGTGCCGATGCCTGGTGGCGCCTCGTCGCGCGCCATGGCCAGCTGGCGGGAGGGCTCTACGTGGGCCCGCCGGGCACGGCCAAGGCCTTCACGAAGCTGCTGCAGCAGCCGGTCGACCTGGGGCCGCTGCGCGCCGAGCTGCGCGCCGGCAGCCTGGACGGGCTCAGGCGGCTGGCGCGGGCGTGAATTGCTCGGCGCCCGCCGGGCGGCGCGGCGGCGCGTGGCGCAGGGAGAATCCGGGGTTCCCCCCGAGGCCCGCCCCGACCCCATGAAGATCCTGCTCACCGGCGCCGCCGGTTTCATCGGCATGACGACGACGCTGAGGCTGCTGGCCCGCGGCGACACCGTCGTGGGGCTGGACAACCTCAACGACTACTACAGCGTCCAGCTCAAGCGCGACCGCCTGGCGCGCCTGACGCCGCACCCCCACTTCAGCTTCGTGCAGATGGACGTGGCCGACCGGCCGGGCATCGAGAGGCTGTTCGCCGAGGGCGGCTTCGACCGCGTCATCCACCTCGCGGCCCAGGCCGGCGTGCGCTACTCGCTCGTCAACCCGCACGCCTACGTCGACAGCAACGTCGTGGGCTTCATGAACATCCTCGAGGGCTGCCGCCACGCCAAGGTGCAGCACCTCGTGTACGCCAGCAGCTCCAGCGTCTACGGCGGCAACACGCGCATGCCGTTCTCCGAGCACGACAGCGTCGACCACCCGGTGAGCATGTACGCCGCCACCAAGAAGGCCAACGAGCTGATGGCGCACACCTACAGCCACCTGTTCGGCCTGCCCACCACGGGCCTGCGCTTCTTCACGGTGTACGGGCCCTGGGGGCGGCCGGACATGGCCCTGTTCTTGTTCACCAAGGCCATCCTCGAGGGCCGGCCCATCGACGTGTTCAACCACGGCCAGATGCGGCGCGACTTCACCTACGTGGACGACATCGTCGAGGGCGTGATCCGCGTCACCGACCGCGTGGCCGCGCCCGACCCGCAGTACCGGTCCGACACGCCCGACCCCGGCACCAGCCACGCGCCGTTCCGCGTGTTCAACATCGGCAACCACCAGCCGGTGCCGCTGCTGGACTTCATCGCCGCCATCGAGGACGCGCTGGGCCGCAAGGCCGAGAAGAACCTGCTGCCGCTGCAGGACGGCGACGTGCCGGCCACCTACGCCGACGTCGACGCGCTCAGCGAGTGGGTGGGCTTCGCGCCGGGCACCGACATCCGCACCGGCATCGGCCGCTTCGTCGAGTGGTACCGGGGCTATTACAAGGTGTGAGCCGTGCCCTGGCGCTCAGCGCGCCTCGGCCATCAGCGCCCGCAGCGCCGCCACCGGCACGGCGTAGCTGATGCCGGTGGGCGCGCTCAGCGCGCTCTCGCGCCCGGCCTTCACGAGCACCATGTTGATGACGCCGATCACGCGGCCCGTGGCGGTGTCGAACACCGGCCCGCCGCTGTTGCCGGGGTAGGCCGTGGCGTCGAGCTGCAGCAGCTCGAAGTTGCCCTCGCGCAGGCGCAGCAGGGCGCGCGGGTCGAGGTTGGACGCCGTGGCGGCGGGCAGGGCGGCCGTGGTGATGCTGGCCACGATGCCGCGGTGCGTGACCATCGCGAAGCCCAGCGTGCCGCCGATCGGGTAGCCCATGAGCGCGATCTCGGCGCCCTCGCGCGCGCTGCCGGGCTCGGCCAGCGGCAGGGCCGGCAGCGGCGTGCCCTCGATGCGCAGCAGGGCGAGGTCGCGCACGCGGTCGGTGGCCACCACGCGGGCGCGGCGGCCGGTGGAGAGTTCGCCGCTGCGGCCCGTCATCACCATGAGCTGCGGGCCGCTGCCGGGCTCGGCCGTGTCGGCGCCGGGCGGCAGCACGTGGAAGTTGGTGGCCACCAGCGTGCCGTCGCCCACCACGAAACCCGTGCCGCGGAAGCCGAAGCGCGGGCTGTCGGTGGGGCTGAAGGTGCCCACCGGCAGCACCGAGGGCCGGGCGCTGGCGATGAGCCCGGGCAGGTCGGCCCGCGCCGGGCCGCCGAGCGCCCCCAGGCCCAGCGCCAGCGCCGTGCCCAGCCAGCGCCGGCGCGTCGCCTTCACAGCGAGGCCAGCAGCTTGCTCACCTCGGCCTGGTCGCGGAACTTGTCGCCCAGCTTGGCCAGTTCCTCGAGCTCGGCGCGCGCGTAGGCCTTGTCGCCGCTCTGGATGAGCAGCCGCGCCAGCGTGAGCTTGAGGCTGGGGTCGTTGGGCGCGCGCGCGATGGCCGACTTCTGCAGCTCGATGGCCTGGGGCAGCTTCTTGTCGGCGGCCAGGGCCAGCGCCATGGTGTCCATCAGGGGCGGCCGGCCGGGCAGCAGCTCGTTGGCCTTCTTGGCCATGTCCAGCGCCCCGGGCTTGCCCTGGCGCACCAGCAGGTAGGCGACGTTGTTCATGGCCAGGGCGTTGCGCGGCTGGGCCTCGAGCACCGCGCGGTAGTGGCCCTCGGCGACGGCGAACTCGCCGCGCGCCAGCGCGAGGTCGCCCTGGTAGTAGCGGAAGCCCACGTCCTTGGGGTTGCCGCGGGTCCACTCGGCGGCCAGCTTGTCGGCATCGGGCTGGCGGCCGGCGCCCAGCAACGACATGTGCAGGCGCACCGCGGTGTCGGCGGTCTTGTTCAGGTTGAAGGCGTTGCGGTAGGCCGCGGCGGCGGCGTCGAAGTTGCGGCGGCTGCTCTCGATGTCGCCCTCGAGCAGGTGGCCGCCGGGGTCCTTGGGGTCGGCCTTCTGCATCTCGCGCACCAGCGCCAGGGCGTCCGTGGCGCGGTTCTGGCGCATGGCCAGCGCCACCAGCCCGCGGCGCGCCGGCATGAAGCCGGGTTGCAGCGCCAGCGCGGCTTCCATCGCGCGCTGGGCCCCGGTGTTGTCGTTGGTGGCCATGAGCGCCTCGCCCAGCCGCACCTGGTAGGCCGGGTTGCTGCCGTGCTGCGAGGTGAGCTGCTTGAAGGTGGCCACCGCGCTGGACGCGTCGTTGGCGGCCAGCTGCGTGCGGCCCAGAGTCTCCTGCACCTGCGGGTTGGTCGGCAGCGCGGCGGCGGCTTCGCGCGCCGCGGTGAGCGCCGCGGCGCTGTCGCCGCTGCTGAGCAGGTGGTTCACCAGCATCAGGTGCGGCTGCACCTCGCCGGCGTTGGCGCGCACGGCGTCGCGCAGGTGCTTGAGCACGGCCGCCGGCTCACCCCCGGTGCGCAGCGCCAGCTCGGCCAGCGAGAGGTGCGCCTGGTGGCTGGTGGGCTGCGCGCGCAGGTGCTCCTCGAAGCGCTTGCGCGCCGCATCGGGCCGGCCGGCGTCGAGGTCGATCGCGGCCAGGCTGGCGATGGCCGGGAAGTACCCGGGCTCCTTGGCCAGCGCCGTCTCGAAGGCCTTGGCCGCGGCCGGGATGTCGCGCCGCAGCAGCAGCACGCGGCCGCGCAGGTGGTGCGCCAGGGCCTTGTCGGGCTGCTTCTTCTCGAGGTTGTCGATGGCCTTGAGCGCGCCGGGCAGGTCGTTCGCGCGCAGCCGCGTGCTCACGAGGGCGATGTCGGCGCGCGTGCCCTTGTCCTCGGCGGCCACGGCCTCGAGCTTGGCGATGGCCCCGCTGCCGCCGCGCGCGACCTCGGCCAGCGCGATGCTGGTGCGCACGCGCGTGTCGTCGGGCGCGGCCTTGGCCGCGGCGGCAAAGGCCTCGTCGGCGCGCTTGCCGTCGCCCAGGCGCATGTAGGCCTCGCCGGCCAGCGCCAGGCTGGTGCCGTCGGCGGTCTTGCCGTCGAGCACCGGGCGCAGGGCCTCCACGGCCTTGGCGGGCTGGTTCAGCCGCAGGTAGGTCTGGGCCAGCAGCTGGCGCGACAGCAGCCGGCCGGGGGCGTTCTTGAGCGCGCGCCCGAGCAGGGCCTCGGCCTCGGTGTAGCGGCCCTGGCGGTAGTCGGCCGCGCCGGCGAGCTCGAGCACGCGGGCGTTGTCGGGCACGCCCTTGAGCAGGCGGTCGGTGAGCTCGCGGGTCTTCTTGTAGTCGCCGTCGCCGAAGGCGAACTGGGCGTCGAAGAACAGCGTGTCCGGGTGGTTGGGGGCCACCTTCTTCATCTCGGCGAACTGGGTGCGGGCGGCGTCGCGCTGCCCCTGTTCGTTGAGGATGGTGACGGTGGAGGTGTGCGCCGCCACCGACTTGGGGTTCTTCGCGAGCACGGCCCGGAAGGCCGCCAGCGCGGCGTCGCGGTCGCGCTTGCCCAGCCAGAGCACCTCGCCCTTGAAGACGCCGGCGCGCTCGTTGTCGGCCTCGCGCGCGAGCACGCCGTCGAGCAGGGCCAGGGCGGCGTCGAAGTTGGCCTCGTTGGCGCGCAGCCGCGCCTGCAGCACGGTGGCCGGCGCGTAGCCGGGCACCAGCCGCAGCGCGGCGTCGGCCAGCTCGGCGCCGCGGGCGGGGTCGTTGCGCACCAGGTGCGCCGTGGCCAGCGAGGTGAGCAGGTCGGCCTGGGCCTGGGGGTCGGTCAGGCGGGTGTCGCCGTACTGCGCCAGCAGCTTGGTCTCGTCGCCCACGGCCACGAGCGCGCGCGCCAGCGGCGGGATCACCTGCTCGTCGCGCGCCTGCAGCTCCTGCGCCTTCTGCAGCTCCACGAGGGCCGAGACCGGATCGCCGGCCTCCAGCAGCGCCAGGCCGAGCTGCAGGCGCAGATCGCCGGACTCGGGCTCCTTCTGCAGCGCGCTCTTGAACTGGATGATGGCCGCGCCGTAGTCGCGCTGCGCCATGGCGGCCTTGCCGGCGTTGGCCAGGTCCTCGGCGTTCTGGCCGCCGCAGGCGGCCAGGGCCAGCGCGGCGGCCAGCACGCCGGCCTTCAGCAGCCGCGGCGCGGCTTTGTGCGGGGGCTGCGGGGAGGTTCGGTGCATGGTGGTGTCTCCCGGGCGTCGGCCGGCGCCGCGCCCGTTCCTGGGGTCCTGGGCTGGAGTGTGACCGGCTACTTGATGGCCAGTTTCTTCATCAGGTCGTACAGCGTCGGGCGGCTCACGCCCAGCAGCTCCGAGGCCTTGACGATGTTGCCGTTGGCGCGCGCCAGCGCCGCGACGATCGCCTGCCGCTCGGCGGCCTCGCGCACGGTGCGCAGGTCGAGCTCGGCGGCGATGTCGCCGCCGTCGCGCGTGGGCGCGGGCAGGCCGAGGTCGTCGCAGCCGATGCGCTCGCCGTCGGCCATGATGGACGCGCGCTTCACCGCATTGAGCAGCTCGCGCACGTTGCCGGGCCAGGGGTGCTTGTCGATGGCCTCGAGCGCGTCTTCGGTGAAGTGCATGGAGCCGCGGCGCTGCTCCTGCGAGAAGCGGCGCAGGAAGGCGTGCGCCAGGAGCACGGCGTCGCCGTGGCGGCTGCGCAGCGGCGGGATGTTCACCACGATCTCGGCCAGGCGGTAGTACAGGTCCTCGCGGAAGCGGCCTTCGGCGATCTGCGTCTTCAGGTCCTGGTGGGTGGCGCAGACCACGCGCACGTCGACCGGGATCTCGCTGCGGCCACCCAGGCGCTCGATCGTGCGCTGCTGCAGGAAGCGCAGCAGCTTGGCCTGCAGGCTGTGGGGCAGGTCGCCGATCTCGTCGAGGAAGAGCGTGCCGTTGTGCGCCGTCTCGATCTTGCCGGGCGTCGTCTTGGCCGCGCCCGTGAAGGCGCCCTTCTCGTAGCCGAACAGCTCGCTCTCGAGCAGGTTCTCGGGGATGGCCGCGCAGTTGATGGCCACGAACCGGCCCTGGCGCTTGCTGGCCGCGTGCAGGCCCTGCGACAGCACCTCCTTGCCGGTGCCGCTCTCGCCCAGCAGCAGCACGGTGGCATCCGACCCGGCCACGCGCTCGACCAGCCGCCCGATGCGCAGCATCTCGGTGTCGCGGGTGATCAGGCCCGAGAGCGCGTCGGGCTGGTGCAGGGCCTGCAGGCGGCGGTTCTCGGCCTGCAGCTCGGCCAGCCGGCTGGCGCGCTCGACCACGAGGTTGAGCACGTCGGGCTCGAAGGGCTTGGCCAGGAAGTCGTAGGCCCCCAGGGCCACGGCGCGCAGCGCGTTGGCCTGGTCGTTCTGGCCCGTGAGCACGATCACCTTGGTCGCGGGCTCGACGTCGAGGATCTGCTCGAGCAGCTTGAAGCCCTCGGAGACCGAGTCGGGGTCGGGCGGCAGGCCGAGGTCCATCGTCACGACCGCCGGCTGGTGGCGGCGCAGCTGCAGCAGCGCGCTCTCCCGGTCGGACGCCGTCACGGACTCGAAGCGGTCCAGCGTCCACTTGATCTGCTTCTGCAGCGCGAGGTCGTCCTCGACGATCAGCAGTGGGGAATCGGTGCTCATGGGGCGAGGCGTCGGCGGGGCATCAACGGGGCGTCAGGCGCATGAGGTCGGAGCCGGCCGAGGCCTCGAAGGCCGGCAGCAGCACGGTGAACACCGTGCCCGTGCCGGGCTGGCTGTCGACGTCGATGCTGCCGCCGAGCTCGCGGATGTACTGCGCGCTCTCGAAGCTGCCGATGCCCATGCCGCTGGCCTTGGTGCTGCTGAAGGGGCGGAAGAGCTGGGTGCGCACAAAGTCTTCGCTCATGCCGCAGCCCGTGTCGCCCACTTCGACGCGCACGCTGCCGGCCGAGCGCTCGGTGCGGAGCCACACGCGGCCGCTCGCCGGCGTGGCGTCGAGCGCGTTCTGCACGAGGTGGCCGAGCACACGCTCCAGGCGATCGTCATGGCCGCGGGTGAACAGGTGTTCGCCTTCATCGGTCTCGAGGGTGCGGCCTTGGGCCCGGGCCATCGCGACCAGGCGGCGCACGATGGGTGTCAGCTCGACGCCGCGGCTGCCACCGGGGGGCTTGGCCCCCTCGCGCAGCTGCAGCATGAGCCGTTTCATCTTCTCAAGCGAGCTTTCGACGGTCAACAGCATGTCCTGCTGGAACTCGCGGTTGTCGTGCAGGCGTTCCGCATTCTTGAGCATGAGCGACAGCTGGGCGACGATGTTCTTGAGGTCGTGCACGACGAAGGCCGACATCTTGTTGAAGGCCTCGAACTTGCGCGCGTCGAGCAGCGCCTCCGTGGCCTGCATCTGCGCGAGATAACCCGCAGCCTGACGGCCGGCGGTCTTGAGCAGGTCTAGCACCTCCCAGTTGAGCTTGAGGGCGGTGAGCGGCCGCGCCAGCACCACGAAGCCCTGCAGCTCGTCGCCCACCAGCAGCGGCACCACGAGCCAGCCGTTCTTGGCGCCGAGCAGCCAGGTGGGCAGGGCGAGCTCGCCGTACTTGCGCGGCGAGGAGCGGAACTCGTCGAGGTCGATGACCCAGCCCTGCGTGGCCAGGAACTGCACCAGCGGCGAGCCGGCCGGCTCCGCGCCGGGCTCGCGCGGCATGTTCCAGGCGGCGGTCTGGACGAAGTCGCCGCCGGTGGCCTGGCGTGTCCAGAGGCTGCCGGCGGGGCACTCGACCATCTTGGCCAGCCCGCGCACGATCATCTCGCCCATCTCCTGCGGGCTGCGCTTGGCGGAGAGCATGGCGGTGAAGCGCAGCCACTCCTCGCGGTAGTCGTAGCGGTAGCTGTAGAAGTGCTTGCCGACGAACACGCGCAGCCAGGAGCGGAAGGCGCCCGAGAACACCAGCATGCCCAGCAGCGCCAGCGCCGCCACCACCAGGCCCAGCTGCAGCGCGCGGCCCCACTCGCCGCCGAAGAAGCGCACGTAGTAGCCCACGGCGGCCATGAACAGCAGGTAGGCGCCGGCCAGCAGCAGCGACGCCGAGTAGAAGGCCGCGGCCCGCGACACGTGCAGCTTGGCGATCCAGTTCGGGCTGCGGCGCGCCGCCACGAAGAGGAAGGGCACCGCCAGCGCATGCACACCGCCGCGCACGGCCAGGGCGTCGGGGTCCAGCTTGCCGAACAGCAGGCCTTCGGCGAAGAGGTAGATGTCGAAGACGAAGACGCAGGCCAGCCCCAGGCACACGGGCTTGGCGTTCCAGCGCTGCTCCTCGCGCAGGTTGCGGAACAGCTGCTCCACCATCAGCAGCCCGCACACCGGCAGGGCCAGGGCGCCGGCGATCACGAGCCGGGCGGCCTCGCCCTGCAGCACACCCACGGCGGCCAGGGTCATCAGCAGCGCCGTGGCCGAGACGCTGCCGATGGCCACGCGCCGCATCACCCGCGTGGCGGGCGAGGGCTGGCCCTGGCCGTCCTGCGGCAGCAGCAGGATCAGGAAGGTGAACCACAGGCCGTAGCGCGCCAGGTCGGTGGCCTGCGCGAGGAAGACGGCCGCGAGGTCGTTCCACACCAGGCTCAGCAGCGAGGCTGCGCACCAGCCGGCCGAGGCGAGCAGGGCCGCAGCCACGGGCCAGCGCGACTGCTGGGTGCCTGCCACCGAACGCCCGCTGCGGGCAAGGTAAAGCGCCAGCGCCAGGTGGGCGACCAAGCCCAACCCATACGCCACGGAGGCGACGCTGAAAGGCGGCAGGTTCATGCCGTAGGGCCCGGCACGGCGGCCGGCGCTATCGGGCGCCCTTGCCGGTGAGCACCACGCTGACGGTTTCCATCAGGACGACGAGGTCCAGGAACAGCGTGTGGTTCTTGACGTAGTAGAGGTCGTATTGCAGCTTTTCCTGCGAATCTTCGACGGTGGCGCCGTAAGGGTAGCGCACCTGGGCCCAGCCGGTGACGCCGGGCTTGACGCTGTGGCGCAGGGCATAGAACGGGATCTCCTGCGTCAGCTGCTCCACGAAGTAGGGCCGTTCCGGGCGCGGGCCCACGAGGCTCATCTCGCCCAGCAGCACATTGAACAGCTGCGGCAGCTCGTCGATGCGCAGCTTGCGGATCACGGCGCCCACGCGCGTCACGCGGGCATCGTTGGCCTGCGCCCAGACCGGCTTGCCGTCCTTCTCGGCGTCGTTGCGCATGCTGCGGAACTTGGCGATGCTGAAGCTGCGGCCGTTGAGGCCCGTGCGCTCCTGGCGGTACAGCACCGGGCCGGGGCTCTCGAGCTTGATGAGCAGCGCGGTGACCAGCATGATCGGCGTGGCCAGCACCAGCAGCAGCGTGGCGCAGAACAGGTCGAACACCCGCTTCACGCCCGTGCGCCAAGCGCCCTGGTTGAAGCCGTCGCCAAAAATCAGCCAGCTCGCGTTGAGGTAGTCGATGCGGATCTGGCCCAGCGTCTTCTCGAAGTGGGTGTTGAGGTCGTAGACCTTGATGCCGGAGACCTTGCAGTCGAGCAGCTGGCGCAGCGGCATGCTGCCCGAGCGGCGCTCGGTGAGGGCCACGACGATCTCGTCGACCGCCAGGCGCTCGGCCAGGCCGGGCAGCGTGTCGTCGAGCGCCAGGATGCGGTGCGCCGGAACGGCCGCTTCCTTCTCGTTCGGGCCCGGGACGAAGCCGACGATGTCGGCGTTGGGGTCGTTCTTCTTGAGCGTTTCGCTCACGTCGCGGGCGGCC
>ERZ1066136.1670-NODE-1670-length-10725-cov-10.880694_pt1 | contig 10725 bp, 10 predicted proteins | sample MGYA00382783_ERZ1066136 | MGnify/ENA primary metagenome ERZ1066136 (study PRJEB33369, sample SAMEA5778366) | biofilm metagenome | biome: Industrial cooling water; feature: Water cooling tower basin; material: Biofilm | place: United Arab Emirates | collected... | reverse complement strand
GGTGGTGGTGCTGGGCGGTGCCGGTGCCGCCGTCATGATGATGAAGAAGCGCCAGGCCGACGCCGAGGCGTCGGCCGAGGCCGAGGACGCCCAGCCGGCCAAGAAGGCCGTGGCCAAGCGCGACCCCAAGGCCGTGCCGGTGTTCGTGCCGCTGGATCCGTTCACGGTGAACCTGGCCGACCGCAACGCCGACCGCTACGCCCAGCTGGCCGTGACGCTGGAGCTCGAGGACGCCACGCTCGAGCCGCAGCTCAAGATCTACATGCCGGCGATCCGCAACAACATCCTGCTGGCCATCGCCGACCGCACGGCCGGCGAGCTGATGGCGCGCGACGGCAAGGAACAGCTCGCGCAGCGCATCGCGCGCGAGACCTCGCGCGCGCTCGGCTTCGAGGTGCCCACCGAGGAGGAGCTGGCCGAGGAGGCCGCCGCTGCCGACGACGAGGAGGCGCCCAGGAAGAAGAAGCGCCGGAAGGCCGCGCCCGACCTGCCGGTGCGCGCCGTGCACTTCAGCAACTTCATCATCCAGTGACGCCGGCAACGGGGCCCCACGCGTGAACCAGCAGATCCTCTCGCAGGACGAGGTCGACGCCCTCCTGCAAGGCATCACCGGCGAGAGCCAGAAGCTCGAGCAGGACGAGGCGCCCACCTCGGGCGTGCGCGACTACGACCTCTCCAGCCAGGAGCGCATCGTCCGCGGCCGCATGCCGACGATGGAGGTGGTCAACGAGCGCTTCGCCCGCAACATCCGCATCGGCCTGTTCAACTTCATCCGCAAGAGCCCGGAGGTGAGCATCGGCGGCATCAAGGTGCAGAAGTTCAGCGCCTTCCTGCGCGAGATCGTCGTGCCCACCAACTTCAACATCATGTCGGTGAAGCCGCTGCGCGGCAACGGCCTCATCGTCTGCGACCCGAGCCTGGTGTTCGCCGTGATCGACGCGCTGTACGGCGGCGTCGGCAAGTTCCACACGCGCATCGAGGGCCGCGACTTCAGCCCCACCGAGCTGCGCGTGATCCTGCGCCTGGTGGAGTGCATCGTCGCCGAGTACCGCAAGGCCTGGACCGGCATCTACCCGGTGGAGCTGGAGTACCAGCGCTCGGAGATGCAGCCGCAGTTCGCCAACATCGCCACGCCCAGCGAGATCGTGGTCTCCACGCACTTCACGCTGGAGCTCGGCGACACCACCGGCTCGATCCACTTCTGCGTGCCCTACAGCACGCTGGAGCCGATCCGCGACGTGCTGTACAGCACCATCCAGGGCGACAGCGCCGAGCCCGACCGCCGCTGGGTCAACCTGCTCAAGCAGCAGATCCAGAGCGCCGAGGTCGAGCTCGTGGCCGAGCTCGCGCACGCCGGCGCCACGGTCGAGCAGCTGCTGGCCTTCAAGCCCGGCGACTTCATCGAGCTCGACCTCGAACCCATGATCCAGGCCAAGGTGGACGGCGTGCCCGTGTTCGACTGCACCTACGGCAGCTCGAACAAGCGCTACGCGATCAAGATCGACAAGCTCATCACCAGCAGCACAGCCAGTTGGCTGGGAGAACAATGATGTCCGCAGACCCCAACAACGAGATGTCGGCCGAGGACCAGATGGCCGCCGAGTGGGCGGCCGCGCTGGCCGAGAGCAAGGGCGGCGGCAACGAGGTGGCCAGCGAGGTGGCCGCGCCGGCCGAGAGCGTGGCGCCGGCGGAGTTCACGAAGTTCTCGAACGCGCCCGTGGGGGCGGCGGGCAACGACCTGAACATGATCCTCGACATCCCCGTGCAGCTCACGGTGGAGCTCGGGCGCACGCGCATCCCCATCAAGCACATCCTGCAGCTGGCGCAGGGCTCGGTGGTGGAGCTCGAGACCATGGCCGGCGAGCCCATGGACGTGCTCGTCAACGGCTTCCTCATCGCGCAGGGCGAGGTCGTGGTGGTGAACGACAAGTTCGGCATCCGCCTGACCGACATCGTCACGCCCAGCGAGCGCATGCGCCGCCTGTCGAAGATCTGAGGAGCGCCGCGCCGTGCAACCCGGATGGAACGCGCTGCTGTGGTTCGGTGTCGTCGTCGCGCTGATCCCGGTGGCCCTGTGGCTGCTCAAGCGCAGCCCCATGGGCGGGCTGGGCCAGGGCCGCGCCGGCACGCCGCGCCTCGTGGCCACGCTGCCGCTCGCGCCGCAGAGCCGGCTCGTCACGGTGGAGGTCGGCCAGGGCGATGAGCGGCTCTGGCTGGTGCTGGGCGTCACGGCCCAGGGCATCCGCACGCTGCACACCATGGTGCCGCAGGCCGACGAGGCGCTCGCGCCGCCCCCGCCGCCCGCGGCCGCCTTCGCCCAGCTGCTGGGCCGCATGAAGAACGGCGGGCGTCCCGATGCGCCGCGCTGAGCACCCGCTGCGCCGCGGCCTCGCCGCCGCCGCGCTGCTGCTGGCCCCCGCGGCCGCGCTGGCCCAGCAGGCCGCCGCGCCGGGCACGCTGCCCATCGTCGTGGGCCAGGGCCCGGGCGGCACCAACTACTCGGTGCCCATCCAGACCCTGCTGGTCTTCACGGCCCTGGGCTTCCTGCCCGCGGTGCTGCTGCTGATGACGGCGTTCACGCGCATCGTCATCGTGCTGTCGCTGCTGCGGCAGGCCCTGGGCACGCAGGCCGCGCCGCCCAACCAGGTGATCATCGGCCTGAGCCTGTTCCTCACCTTCTTCGTGATGCAGGGCACCTTCGATCAGGTCTACCAGAAGGCCTGGGTGCCCTACACGGCCGGGCAGATGAACGCCGAGACGGCCTTCACCGAGGGCATGAAGCCCATGCGCGAGTTCATGCTCAAGCAGACGCGCCAGAGCGACGTGCAGCTGTTCAGCCGCCTGGCCAAGCTGCCCGAGGGCACGCAGGCCGCCGACCTGCCGCTGAGCGTGCTCGTGCCGGCCTTCGTGACCAGCGAGCTCAAGAGCGCGTTCCAGATCGGCTTCATGATCTTCATCCCCTTCCTGATCATCGACATGATCGTGGCCAGCGTGCTCATGAGCCTGGGCATGATGATGCTGAGCCCCGTGCTGGTGGCGCTGCCGTTCAAGCTGATGCTGTTCGTGCTGGCCGACGGCTGGAACCTGCTGCTGGGGTCGCTGGCGGCCTCGTTCGTGACCTGACCCGGAGGACCGCCCCATGGACTCGACCCAGGTGCTGGCCGCCGGCCAGCAGGGCTTGTGGATGCTGCTGATGGTGTCGGCGCCGGTGCTCGGCGTGGTGCTGGTGGTGGGCCTGGTGGTCAGCATCTTCCAGGCCGCGACGCAGATCAACGAGGCCACGCTGAGCTTCGTGCCCAAGATCGTGGGCGCGGTGATCGTGCTGGCCATCGCCGGGCCCTGGATGCTGTCGACGCTGGTCGACTACCTGCGCGGCGTGCTCATGGGCATCCCCGGCGTGGTGGGCTGAGGCCGACGCCCGCGCGCGCATGGTCACGTTCACCGAGGCGCAGCTGCTGCAGTGGCTGACGCCGCTGCTGTGGCCCTTCCTGCGCGCGCTGGCGCTGTTCACGGCCATGCCCGTGCTGGGCACGCGCACGGTGCCCACGCGCGTGCGCATCGCGCTGGCCGGCTTCATCGCGTTCGCCGCGCAGCCCTCGCTGCCGCCGCTGCCGCCCGAGGCGCTGCAGCTCGACGGGCCGCTGGTGCTGCCGCTGGTGGCGCAGCAGCTGGTCATCGGCCTGAGCCTGGGCTTCGCGGTGCGCCTGGTGTTCGCGGCGGTGGAGTTCGCCGGCGAGATCATCGGCCTGCAGATGGGCCTGAACTTCGCGGGCTTCTTCGATCCCATCAGCGCGTCCACCGCGACCGCGACGAGCCGCTTCTTCGGCACCATGGTGGCCTGGCTGTTCATCGTCGGCGGCGGGCACCTGGTGGTGATCGGGGCACTGGTGCACAGCTTCAGCGTCTTCCCGGTGGCACCCGAGCCCTTCGCCTTCCTGCGCCAGGTGCAGCCTCAGCGCTGGGGGGCCGAGATCTTCTCCACCGGGCTGTGGATCGCGCTGCCGCTGGTGAGCATGCTGCTGTTCGTGAACCTCGTGCTGGGCGCCATCTCGCGCGTGGCGCCGCAGATCAACATCTTCGCGATCGGCTTCCCGGTGACGCTGGGCGTGGGCCTGGCCGGCCTGCTGTTCACGCTGCCCGCGCTGGAAGGCCCGTTCCAGATGACGCTGGAGCGGCTGCTCGAGCAGTTCCGCTGAATTGATGAGGAAGCGCTGACCCGTTTTCGGGTAGGGCCGGGCTGGCGGCTAGGATCCGCGGCAGGAGGGAAATACCCAGGTGGGCATGTTCAGGGCATGGCGGGCTGCGCCACGCGCCGGCAGGCGGTGGCGGTGCGCGGCACTCGCCCTCGCGCTGCTCGCCGGCCCGGTGGCGGCCAGCCTGCAGGAGCCCACCCTGCACTTCCACGGCGTCGGCGGCGACGCCATCCCGCGCGGCGTGGTGGCCTCGGTGCTGCAGGACCGCCAGGGCCAGCTCTGGGTGGGCACGGGCGACGGGCTGGTGCGCTTCGACGGCCAGCGCTTCCGCCCCATGGAGCGCGACGGCGTGCCGCCCGTGCAGCGCAACCTGGGCTGGGTGCGCGCGCTGCTGGCCACGCGCGACGGCCGCGTGTGGATCGGCACCGAGAGCCGCGGCCTCGCGATCTGGGACCCCGCGACCGGCCGCCTGCAGGACCTGCCCGATCGTCGCCTCGACGCCAGCGCGCAGCCGCAGATCCTGGCCCTGGCCGATGGCGCCGACGGCGCGGTGTGGGTGGGCACGCTGGGCGGCGGCCTGGAGCGCGTGGACCCCGCCACGGGCCGCGTGCAGGTGTTCCGCGCCGACCCGTCGCGCGACGGCGCCCTGCCCGACGACCGCGTGTTCGCCCTGCTCGCCGACGCCGACGGCACGCTCTGGCTGGGCACCGCCCAGGGCCTGCTGCGGCACGGCGGCGACGGGCGCTTCGAGCCCGCGGGCCTGGCCGGCGCCGCGGTGACGCGGCTGCTGCGCACCGCCGACGGCACGCTCTGGGCCGGCACCGAAGACGGCGCGCTGTGGCGGCGCGACGCCCAGGGCGCCTGGTCCACCGCGGGCGGGGGCGGGGTGCGCGGCGCGGTGCAGGCCCTGGTCGAGGCCGTGCCGGGCCGGCTGTGGGTGGGCCGCCGCGACGGCATCGACATCGTGGCCACGGCCGACGCCCGGCTGCTGCACCGGGTGCGCCACGACCCCCGCACCCCGGGCGGCCTGGGCGGCAACGACGTCACCGCCCTGTGGCGCGACCGCGAGGGCTGGGTCTGGGTGGGCAGCCTCGGCGGCGGCCTGCAGCGCCACAACCCGCAGCCGCAGGCGCTGTGGGTGCGCGGCGCCGACGCCGACCCCCGCAGCCCCCTGCACCGGCCCGACGCGCGCAGCCTGCTCGCCGACCACCTGGGCCGTGTCTGGGTAGGCACGCACGATGCCGGCATCGCCGTGCTCGACGGCGCCCTGCAGCTGCAGCACCGCGTGGCGCTGCAGCCGGGCCAGGCCGAGCAGCCGCCGGTGCAGGGCCTGGCCCAGGCGCGCGACGGCCGCGTGTGGGTGGCGGCCGGGGGCGCGCTGTGGCAGTTCGATCCCGGCGGCCCGGCGGCGGCGCCGCGGCTGCTGAGGCGCCTGCACGGCGGCCCGGCGCGCGTGATCCGGCTCCTGGCCGCGGCCGACGGCGGCCTCTGGCTGTGCGCCTTCGACGGCCTGTACCACCTGCCGCCCGGCGCCACCCAGCCGCGGGCGCTGGTGCGCGCCGACGGCCGGCCGCTGCAGGCCGAGGTGCTGGCGGCCCAGGCCGGCCCCGACGGCGCGCTGTGGGTGGGCAGCTCGGTGGGGCTGTTCCGCGTGCCCGCCGGCAGCCAGCAGCTCCACGAGGTGCCCGCCGAGCCCGCCGCGGCGCTGGGCCACCCCGTCGTCACCGGCCTGCTCTGGGACGCCCGTGGCACCCTGTGGCTGGACACCGCCGTGGCCGGCCTGCACCGCCTGCAGGCCTGGGACGGCCGCCAGGCGCGCTTCGACCGCATCGGCGAACGCCTGGGCGCGCTGGGCCGGCCCTTCGGCGTCAACCTCATGGCCGACGCGCAGGGCCGCATCTGGACCCACCTGCACGTCTACGACCCGCAGGCCGACCGGCTCGACGCGCTCACCGCCGCCGACGGCCAGCACCTGGGCACCGGCTGGTTCCACAGCCACGCCGCGCTGCCCGACGGGCGGCTGCTGTTCGGCGGGGCGCGGGGCGTGCTGGTGGTCGAGCCGGCGCGCCACCAGGCCGCGACCGGCTGGCCCGAGCTCGTGCTGGGCGAGCTGCGCGTCGAGGACCAGCGCCTGCCGGTGGCGCCGGCGCGGCTGGTGCTGCAGCCGGGGCAGTCGCGCTTCAGCGCCGAGTTCGCGGCGCTGGAGTTCGCCGAGCCCGCGCGCATCCGCTACGCCTGGCGGCTGCGCGGCCTGCAGGACGACTGGATCGAGGCCGACGCCGGCCGCCGGGCCGCCAGCTTCGCCTACCTGCCGCCCGGCGACTACGTGCTCGAGGCGCGCAGCAGCAACCGCGCCGGCCAGTGGAACGAGGCCGTGCTGGCCCTGCCGGTGGAGGTGCGGCCGCGCTGGTGGCAGCGCGAGGTGGTGCAGGCCGGCGCGGTGCTGCTGCTGGCGCTGGCGGCCCTGGCGCTGATGCAGTGGCGCACCGGCGCCCTGCGCTCGCGCAAGGCGGCGCTGGAGGCCCTGGTGCAGGAACGCACGGCCGCGCTCGAGGCCACCACCGAGGCCCTGCGCCGCGAGAGCGCCGCCGCGCGCGAGGCCAGCCTGACCGACCCGCTCACCGGCCTGCGCAACCGCCGCCACCTGCTGCAGCACATCGGCACCGACGTCGCCGCGGCGCGGCGCCGCTGGGCCGAGCACGCGCGCCACCCCGGCGCCACCGCGCCCGACGCCGACCTGCTGTTCTTCCTGATCGACATCGACCGCTTCAAGCAGGTGAACGACCGTTTCGGCCACGCCGCCGGCGACGCCGTGCTGCGCCAGATGCCCGCGCGCCTGGCCTCGGTGTTCCGCGAGGCCGACCACCTCGTGCGCTGGGGCGGCGAGGAGTTCCTGGTCGTCGCGCGCGGCAGCCGCCGCGCCCACGCGCCGGAGCTGGCCGAGCGCGCCCGCCGCGCCGTCGCCGAGGCCCCCTTCGTGCTCGACGACGGCGAGCCCCTGTCCTGCAGCTGCTCCATCGGCTTTGCCGCCCTGCCCCTGGCCCCGGCGCACCCGCAGGCGCTGGACTGGGAGGACACCGTGCGCCTGGCCGACGCCGCGCTCTACCGCGTGAAGGCCGGGCAGCGCAACGGCTGGGCCGGCGTCGTCGACGCCGGCGCGCTCGAGGCGCCCGCGCTGCAGCGCCTGGCGGCGGCCGGCTGGACGCAGGCCCTGGCCGAGGGGCGGCTGCCGCTGCGCGAGTCGGGCACCGATGGCGCACCGGGCTGAGGGGCAGGCCGGGGCCGCGGGGCCCCGGGCTATGCTCGGGCCCATGCATGCCACACCGCCCGGCCTGGCCCTGCTGGCCGGCGCCACCGGCCTCGTGGGCCGCGAGATCGCCGCCCGCTGGCCCGGGCCGCTGCACCTGCTGGTGCGGCGCGCCCTGCCCCCGCCGCGCGCCGACGCCCGCGTGCAGTTGGTCGACTTCGCGGCCCTGCCGGCCCTGCCACCGGCCGCCGTGGCGTTCTGCGCGCTCGGCACCACGCTGCAGGTCGCCGGCTCGCAGGCCGCCTTCCGCGCCGTGGATCTCGACGCCGTGCTGGCCTTTGCCCGCGCCTGCCGCGGCGCCGGCGTGACGCGCTTCGCCACCGTCTCGGCGCTGGGCGCCCACGCGCGCTCGGCCAACTTCTACAGCCGCGTCAAGGGCGAGGCCGAGGACGCGCTGCGCGGCCTGGGGTTCGCGCAGCTCGTCATCGCCCGCCCGTCCCTGCTGCTCGGCGACCGCGCCGCGCTCGGCCAGCCGCATCGCCGCGGCGAGCGCTGGGGCGAGCGCGTGGCCGGCTGGCTGGGCCCGCTGGTGCCCGCGGCGGTGCGCCCGGTGGCCGCGGCCCGCGTGGCGCAGGCCCTCGTCCAGGCCCTGCAGTCGCCGCCCGGCGCGGCGGCCGGGGTCACCGTGATCGACTCCGCCGCGCTGCAGCGCGTGGCCATCCCCGCATGAAGATCCGCTTCCTCGGCGCCGCCGACGGCGTCACCGGCTCGCGCCACCTCGTCACCACGGGCGGCGCCCGCGTGCTGCTCGACTGCGGCCTGTTCCAGGGCTACAAGCTGCACCGCGAGCGCAACTGGGCCGACCCCGGGCCGCTGCGCGAGGCCGAGGCCATCGTCATCAGCCACGCGCACCTGGACCACTCGGGCTGGCTGCCGGCGCTCGTCAAGCACGGCTGGCGCGGCCCGGTGTACGTGAGCCCGGCCACGCGCGACCTGCTCAAGGTGCTGCTGCTCGACAGCGCCCACCTGCAGGAAGAGGACGCGCGGCGCGCCAACCGCTACGGCTTCAGCCGCCACGAGAAGGCGCTGCCGCTGTACACGCGCGCCGACGCGCTGCGCGCCCTGGCGCTGCTGGTGCCCGTGCCGCCGGGCCGCGCCTTCCGGCCCGACGGCGCGCTGGCGCGCCACACGCTCACCTTCACGCCCGTGGGCCACCTGCTCGGCGCATGCGCCGTGACGCTGCAGGAGCCCGGCCGCGGCGGCCGGCGCCTGGTGTTCTCGGGCGACGTCGGCCGCCAGCACGACCTGCTCATGCCCGCGCCGCAGGCGCCCGAGGGCGCCGACGTGCTGCTGGTGGAGAGCACCTACGGCAACCGCGACCACGTGCCCGAGGACGTGGCCGCGCTGCTGGAGGACACCATCAACCGCACCGTGCGCGGCGGCGGCTCGGTGCTGATGCCCACCTTCGCCGTGGGCCGCGCGCAGGCGCTGCTGCTGGTGCTGCAGCGCCTCAAGCGCGCCGGCCGCATCCCGGCGCGGCTGCCCATCGTGCTCGACAGCCCCATGGCGCAGGAGGCCACCGAGCTGTACCGCCGCCACGCCGGCGAGCTGCGCATCCCGCGCCGCGAGACCCTGGCGCTGGCCGAGGGCGTGCGCCTCATCACCACGGGCGCGCAGAGCCAGCGCCTGGCGGCCACGCGGGTGCCCATGGTGATCCTCAGCGCCAGCGGCATGGCCACCGGCGGGCGCGTGCTGCACCACCTGAAGGCCATGCTGCCCGACCCGCGGCACCACGTCGTGTTCGCCGGCTTCCAGGTGGGCGGCAGCCGCGGCGCGCGCCTCGTGGGCGGCGAGCGCGAGGTCAAGATCCACGGCGAGATGGTGCCGGTGCGGGCCACGATCTCGCAGCTGCAGGGCCTGTCGGGCCACGCCGACCGCGGCGAGCTGCTGGCCTGGCTGGCGCGCTTCCGGCGCCAGCCCGGGCAGACCTACGTCGTGCACGGCGAGCCCGCCGCGGCCGACGCGCTGCGCTGCGAGATCCAGAACCTGCTCGGCTGGCGCGTGCGCGTGCCGCAGCACGGCGAGGAGGTCGAGGCATGAAGCCCGCCACGCCGCCCGTGGTGCACGACAAGGCCCTGGACCGCCGCGCCAAGCTGGCCTTCGGCGTGGCCGTGATCTGCGGCCTGTTCCTGGCCGAGACCCTGGTGGCCCACCGCACCACGCCGCACCCGGCCTCGCCGGTGATCTGGTCGGTGCTGGGCAGCGTGGCCGGCGCGGCCCTGGTGCTGGGCGCGCTGTGGCACCGGCGCGCGCGCCGGCGCGGCCCCGGCGGTGCCTGAGTTCGACGAAGCCACGACCCTGGGCCTGGCCGCGGCGCTGGGCGCGGGCCTGCTGATCGGCCTGGAGCGCGAGCGCCGCAAGCGCAGCCGCCGCGGCGCCGCCCGCGTGCAGGCGGCGGGCATCCGCAGCTTCGCGCTCGTGGCCCTGGCCGGCGGCCTGGCCCAGGTGCTGGCCACGGCGCTGGCGCAGCCGCCGCTGGTGCTGCTGGGCGCGGCGCTCGTGGCCGGCCTGGCGGTCGTGGCCTATGCGCGCAGCCTGCGCCTGCCCGACACCCGCCCGGCCGAGCTGGACCCCGGCCTCACCACGGAGCTGGCGCTGTTCGTCACCTACCTCGTGGGCGTGCTGGCGGTGCAGACGCCGGCGCTGGGCGCGGGCGCGGCGGTGGTGGTGGCCACGCTGCTGGCGGCGCGCGAGCGGCTGCACCGGTTCGCCACGCAGGCGCTGAGCGAGGCCGAGCTGCACGACGCGCTCATCCTGGCCGCGCTGGCCCTGGTGCTGCTGCCGCTGGCGCCGGCCACGCCGCCCGCGGCGCTGCAGCCCTGGGTGCCCGTGGCGCCGCGCACCTTGCTGCTGACGGTGGTGCTGATCCTGGCGCTGCAGGCCGCGGGCCACGTGGCCGGGCGCGTGCTGGGCGCGCGCGCCGGGCTGGTGCTGGCGGGGCTGTTCTCGGGCTTCGTGTCGAGCACGGCCACCATCGTGGCCATGGGCTCGCGGGTGCGCGAGGCCCAGGAAGCGCGCGAGGCGCAGGCTTCGCACGGAGGGCCCGACGCGGGCCCGCAGGCCACCGGGGTCGCCCCGGCGGCCCTGGCCGGGGCGCTGGCCTCCACCGTGGCCACCTGGCTGCAGGTGCTGCTGCTGGTGGCCGCGCTGGCGCCCGGCGCGCTGCCGGCGCTGGCGCCCGTGGCCCTGGCCGGCGCCGCCACCGCCGCCGCCACGGCGCTGTGG
>ERZ1066136.1669-NODE-1669-length-10725-cov-12.698032_pt1 | contig 10725 bp, 8 predicted proteins | sample MGYA00382783_ERZ1066136 | MGnify/ENA primary metagenome ERZ1066136 (study PRJEB33369, sample SAMEA5778366) | biofilm metagenome | biome: Industrial cooling water; feature: Water cooling tower basin; material: Biofilm | place: United Arab Emirates | collected... | reverse complement strand
GCCCTGGCGGCGGCCTGGGCGGCCGGCGCGGCGGGGCCGGGCCGCCGCCCGGCCTGGCCCCGCGCGCCGCTGCTAGCGCTGGCGCTGCTGTCGGCCCTGCTCGCACCGGGCCTTCTGCAGGCCGGCCTCGAGCCCGCGGTGATCAAGTACGAGCGCGTCTTCTCGGCGGCGCAGTTCCTGCTGAGCGCGGGGCGCGACCGCTACGCGCAGGGCCCCGAGCTGCTGCTGCGCGCCGGCGTGGCCCTCGGCGGCGCGGGGTTGCTCGTGGCCCTGCTGCAGGCGGGCGCGTGGCGCGCGCTGGCCCGGGGCACGCCGCGGCAGGGCGCTGGATAGAATCGCGGGCTTTTTCCTGCACCGCCGCCCCTGGCGCGCCGCCTTCGCGCGCCGCCCTGCGAGCGGCCTGAAGTGCGCCCCTGTGCGCGACCCCCGGCCCGAGGACCCCCTGCCGTGTTCATCTCCAACGCCTTCGCCCAAGCCGCCCCGGCCGCCGCCCCCAGCGGCACCGACACCCTCTTCAGCCTGCTGCCGCTGGTGCTGATGTTCGTGGTGCTGTACTTCATCATGATCCGCCCGCAGATGAAGAAGCAGAAGGAGCACAAGGCCATGATCGAGGCCCTGGCCAAGGGCGACGAGGTCGTCATCGCCGGCGGCCTGATGGGCAAGATCGCCAAGCTCGGCGACAGCTACCTGCACGTCGAGGTCGCCAGCGGCGTGGAGCTGCAGGTGCAGCGCGGCGCCGTGATCCAGGTGCTGCCCAAGGGCACTTTCTCGCCCGCCAAGTGATCGCAGCCCGGTGCCCGGCTGTCGGGCACCCTCGCCGGGCCGGGCCCGGCGGTGCTGACTGGCTTCGGCCAAGGACCTGCCCATGAACCGCTATCCCTGGTGGAAGTACGCGATCCTGCTGGTCGCGCTGCTGCTCGGCGCGCTGTACACCGCGCCCAATTTCTTCGGCGAGGCACCGGCGGTGCAGGTCTCGGCGGGCAAGAGCACCGTCAAGGTCGACGAGACCACGCTCGAGCGCGTGCGCAGCACGCTGGCCGGCGCCAACATCCCGGTGGACGTGCTGGCCATCGAGGGCGCTTCGGTGCGCGCGCGCTTCGTCGACACCGACACCCAGATCAAGGCCAAGGACGCCATCTCCAAGGCGCTCAACCCCGATCCCTCCGACGAGCGCTTCATCGTGGCGCTCAACCTCGTGTCGCGCACGCCGCAGTGGATGGCCAACCTGCGCGCGCTGCCCATGTACCTGGGCCTGGACCTGCGCGGCGGCGTGCACTTCCTGATGGAAGTCGACATGCGCGCGGCGCTGCGCCAGCAGATCGACGGCTACGCCAGCGACGCGCGCAACGCGCTGCGCGAGAAGCGCATCCGCTTCGCCGGCATCACGCGCGAATCCGAGGGCCTGACCGTGGCCCTGCCCGAGGCCGCCAACGCCGAGGAGGCGCGCAACCTGCTCGCCGACCGCATGGCCGCCGTGCAGTGGACGGTGCAGACCACCCCCGACGGCACGCGCCTGGTGGGCCGCCTGCAGCCGCAGGCCATCGCCGAGATCCAGAAGCAGGCGCTCAGCCAGAACATCGAGACCCTGCACAAGCGCGTCAACGAGCTCGGCGTGGCCGAGCCCGTGATCCAGCAGCAGGGCCTCAACCGCGTGGTCGTGCAGCTGCCCGGCGTGCAGGACACGGCGCGCGCCAAGACCATCATCGGCCGCACGGCCACGCTGCAGATCCGCCTGGTGGAGACCGACATCTCCGCCGCCGCCGAGACCGTGCCCGAGCGCATGGGCCCCGGCGAGACCATGCCGCGCATGGTGGGCCTCAAGCGCGACGTCATCGCCACGGGCGAGCAGCTCGTGCAGGCCAGCGCCACGATCGACCGCGACCAGCGCCCGGCCGTGAGCGTGCGCCTGAACGACGTGGCCGGCCGCGCCATGCGCCAGGTGACGCGCGAGAACCTCGGCAAGCCCATGGCCATCGTGCTCTACGAAAAGGGCAAGGGCGAGGCCATCTCGGTGGCCACCATCCAGGGCGAGTTCGGCAACGACTTCCAGATCACCGGCAACTTCACGCCCCAGGAAACCGCCGACATGGCGCTGCTCACGCGCGCCGGCGCGCTGGCCGCGCCCATGGAGATCATCGAGGAGCGCACCATCGGCCCCAGCCTGGGCGCCGAGAACATCGAGATGGGCTTCAACAGCGTGCTGTGGGGCTTCATCGCGATCGCGGTGTTCATGACCGCCTACTACCTGCTGTTCGGCGTGTTCAGCAGCATCGCGCTGGCCTTCAACCTGCTGTGCCTGGTGGCGCTGCTGAGCCTGATGCAGGCCACGCTCACGCTGCCCGGCATCGCGGCCATCGCGCTGACGCTGGGCATGGCCATCGACGCCAACGTGCTGATCAACGAGCGCGTGCGCGAGGAGCTACGAGCAGGCCTCGCGCCGCAGCAGGCCATCCACAAGGGCTACGAGGCCGCCTGGGGCACCATCCTCGACTCCAACGTGACCACGCTGATCGCCGGCGTGGCGCTGCTGGCCTTCGGCTCGGGCCCGGTGCGTGGCTTCGCGGTCGTGCACTGCCTTGGCATCCTGACGAGCATGTTCTCGGCGGTGGTGTTCTCGCGCGGCCTGGTCAACCTCTGGTACGGGCGCCAGAAGCGGCTGAAGTCGGTGTCGATCGGCCAGGTCTGGAAGGGCGGCGAGGCGCGCCCCCAGCTCGACGAGAACAAGCTCTGAACCGCGGGAGACAGAAGCCATGGAATTCTTCCGCATCAGCCGCGACATCCCGTTCATGCGCCACGTGCTGGCGCTCAACGCGGTGTCCTTCATCGCATTCGCGCTGGCGGTGTTCTTCATCGCCACCAAGGGGCTGAACCCGTCCATCGAGTTCACGGGCGGCACGCTGGTGGAGGTGGAGTACGCCGACACCGCCGACATCAACCGCACGCGCGGCCTCGTGGAGCAGCTGGGCTTCGGCGAGGTGCAGGTGCAGAAGTTCGGCACCAGCCGCGACGTGCTGATCCGCCTGCCCGTGCGCGGCGACATGAAGCAGGACGAGGTGTCGACGCTGGTCTTCGACACCCTGTGCAAGGCCGACCAGGGCAGCAGCGGCACCAAGCAGTACACCACGCCGCAGGGCGAGCAGGTCAGCCGCCCGGCCTGCACCAAGGCCGACGGCACCGAGCCGCTGAAGCTCACGCGCACCGAGTTCGTGGGCCCCAGCGTGGGCGAGGAGCTCTACACCAACGGCGCGCTGGCGCTGGCCTTCACGATCCTCGGGATCATGGCCTACCTGGCCATCCGCTTCGAGTGGAAGTTCGCCGTGGCGGGCATCGTGGCCAACCTGCACGACGTGATCATCATCCTGGGCTTCTTCGCCTTCTTCCAGTGGGAATTTTCACTGGCGGTGCTGGCGGCCATCCTCGCGGTGCTGGGCTACTCGGTGAACGAGAGCGTGGTCATCTTCGACCGCATCCGCGAGAGCTTCCGCCGCTACCGCAAGCTCGACACCCCGCAGACCATCGACCGCGCCATCACCAGCACGATCAGCCGCACCGTCATCACCCACGGCAGCACGCAGCTGATGGTGCTGAGCATGCTGATCTTCGGCGGCCCGACGCTGCACCACTTCTCGGTGGCGCTGACCATCGGCATCCTGTTCGGCATCTACTCGTCCATCTTCGTGGCCGCCGGCATCTGCATGTGGCTGGGCACCAAGCGCGAAGATCTGATCAAGGTAGGGAGCAAGGACCAGGATCCGAACGACCCCAACGCCGGGGCCGTGGTGTAGAGTGAATCGCTTCACGTTCCGCTAGCGACATCCCCCCACACCCCATGGCTCTGGCCGCCTCGCCCGACTCCATTGCCGGACAGGCGCGGCGGCTCTACACCGAAGAGCTCGTCAAGGGCCTGACGCACGTCGTCCAGGCCACCATCGACCAGGCCCGGGTGCTGCTCGACAAGCCGTCCGAGCACGGCACCATGATGCGCCGGCGCGACCTGGTGCAGGGCCTCATGAAGGGCGCCCAGGGCTGGCACCGCGGCATGGTGGCGGGCCTGCGCCGCGTGCTCACGCAGGGCGCCACCGCCTCGCGCCCGCTGGACCTGCCGCCCCCCGGGGGCCGCGAGGCGCTGACGCTGGTGCCCGACGACACCATCGAGCTCGAGATCGTCACCTCGCGCCTGGCGCTGGCGGTGATGGACCGCGCGAGCTGGGAGTTCGCCGACCTGCGCTCGCGCGTGGCCCACCTCGAGGGCCGCACCGAGCTCGATCCGCACGACATGCTGCGCGCCCACGTGCTGGCGCGCATCGTCTTCGACGCCTGGCGCGGCGCTGGGCTCAACCTCGAGGGCTGGCGCGAGGTGCAGGGCACGCTGCACGACGAGATCGCGGCCCTGGTGGAGGAGGCCTACCACGAGACCAACCACTGGCTCGTGGAGCAGAAGGTGCTGCCCGAGGTGGACCTGCGGCCCTTCATCCGCCGCTCGCGCACGCACCCGGGCGCGCAGCTGGGCTTCGGCGGCTGGGGCAGCAGCTTCGCGGGCGACGGCCACGCCTCGTCGGCGGCCATGGCGCTGGGCACGGCCTCGGAGTACCCGACCTCGGCGGGCTTCGCGGCACCCGGCCGCGGGCCGGCCCCCTGGCAGGGCAGCAGCTCGCGCCAGGTGGGCGACGAGACCCGCCTCATGACCCGCGCCGCCCCGCTGGCGCGCAGCCGCGAGCACGCCGAGGCCGTGCTCGGCCGCCTCAACCGCCTGATCGGCCGCCATGTGCCGGGCTTCGCGCACAGCACGCGCAACGCCGGCCTCGAGCGCCCGGCGCCCGCCATCTCGCCGGGCCTGGCGCGGGCCATCGATTCCGCCGAGCAGGGCATCCGCCAGCGCGTGGCGCCCACCACGCAGCGCGGCGAGCCGGTGGTCACCACGCCGGTGCTGCTCGACGAACTGCACCACCGCAAGCAGGCGCTCAAGAAGGCCGCGGCCTCGCCCGAGGAGCGCGCCACCATCGAGATCGTGGCGCTGCTGTTCCAGAGCATCCTCACCGAAGACCGCATCCCGGCGGCCATCCGCGTGTGGTTCGCGCGCCTGCAGATGCCGGTGCTGCGCGTGGCCGTGACCGAGCCCGACTTCTTCGCCACCATCGACCACCCGGCGCGCCGCCTGATCGACCGCATGGGCGCCTGCGTGATGGGCTTCGACAGCGGCGGCGCGGGCGTCGGCGAGGCGCTCGAGAAGGAGATCAAGCGCATCGTGCAGGTCGTCGAGGCCTACCCCGACACCGGGCGCCGCGTCTTCCAGACCGTGCTGATCGAGTTCGAGAAGTTCCTCGAGCACTACTTCAAGAACGAGAACGAGCTCACCAAGCGCGGCGTCTCGCTGGCCCAGCAGGTGGAGCAGCGCGAGACCATGGCCATCCAGTACACCATCGAGCTGCGCCGCATGCTCAACGAGGTGCCGGTGCAGGAGGGCGTGCGCCAGTTCCTGTTCCACGTCTGGGCGGATGTCCTGGCCACCGCCGGCATGCGCCACGGCGCCCAGGGCGAGCAGACCAAGGCCATGAAGCGCGCTGCGGCCGACCTCATCTGGAGCGCCAGCGCCAAGGTCACGCGCGAGGAGCGCGCCGAGGTCATCCGCCGCCTGCCGCTGCTGCTGAAGAGCCTGCGCGAGGGCATGGCCAACGCCGGCATGGACACGCCGCGGCAGGACGAGCACATCCAGCAGCTCAACAACTCGCTGGCCGCCGCCTTCACGGCCAAGGCCGCCGTGATCCCCGACGACCGCCTGCGCGAGCTGATGGAGCGCCTCGAGACGCTCGAGGAACTGCTGCCTGACGCGGCCGACGTCGAGATCGACGAGAGCATGGTGCTCGACCTCTCCGGCCACCAGAGCAGCGAGCTGGAGGTGGTGCTGGAGGGCGGCAGCATGCCCACCCCGGCCATGGTGGCCTGGGCGCGCGAGCTGCAGGTGGGCAGCTGGTACATGCTGGACCGCGGCGGCCACACCGAGCCCGTGCAGCTCAGCTGGCACGGCCTGCGCAAGCAGCTGAGCCTGTTCGTCACGCCCAAGGGCCGCTGCGTGCTGTTCCAGCAGCACCGGCTGGCCAGCTACCTGCAGGCCGGGCTCATCGTGCCGGCGCAGGACGAGGCGCTCACGGTGCGCGCCACGCGCAGCGCGCTGGCCAAGCTCGATGTCGACGCCTCGCGGCTGATGTCATGAGCGGCCGGCCCCGGAGGGGCGGGCCTCAGTGGATGGTGCGCTCGTCGGAGTCGACGAAGAGCTCGTCGAGCACCAGGGCGTCGGGCTCCTCGCCCAGGCTCCAGAAGACCATCAGCACGATGATCTTGAGGTCGTCGAGCTCGAGCTGGCCGCTGCCCACGGCGAGCGCGCGGTCGATGACCATCTCGCGCATGGCCGGCGCCATGACGCCGGCGCTCTCGAGGAAGCTGATGAAGCCGATGGAGGCGTCGCCGAGCACCTCGCGCTCGTGCGCGGTGTAGATGCGCAGGCTGCCGGCCTGAGGCTGCAGCCGCGCCAGGGCCTCGGTGCCGCCCTCGGCGGTGTGGGCCAGCCCGTCGAGCCACTTGAGGGCGTCGTTGATCTCCTCGGCCTCGAAGCCCACGGCGCTGAGCTTGCGCGACAGCTGCTTGGGCTCCGGGCAGGCATCGGGCCGCCAGTAGTTCTCGTAGAGGTAGACCAGCACGTCGAACATGCGAACCACTATAGCGCGGTTCAGCCGCTGAACAGGCGCTGGTAGAGGCCGCCGGGCAGCCGTGCGACACGGCCTTCCAGCTCGAGTTCGAGCAGGCGCGCCGAGAGCTGCGCCGCGCTCTCGCCCGTGCGCGCGAGCAGGGCGTCGAGCGTCACGGGGTCGTGGCCCAGGGCCGCCAGCAGCGGGTCCTCGTGGGGCGCGGTGGCGGCGCCCGGCGGATCGGGCAGCAGCGGGCGCTGGCCGCGCAGCTCCTCGACGATGTCCTCGGCCGTTTCCACGAGCTTGGCGCCCTGGCGGATGAGCGCGTGGCAGCCGCGCGCCTGCGGCGAGTGGATGGAGCCCGGGATCGCGAAGACCTCGCGCCCGGCCTCGCTGGCCTGCCGCGCGGTGATCAGCGAGCCCGAGGCCAGCGCGGCCTCCACCACCAGCGTGCCCTGGCTGAGCCCGGCGATGAGGCGGTTGCGCTCGGGGAAATGCTCGCGCAGCGGCGGGCTGCCGGGGGCGTACTCGCTGAGCAGCGCGCCCGCGGCGGCGATGCGGTGGGCGAGCGCGCGGTGGCGCGCCGGGAACACGCGGTCCAGGCCGGTGCCCACCACGGCCACCGTGCCGCCGCCGCCGGGGGCCTCGAGCGCGCCTTCATGCGCCGCGGCGTCGATGCCCAGCGCCAGGCCCGAGACGATGCACCAGCCCTGCGCCGACAGCGCCCGCGCGAAGGCGCGGGCGTTGGCCAGGCCCTGCGGCGTGGCGCCGCGGCTGCCCACCACGGCCAGCGCGGGCCGCCGCAGCAGGGCAGGATCGCCCTGCAGGTACAGCAGCAGCGGCGGGTCGGCCGTCTGCAGCAGGGCGGGGGGGTAGTGCGGGTCGCCGGGGGTGATGGCGTGGCGGTCAGGGCCGCCCGCCAGCCAGGCGCGCGCTGTGGCCAGGCGGGCCTCGGTCTCGGCGTCGGGGTTCTTCAGCGCCTGCGCGGCGGCTTCGCCCGCCAGCTGGCGCAGCGTGGGCAGCGGCGTGGCCAGCACGGCCTCGGCGCCGCCGCAGGCGGCCAGCAGGCGCCGCGCCGTGCCACGGCCCACGCCCGGCGCCTGCAGCAGCCGGAACCAGGCGTCGAACTCGGCCGGCTCCACGGGTGCCGCCGGGTCTTCAGCGCGGGGTCAGGGCTGGGTGAAGCGGTCGCCGGCGCGGATGGGTTCCTGCACGTTCAGCACCAGCGCGTACGAGACGCGGTCGAACACGCGGAACACGAACATCAGGCCCTGCCGCTCGTCGGGCAGGCGCATCGGCGCCTTGTCGGCCGAGGTGCGGTCGACCACGTCGCGGCCGGCCCGCCACAGCGCGAGGATGTGGCCGCGCTCGATGCCGTCGCGCTGGCCGCGGTTGATGGTGACGATGTGGTTCTGGCCCGCGCGCACGCCGTCGCCGTAGATCGAGACGATGCGGCCTTCCACCGGGTTGGCCGGCGAGCGCGGCACGTAGGCCACGAGCTCCTGCTGCGGAACCGGGCTCAGGCGGTCGCCGACCACGGCCTCGATGCGCGTGCTGGTGACGCGGAAGGTGGCCGGCACCAGCGCCGGGCGGCCGTCGCCGCCGGTGGCGTTGCCACCCGGGCGCGTGAGCTCGGCCGTGCCGACGTAGCGGCCCTCGAAGCCCAGCACCTCGCGCGTGACGGGGTCGGCCAGCGGCACCAGCTCGCGGAACAGGCGGAAGTCGCGGGCGCCCTGCAGGTCGCCGCGCACGTAGGCGGTCTCGCCGCGCGACACCATCACGCGGCCCTCCTGCGTGGCCACGACGCGCGGCGCGCGCTCGAGCTCGTTGGTGTTGAACACCACGGCCTCGTTGAGGAAGGGCCCGATCAGGTTGAGCGGGATGGCGGCGATGGCGCCGTTGTCGAGCAGCTCCGAGCGCACGCGCGGCGAGAGCTTCACGGTGTTGGTGGGCTCGCTGCCCGCCGGGGCGCCGGCCATGCGCAGGCGCGCCATGCCGTCGGCCTTCTCGAGGACCAGCACCTGGCCGGGGTAAATGAGGTGCGGGTTGCGGATCTGCTCGAGGTTCATGCCCCACAGCTCGGGCCAGCGCCAGGGCGAGGTGAGGAACAGCGTCGAGATGCCCCAGAGCGTGTCGCCGGGGCGCACGGTGTGGGAATCGGGGGCGTTGGGCGCCAGCTCCGACAGCGGCACGCCGGCCGAGGCCACGCGCTGCGCGGTGTCGCGCCACTCGGGCAGCACCGGCAGGCGGCCGGTCTGTGCCCAGGCCACGCCGGGCGCGCCGGTCGCGAGGGCCGCCCCCGCCGCGCCCGAGGCGAGCAGCAGGAGTCGGCGGCGGGGCAGGGGGGTGGGATGGGTCACGCTGCGGGTCTCCGGACGGCGATCGGTGCGATGCCAGAATGTGCGCGATTGCCACCTTGCCGACACGAGGGCGCGGAGCCGGCGACAATCTTCAGCCAGTTTCGAAGATTCTGCCCCTAAACCCTTGATGCCGCAAACAAAGTGAGCGTCGACTCTGGCGCGAATTGGCCGCTTTTCCGGGCCAGTCGTTGCCGCCGTTCGACAGCTGTTGCGAGCTGTTTCGCCGCCCCCATCTGCAACCCGTTCCGACCCGCCCCGGCCCCCGACCCGATCCGCTCTCCGCCATGGCCCGCCTTCCCATCCTGCGCTACCCCGACCCCCGCCTGCACACCGTCGCCCGCCCGGTGGCGGCCGTCGACGCGCGGATCCGCGAGCTGGTGGGCGACATGCTCGAGACCATGTACGCCGAGAACGGCGTCGGCCTCGCGGCCACGCAGGTGGATGTGCACGAGCGCGTGATCGTCATGGACACGTCCGATGCGCGCGACCGGCCCATGGTGCTCATCAACCCCGAGATCGTCTGGGCCAGCGACGAGCTCGCGGTGGCCGAGGAAGGCTGCCTCTCGGTGCCGCAGGTCTACGACAAGGTCGAGCGCCATGCGCGCGTGAAGGTGCAGGCCCTGGACCGCGACGGCCAGCCCTTCGTGATGGACGCCGAGGGCCTGAGCGCCGTGTGCGTGCAGCACGAGCTCGACCACCTGCGCGGCAAGGTGTTCGTGGAGTACCTGAGCTCGCTCAAGCGCGACCGCATCCGCACCAAGATGCTCAAGCGCACGCGCGACGAGCAGCGCACGCGCGCCTGACGCGGCCCCCGCGGCCCCTTCGCGCCATGCGCATCGCCTTCGCCGGCACCCCCGAGTTCGCCCGCGTGGCGCTGGCGGCGCTGCACGCCGCGGGCCACGAGGTGGTGCGCGTGCTCACCCAGCCCGACCGCCCGGCCGGCCGCGGCCTGAAGCTGCAGCCCTCGCCGGTGAAGCAGTTCGCGCTTGAGCACGGGCTGCCGCTGGCGCAGCCGCGCAGCCTGCGCCTGGATGGCAAGTTCCCCGACGAGGCCGCCACTGCGCAGGCCCTGCTGGAGGCCGACGCGCCCGAGTGCATGGTGGTGGCGGCCTACGGCCTGATCCTGCCGCGCTGGGTGCTGGCGCTGCCGCGCCACGGCTGCCTCAACATCCACGGCTCGCTGCTGCCGCGCTGGCGCGGCGCCGCGCCGATCCAGCGCGCCATCGAGGCCGGCGACGCCGAGACCGGCATCACCATCATGCAGATGGACGAGGGCCTGGACACCGGCCCCATGCTGCTGGCCGAGGCCCAGCCCATCGCCGCCGACGAGCGCAGCGCCACGCTGCACGACCGCCTGGCGGCGCAGGGCGCGCGGCTCATCGTCGAGGCGCTGGCGCGGCTGCAGGCCGGCACGCTGGTGGCCACGCCGCAGCCGGCCGAGGGCGCCACCTATGCGCACAAGATCGACAAGGCCGAGGCGCAGATCGACTGGCGGCTGCCGGCCCCGCTGCTGGAGCGGCGGATCCGCGCCTTCGACCCGTTCCCGGGCTGCAGCACCGAGCTGATGGGCCAGCCGCTCAAGCTGTGGAAGGCGGCCGTCGTGCCGGGCGCCGAAGGCGCCGCGCCCGGCACGCGCCTCGACGGCGGCCCAGGCCGCCCGCGCCTGGTGCTGGCCTGTGGCG
>ERZ1066136.1667-NODE-1667-length-10739-cov-45.423250_pt1 | contig 10739 bp, 6 predicted proteins | sample MGYA00382783_ERZ1066136 | MGnify/ENA primary metagenome ERZ1066136 (study PRJEB33369, sample SAMEA5778366) | biofilm metagenome | biome: Industrial cooling water; feature: Water cooling tower basin; material: Biofilm | place: United Arab Emirates | collected... | reverse complement strand
CGGCGAAGCGCTCCCAGAACACCGCGAGCGTCGGTACGTCCGCAGACGGTCTCGATCGGGCCGGCGACGTGTAGCGCTGGCGTGGTGGGGCCTCGGTCATGGTGGCCTCGACCTCGTCGCGGTCCTTCAAGAACTCGCGGAGGACCTCTGGCTCGCTCTGGCGAGCCCACGCGAGTGCCTGTGCGTGGTCGAGTCCTGTCGGCGCGAGCTTGCGGATCCGGCGCCGGGGCCGACCTGGCTGTTTGGACAGCTCGAAGACGACGCGGAACCGGGTCGGGTCGTGGTGGTAGTGCTCGGCGCTGATATGGACGAGCGGGGGGCTCGATTGCCGGGTCGCGTGGAGCTCGGCGACGAAGGCGAGGACGTCCGGCGCACGCCATGCGAGACGCCCGGCGAGCCGGATCGGCGGTGGGATCTGCTTGCGCGTCACCGCGGCGCGGATCGCCTTCGGCGTGCGGCCGAGGAACCGCGCGAGGTCGTCGACGTAGAGGATCGGCGCGAGCTCTCCCGCCGGCCTGTCCTCGCCGCCCTCCTCCGCGCTCCTCTCGCCCCCACGATGAGGCGCCCCCACCCGTCGCATCGCGCCCAGCCTCCCAAGCTCTCATGTTGTCACGGCCGGCTGGCCGGTTCTGCAGGTGTTTATGCGCCGCGCGAGGGCGTGCGTCGCGTCCGCGCGATTGCGGATCGCGCTTGGCCGGTGGCCCCTTCCGAATGCTCGGACCGTACAGCCGGCCGATGACTGCAGGCCACGGCGCGGACGAGCGCCCCGGTCTTGGTCGGCGATGTCGGGATGATGCCGGTCCGAGCGCGCTCGGCGGGACCGGTTCGCGGGAGCGCGCGCCTCGCTTCGCACCACCTCGCGCTCCTGCTCCACGCTCGCGTCCGCCACGGTCGCTCGAAGCAGGATCTTCGGTCCCGGGGCGCTCTTGACCGCCTCGGCGACCTTTCCGGCTTCCTCGCCCTGAGTTTTCTGAGAGTTTCTTTCGAGTTTCCTCCGACGGGTCGGGTCCTCGAGATCGAAGGGGTCGCCGTGGGCTTGCTCGGACATGACCGAGGAAAGGTAATCCACGACCCAATACTCGTCGGCTCAATGCGACTTTTTGCTATGACTTGCTCGTTGGTGCTGTAAGTTGCTGTTTTTTGCTTGGCCTCCGTCCGCCCGATGCGATGGCCTGCCCGGCCCGTGGCCTCGTGCAATCGACCTGCAGAACGGGCGAACCACCGAGCTTGGAATAGCGCAGGTCGGGCGGTGGGCATGAGCCCCGGCCACTCGGCGGAGCAACACGGAGCCGATGACAGAGCCGATGCGGCCTTGTAGGGCGAAACCGCGCCATGCCCACGTCCAGACGCGGGACCGTCGCGCCCATGGCGCTCCTCCGCGAGCGGCAGCCTGCCGGTCGGGTCACTTCGCAGCCGGCTCGCCGGCCGCGGCGGCGCGCGTGGCGCCGAAGACGTAGCGGAGCGCGTCCTCGCCCCGCGTTATCGGCCGGGTGGCGCTCGGCGACGAAGGCGAGGGCTCCTGGGTCCGCCTCGCCAGCCGGTCCGGCCCCGGGCAGCGGCGGTAGGAACTGCTTGCGCGCGTCCGCGGCGCCAAGCCGCGAGGCCGAGACGATGCAGGTCTGCGCGGGTTCGGCGGAGCAAGTCCGCGAGCGCCGGCGGGCGGCGAGCCTGGACACAGGGGAGCACGGACAAGGGTCGGCCGAACGCGAACGCAAGCTCGAGCAAGCCCGCGAGCCGAGGCGCCAGCGTCGAGGACGACCTCGCCAACGTCGCCGCGGAATCCACGTGTCCCGTTCGCGCTGATCCAAAGAACTCCTGTCGATCAACGGACACGCGCAAGCAGTCCCGCGACGAGCGGAAAGGCCCAGGTCAACGGTAGAGTTCGCGCCTACGGGGAGGACTCTCGGAGGCGCGATTCGAAGGTCAGTCGCGCGCGTATCCACTGCACTGATTACGTGTCCTGCTCGCGTGGGTGAGCGTGCCGTTCGCGTGCGTGCGCGACGCTTTCGCGTCGGTGCGCGTGCCGTTCGCGCGCGTGCGCGACGCTTTCACGTGCGTGCGTGCGCCATTCGCGTCGGTGCGCGTGCGGTTCGCGTGCGTGCGTGTGCCATTCGCGTCGGTGCGCGTGCGGTTCGCGTGCGTGCGCGACGCTTTCGCATGCGTGCGCGACACTTTCGCGTCGGTGCTCATGCCGCTCGCGTGGATGCGCGTATCGCTCGCGTGGGTGAGCGTGCTGTTCGCTGGCCATGCGCGAGGCCGCGAGGTCCCTCTGCGCCTCAAACGTCCGGTCCACATGGCGAGCGCGAGCCATGAGCACGAGCGCCCGACGCCCTCGTATCGGGGCGAATTTAGCTCTTGACCCCGTCGCTCTTGCCTCGGTGGGGCGAAATTAGGCCTTGACACACCACGCCAGGGGTCGATAGCCGCCATCAACCCCTCGAACCGCGCCGTCCGACTCTCTCGCTGCGACGAGGGGGGCCGGCCGGTTCACTTCGCAGCCGGGTCGTTGGTCGCGGCCGAGCGTATCGCTCCGAAGACGTAGCGGAGCGCGTCCTCGCCCCGCACGTTGTCGTCGAGGATCCGCTCGAGCCACCGCTGGCGGAGCGCGCGGAGGATCGCGCGCTCCTGGGCGAAGTCCTCCTCGTACTCGCGGCGCATCCGCTGGAGCTCGGCGCAGCAGTACTCGTGCTGCTGGACGGCCATCTCGGTGAGCTGATGCGTCCGCCGGGCGGTCTCCTCGAAGAGCGCGGTGGCGAGCTCGTGCGGCGCCGCGTCGGAGCTCGGATCGGCAGGCCCGCGCGCGACGATCTCCCCGTCGACGGCGATCACGAAGCCGCTCCCGAGACCCGGCTCGATCTGCCGGCGAAGCAGCTCGATCTGCTCCCCGGTTGCGCCCCTCAGCTCGAACGCGATCATGCCTCGGCCCGTTTGGCCGGTCGGCCGGTACACGGTGAACGTGTGATGCTCCATCGGCGCCCCCAAGCCGACGGAGCGTATCATGGCTCATCGCGCGAGGGTGCTCTTCGCATCATGATGCTCGAGCGGACGTGATGCGCTCATGGCCATGAGCCGAGACCCTGAATCGTACGTCGCGCGCGCACTCACGAGCTCATGCGCGCGAGCTCGACGCACGATACGATGTGCGCCCCTTCGCGCGTCCTCGCGGCGTAGGATCTTTGGCATGGCGGCACGATCGTGGTTGGACGAGATCCAGGCTCGGGTCGCGGCTCGGGGCATGTCCACGGCGGAACTGGCCCGGGCGGCGGGGATGAAGCCGGGCAACCTGAGGCGCCTGCTCAAGAGCTCGCCGGAGAGCCCGCGGCTCGGGACCATGATGCGGCTCCTCGAGCCGCTCGGGTATCGCATCGCTCCGGCGGGAGCTCGGACAGCCGCGGAGCTCGCCACGTACCTCGACGGCCTGCGACGGCAAAGGAACCTCGACTGGGCCACCGTCTGCGAGGGGAGCCGCGTGGCCGTCAAGGTCGCCGAACGGCTCAGCACCTCACCGGAGGAGCTCTCGCTCGGGGCAGTCCTCGAGCTCGCGCGCAGGCTGGACGTCGCGCTCACGCTCGCAACGGAAGATGCGGCTCCATCCCCCGCTCATGAGCCGCCGCGGCGAAGCGCCTCATCCAGGACTCGCGGGCCAGCGCGCACGCCGCCGCTCGCGGACTCGACGCCGAGCCCGTCGTTGGAGCCGGCCGCGCCTCCCTCGGCGCCGGCGCCGGCCACCCCTCCGGATCATGAGCCCGCCCTGGCGTCCCCCTGGCGCCTGCGTCCGCCGCGACTCGGACGCTACCGCGATGCACCGGCCGCCCCCACGAGCGAGCGACCGCCTCCGCCCTCCTACGTGCCGCCGGCCCCGTCCTACGCGCTCGAGCATTCCTTGCTCGGCAAGCTCGCGGACTTCACCGTCGACGACTGGAGCAGCGCCTACACCGAGCTCTTCCACACCATCGCAGGCGCAGCCAAGGCCCCGGTCCAGATGATCACCGACATGGCGCGCGCCACCGAGCAGTGGTTTGCCAAGCTCCGCCGCCCACGCGCCGACCCCGAACCCGAAGGCGTACCCGACAACGTATTCGCGGGGGCCGACCCGACCCCGCTCGTCCAGGCGTGGATGCGCGCGAAGACCCCGGACGGAGGCGCCGAGGTCGCGCAGACGCGGCACGACGAGTACGGCCGCGCGCACAAGATCCACCTCGCGCTCGACCCCAAGTTCGGCGTCGTCGTCCGCCTCGGACAGGGCGAGACCCCGCATACACTCGCCCGCCAATTCTTCTGCCCGCGCCCCGGCATGGCGATGGTGCTCTCGGACCCCGGCGTGCCGCTCATCGTCCGGATCGGCGATGCACAGCACCGCTTCACCCACGCCGACGCCGGTCCCGTCTTCGCGGAGCTGGCCCTGGCCGATCGCGTGCTCCTGCTCGCCGCGGTCTCGTGGGCGATCGTGCTCGTGCAGATCGACGCCGCCGGAGCGCGCGTGCTCTGGGGCGGCCGGCCCGAGGAGTTCGTCGGCGTGCGCGTCGACGCTCCCGCGAGCCCCTCCACCCCCGAGCAACCCTGCGAGCCCGTCGCCGCGCCCGACGACGGCGACCGTCTCGCGGCGCTGCAGCGAGCGCTCGCGGAGGAGCGCCGCGCGCACGCGGCGACCCGGTCGGCCGCGGCGCGGGAGCTCGAGGAGCTGCGCGCTCAGCGGACCGAGGCCTTCAGCCAGGGCGAGGCCGCACGAAGCGCCCTCGCGGACGCCAGGTGCGCCCACGAGCAGCAGCTCGCCGAGGAGCAGGCGAAGTGCGCCGCGCTCGAGAGCACCGCCCGCGCGGGGCTCGCCACATGGATGATGCTCTCGCTCGAGATGGCCCGTGCGCTCGACGCGACCCGCGAGCGGCTCGCGGCCGCGGAGCAGGCCGCCCAGGACAGCCGCACGCGACTGGAGGCCCTCGCCCAGGAGAACGCGGAGCTGAGCCGCCAGCTCGCAAAGTCGACCGAGCTCATCGAGACCCGACTCGTGGCGCTCGATGAGAAGGAGAGGGCGATGGACGAGTTCAAGACAGTCATCGGCGCCCGGTTCGAGGCGATGTCCCGAAAGGTCGCCGAGCTCAAGACCGAGAACGCAGCCTTGCGCGACAAGTTGGCCCAGGTGCCACGTACACCACCGCGACCCAAGCCGTCTCCCCCCGACGACCGGGCCATCCCGCAAAGCCTCGCCACGGCGCCGCCACACGCCCCCGAAGCCACCGACCTGGAACTGACCCTCGTGGCGAAGGACGCCGACACGCCAGCCGACGAAGACGCCGCGCCACTCGAGCGCGCCACCCCGCCTACGGCAACAGGCAGAAGTGCCCAGGCGATCGAGAAGCGAAAGCGGCGGCGGCGACGGTAAGCCGTGCCGTCGCGGCGACGAGGGGGGCGGCCGCGGTGCCGACACCGTCGCGGAGCCGTTCGGCAGGCCGTCCCTCGACGGGGAGATCACCCGCCGTCGGCGGCGTCGGTTTCTTTCCCGTCCTCCTGCCTTCTCGATTCCCTACCTTACAATACGGCGATCGATCCACGGTGCCGCGGCGCAGCGCTTTGACCTTGCCGCTGGGCGACCTTTTGCGCACGATGCTCTACGTCGATCGAGCACGGGCCTCCCTCGCGCTCATCGGCAAGGGCAGGATGAGCCTCGTACACCTCGCCCGCGATCGCCTGCAGCCAAACGATCGGTATCCTCGACTCGCGCAGGTCTCCTCCGAGGCGCAAGCGCGTCGCCCCGGCCCATGTTGCAGTGGGCGGCCGTCGCCTTCTCCTGATCCGGACCCACCATGGCACCCTCGTCCCGCATGGACAGCCCCACGCCCCGGACTCAGCGCAGCGATCGAGCGCGGCCCCCCGAGCTGCCGAAGTTCTGGACCCCGCACGGGGTGCCGGGGGCCCTCGTCGGTCAGACCCTCCTGGGGCGCTACGTCGTCGAAGCGCCGATCGGGCAGGGTGGCATGGCGCATGTGTTCCGCGGCCGCGACAAGAAGCTTCGCGGGCCGGTGGCGATCAAGGTCCTCCGGCACCTCGACGCCGAGGCCAGGCGCCGGTTCGCCGCCGAGGTCGAGCTCCTGTTCAACCTCGTGCACCCGAACGTCGTCCACGTCCTCGACCGAGGCGACACGCCCGACGGCGCCCCGTTCACGGTCTTGGAACACATCGCCGGCGAGGATCTCCACACGCGCCTTTTGAAGCACGGCCCGCTGCCCTGGCGCGACGCCGTGACGATCGGCGTGCAAATCGCCAGCGCCCTGACCGCCCTGCACGCGCTCGGGGGCGTCCACCGCGACCTCAAGCCCTCGAACTTGATGCTGACGAGCAAGCCCGGCAAGCCGCTGTTCGTCAAGCTGCTCGACTTCGGGTGCGCGCACCTCGGCGACGAGTTCCAGCGCGTGCAGGATGAGGTCTTCTCGCCACGCCCGCGCCGCCGGACCGACGTCGGCGACATCGTCGGCACGCCGGATTATTTACCCCCCGAGGCCGGCATGCGCGAGGCCGACGCCGGCTTCGACCTCTTCGCCCTCGGGGTCACGCTCTACCGCCTGTGCACCGGCCTTCTCCCGCGCGAGACCGGCCAGGCCCCGATCGACGAGGTCCATCCCGCCGGCGGAGCCCCGCCCGATCTCTCGCGCCTGATCTTCGCGGCGATGGCCTCCGATCCGGACGAACGGCTGCCGTCCGCCGATCACGTCCGCCGCGGCCTCAAGGCGATCCGCGCCGCGCACCCCGAGCAGTCACGCGCACATCACCTGTTCGCCGGCTTGTACGATCGCCAGGGCTTCCTCGGCGTCGGCGCGAGCGCGACGGCGTTTCGCGCCTACGATCGCTTCGGCGAGCGCGAGCTGGCGATCAAGGTCCTGCGCAAGGACAAGCCCGACCCCGACGACGAGCTCCGCTTCGAGCGCGCCGCCAAGATCCTCGCGCACCTCGATCACCCGAACATCCCGACCTTCTACCACGCCGGCCTCGCCGACGGTCAGCGCTTCGTCGCCACGCAGCTGTGCACCGGCGAGCCGGCGACGAAGTACACGCGACCCGGCTCCCACCTGCGCGCGCTAGACGTCGCCCAGCTCGGCCTGCAGCTCGCGAGCGCCCTCGAGGCCGTCCACGCCGCGGGCGTCCTCTACCGCGACCTCTACCCCGGCAACGTCCTCGTCGACCTCGGCCGCACGCCCAAGGCCTGGCTCTTCGACTTCGACCACGCCCTCGTCTCACCGGACTTTTGGGACAGCCTGCCGCAGCGCTGGGCCACGCCGCCCGAGCGCAGGCGCCAGCCCGCGCGCGAGAAGCCGCTGACGACCGTCGACTACGCCGCGCCCGAGGTCCGCGCCGGCCAGCCCTACACCCCCGCGAGCGATGTGTGGGCCCTCGGCCTGCTGCTCTACCGGCTGCTGACGGGGCGTCGGCCGTTCGCGCCGGAGGGCGGCGAGGCGCAGCCGGCGAGCAAGCTGTGCCGCTGCCCCGACGCGCTCGACGGGGCGCTCCTCGACATGCTCAGCCCCGATCCCAAGGAGCGGGCGAGCCTCGCGCAAGTCCGCGAACTCTTCGAGGCGGCGCTCGCTCAGCTCGACGCCGAGGAGACCCCGCGAAGCAAGCCCCTGGCCTCCCCCGAGGCGCTCACCCCGGCAGAGCCGCTCCCCGCGACCGCCGTGCCCGTCGATTCAGCCGCCGCGCCGGCTGCGCCCACGGACTCCGCGGCCGCGCCGGCGGCACTCGCATCCGCATCATCGACCGAGGCCCCGGCCTCGGAACGAATTGCCTCGTCGGAGGCGACCGCGAGCCCGCCGACCACCCCTGTCCCTGCCGCGCCCCCGCCACCCAGCTCCGAGACGAGCGAGGCCCCGGCGCCGAACCTCGCTGACTCGAGCGAGGCCGACGATCCTCGCCGGCGCCTGCTGGTCGCCGGACTCGTCGCCCTGTTCCTGCTCGGCCTCGTCGCAGTCGTCACACTTCGGGGCGGAGCGGACACTCGGCCAGAATCCTCGAGGCCAGAGTCACCGCTTGTGTCACCGACCCGCCAGGAGGCCGCCACTCCTCCGCCGACGTCCGCCGCACCGCCGACCCTCGACCAAGCCCTCGCGGCCGCCGAGGGTTCGCTCCGGCGCTGCGCCGAGCGAGCCGGCGGCGAGGTGATGGTCGAGCTCCGCGCCGACGCCGGCGCCGCGAGCTTCACCTCGATCGTCGTGATGACCGACGACCCGGCGATCGACCGTTGCTTCCGCGGCGTTCTCACCCCACTCCGCTTCGCGCCCTCGTCGTCGCCTGCTACACGTGTCCCCGGGTTCCGGCCATGACCGCACTCTTCGCCCTCTTCGCCGCCCTCACCACCGCGCTCGCCCCCCCGCCGCCCTCGGCCGCCTGCGCCCCGAGCGACCTCCGCTGCCTCGGCGAGGCCCACGTGCAGGAGGCCCAGCAGGCCGAGCCAAGCGCCCGCGCGCAGTACCTCGCCGCCGCGAGCTCGGCGTACATCGGCCTGTTCCGAGAGACAGGCGACTGGCGCCACCTGTGCACCGCGGAGACGCTCGCCGTGCAGGGCCTCGCGCTCGGCCCCCTGCGCGCCGTGCTGACGCGGTACCGGGACGAGGCGCGCGCCGAGCTGTCGCGCCTACAAGCCGTCTGCCCACCGGCATCGTCCCCACGCTCGGGCGCCCCCACGCGCCCGAAGGCCCCGACGACCGCACGCACCCGGCCCAAGCCCCCCGCGCCGCCGAGCCCTAACGACCTGGCCACCAGCGAGACCGCGCCCGGAACGCCCGCCGTCCCACCGACCACCCTCGAGCCCACGCCGCCGGCCGCGAGGTCCACCGCCATCAGCCCGCCCAGACCATCCGCCCTGCTCCTCGCAGACGCACCGACCCCGCAGCCCGATCCGCTGCTCCCGGTGCGGGCACAGCCCCGCAACCGCTCACGCCCCGGCCTCGGCCTCCTGGTCGCCGGTGGCCTGTCCTTCGGAGCAGCCCTCGCCCTCGGCGGCATCGCGGGCCACGCCGCGACCCGCCGCAACGACCTCGTGCGGACCGGCGACGCGCTCCACCACGAGGCGACGGCCCAGGGTTACACCGACCCCACCACCGCGGCCGCCTGGCCGGAGATGGAGGCTGCCGCGCAACGCTGGCACCGCGCCCTGCTCGGCACGGCGATCACCGGCGGCCTCCTCGGCGCCGTCTCGATCGCGCTGCTGACCGCCGGCGCCCACCGGCGACACAGCGTTCGCAACGTCGCGGCCCGCCCGAGTCTCGGCGGCGTCTTGTTCCTCGCGCGATTCTGAGCTACCCGTGGAGACCACGCCATGACGCTAAGCCCCCGCTTTCTGGCCCTGTGCGCGTTCGCGCTCCTGGCGTGCTCCGCTCCGGAGTTCGGCGAGCTGCCGCCCGTCTGCGACCCGCAGCTCGGCCCGTGCCCGCCCCCGGACCCGACCACGAGCACCACCGCCGACGAGCCGCCGACCGGCGGGATCCAGACGGTGACGGGCCCCTCGACCACCTCGACCACGGGCGAGGCGAGCTCGACCAGCGACGACCCCGGCACGACGACCGGCGAACCGATCCTGCTGCCCGCGATCGTCGATCACCTGCTGGCCCCGAACCCGCTCACCGAGCCCGGGACGATCCAGCTCGACGTCACCACCGAGCACGCCGCGGGCGTGCGCATGCAGGTCGACGACGGCGACACAGTCGAGCTCGCGGGCGGCCCCGACACCTTCACCGCCGAGATCCCGATCTACACCGGCCTGTCCTCGGGGACACATCACCTGACGCTCGTCGCCTGGCGCGACGACCTCGAGAGCGAGCCCGTCGTCGTCCCCTTCGAGGTCGCCCTCGACCCGCCGGGCGAGGGCTACGTCTGGGAGTCGGCCGACCTGCTCGGAGGGCAGGGCACGGTCGCGGCCCTCGCCGCGCTGCCGACGGCGGGCGACGGCCACATCCTCGTCGAGTGGGGCACTTACTACCCCGGCGGCCAGGCGCGCTGCTACCTGCGCCGCCGCGACGCCCTCGGCGCCTGGGGCCCGGGCGACGTCGTCGAGCTGCACCCCGGCGTCCACTGCGTCGCGCGCGACCTCGCGGTGACGCCCGACGGCGAGCTCTACCTGCTCGCCTCGCGCACGACCAACAACGACGCCCGCTGGTGGCTTGGCCGGATCCCGACCTGGGAGACGGCCGCGACGCCGGAGAACCTCGGCACCGGCGGCCCGGGCGACGTCGGCCACGCCCTCGCGCTCGGTGCGGGCAAGGTCGCGGTCTGCGGCACCCGGCCGGTCGTCAACCCGAACGACAAGCTCGACGCCGCCGTGTGGGTGCTCGGTGAGCCGGTGCGGCTGTTCGACTACAACGCGCCAGAATTCGATCCGCATCACTTCGACGAGACCCTGCGCGACTGCGTCTTTGACGGGCCGGCCCTCGTCGGCGTCGGAGACGCGTCCGGCGTACACACAAAGGCGCCGAATGAACCCAAGCGTCGCAAACACCTGCAGGTCCGGCTCGACCTCGACGCCGACCTCGCCACGCCGCGCGTCGGCGCCGAGATCGGCCTGGCGACGCAGAGCGTCGCCAACGCCGTCGCCCTCGACCACGACGGGCGGGTCGTGACCGTCGGCCACCTCTGCGGCGACATCTGCAAACAGGACGCGTACCTGTGGGTGCACGCGCAGGACGGCAAGCTCGAGTGGTACCGGTGCCTGTCAATGACTTTGAGACACAGTTTGGTTGAGTTTAGTGAAGGTTCAT
>ERZ1066136.1663-NODE-1663-length-10748-cov-11.450108_pt1 | contig 10748 bp, 10 predicted proteins | sample MGYA00382783_ERZ1066136 | MGnify/ENA primary metagenome ERZ1066136 (study PRJEB33369, sample SAMEA5778366) | biofilm metagenome | biome: Industrial cooling water; feature: Water cooling tower basin; material: Biofilm | place: United Arab Emirates | collected... | reverse complement strand
CGCCGGCACCGGCCGCCGCCGAGGCCCCGCCGCCGGCGGGCATCCGCTTCTAGGCCGGCTGCAGCCGCCGCGCCAGCCACGAGCCGGCGCCCACCGCCCCACCCGCGGCCCAGAACAGGGCCGCCGCCCCCACCAGCGCGCCGCTGGCGCCGAACAGCAGCGGCAGCGCCGTGCTCGAGGCGTTGATCACCATGGAGCGCAGCGCCAGCGCCTCGCCGTGGCGCTCGCCCGGCGTCACGTCGTGCAGCAGGCTCATCACCATGGGCTGCACGCTGCCCAGCGCCAGGCCCAGCAGCACGGCGCAGGCGCCCATCCACAGCGGCGACGGCGCCAAGGGATACAGCGCGAACACCACGCCGCAGCCCACCATGGCGCTGCGCACCACCGTGGCCTCGCGCAGGCGGTGCGCGAGCAGCGGGATGGCCAGGCGCACCAGCGTCACCGACAGCGTGAACGCCCCCAGGATGAGCCCGATGGTGCCGGCGCTGAAGCCGCGCTCGTGGCCCAGCACGGGCACGGCAAAGGTGTGCACGTCCCAGCACATGGCCAGCAGGCCGTTCACCCACAGCAGGCGGCGGAAGGCCGGCAGGCGCAGCAGGTCCCAGGCGGCGCGCTGCTCGGCATCCGCCGTGCCCCAGGGCGCCTGCCGTGGCACCAGGCGCGCCGTCACCAGGGTGATGACGGGCAGCGCCAGCAGCAGCGCGTAGGCCGCCACGAAACCGCCCCAGTCGATCATCAGGCCGGCCGCCACCGGCCCCACGACGTTGCTGAACGAGGGCGCCACGCCCAGCCAGCTGAAGATGCGCACACGCTCGGTGGCCGAGCCCGCGGCGTGGCCGGCCGTGCGCTGGATGGTGAGCATGCCGGTGTTGGTGCCCATGCCGGTGCCCGCCGCAGCCAGGCACAGCAGCGCGAAGCGCCAGCCCTCGGGCGCCCACACCGAGCCCAGGGCGCACAGCATGCCGGCCACGGTGACGGCCACCGCCAGCTTCATCGGTCGGTGGTAGCCGTGGCGGTCGGCCAGGCGGCCGGCGCGCAGCGCGCTCAGCACCGCCGCGCCCGCGAACAGCGCCAGCAGCAGGCCCACGGCCCAGGCGCTGTAGCCCTCGCGCAGGGCCTGCAGCGGCGCCGCCAGGCGCAGGCCCGCCATCGCGGCGTGGATGCCCAGCTGGCCCACCACCAGGGCCACCAGGGTGCGGGCGGGCACGCCCGGCGTGGGATCAGCCATCCGTGCGCGGCTCGGCCGCGGTGTCCTCGTCCAGCCCGGGCAGCAGCTCGGCCACGCGCGGCTCGGGCAGCGACTCCACGCCACGCAGCCGGCGCTCCATGGCGCGTGTGCGCACGCTGGCGGCGTCGATGGTGTTGGCGGCCTCGTCGAGCTTCTTCTTGGTCTTGGCCAGCACCTCGCCGAACTTGCCGAACTCGGTCTTCACCGCGCCCAGCACCTGCCAGACCTCGGCCGAGCGCTTCTCGAGCGCCAGCGTGCGGAAGCCCATCTGCAGGCTGGTGAGCGTGGCCAGCAGCGTGGTCGGCCCCGTGAGCACCACCTTGTGCTCGCGCTGCAGGGCCTCGAACAGGCCCGGGCGGCGCAGCGCCTCGGCGTACAGACCCTCGGTGGGCACGAAGAGGATGCCGAAGTCGGTGGTGTGCGGCGGCGCCACGTACTTCTCGCGGATGGTCTTGGCCTCGGCGCGCAGCCGCATCTCGATGGCGCGCGCGGCGGCCTCGGCGGCCGGGGCGTCGGCGCGCTCCTGGGCGTCGAGCAGGCGCTCGTAGTCCTCGCGCGGGAACTTGGCGTCGATGGGCAGCCACAGCGGCGCCTCGTCGCCGCCCTGCGGGTTGCGGCCCGGCAGGCGCACCGCGAACTCCACGCGCTCGCTGCTGCCGGGCACGGTGGCCACGTTGGCCGCGTACTGCTCGGGCGTGAAGACCTGCTCCAGCAGGCCCGCGAGCTGCGTCTCGCCGAAGATGCCGCGGGTCTTGACGTTGCTGAGCACGCGGCTCAGCGAGCCCACGTCGCGCGCCAGGCCCTGCATCTCGCCCAGGCCCTTGTGCACCTGCTCCAGGCGGTCGGCCACCTGCTTGAAGCTCTCGCCCAGGCGCTGCTCCAGCGTGGCGTGCAGCTTCTCGTCGACCGTGGCGCGCATCTGGTCGAGCTTCTTCTCGTTGCCGTCCTGCAGGGCCACGAGGCGCTGCTCCACGGCCTGGCGCACCTCGGCGATGCGGCGCTCGTTGGCCTCGGAGAGCTTGTGCAGCTGCTCGGCCTGCGACTCGGCAAAGCGGCGCAGCGCGGACTCGAGCCCCTGCTGCATCTGGCCCAGCTGCACGCGGAAGCCGTCGATCTGCTCGTTCTGCGTGCGCACGGCGTCGCCGCTGGCCGTGAGCAGCATCTGCTGGAAGCTGGCGAGGTCGCCGCGCGTGCCCTGCGACTGCGCCAGCAGGTCGTCGCGCTGCGCGCGCGAGGTGCGGCCGAGCTCGTCGCGCAGCTCGCGCTCCAGGCGTTCGAGCTGCGGCGTGGAGGTATCGGGCGGACGCCGCAGCAGCAGCGCGATCAGCAGGGCGAGGTTCAGCGCCAGCAGGGCCAGCGCGGCCCACAGCAGGGGTTCGGGCATGGGCCGATTGTCTCAGCCCGCGCGCCTCAGGATCGCTGCAGAACCTCGGGGTTGATGGGCGTCTTCACCGTGCCACCCGTCAGCGCCGCGATCAGGTTGTCGGCCGCCAGCTCGGCCATCGCCCGCCGCGTGGCCACGGTGGCGCTGGCGATGTGCGGCGTGAGCACGATGTTGGGCACGGTGAGCAGGTCGGGGTGAACGGCGGGCTCGCCCTCGAACACGTCGAGCGCCGCGGCCGCGATGCGCCGCTCGCGCAGCGCGGCGGCCAGGGCCGCGTCGTCGACGATGCCGCCACGCGCCACGTTGGTGAGCGTGGCCGTGGGCTTCATCTGCGCCAGCTCGGCGGCGCCGATGGCGTGGTGCGCAGCGGGCGAGTACGGCAGCACCAGCACCAGGTGGTCGGCCTCGCGCAGCAGCGTGGCCTTGTCGACGTAGCGTGCGCCCAGCGGCGCCTCCTGCTCGGGCGCCAGGCGGCTGCGGTTGTGATAGATCACCTGCATGCCGAAGCCGAGGGCGCCGCGCCGCGCGATGGCCTGGCCGATGCGGCCCATGCCCAGGATGCCCAGCGTGGCGCCGTGCACGTCGGAGCCGGTGAACATGTCGTAGCGCCACTTCGTCCACTCGCCGCGGCGCAGAAAGTGTTCGCTCTCGGCCATGCGGCGCGCGGCGGCCATCATCAGCGCGAAGCCGAAGTCGGCCGTGGTCTCGGTGAGCACGTCGGGCGTGTTGGTGCACAGCACGCCGGCGGCCGTGCAGGCCGGCACGTCGAGGTTGTTGTAGCCCACCGTCATGTTGCAGGCGGCGCGCAGCTGTGGGCAGGCGGCCAGCAGCCCGGCGTCGATGCGCTCGGCGCCGAACAGGAACGCGCCCTGCTTGCCCTGCAGCCGCTGGATCAGTTCGTCCCGGCCCCAGATGCGGTCCTCGGGGTTGTCCTCGACGACGAAGTGCTCGCGCAGCCGCGCCAGGGTCTCGGGGAACACGGCGCGGGCCACCAGCACGGCGGGCTTGCTCATCGGTGAAGGGTCCTTGTGGTTGTCGCTGTCGTTGCGGGCGCCGGGCTCAGCCCAGGAAGCGCGTGAACCCGGCCACCGGCTCGCGCTCGGTGACCAGGGTGTTCTCGATGGCCGCGGGGTCGGCCCAGCCCAGGGCCATGCCGCAGACCACGGTCTGCTCCTCGCCCAGGCCGAGGTGGCGTGCGATGATGCGGTGGAACTGCGTGAACGCGGCCTGTGGGCAGGTGTCGAGGCCGCGGCCGCGCGCCGCCACCATCACGCTCTGCAGGAACATGCCGTAGTCCAGCCACGAGCCCTGCTGCAGCACGCGGTCGATGGTGAAGATCAGGCCCACAGGGGCGCCGAAGAAGTCGTAGTTCTTCGCGTGCTGCTCGTGCATGCGCGCCTTGTCGGCCTTGCCGATGCCGAGCAGGCCGTACAGCGCCCAGCCCACCTGGCGGCGGCGGTCGATGTAGGGGCTGCGCCACTCGGTCGGGTAGTAGGCGTAGGGCTCGGTGTGGCGGGCGCGTTCCTCGGGGTCGTCGTAGGCGGCGCGGATGTCGCGCGACAGCGCCGCCTTGGCCTCGCCCGTCAGCACGTGCACCTGCCAGGGCTGGGTGTTGGTGCCGCTGGGCGCGCGCGCCGCCACGGCCAGGATCTGCTCGATGGTCTCGCGCGGCACGAGGTCGGGCCGGTAGGCGCGGATGGAGTGGCGGCTGGTGATGGCGTGGTCGACGGCGGCGGTGGCTTCGGGGCTGGGTGTCATGCGGTGGGTTCCGGGCGGACGAGCGGCTCGAGCACGCCGCGCAGCGCGTCGGGCAGCGGCACCGGGCGCCGCGTGGCGCGGTCGACGTAGACGTGGGTGAACTGGCCGATGGCCGCGGTGGTGGCGGCGTCGCCGCCGAACAGGCCGATGCCGTAGCGCACGCTGGAGCGGCCGAGCTGCTCCACGCGGATGCCGGCGTGCACGGTCTGCGGGAAGGCCAGGCTCTCGAAGTAGTGGCACTGCGTGTGCACCACGAGGCCGATGACGGCGCCGGCGTGGATGTCCAGCGCGCCGGCCTCGATGAGCATGCGGTTCACCGCGGTGTCGAACAGGCTGTAGTGGACGACGTTGTTGAGGTGGCCGTAGACGTCGTTGTCCATCCAGCGCGTGGCGATGGACTCGAAGTGCACGAAGGCCGCGCGCGGTTGGGGCTGGGGGCGCGTCATGCCGCCTCCTGCCGCGTGCGGCCCGGCCAGGCCCGCCACGACTCGAGCGCCAGCTCCAGCGTGCGGCGCTGCACGGCCACGGTGGTGTCGAGGTCGCGGCCGTAGCCGCCGGCCATGCTCAGCGCCACCGGGATGCCGCGCTCGCGCAGCGCGGCGAGCACGCGGCGGTCGCGTTCGGCCAGGCCCGCGCTGCTGATCTTCAGGCGGCCCAGGCGGTCGTTCTCGTGCGGGTCGGCCCCGGCCAGGTAGAAGGCCAGGCCCGGCGGCGCGGCGGCCGTGCGCCGCCAAGCCTGGTCCAGCGCGGCGTCGAGCGCGGCCAGGTAGGGCTCGTCGGTGCAGCCGTCGGGCAGCTCCACGTCCAGGTCGCCCGCCTCCTTGCGGAACGGGAAGTTCTTCGCGCCGTGCAGCGAGAGCGTGAACACCGTGTCGTCGCCCTGGAAGATGCTGGCGGTGCCGTTGCCCTGGTGCACGTCGAGGTCGATGACGATCACGCGCAGCAGCGCGCGCCGGCTGCGGTGCCACTCGGCCTGCATCAGGCGCGCGGCCACGGCCACGTCGTTGAAGACGCAGTAGCCCGAACCCTTGTGCGCGTAGGCGTGGTGCGTGCCGCCGGCCAGGTTGGCCGCCACGCCCTCTGGGCCCTGCCCGCTGCCGAACAGCGCCGTGCGCGCGGCGGCGATGCTCGCGCCCACCGAGCGGCGCGCGCGCTCCACCATGCGCTCGCTCCACGGGAAGCCGATCTCGCGCTGCTGCGCCGCCGTGGTGGTGCCGTGCACCACGGCGTCGATCCAGGCCGGCTCGTGCGCCAGGGCCAGTTCGCCGTCGCTGGCCGGCGGGGCCTCGGCCACGCGGATGCCGGGCATGGAGGCCTCGGCGGCGTCGCGCAGCAGCCGGTACTTCGTCATCGGGAACGGGTGCCCCGGCGGCAGCGGCAGCACGAAGGTGTCGGAGTGGTAGGCGCGCACGGCGGCGGATTCTAGGAAGAGGCCCCTAGATTGCTGCGGTGCAACACAAACCGCTTGCCTCCCCGCGGGAGAACCCTATACTTGCACCCATGTTGCAGCGCAGCAAACCCCGGGCCTCACGGTCTGGCGCGGCCCCCCGCGGGCGGATGGTGCGGCGCGACGGTCTGTCCTGATCCCGTTTCACCCCTGACCTTTGGAGATGCCCATGTCCACCCCCTTCACCCCCGAGCAGCTGCTGGCCGCCCAGAAGGCCTCCGTCGAGACCCTCTTCGGCCTCACCACCAAGGCCTTCGAAGGCATGGAGAAGCTGGTCGAGCTGAACCTGCAGGTCGCCAAGACCAGCCTGGCCGAAGCCGCCGACACCACCTACGCCGCGATGTCCGTGAAGGACGCGCAGGAACTGCTGGCCCTGCAGGCCGGCCTGCTGCAGCCGGCCGCCGAGAAGGCCGCCGCCTACAGCCGCCACCTGTACGACATCATGGCCGGCACCGGCGCCGAGTTCACCAAGACGGCCGAGGCCCAGATGGCCGACAGCCAGAAGAAGGTGCTCGCGATGGTCGACACGGCCGTCAAGAACGCCCCCGCCGGCACCGAGAGCGCCGTGGCGCTGGTGAAGTCGGCCGTGGCCGCCGCCAACAACGCCTACGAAACCGCCCACAAGGCCGCCAAGCAGGCCGCCGAGGTGGCCGAGGCCAACTTCAACGCCGTCACGGCCACCGCCGTGAGCGCCACCAAGACGGCCTCGCCCAAGGCCAAGCGCGCCGCCTGATCGGCTTTCCTGCCGCTCTCCAAGCCCCGCTCCGGCGGGGCTTTGCATTTGTGCAGCCGCCTTGCGGCGACACGCGGGCCAATGCGGGGGTCTGCCGTCACGGCAGGCCGCTACCATCGCCCGGAGCTTTCCGATGACGCAGTCCCTCCCGCCCGAACCCCTCCGCCAGCTGGTCTACCGCAGCCACGCTGCGCGGCCCATGGATCACCCGGCCCTGCGCGAGCTGCTCGAGCAGGCCCGCGCGCGCAACCTCGCCGAGAGCATCACCGGCCTGCTGGTCTACCACGACGGTCGCTTCGTGCAGTGGCTCGAGGGCCCGCCGGACAACGTCGAGCGCGTCTGGCAGTCGATCCAGCGCGATCCGCGCCACGTGCAGGTCGAGGCCCTGCCCACGCCCTGGACGGCGCTGCGGCTGTTCCCCGACTGGCGCATGCGCCTGGTCAGCAGCGAGGTCCCCGCTGCCGAGGCCGATGCCGTGCCCGTGGAGCCGCTGGCGCTCGACACGCTCGGGCACCACGGCGACATCGCACCCGAGTTCGTGCAGGGCATCGCCTTCTGGCGCGCGCTGCCGCCCGCCGAGCAGATGGCCATGACGCTGTGCCGCGGCGACGAGGCCGAGGTGCAGCGCCTGAGCCAGCAGGTGCTCGAACAGCGCCCGCTGCTGGCGGCGCTGGGCTGGCACCTCGTGGGCCCGGTGTCGCGCGCCATGGGCGAGATGTGGATGGAAGACCGCCTGCAGGGCGTGGAGCTGGTGCTGGGCCAGGGCCGCCTGCAGCTGCTGGTGCGCCACGTGGCCGGCCAGCGCCCGCGGCGCGTGGCGCGGCCCGGCGGCCTGGCCCTGGTGACGCCGGCACCCGGCGAGCAGCACCTGGCCGGCGCCACCTTCGCCGCCGTGGCCCTGGACGCCGCCGGCTGGCAGGTGGACTTCGCCTTCCCGCGCGACGCCGACGAGCTCTGCGCCACGCTGCGGCGCCGCGACTACGGCGTGCTGCACCTCGCGCAGAGCGCCGTGTTCGCGCGCGAGGACCGCATCAGCGAGCTCGCTGCCACCATCCGCCACGTCCGCCAGACGCTGCCCCGGCCGATGCTGCAGATCCTGGTCAGCGGCCGCTCGTTTGCCGAGAACCCGGGGTTGAGCACCGTGGTCGGGGCCGACGGCGATGGCGTCGGCCAGGGCAGCGACGCCGCCGAGCTGCAGGCCATGCTGCGCTGGGCCGGTGCCCGCGGCTGGCTGCTCGAGGCCTCGGCGGCGCAGACCGCCATCACCGAGGTCGCGGCGCGGCTGCTGCGCGGGCGCTACAACGAGCCGCACTCGGGGCGCTGAGGCGCCCCGACGCGATCAGCCCGCCGGGCGCGCCAGCGCCTGGAGCTTGCTGCGGATCTCCGGCAGCATCTCGGCGGCCTTCTCGCGCCCGGCGCGGATGGCGCGCACGCGCGACGTGAAGTCCGCGCTGCTCACCCCCACCAGGGCCGGGCGCAGCACCACGTCGGCCTCGCGCAGCTCGAAGCGGTTGATGCTCTTGCCCATGATGGCGAAGGTCTGCAGCAGCAGGCGCATCGTGCCGTCGGTGGCGGCGCCGTCGGGGGGCGAGGAGATGTCCACCGCCACCACCATCTCGGCCCCCATCTCGCGCGCGTAGCGCACGGGCACGGGCGAGACGAGCCCACCGTCCACGTACTCGCGTTCGCCGATGCGCACCGGCTGGAACACCGCCGGCACCGAGCTCGACGCGCGTACCGCCGTGCCCGTGTCGCCGCGGCGGAAGAGCACGCCGGCGCCGCTGTCCAGGTCGGTGGCGACGATGCCCAGCGGCAGCTTCATCTGCTCGATGAGCTGGTTGCCCGTCTGCTCGCGCACGTAGCGCGCCAGGGCCTCGCCGCGGATGAGCCCGCGGCTCGGGAAGGCCCAGTCGGTGATGGCGCCCTCGTCCATGGTCAGGGCCATGGCGGCGAGCTCGGTGCCGGTCTTGCCGTGGGCGTAGAGCGCCGCCACGAGGCTGCCGGCCGAGGTGCCCACCACGAGGTCGGGGCGGATGCCGGCTTCCTCGAGCACCTGGATGACGCCGATGTGGGCAAAGCCGCGCGCCGCACCCCCGCCCAGGGCCAGGCCCAGGCGCGGGAGCCGCCGCGGCACGGGGGGTGGTGGAGGAGGAGGCGGCGGCGGTGGCTCCGCGGGGGCGGGGGCCGGGGCCGGCACGGTCTGGCAGGCGGCCAGCGAGAAGGCGGCGGCGGCGGCAAGGAAGGCGCGTCGGGACATGGCGCGGATTCTAGGAAGCCCGCCGCGGCGCACCTTCTTCATGCTCCGGGCGGCATAAGAAGATTTCAAGAATGTATTTCCGGGAATGAAGGCGCTTGCCTAGAGTCGCGGCTCCCGTGCCCGAGGCCGGGTTCACCCTGATGAAGATCCGCCACCTCGACCTCTCCGACAACCCGGTCAACGCCGAACACCAGGCGTTGGGCCTGCCCCCGGTCGAGAAGGAGCGCGTGCTGGCCGCCGCCCACCCGGTGCTGCGCGTGGCCCTGTGGTCGGTGCTGCTGCTCATGGGCGGCGTCATCGCCTGGCTCACCACGCGGCTGGCGCAGCAGCACGACGGCTGGGCGCTGGTCTCGGCCGTGCTGCACTCCGAGGCCTTCTGGTGGGCCGTGCTGGTGGGCCTCATCGCCCAGGCCATCGACGGCGCCCTGGGCATGGCCTACGGCATCACGTCCACCAGCTTCCTGCTGGCCACGGGCTCCAGCCCGGCGGTGGCCAGCGCCAGCGTGCACGTCGCCGAGGTCTTCACCACCGGCGTCTCGGGCGTGGCCCACATCAAGCTGGGCAACGTGAGCCGGCAGCTGTTCCTGCGGCTGCTGCTGCCCGGGATCATCGGCGCCACCGCGGGGGCCTGGCTGGTGTCCACGGTGGACGCCGCCGTGATCAAGCCCGTGGTCGCCGCCTACCTGCTGCTGATGGGCCTGTACGTGCTGAGCAAGGCCTTCCGCGCGCGCCGCGTGGCGCGGGGAGAGCCGCGCCACGTGGCCAAGCTGGGCCTCGTGGGCGGGTTCGTCGACGCCGTCGGCGGCGGCGGCTGGGGCCCGGTGGTCACGACCACGCTGGTGGGCACGGGCCACGACCCGCGCATGACCATCGGCTCGGTCAACCTGGCCGAGTTCTTCCTCACCTTCGTGAGCGCCGGCGTGTTCACGCTGCTGGTGCCCGAGACGCCCTGGGCCACCGTGGCTGGCCTGGTGGTGGGCGGCCTGTTCGCCGCGCCGCTGGCCGCGCTGATGACGGCGCGCCTGAACACCCGCGTGCTGCTCGTGCTGGTGGGCTGCGTCATCGTGGCCGTGAGCAGCTTCAACCTCTGGCGCGCCCTGGCCTGACCCGCGACCCGCACCCCATGTACCGCTACACCGACTTCGACCGCCAGTTCGTGCGCGCCCGCGCCGCCCAGTACCGCGACCAGCTCCAGCGCAACCTGGCCGGAGATCTGTCCGACGACGAGTTCCGCCCGCTGCGCCTGCAGAACGGCTGGTACGTGCAGCGCCACGCGCCCATGCTGCGCGTGGCCGTGCCCTACGGCGAGCTCTCGGCACGGCAGCTGCGACAGCTGGCCCGCATCGCGCGCGAGTTCGACCTGCAAGACGCCGGCCTGCCCACCCAGCGCGGCGGCTTCGGCCACTTCACCACGCGCCAGAACCTGCAGTTCAACTGGATCCCGCTGGCCCGCAGCGCCGACGTCATGGACCTGCTCGCCGAGGTCGACATGCACGGCATCCAGACCAGCGGCAACTGCATCCGCAACATCACCACGGATGCCCTGGCCGGCATCGCGCCCGACGAGGTGGTGGACCCGCGCCCCTACGCCGAGCTGCTGCGCCAGTGGAGCACGCTGCACCCGGAGTTCGCCTTCCTGCCGCGCAAGTTCAAGATCGCCATCCACGGCGCCGCCGAAGACCGCGCCGCCACCGCCTGGCACGACATCGGCCTCACGCTGGTGAAGACCGCCGCCGGCGAGGTGGGATTCCGCGTCGCCGTGGGCGGCGGCATGGGCCGCACGCCGGTGATCGCCACGGAGCTGAACGCCTTCGTGCCCTGGCAGGACATCCTCGTCTACATCGAGGCCATCGTTCGCGTCTACAACCTGCACGGCCGGCGCGATAACCTGTACAAGGCGCGCATCAAGATCCTCGTGCGGGCCGAGGGCCAGCGCTTCGT
>ERZ1066136.1661-NODE-1661-length-10765-cov-13.049393_pt1 | contig 10765 bp, 9 predicted proteins | sample MGYA00382783_ERZ1066136 | MGnify/ENA primary metagenome ERZ1066136 (study PRJEB33369, sample SAMEA5778366) | biofilm metagenome | biome: Industrial cooling water; feature: Water cooling tower basin; material: Biofilm | place: United Arab Emirates | collected... | reverse complement strand
CCTCAGCCAACGGCAAACCGGTCAAGGTGCCGTCAGCCGACGGCACGGGCCGCCAACACCGGGATCAGCGCCGCGCGGTACTCGGCCGAGCCGTGCAAGTCACTGTTCAGGCCGTCGGCGCTGACCGTGGCACCCGCCAGCGCCGCGGCGCTGTAGCTGCCGGCCAGCTTGGCCTCGAGCGTGCTGGCGCGGAACACGCCGTTGCCGCCGCCCGTGACGGCCACGCGCACGCCCTTCGGGCCCTTGCTCGCGAACACGCCGATGATCGAGAAGCGCGAGGCCGGCTGCTTGAACTTCTGCCAGCCCGCCTTCTCGGGGATGGGGAAGCTCACCGCGGTGATGACCTCGTCTTCCGCCAGCGCCGTGGCGTACAGGCCCTGGAAGAAGTCGTCGGCGGCGATGTCGCGGCGGTCGGTGTGCACGGTGGCGCCCAGGCCCAGCACGGCGGCGGGGTAGCAGGCGGCCGGGTCGTTGTTGGCCAGGCTGCCGCCGATCGTGCCGCGGTTGCGCACCTGGCGGTCGCCGATGTGGCTGGCCAGGTCCGCCAGCGCGGGGATGGCGGCGCGCACCTCGGCGCTGGCGGCCACGGTGGCGTGGGTCGTCATGGCGCCGATCTTCACGACGCCGCCGACGACGGTGATGCCCTTCAGCTCGGCGATGCCGGCCAGGCTGGCCAGCGCGTCGGGCGCGGCCAGGCCCAGGCGCATCGAGGGCAAGAGGCTCTGGCCGCCGGCCAGGATCTTGGCGCCGGCCGCGGCCGCGGCCTTGGCCTCGGCCACGGACTTCGCGGCGCTGAACTGGAAGCTCTGCATGGTGGGGTCTCCTTGTTCTGGTTCAGATGGCGGCGTTCACAGCTTGCCGTTCGCGGCCTTCCACACCGTGTGCGGCGTGGCGGGCATGGGCACGTCCTTGACGCCCAGCGCGTTGCAGATGGCGTTGATGACGGCCGGCGGGCTGCCGATGGCCCCGGCCTCGCCGCAGCCCTTCACGCCCAGCGGGTTGTGCGTGCAGGGCGTGCCCTTGGCCGTCTCGACGTGGAAGCTCGGCACGTCGTCGGCGCGCGGCATGGCGTAGTCCATGTAGCTGCCGCTCAGCAGCTGGCCGCTCTCGGTGTCGTACACGCCGTGCTCCAGCAGCGCCTGGCCGATGCCCTGCGCGAGGCCGCCGTGCACCTGGCCTTCCACGATCATCGGGTTGACGACGTTGCCGAAGTCGTCGACGGCCGTGAAGCGCTCCACCGTGGTCTTGCCGGTGGCGGGGTCGATCTCGACCTCGCAGATGTAGGTGCCGGCCGGGTAGGTGAAGTTGCTCGGGTCGTAGAAGGCGTTCTCGTTGAGGCCCGGCTCGAGCTTGTCGTGCGGGAAGTTGTGCGGCACGTAGGCCGTGAGCGAGACGCTGGCAAAGGGCACGTTCTTGTCGGTGCCGGCCACCTTGAACAGGCCGTCCTCGAAGACGATGTCGCTGTCCGAGGCCTCCATCAGGTGCGCGGCGATCTTCTTGCCCTTGGCGATGATCTTGTCGAGCGCCTTGACGATGGCCGTGCCGCCCACCGCCAGCGAGCGGCTGCCGTAGGTGCCCATGCCGAAGAGGATCTTGCCGGTGTCGCCGTGCTCGATGGACACGTCCTCCATCGGGATGCCCAGCTTGTCGGCCACCACCTGCGCGAAGGTGGTCTCGTGGCCCTGGCCGTGGCTGTGGCTGCCGGTGAACACCGTGACCTTGCCCGTGGGGTGCACGCGCACCTCGCCGGCCTCGAACAGGCCCGCGCGCGCGCCCAGGGCGCCGGCCACGCTGGACGGCGCGATGCCGCAGGCCTCGATGTAGGCCGCGTAGCCGATGCCGCGCTTGAGGCCCTTGGCCGCGCTGGCGGCCTTGCGCGCCGGGAAGCCGGCCACGTCGGCCAGCTCGATGGCGCGCGTCATCGTGGCGTTGTAGTCGCCGATGTCGTAGGTCAGGCCCACGGGCGTGGCGTAGGGGAACTCGGTGATGAAGTTGCGGCGGCGGATCTCGGCCGGGTCGATGCCCATCTCGGTGGCCGCGGTCTCGACGATGCGCTCGAGCAGGTAGGTGGCCTCGGGGCGGCCGGCGCCGCGGTAGGCGTCCACCGGCGCGGTGTTGGTGAACACCGCCTTCACCTCGCACCAGATCTTGGGCGTCTTGTACTGGCCGGCCAGCAGCGTGGCGTGCAGGATGGTCGGGATGCAGCTGGCGAAGGTGGAGAGGTACGCGCCCATGTTGGCCGTGGTGTCGGCCTTCAGGCCCAGGAAGTGGCCGTCCTTGTCGAGCGCCAGCTGCGCCGTCGTCACGTGGTCGCGGCCGTGGGCATCCGACAGGAAGGCCTCGCTGCGCTCGGCCGTCCACTTGATGGGCCGGCGGATCTGCTTGCTGGCCCAGACCAGCGCCGTCTCCTCGCCGTAGAGGTAGATCTTGCTGCCGAAGCCGCCGCCCACATCGGGCGCGATGACGCGCATCTTGTGCTCGGGGATGCCCAGCACGAAGGCGCACATGAGCAGCCGCTCGACGTGCGGGTTCTGGTTGCTCACGTAGAGCGTGTACTCGTCGGCCGCGGCGTTGTAGCTGGCGTTGGCGCAGCGCGGCTCCATCGCGTTCGGGATGAGCCGGTTGTTGCGGAAGTGCAGCGTCGTCACGTGGGCCGCGCTCGCAAACGCGGCGGCCGTGCCGTCCTTGTCGCCGATGCCCCAGTGGTAGCAGAGGTTGCCCGGCGCCTCGTCGTGCACGTTCGATGCGATGGCGGTGGCCTTGGCGGTGTCGATCACCGGCGTGAGCACCTCGTAGTCGACCTCGATCAGGTCGCGCGCGGCCTGGGCCTGGGCCAGCGTCTCGGCCACGACCAGGGCCACGCGGTCGCCCACGTAGCGCACCTTGCCGTCGGCCAGCACCGGGTGCTTGGGCTCCTTCATGGGCGTGCCGTCGAGGCTGTTGATCAGCCAGCCGCAGGGCAGGCCGCCGACGCCCTTGAAGGGCTCGCCGGTGAACACGGCCACCACGCCCGGCGCCTTGGCGGCGGCCGTGGTGTCGATGGACTTGATGCGCGCGTGCGCGTGCGGGCTGCGCAGGAAGACGCCGTGCGTCTGCCCGGGCAGCGTGATGTCGTCGGTGTACTGGCCGCGGCCGGTGAGGAAGCGCGTGTCTTCGCGGCGCTCGACCGACTGGCCGACAAAACCCTGGCGTGCGTTCATGGTGCGGTGCTCCTGGTCGTCGTCGGGCGGGGGCTCAGGCCGTGGCCTTCATGTCGGCGGCGCCCTTGATGACCGCCTTGACGATGTTGTGGTACCCGGTGCAGCGGCAGATGTTGCCCTCGAGGGCCTCGCGCACCTGGGCCTCGCTGTGGCAACCGTGGTGCTGCACCAGGTCCACCGCGCTCATCACCATGCCGGGCGTGCAGTAGCCGCACTGCAGGCCGTGGCAGGCCTTGAAGGCGGCCTGCATGGGGTGCAGCGTGCCGTCGGCGGCCTCCAGGCCCTCGATGGTGGTGACGCTGCTGCCGGCCACCTGGTGGGCCAGCACGTTGCAGCTCTTGGTGGCGCGGCCGTCGACGTGCACGGTGCAGGCGCCGCACTGCGCGGTGTCGCAGCCCACGTGCGTGCCGGTGAGGCGCAGGTGCTCGCGGATGAACTCCACCAGCAGCGTCTGCGGCGGGACGTCCCGCGTGACCGACTGGCCGTTGACGGTGAGGGTGAGCGAGGTGCTCATGGGCGTCGTCTCCTTGTGAATGTGGTTCTGCCCGATGGCGCCCGGGCCGCGCGCATGGCGCCCTGGCCCGGCCATCGACCCGGCGGATGCTGGTCATGCCGCCGGGCGGCGTCACGCTGGCGATAACCCTAGGAGGGTTTTGCGGGGCGCGGCGCAGTCCCAGTGTGCCGATCTGGAACACCCCCACCCGGGGCCTGACCCGGAAACGACGACGCCGTGGCCGCCCGGGGGCGGCGCACGGCGTGCGCGGGGGGTGGGGCCGGCGGCGCCGGCCTCTGCGTCAGCGGAAGCGCGGCTGCTGCACCACGCGGAGGTCGCCGGGCAGCGTGGCGATGTAGTCGGCCATCTGCTTGAGCTCGGCGCGGCTGAACTGCTTGACCTGGGCCGACATGATGGCGTTGGCGCGGCCGATGTTGCGGTTGCCCTCGGTGCCGTAGGCGCGCAGCGCGACGTAGAGGTAGTCGGCGTGCTGGCCCGCGATCTTGGGCGTGACGCCGCTGATGGGCTTGTTGAAGTTGACGCCGTGGCAGGACGCGCAGGCGCCCTTGGTCAGCAGGGCCTGCACGGCGGCGCTGGGCTGGCGGGCCGGGGTCTCGGCCACGGGCTTGATCATCGAGGCCGCGTGCTGCTGGTAGAACGCGCCGAGGTCGAGCATGTCCTGCTCCGACAGCATGCCGGCGATGCCGCGCATGGTGGGGTGCTTGCGCTCGCCCTTGGCGTAGGCCTGCAGCGAGGCCACGATGAACTCGGCGTTCTGGCCCGAGATCATGGGCACCTTGTGCACCTCGGGGAAGCTCGACTGGTAGCCCGGGATGCCGTGGCAGCCGATGCACTGGGCGGCGCGCTGTTCGCCGCGTTTGACGTCCTGGGCCTGTGCGGTGGTGGCGGTGGCGGCAAGGCCGGCCAGGGCCAGCAGGAGGGGGGCGACAAGCTTGGTCATCACGGGCGGTACTCGACTGCGGGGACGTCTGAAGACAGCCGTCGATTATAGGGGGCGGCCTATACTGATCCGATGAGATTCCAAGGCTCCGACCGTTACGTCGCCACACCCGACCTGATGCTGGCGGTGAACGCCGCGCTCACGCTCAAGCGCCCGCTGCTGGTGAAGGGCGAGCCCGGCACCGGCAAGACCATGCTGGCCGAGGAGGTGGCCCAGGCCCTGGACATGCCGCTGCTGCAGTGGCACGTCAAGAGCACCACCAAGGCGCAGCAGGGCCTGTACGAGTACGACGCGGTGAGCCGCCTGCGCGACAGCCAGCTGCCCGACGCCGAGAGCGCCGCCAAGGTGCGCGACATCCGCAACTACATCGTGCAGGGCGTGCTGTGGCAGGCCTTCACGGCCGATCGGCCCGTGGCGCTGCTGATCGACGAGATCGACAAGGCCGACATCGAGTTCCCGAACGACCTGCTGCGCGAACTCGACCGCATGGAGTTCTACGTCTACGAGACGCGCGAGATGGTGCGCGCCAGGCACCGGCCGCTGGTCTTCATCACCAGCAACAACGAGAAGGAGCTGCCCGACGCCTTCCTGCGCCGCTGCTTCTTCCACTACATCAAGTTCCCCGACGCCGAGACCATGCAGTCCATCGTGGACGTGCACTTCCCCGGCCTCAAGCGCGAGCTGCTGGCGCGCGCCATGAAGACCTTCTTCGACATCCGCGGCCTGCCCGGCCTGAAGAAGAAGCCCAGCACCAGCGAGCTGCTCGACTGGCTCAAGCTGCTGGTGGCCGAGGACATCCCGCTCGAGGCGCTGCAGTCGTCCGACGACAAGGTCGCCATCCCGCCGCTGGTGGGCGCGCTGCTCAAGAACGAGCAGGACCTGACGCTGTTCGAGAAGCTGGTCTTCATGCAGAAGCACAACCGCTGAGGACGGCTTGAGCGGCTGGCCCGAACCGGTCACGCTGGCCGGCCCCCACGCCACCCTGGTGCCGCTGGCGCGCGAGCACCACGACGCGCTGGTGCGGGCCACGCGCGACGGCGAGCTCTGGAAGCTCTGGTACACCGCCGTGCCCTCGCCCGAGGGCATGGCCGCCGAGATCGAGCGCCGGCTCGCGCTGGCCGAGGCCGGGTCGATGCGGCCCTTCACGGTGCTGGACGCCGCCGGCACCGTGGTCGGCATGAGCACCTACATGCACATCGACGCGAGGAATCGCCGCGTCGAGATCGGCAGCACCTGGTACTGCCGCAGCGCCCAGCGCACGCCGCTCAACACGCAGTGCAAGCGCCTGCTGCTCGGCCATGCCTTCGAGCGGCTGGGCTGCATCGCGGTGGAGTTCCGCACCCACCGCCTCAACACCCAGAGCCGCCGCGCCATCGAGCGCCTGGGCGCGCAGCTCGACGGCATCCTGCGCGCGCACCAGATCGGGCCCGACGGCACGCTGCGCGACACCGCCGTCTACAGCATCACCGCGGCCGAGTGGCCCACGGTGCGCACCCACCTCGACTGGCAATTGACCCGGCCGCGCGACTAGGCGCGCGCGGCCCCACCCCGGAGCCCCCATGGCGACGAAGAACACCACGAAGAACAGCAAGCCCCGCCCCATCACGGTCGACGACCTCTGGCAGCTCGAGCGCCTGGGCGCGCCCAGCCTCAGCCCCGACGGCGCGCAGGCCGTGGCCTCGCTGTCGCGCTACTCGATGGACGAGAACAAGGCGTCGACGCAGCTGTGGCTGCTGTCCACGCTCGGCGGCGAGCCGCGCGCGCTGACGGCCTGCGGCGAGAAGGACGGCGCGCCGCGCTGGAGCCCGCGCGGCGACCTCATCGCCTTCACCGCGCAGCGCGAGCAAGAAGGCGCCAAGGACAAGACGCCGCAGCTGTACGTGATCGCGCCCGACGGCGGCGAGGCGCGCCGCGCCGCCAGCGTGGCCACGGGCGTGGAGGGCTTCCGCTGGTTGCCCGACGGCCAGCGCCTGGTCTTCCTGAGCTGGGTCTGGCCCGAGCTCAAGGGCGCCAAGGCGCAGGCCGAGCGCCACAAGGCCTTCAGCGAACGCAAGGAGACCGGCTACGCCACCAGCGAGGCGCAGTACCGCCACTGGGACCGCAACCTGCCCATGGGCCGCGTCGTGCACCTGCACCTGCTCACGCTGGGCAAGGACGGCCGGGCCGGCGCCGTGCGCGACCTGTTCGAGGGCACGCCCTACGAGCTGCCGCGCGCCGACCCCGGCATCGACCACTTCGACGTCTCGCCCGACGGCCGCCACCTCGTCTTCTGCTTCGACCCCGCGCCCGAGAAGCGCATCGACGGCCGCTCGGCGCTGGTCGAGCTCGACCTGAAGACCGGCCGCTTCACCACCCTGGCGCAGGACGCGGCCTGGGACTTCAGTGCCCCGCGCTACAGCCCCGACGGCGCGCGCATCGCCTTCACGGCGCAGCACGTGGGCCGCAAGCACACGGCGCCCGAGCAGCTGGCGGTGCTGGAGCGCGGTGCCAAGCCGCGCTGGGAGGTCGTCAGCGCGGAGTGGGACCACGCCGTGCAGGCGCCGCTCACCTGGGAGGCCGATGGCAGCGCCGTGCTGCTGCCGGCCGAGCAGAAGGGCCGCCGCCACCTCTGGCGCTTCGACCTCGCCGACCGGCGCGCCGAGGTCATCGTCGGCGGGGGCTGGGTGAGCGCCTACGACAAGGCCTCCGGCACGCTGGTGACGCTGGCCGACAGCGCGCTGCACCCCGCGCGCCTGCACGTGCACGCGCCGGGCGAGGCGCCGCGGCGCCTCGAGCGCTTCAACGACGAGCGGCTGGCGCAGTTCAGCTTCGGCAAGGTCGAGGAGGTGTGGATCAAGGGTGCGCTGGGCGACCCCGTGCAGATGTGGCTCACCTTCCCGCCCGGCTTCGACCCGAAGCAGAAGCACCCGGTGATGCACAACATCCACGGCGGCCCGCACACCGGCCCCGGCGACAACTGGCACTACCGCTGGAACACCCAGGTCTTCGCGGCCCAGGGCTACGTGGTCGCGAGCGTCAACTACCACGGCAGCTCGGGCTTCGGCAACGCCTTCCTTGACAGCATCACGCACCGCTGGGGCGAGCTCGAGCTGCAGGACATCGAGGCCGGCACCGACTGGCTGCTGAAGAAGCCCTGGGTAGACCGCCAGCGCGTCTTCGCCGCCGGCGGCAGCTACGGCGGCTACATGGTGGCCTGGATGAACGGCCACGTGAAGCCCGGCCGCTACAAGGCCTATGTGTGCCACGCCGGCTGCTACGACTGGGTGGGCATGTTCGCCGACGACGCCTACACCTGGCACGCCAAGGAGCTGGGCGCCTGGTACTGGGACGACATGGCCCGCGTGCACGGCCAGAGCCCGCACGCCTTCGCGCAGAACTTCCGCACGCCCACGCTGGTGATCCACGGCGCGCTGGACTACCGCGTGCCCGACGCCCAGGGCCTGGCCTACTACCACACGCTCAAGGCGCTCAAGGTCGACGCGCGGCTGCTGTGGTTCCCCGACGAGAACCACTGGATCCTCAAGCCGCGCAACAGCCGGCTGTGGCACGAGGAGTTCTTCGGCTGGCTGGCGGCGCACGACCCCGGGCGCACCCTGGCCGCCGCGCCCCGGCCGCGCAAGGCGCCGCGCAAGGCCCTCAGGCCGGCTCGCTGAACACCACGCGGTCGCGGCCCTGCGCCTTCGCGGCGTAGAGGGCCGTGTCGGCGCGCTTCCACAGGGCCGCCAGGGCCGGCTCGGCCGGCTGCTGCGGCGGGCCGGCCAGGGCCACGCCGATGCTCAGGCTCAGCGGCAGCGTCGTGTCGCCCCAGGGCAGCGGCCGTTCGCGCAGGGCCTGGCGCAGCCGCTCGGCCACGCGGCGGGCACCCTCAGCGTCGGTGGCGGGCAGCAGCAGCACGAACTCCTCGCCGCCGATGCGCGCCGGCCGGTCGGACACGCGCGCCACGCTGCGCAGCACCTCGGCGATGTGCGCCAGCGCCGCGTCGCCCGCGGCGTGGCCGTGCTGGTCGTTGACGCGCTTGAAGTGGTCCACGTCCATGGACAGCAGCGCGAAGCGCGGGCCGCCGCGCGCGAGCCGGTTCTGCTCGTCGGCCAGGGCCGCCAGCAGGCTGCGCCGGTTGGGCAGCCCGGTCAGCGCGTCGTGCATCGACAGGTGGCGCAGGCGGCCCATCATGCGCAGCAGCACCATGCCGCAGAAGCCGCCGTTCACGAGCAGCGTCATCGCGATGAAGCCCAGCATCACCCCCGTCTGCGCCGCGCCGGCGGCCTGGGGGTCCAGCGGTGCGCCCAGCGGCGACCCCAGGGCCCCGCCGGCCGCCCGGGCCGCCGTGATGAGCCCGATGCCGGCCAGCGGCGCCGCGCACAGCCAGGCGCCGGCGGGCCCGAACTCCGAGCGCAGCGCATGCGCCGCCAGCCAGGCCGCGCGCAGCACCACCCAGGCCATGGCGCCGCTGGCCAGCAGGGTGATCCAGCGCGGGTCGGCGCCCAGGGCCAGCGCCGCGGCGCTGCTGCCGGCGCCCAGCAGCAGGGCGGTGCCGTTCTCCAGGTCGCGCGTCGGTGCGCGCGTGAACAGGGCCGCCCCGCGCGCCGCGAACACGAAGCCCGTGAGGTTGAGCGCGTTGGCCAGCCAGCGGCCCAGCCAGGGGTCGACCTGATCACGCACGCCGATGAGGGCCATGCCGCAGCCCAGCAGCACCATGGCGGCGCCCCAGTGCAGGGCGGGCCGGCGCGCCAGGCGCAGCCAGGCGCCGCCCAGCCACATGAGGGCAAAGAAGGCCTGCTGCAGCAGCATGGCGGCCAGCAGCGCGGTCAGGGGGGTGTCGAGCGAAGCCATGGGCGGTGCCCCGGCCGCGGCCAAGGGCGCGCCGGGTGACAATCGCCATATCGGACGCCGGCCCATGCTGATCAACTTCTTCCAGACGCTCCGCGCCGCCAAGCTCAAGGTTTCCGTGACGGAGTACCTCGCGCTGCTCGAGGCGCTGCAGGCCGGCGTCATCGGCCCCTCGGTCGACGAGTTCTACGTGCTCGCGCGCACCGTGCTCGTGAAGGACGAGACCCAGTACGACAAGTTCGACCGCGCCTTCGCCGCCTACTTCAAGGGCGTGGAGCTGCTCACCGACTTCACGCAGGACGTGCCGCTGGAGTGGCTGCGCAAGACGCTGGAGCTCGAGCTCACGCCCGAGCAGAAGGCCGCGATCGAGAAGATGGGCTGGGACGAGCTCATGGAGACGCTGAAGAAGCGCTTCGAGGAGCAGAAGGAGCGCCACGAGGGCGGCAACCGCATGATCGGCACCGGCGGCACCAGCCCCTTCGGCGCCCACGGCTACAACCCGCAGGGCGTGCGCATCGGCCAGGGCGCGGGGCGCAACAAGAGCGCCGTGAAGGTGTGGGACCAGCGCGCCTACCGCGACTACGACGACACCAAGGAGCTCGGCACGCGCAACATCAAGGTGGCGCTGCGCCGGCTGCGCCGCTTCGCGCGCGAGGGCGCCGAGATGGAGCTCGATCTCGACGGCACCATCCACCACACGGCGGCGCAGGCCGGCCTGCTCGACATCCGCCTGCAACCCGAGCGCCACAACAAGGTGAAGGTGCTGCTGCTCATGGACGTGGGCGGCACGATGGACGAGCACGTGCACCGCGTGGAGGAGCTGTTCAGCGCCGCCAAGAGCGAGTTCAAGCACCTGGAGTTCTTCTACTTCCACAACTGCGTCTACGACTTCGTCTGGAAGAACAACCGCCGCCGCTTCAGCGAGAAGACCGCCACGCTCGACCTGATGCGCACCTACAACCGCGACTGGAAGCTGGTGTTCGTGGGCGACGCGACCATGAGCCCCTACGAGATCCTGCAGCCCGGCGGCAGCGTCGAGTACAACAACGAGGAGCCCGGCGCCGAATGGCTGCAGCGGCTCACGCACGCCTTCCCGCACCACGCCTGGATCAACCCCGAGCCGCAGGGCGTGTGGGGCTACCGGCAGAGCATCGCCATCGTGCAGCAGCTCGTGGGCCAGCGCATGTTCCCGCTCACGCTGGCCGGGCTCGAGGGCGCGATGCGCTTGCTGAGCAAATGACGGGCGGGGGTCGCGGCCCGCGCGCCCTGGGCGCGGCGCTGGTG
>ERZ1066136.1660-NODE-1660-length-10768-cov-11.993559_pt1 | contig 10768 bp, 8 predicted proteins | sample MGYA00382783_ERZ1066136 | MGnify/ENA primary metagenome ERZ1066136 (study PRJEB33369, sample SAMEA5778366) | biofilm metagenome | biome: Industrial cooling water; feature: Water cooling tower basin; material: Biofilm | place: United Arab Emirates | collected... | reverse complement strand
GCCCAGGCCGTGGCGCCGCTGCCGGCGGCCTCGGCCGCCGCCGACGGCGAGCCGGAGCCCAACGCCGCGCTGCCCGAGCTGGCCCCGCTGCCCGCGATGGCCGAGCTGGCGCCGCCCCCCGTGCCCGCGGCCTCGGCGGCCGCGCCCGACGCCACCGCCTTCGACTGGCCACCCTCCACCCGCCTGAGCTACCGCGTCACGGGCGACGTGCGCGGCCCCGTCGAGGGCCATGCGCAGGTGGAGTGGCTGCGCCAGGGCCTGCGCTACCAGGTGCACCTCGACCTCGGCGTGGCGCTGCTGGCCTCGCGCCGCGTCAGCAGCGACGGCGTGATCACGCCCGCGGGCCTGGCGCCGCGCCGCTACGACGAGGAGACCCGCATCGCGCTGCGCGAGACGCGCCGCGTGGTGGTGGCGCTCGCACCCGACAGCGTGACGCTGGCCGACGGCCGCGTGCTGCCGCGGCCCGAGGGCGTGCAGGACAGCGCCAGCCAGTTCGTGCAGATGACCTGGCTGTTCAACGCCCGGCCCGAGCTGCTGCAGCCGGGGCAGAGCATCCGCTTCCCGCTGGTGCTGCCGCGGCGGCTGGAGGAGTGGGTGTACGACGTCGTCGGCCCGGCCACCGTGTCGACGCCGGCCGGCGAACTGGCCACCGTGCACGTGCGCCCGCGGCGCGAGGCCGGCCGTGGCGACCTGACGGCCGAACTGTGGGTGGCGCCCAGCCTGCAGCACCTGCCAGTGCGCCTGCAGATCCGCCAGGGCCCGCTGGTGCTGGACCTGCTGCTCGAGCGCCTGCCGGAGCAGGCCGCGCCCGGGCGCTGACCGGCGCGGGCCGGTGCTTCAGCCGATGCCGAAGCGCTGCGCGAACTGCTCGGCCGCCGCGCGGCCGCGCATCGCCGCCACCGACTGCGCGCCCTGCACCAGCAGCGGCATCAGCTCGCCGAGGTTGCGCGCCTTCTCCATCTTGATCGACAGCGACTCGGCCGCCGGGCCGAGCAGGTCGTTGAGCGCGCGCACCGCGGCGCGGCGGGTGGCATCGAAGTCGCCCGCGGCCGACGCCTCGGGTGCCGACGCCTTGGGCGCGGGTGCCGGGGGGGGCGGCGGGGGCGGGGGCGCGGTCTCGCCGACGACCTCGATGAAGCCCTGCTCGGCCAGCGCCTGCAGCGTCTCCTCGGGCTGGGCCAGGATCATCGGCTTGAGCTCGTTCACGTCGCGCTTGCCGTCGACGACGATCAGCGCACTGCGCAGCCGGGGCGGCAGGCGGTGTGCCCGGGTCTCGATCTCGGACAGGCCCTTGGCGGTCTTGCGGTAGATCAGCGGCATCGGGGACGGAGGCGGTTCGCGGCGCTGGGCGGTGGCCACCGCCCACGGGGTCGGCAGGCTGCGACAGAGGTCGCCGGGGCCCGCGGCTGACATGTAGCTTACCCGGTGCCGCCGTATAGTGCCCCGGCAGCCTTGCACGACCTGACCGTTCCTGGAAGCCCACGATGACCGACGACACCCTGATCCTGACCGACGTCCGCGGCACGGGCCCGCGCCGCACCGCGCTGATCACGCTCAACCGCCCCAAGCAGCTCAACGCGCTGAACGACGCGCTGATGGACCAGCTCGGTGCCGCGCTGTTGCGATTTGATGCCGACGACACCGTGGGTTGCATCGTCATCACGGGCAGCGAGCGGGCCTTCGCCGCCGGCGCCGACATCGGCGCCATGGCCGACAAGACCTTCGCCGAGGCCTACGGCGGCGACTTCATCACGCGCAACTGGGAGACCATCCGCCGCATCCGCAAGCCCGTGATCGCCGCGGTGGCCGGCTTCGCCCTCGGCGGTGGCTGCGAGCTGGCGATGATGTGCGACTTCATCATCGCGGCCGACACGGCGAAGTTCGGCCAGCCCGAGATCAAGCTCGGCATCATCCCCGGCGCCGGTGGCACGCAGCGCCTGCCGCGCGCCGTCGGCAAGGCCAAGGCCATGGACCTGGTGCTGACGGCGCGCATGATGGACGCCGCCGAGGCCGAGCGCGCCGGCCTGGTGAGCCGCGTCGTGCCGGCCGACAAGCTGCTCGACGAGACGCTGGCCGCTGCCGAGGCCATCAACGCCATGAGCCTGCCCAGCGTGATGATGGCCAAGGAGTGCGTGAACCGCGCCTTCGAGACCGGCCTGGCCGACGGCGTCAGCTACGAGCGCCGCATGTTCCACGCGCTCTTCGCCACCGCCGACCAGAAGGAAGGCATGGCCGCCTTCGTGGGCAAGCGCAAGCCGGAGTGGCAGCACCGCTGAGCGGCCGCCGGCGCCCGGCGCGCCGGCCCCTCAGGGCGTGATCCAGCGCGCGCCCTCGGCGTCGAAGCGCGCGCGGCGGTGGCCGTCGCGGTGCAGCTCCAGCCAGTCGGTGCTCTGCACCTGGCACTCGAGCACGGCGAAGTGGCTGCGGGTGTCGCGGTCGGGCGCGGCACCGGCGGCGTCCGCGGAATCCACCAGGGGCGCACCCGGGGGCAGCGGCGCCAGGTAGTCCTGCGCCGAGGGCGTCAGCTTGAGCTGCGCCCAGCGCGACGACACCTGCAGCCCGCTGGTGTGCAGCACCAGCGCCACGTGCAGGCGCAGCTGCCAGCCCAGGCCCGGCGACCAGACCACCAGCACGCCCTGCGGCCGGCGTTCGGCCTGGTGGGCCTTGGCGCTGCGCGCGTCGGTGTAGACGAGCAGGGTGCGCGCGTCGCGGTCGCAGTCGCGCAGCACCACGGTGCGCGCCTCGGGCTGCACGCCGTCGGCCTGGGCCGAGACGGTGGCCAGCGTGGCGAAGCGCCACGCATGGTGGCGGTCGCGCACGGCGCGCGAGAGCTCGCGCCACAGCGCGGCTTCGACCTCGGGCAGCGCCTGCAGGCGTTCGGGCGCCGCCACGGCGTTCAGCCTTCGCGCCGCATGGCGGGCGTCATGCCGATTCCCGGCGCAACGCCGGGAAGAGGATCACGTCGCGGATGCTCGGGCTGTCGGTGATCAGCATGATCAGCCGGTCGATGCCGATGCCGCAGCCGCCGGCGGGCGGCATGCCGTACTCGAGCGCGCGGATGTAGTCGGCGTCGAAGTGCATGGCCTCGTCGTCGCCCGCGGTCTTGTTGGCCACCTGCGCGTGGAAGCGCGCGGCCTGGTCCTCGGGGTCGTTGAGCTCCGAGAAGCCGTTGGCCACCTCGCGCCCGGTGATGAACAGCTCGAAGCGCTCGGTGACGCTGGGGTTGCCGTCGGCGGCGCGCGCCAGCGGGCTCACCTCCACCGGGTAGTCGATGATGAAGGTGGGCTGCCACAGCTGCGCCTCGACCTCGGCCTCGAAGAGGCCGAACTGCAGCTCGGCCAGGCTCCAGTGCGCGGGCGCCTCTTCACCGGCGGCCACGATGCGCGCGCGCAGCACGGCGGGGTCGTCGGCCTCGGCCTCGCTCAGGCCGGCGATGGCGATCAGCGACTGGCGCACGCTCAGGCGCGTGAAGGGCTCGTCGAGGTGCACCTCGCGGCCGTTGTACGACACACGCGCCGAGCCCGTGGCCACGCGCGCGGCGTGGCGCAGGATGGCCTCGGTGAAGTCCATCAGTTCCACGTGCGTCCAGTACGCGGCGTAGAACTCCATCATCGTGAACTCGGGGTTGTGGCGGACCGACAGCCCCTCGTTGCGGAAGTTGCGGTTGATCTCGAACACGCGCTCGAAGCCGCCCACGAGCAGGCGCTTGAGGTAGAGCTCGGGCGCGATGCGCAGGAACATCTCCTGGTCGAGCGCGTTGTGGTGCGTCACAAACGGCCGCGCGTTGGCGCCCCCCGGGATGGGGTGGAGCATGGGCGTCTCGACCTCGAGGAAGCCGTGCTCGACCATGAAGCCGCGGATGGACGCCACGGCCTTGCTGCGCGCAACAAACCGCGCGCGCGCGGCATCGTCGGTGGCCAGGTCGACGTAGCGCTGGCGGACCTTCTGCTCGGGGTCCGTCATGCCGTGGAACTTGTCGGGCAGCGGGCGCAGGCTCTTCACGAGCAGGCGCACGGCGGTGGCGCGGATCGACAGCTCGCCGGTCTTGGTGCGGAAGAGGGTGCCTTCGCAGCCGAGGATGTCGCCGAGGTCCCAGTGCTTGAAGGCGGCGAGTGCCTCGGCGCCGACGGCGTCCTGCGTGACGTAGATCTGGATGCGCCCCGAGCCGTCCTGCAGCGTGCCGAAGCAGGCCTTGCCCATGACGCGCTTGAGCATCAGCCGGCCGGCCACCACCACGTGGATGGCCTTGGGCTCCAGCACCTCGTTGGCCTCGCCCTCGTGGGCGTGGTGCAGGTCGGCGGCGTGGTGCCGGGGCCGGAAGTCGTTGGGGAAGGCCACGCCCTGCTGGCGCAGGGCGGCGAGCTTGGCGCGGCGTTCCGCGATCAGCTGGTTGTCGTCGTCGGTGGTCGTCATGCGCGTCTCGAAGCCAAGCCGCGATTTTATGGGCGTGGCCCCGGGCGGCCGGGGGTGGGCCGAGGGCGTAGGCGAAAATGCCGCGCCGAGCCCCGGCCCCACCCTGCGCATGCCCCCGTCCCCCGACCACCCGCCGCCCGCGACGGGCTGCGCCGTGGTCGTGATCAACTGGAACGGCGCCGAAGACACGCTGGCCTGCCTGCGCTCGCTGCGCGAGGCCGGCGACCCCTGCCGCGTGGTCGTGGTCGACAACGGCTCCACCGACGGCTCGGTGGCGCGCATCGCGTCGCAGCTGGCCGCCTGGGGCGTGCCCTGCACGCCGTGCACACGCGCCGCGCCGCCGAGTGCGCCGGCGGGCGGCGCGGGCGAGAAGGGCGTTGCCGTCTGGCTGCTCGAGGCCGGCGAGAACCTGGGCTTCGCCGCCGGCTGCAACGCCGGGCTGCGCGTGGCGCAGGCGCTGGGTTGCCCGTTCGTGGCCTTCCTGAACAACGACACCGTGGTGGAGCCCGGCGCCCTGGGCCGCCTGGTGGCGCGGCTGGCGGCCGAGCCCGGTTGCTTCGCCACGCTGCCCATGATCACCGTCATGGGCAGCGACCGCATCTGGAACTGCGGCGGCACGATCTGGCGCGTGGGCCTGCGGCGCTACCACCTCGCGGGGCGGCCGCGCGACGAGGGCGCGCGCCGCGGCGAGATCCGCTGCAGCTTCTTCACCGGCTGCTGCTTCGTCACGCGCACGGCGGCGTTCGCCGCGCGTGGCGGCTTCAGCGAGCGCTTCTTCTTTGGCGAGGAGGACTTCGAGCTCGCGCTGTGGCTGCGGGCGCGCGGCGGCCACGCCGTGTGCCTGACCTCGGCCGTGGTGCAGCACAAGGTCAGCGCCGCCATGGGCGTGGCCTCGGCCGCGGCCGCCGACCCGCGGCGCGCGCGCGTGGCCGTGCACTACCTCAACCGCTTCATCCACATGCGGCTGCGCCTGGGCCGGCCGCTGTGGGCCCTGTGGTGCGCCGCCTACCTGCCCTACGTGGCGCTGCTGCTCTGGCGCAGCGGCACGCTGGGGGCAGCTGCGCTGCCGGGCTTCGTGCGCCGGCTGCTGGCCCGCGCCAGCCGCATGGACGGCGTCACGCGCGCCGACTTCGAGGCCGTGATGGCCGGGCGCTGGTGATGGCGGCCGCGCCCCTGCGCCGCCTGCTCATGCTGGCCCCGGCCGAGGTGGGCCACACCCAGCGCTGGGCCACGGCGCTGGCCGGCCGGGGCGTGGAGGTCGTGCTGGCCACGCAGCACCCCGACGCGGCCTGGGCGCCGCCCGCCGGCGTGCGCGTGGTGGCGCTGCCGCACCGCGGCACGGCGGGCTACTTCCGCAACTTGCCGGCGCTGCGCCGCCTGCTGCGCGCCGAGCGCCCCGAGCTGCTGCACGCCCACTACGCCAGCGGCTACGGCACGACGGCCGCGCTCGCGGCCTGGCACCCCTGGCTGCTGTCGGTGTGGGGCAGCGACGTCTACGAGTTCCCCTACACCGGCGCGCTGCAGGGCTGGTGGCTGCGCCACAACCTGAGGCGCGCCGACGCGATCGCGTCCACCAGCGCCGCCATGGCCGGCCAGGTGCGGCGGCTCACGCCCGCGCGCGGGGCGATCGCGGTCACGCCCTTCGGCATCGACACCACGCGATTCACGCCGGCCCCCACGGCGCGCGCGGCGGGCGAAGCGAGCAAGGGGCTGGTGATCGGCACCGTCAAGGCGCTCGCGCCGGCCTACGGCGTGGACCTGCTGCTGCGCGCCTTCGCGCGGCTCGAGCCGCGGCCGGGCGAGCCCGCGGCCACGCTGCTGATCGTGGGCGACGGCCCGCAGGCCGCCGAGCTGCGCGCGCTGGCCGATGCGCTGGGCATCGCCGCGCGCGTGCGCTTTGCCGGGGCGGTGCCGCACGCCGAGGTGCCGGCCTGGCTGAACCGGCTGGACGTCTTTGTCGCCCCGAGCCGCATCGAGAGCTTCGGCGTGGCCGTGCTCGAGGCCTCGGCCTGCGCGCGCCCGGTGCTCGTGAGCGACGCCGGCGGCCTGCCCGAGGTGGTGCGGGACGGCGAGACCGGGCTCGTCGTGCCCAGCGGCGACGTGGCGGCGCTGGCCGCGGCGCTGTCGCGCCTGGTGGACGATGCCGCGCTGCGCCAGCGCCTCGGCGAGGCCGGGCGGCGCCACGTGCAGCAGCGCTACGAGTGGGCCGGCTGCGTGGACCACATGCTGGCCTGCCTGCAGGCCGCGCGCGACGGGCGGCCGCCGCCGGAGCGGCCATGACGGAGCTGCTCAGCGCCCGCGTGCTCAAGCGCTCCCTGGCCTGGAACGCGCTGGGCACGCTGCTGCCGGTGCTGGCCGCCGTGGGGGCGGTGCCGCTGCTCATCGCCGGCCTGGGCACGCACCGCTTCGGCCTGCTCACGCTGGTGTGGGCGCTGGTGGGCTACGCCAGCCTGTTCGACCTCGGCCTGGGCCGCGCGCTCACGGTGATCGCCGCCGAGCGCCTGGGCCGCCCGGATGCGGCCGGCGACCGCGGCCTGGGCCCACTCTTGTGGACCGCGCTGGCCTGGCTGGGCGGCCTGGGGCTGCTGGCCGCGCTGCTGCTGGCGGCCACGGCGCCGGCGCTGGTGCGGGCGCTGCAGGTGCCGCCCGAGCTGTCGGCCGAGGCCGTGCAGGCCTTCCGCGTGCTGGCGCTGGGGCTGCCGCTGGTGTTCGTGACCTCGGCGCTCACGGGCCTGCTCAGCGCGCTGCAGCGCTTCGACCTGCTGACGCAGGTGCGCCTGCCGCTGAGCCTGGTCACCACGCTGGGGCCGCTGGCCACGATGGCCTTCTCGCCCAGCCTGGTGTGGATCGCCTGGCTCATGCTGGTGGCGCGTGCGCTGGCGACGGCAGCCTTTGCCTGGCGGCTGGCCTCGCTGGGCCAGGGCCTGATGCGGCCCGTGGCGCCGCAGCGCGCGCTGTCGCGGCTGCTGCTGGGGCAGGGCGGGTGGATGACGGTGAGCAACGTCGTCGGGCCGCTGATGACCTACCTCGACCGCTTCATCGTCGGCGCCCTCCTGGGCACCGCCGCCGTGGCCTGGTACGTGACGCCCTACGAGGTGCTGGGCCGGCTGAACCTCATCCCCGGCATCCTGCTGGGCGTGCTGTTCCCGGCGCTGGCCACGGCCTTTGCCAGCGACACGGCGCGCGCGCGGGCGCTGTACGGCGACGCCGCCGTCGTGCTGCGGCACAGCCTGTGGGTCGTGTGCCTGGTGTTCCTGCTGTTCGCCGAGGAGCTGCTGGCGGCCTGGATCGACCCCGCCTTCGCGCACGAGGCCGCGCCCGTGGCGCGGTGGCTGGCGGTGGGCGTGTGGGTCAACATCGTCGCGCACACGCCCTTCACCTTCCTGCAGGGCGTGGGCCGCTCGGACCTCATCGCCAAGGTGCACGTGGCCGAGCTGCTGCCCTACCTCGCGCTGGTGGCCTGGTGGACGCAGGCCTCCGGCATCGCCGGCACGGCCGCGGCCTGGACGCTGCGCGTGCTGGTGGACACCGTGCTCATGCAGTGGCTGGCCTGGCGCGTGCACCCGCCGCTGGCCGGCCACGTGCGCGCCGACGCGCTGTGGCTGGCCGCGGGCCTGGCGGCCTACGGGGCCTGCACGCTGATCGACTCGGCCGCCCTGCGCGGGGCCGTGCTGGTGGCGGCCACGCTGCACGGCGCCTGGGTGCTGTGGCCCTACCTGCGCCGCGTGCTGCCGTGGGGGCGCGCGCGGTGATCCACAACGAGACGCTCGGCGCCTGCCCGGTGTGCGGCGCGGCTGGCCGCGGGCGGCTGCACGAGGCGCTGGCCGACGACAGCTTCCGCGCCGTCGAAGGCACCTGGCCGCTGTGGCGCTGCCAGGGCTGCGCCAACGCCTACGTCGACCCGCGGCCCGACCGCGCCACCATCGGCGAGGCCTACCGCCGCTACTACACGCATGCGCCGGCCGCCCCCGCCGCGCCCGCGGCACTGTCGTCGCGCGCCCGCCTGCGGCTGCGGCTGGAGGCCGCCTACCTGCACCGCCGCTGCGGCGCGCCGGGCCCGGGTGCGTGGCCCCTGGCGGCGCTGTACACCCTGCTGCCCGCGCACCGCTGGGCCACCGACGTGCGCCTGCGCCACCTGCCCGGCCCGGGCCGCGGCCGGCGGCTGCTGGACGTGGGCTGCGGCGACGGCGGCTTCCTGCGCCTGGCCCAGGCCTGCGGCTGGCAAGTCGAGGGCGTGGACCCCGACCCGCAGGCCGTGGCCGAGGGCCGCCGCCAGGGCCTGCCGCTGCGCGAGGGCGGGCTCGAGGCCTATGCCGGCCAGGCCGCCTGCTTCGACCTCATCACGCTGAGCCACGTCATCGAGCACGTGCACGACCCCGCCGCGGCGCTGGCCGACTGCCACCGCCTGCTGCGGCCGGGCGGCCGGCTGTGGATCGCCACGCCCAACATCGACAGCGCCGGGCACGCGCAGCATGGCCGCTTCTGGCGCGGGCTCGAGGCACCGCGGCACCTGGTGCTGTTCCACGAGCCCGGGCTGCGGCGCCTGCTGGCGCAGGCCGGCTTCGGCGCGCTGCGGCGCCACCGGCCGGCCTTCGGCGAGCCCTTCGTGCTGGCGCGCGCCAGCCATGCCATGAGCCTGGGGCTGCCGCCGCACGACGCGCCACCGCCGCTGCCCCGGCGCTGCAGCGGGCGGCGGCGCGCGCGGCCTGGGCCGGGCTGCTGCGGCCGGCGCGGCGCGAGTTCATCTACCTGTCGGCGCGGCGCTGACAATGCCGCCCCCATGAACCCCGCCACCCTGCGCGCGGCGCTGCGGCGCCACCTGCCGGCCCCGGCCCTGGCCGCCTGGCACCGCGCCCGCCTGCGCTGGGAGCGCCTGCCCGGCTACCCCGCCTACCGCGACGCGCTGCGCGGCCGCCGCGGCCTGGAGGTGGGCGGCCCGAGCGCCCTGTTCCGCGAGCGGCTGCCCGTGTACCCGCTGCTGGCGGCGCTGGACGGCGTCAACTTCGCCGAGGCCACGATGTGGGAGGGCCGCATCGCCGAGGGCGGCCGCTTCGGCTACCTGCCCGGCCGCGAGGGCCGGCAGTTCATCGCCGAGGCCAGCGACCTGCGCGGCCTGGCCGATGGCACCTACGGCTGCCTGCTGTCCTCGAACTGCCTGGAGCACGTGGCCAACCCGCTGAAGGCGCTGCGCGAATGGGTGCGCGTGCTCGAGCCCGGCGGCGTGCTGCTGCTGGTGCTGCCCAACCCGGCGTCCAACTTCGACCACCGGCGCCCGGTGACGGGCTTCGAGCACCTGCTGGCCGACGAGGCCGCGGGCACCGGCGAGGACGACCTCACGCACCTGCCCGAGATCCTGGCCCTGCACGACCTGGACCGCGACCCCTGGGCCGGCGGCCGCGAGGCCTTCGAGCGCCGCTCGCGCGACAACCTGCGCCACCGCGGGCTGCACCACCACGTGTTCGACCCCGCGCTCATGGCGCGCATGGCGCAGCACCTGGGCCTGGCGGTGCTGCGGCAGGACGCCTCGGCGACCGACTTCTTCCTGCTGGCGCGGACCCCGCGCTGAGCGCGCCTACAGCCGCCCGAAGCGGCGGATCAGGAAGTGCCACACGCCGCGCACGATGGCGCGCGCCTTGGCGCCGCGCTGCTCCTCGTACAGCACCGTGAGCAGGCTGCGCAGCGCCACGTTGGCCACGCCCCAGAGCGCGAGGTAGGGCTCGTCGAGGGCGCAGCGCCGGTAGAACTCGAGCTGGTTGCGCGTCATGTAGTAGCGGCGCGCTGGCGAGTGGTTGGAGCAGTGCACCGTGCGGCCCAGAAACCGGTGCGGCGTGAGCTGGCCGATGGCGTGGTCGATGAGCAGCGTCTTGCTCTGCAGCAGCCGCCAGCCGGCGCGGCGCAGGCGGTGGCAGTGGTCGTGGTCCACGAAGTCGATGAACAGGCGCTCGTCGTAGCCGCCGATGTCGTCGAAGCTGGCCATGGCCACCAAGCTGCCCGAGGTGATGAGCGTGCGCACCTCGCGCCAGTCGGGGCCGTCGACCAGCGTGTTGCTGGGGTCGCTCCAGGTGCGGCCGAGGTGGCGGTCGTGGAAGCTGGCGGCCACGATGCCCACGAGGGCGGCGTCGGGGTGGCGCTGCGCCAGCGCCAGCAGGCCGGGCACCAGGCCGTCGGGCGGGGCGCTGTCCTGGTCGAAGGTCGCCAGCCATCGGAAGCCGCCGGCGCGGGCCTGCTCGGCGCCCTGGTTCAGGGCACGTGCGATGCCTTCGTTCTCGGCGTTGCCAATGAACCCTGCGCCCAGCTCGGCGCACAGCGCCGCCGTGCGCGCCGCATCGGGCGAGCCGTTGTCCACCACCACCAG
>ERZ1066136.1659-NODE-1659-length-10775-cov-7.624067_pt1 | contig 10775 bp, 10 predicted proteins | sample MGYA00382783_ERZ1066136 | MGnify/ENA primary metagenome ERZ1066136 (study PRJEB33369, sample SAMEA5778366) | biofilm metagenome | biome: Industrial cooling water; feature: Water cooling tower basin; material: Biofilm | place: United Arab Emirates | collected... | reverse complement strand
GTTTCAGGTACTAGCGGGTAAAACCGTGGAGGTTCGAGTCCTCTCCTGGGCACCAGATATCGAAAAACCCGCCGCAAGGCGGGTTTTTTATTGGGCATCGTTCCGCCGCGAGGCGGTTTTCTTGTTGGGCGGCCGCGCTCAGCGCGCGAGCAGGTCCTCGTGGAAGGCGCCGATCGGCCGCTCCGGATGACGGATCTGGATCTCGAGGATCCACAGCGCATCGCCGGGCTCATGGCCGATCGCCCCGAGCTCCGGCGCCTTGTAGATGGCGTGCGGGAAGTCCCCGACGCGATGCCCCTTCACCTCGTGGTTGAACACCCAGCCCATCGCCGTGGCCTCGCGCTTGGCGAAGGCGTAGAGCTCGCGCCCCGTCGGGCGGAGCTCGCGCCACGCGGCGGCGACGCGATCCCACAGCTCGCGGCAGGCCTCGGCGCAGGCGCGCATCGTGTCGTCCTCGCCCACGACGAAGGTGGTGCCGGCATCGCCCTCGTGGCCGTCCCACACCGCCCCGAGGTCGACGAAGAACAGGTCGCTCCCACCGAGAACGGCGTCCTCCGGGGAGCGCTCCTTCCACATCAGCCGCGTGTTCGGACCGATGCGGATGATGTCCGGGTGCCAGCGGCGCTGGACCCCGAGCTCGACCAACACGTCGCTGGCGATGGCCTTGAGGTCGCTTTCGCGCATGCCGGGCCGCGCGCGGGCGCCAATGGCATTCACCGCCTCCCAGGTCTTCGCCTGCGCGTGCAGCAGCGCATCGCGGCGATAGCCGCTGCCGGTGCGTTCGTGCGCCGCGGCGCTCATCGCGCGCCTCCGGCGGCATGGCCCCACAGCAGGCGATTGATCGGCGGGAGGTTGGCCGCAGCCAGCGCCCAGCCGCGCAGCGCAACGGCCGGCAGGGCGGCGTTGGAGTAGACGCGGTCGATGCCGTCGAAAGCCCGGGCCGCCAGCGCGTTCTCGCTGTGACGGCGACGCGCCCAGCGCAGCAGGACGCTCTCCGACAGCAATGGCCGCCGGCGCGTCGCGGCGCCGTCGACGCCATCAAGCAGCTCGGCGACGTCGCGCAGGCCCAGGTTCACCCCCTGCCCGGCAAGCGGGTGGACGACGTGCGCGGCGTCGCCGAGCAGCGCGATCGCGCCCTGGCGCATCCGCGTCGCGACCTGGCGCTTCAGCGGGAAGGCGACCCGCGGGGAGTCGAGCGTCAGATCACCCAGCACGCGATCGGAGGCGCGGGTGATTTCAGCGTCGAACTGGGCCGCGGGCACGTCGACCAGCCGCCGCGCTTCGTCGTCGGGCAGGGACCACACGATCGACACCCGGCCGTCCGCGCAAGGCAGCAGGGCCAGCGGGCCGGTGGGCAGGAAGCGCTGCCAGCAGGTCTGAGCGTGGCTTCGGGCACTCCTGAGGTAGGCCACGACGCCCTTCGCGGCGTAGTCGCGGGTATCGACCGGGATGCGCGCGAGCCCGCGTACGGCCGAGTTCGCCCCATCCGCGCCGAAGAGCCGCCGCGCGCGCAGTCGCGTGCCGTCGGCAAGCACCGCGGTCACCGCGTCCGCGGCCTCATCCACGGTCTCGAGCGGAGAGGCGTGGATCGTGACGCCCGCCGACCCCAGCGCAGCCTGCAGCCGATCGACCAGCAGGCCGTGCTCCAGGATGTGCCCAAGGCGCGGGACGCCGAGCGCGGGCGCGTCGAAACGCAGCGGCGCTCCACCGCCAGCGTCCCAGACCTGCATCGCGACATAGGGCTGCACACGCGACGCTCTCACGGCCGGCCAGACGCCCAGATGGGCGAGCAGGGCCTCGCTGTCCGGCGCGATGGCATAGACGCGCAGGTCCGGCGCCTCGGCGCGCCAGCGCGCCGGCGGCGCGGCGTCGACCACGGCCACGTCGAGACCGCGCCGGTGCAGGCCCAGCGCCAGCGCGCTGCCGACGATGCCGGCACCCACGACGATCGCGTCGAGCGCGCCACGTTCAAGGCCGCCGCGGTCGGCCGCGACGCGATGATCCACGCGATTCATGCCGCCTCCCTCGCGAGGCGCGGCACCCGACCACGAAAGCCCATCGCCCCGGACACGAAGGCCGCGCGCAGCCCGGCGTCCAGGGTCATCGCCGCGAACCCGAGGCTGCGACCCAGCCGGTGCAGCGGCGATTCGGCCGCCGTGATGCGCGCCAGTCCGTCGCTGAAGGCCAAGGTCTGTGCCCGGTCCTCGCGGCGGCGCTCCACGTGGTCGGCCAGCACGGCGGGCGCACCGGGATCGTGGAGGCCCGCCGCGCGCGCGTCGGCGATCGCATCGACCAGGCTCAGCGCGTCACGCAGGCCGAGGTTGAAACCCTGCGCGCCGATGGGATGGATGGTCTGCGCGGCGTTGCCCACCAGCACCAGCCGATCCGCGGTCAACGAGGTGGCCACCACGCGGCGCAACGGCCACGCGCTGCGCGAGCCCACGTCGAGCACGCGGCCCGCCCGCCAGCCGAGGCGCTGCTGCAGGTGCTCACCGAACGCCACGCCATCGAGCGCCATCACGGCTTCGGCGTCCTCGCGGGCGACGCCGCACAGCGCGCCGTGGCGCCCGCCCGCCATGGGCAGCAGCGCGCAGGGGCCGCGGGCGGTCAGACGCTCGTAGGCGGTCCCGGGCGCCGCGCCGGCCAGTCGCACGGACGTCACGATGAGCGTCTGCCCGTAGTCGTGGGTGTCGACGCCGATGCCCACCGAGGCGCGGAGCGGCGAATCGGTGCCGTCGGCCGCCACGACGAGGCGAGCCCGCCAGCGCTGGGGGGCTTCGTCCGTGGATCGCGGACGGAGGTCCAGGCACCGGACGTCATCCACGGGATCGGCGCCGCCGCCGGCCGGGCTGGACGCCGCCCCGTGGGCCGTCCCGCGAACGCTCACCACGCCGCCGAGCGCCGCCACCGACTGCTGGAGCGCGGCGCCGAGGTCGCCGGCGAGCACCACGCCGCCGAAGGCTGCGCGCCCCGCCTCGCTCGCGGCCACGTGGAGGCGGCCGAAGTCGCCCTCCCGGCTCACGTGCAGGTGCTCGATCGGCGTGGGGGGCGACGCCAGCCGCGCGAGCACCCCGAGGCGTCCGAGGGCGTTGAGGCTGGCCGCCGCGAGGGCGAGCTTGCGCGGATCGGCGTCGAGCGGCGTCGCGCCGCCGGCGTCCACCAGTCCGACGCGCAGTCCGAGCGGGGCCAGCGCACAGGCGAGGCTGCAGCCGACCAGACCGCCGCCCACCACGACGACATCGAAATCACGGGTCTCCATGGCCGCGAAGGATACGCCCGACGCCGCACCGTCCCATGATCGCCGCGTCAGCGACGGGTCACGGGCGACGAGGGCATCGGCTAGACTTCGACGCCTCGATCCGCTGCCGAATCCCGCCCATGCGCCTTGCCCTCCGACCCGCCGTCGCGGTGTTCGCCTTCCTCGCCCTGGTCATGGCCGCCACGCGCGCCCACCACTTCGGCCCCGTGCCGGACGCTTCGTGGGCGGTGTTCTTCGCGTCGGGCGTGTACCTCGCCGGCCATCAGCGCTGGGCCTTCCCGGCGCTCATGACGCTGGCCGTCCTCGTCGACTACGTCGTGATTTCCGCCAGCGGCGTCGATTTCTGGAGCCACTACTGCGTCTCGCCGGGCTACTGGTTCCTGCTGCCGGCGCATGCGGCCCTGGTGGGCGCCGGGCAGTGGGTCGCGGCGAAGGGCCTCGCGCCGCGCTGGGGCCTCGTCGGCCGCGGCCTGCTGGGTCTCGCGGCCGGCGTCGCCGCCTGCCATCTCGCGGCGCAGGGCGGCTTCTACTGGTTCAGCAGCAGCGTGGCGGAGCCGACGCTCGCCGGCTGGTGGAAGAACTACAGCGACTGGCTGCCCGCCTACGCCCAGGTGACGTTCGCCTACGTGGGCCTCGGCGCCGCAATGCACCTCGCGATGCAGCCCTTGCTGGGCCGCCTCCCGGGCGCCCGCGAGGCCTGAGCCGTGGGCAACCGTCTTTCGAAGATCTACACGCGCACCGGCGACGACGGCAGCACCGGCCTCGGCGATGGCGCCCGGGTGTCGAAGGACTCCGCGCGCGTCACCGCTTACGGCACGGTCGATGAAGCCAACAGCGCGATCGGCATCGTGCTGGCCTGCGAGATCCCTGACGAGGTGCGCAAGGTCCTCGTCGCGGTCCAGCACCAGCTGTTCGACCTCGGGGGCGAGCTGTGCATCCCGGGCCATTCGGCCATCTTCGACGCCGACATCCAGGCGCTCGAGGACACGCTGGACCGATTCAACGCCGACCTGCCGCCGCTGAAGGACTTCATCCTGCCCGGCGGCGGCCTGGCGGCGGCGCAGGCGCACCTGGCGCGAACGATCACCCGGCGGGCCGAGCGCGAGGTGGTGACGCTGTCGCACCACGACGCCGTGCGCCCCGAGGCGATCCGCTACCTGAACCGCCTTTCCGACCTGCTGTTCGTGCTTTGCCGCGTGCTGGCCCGCGCCAGCGGCCACGGCGAGGTGCTCTGGAACCACGAACGCCGGCGCTGATGCGCGTCTACACCCACCCCGCCTGCCTCGAGCACCAGCCCGGCCCGGGCCATCCCGAGTGCCCGGCGCGGCTGCAGGCCGTCACCGAGGCCCTGCGCGCGGCGTTTCCATCGCTCGACTGGCGCGAGGCGCCCTTGGCCAGCCGCGAGTCGGCGACCCGCGTGCACGCCACGTCGCTCGTCGACGCGATCTTCGACGCGCGGTTCGACGGCGACGCGGTCGTCCGCCTCGACGCCGACACCGCGATGTCCTCGGCCTCGCCCGAGGCCGCACGCCGCGCGGCCGGCGCGGTGATCGCCGCGGTCGACGCGGTGCTGGGCGGCGAGGTGCCCCGGGCCTTCTGCGCCGTCCGTCCTCCGGGCCACCACGCCACCCGCGATACGGCGATGGGCTTCTGCCTGCTGAACGGCATCGCCATCGGCGCGGCGCACGCCGTGGAGGCGCACGGCCTTGCCCGAGTGGCCGTCGTCGACTTCGACGTCCACCACGGCAACGGCACCGAGGCGATCTTCGCGGCCGAGCCGCGCGTGGCCTACCTCAGCTCGCACCAGAACCCGCTGTACCCCGGCACCGGCCTCGAAGGCGACGTCGGCGTGGGCAACGTGGTGAACGCGCCGCTGCCGCCGCGCAGCGGCAGCGCGGTCTTCCGGGAAGCCTGGCGCGCGCGCCTGCTGCCGGCGCTGGACGCGTTCCGTCCGCAGCTGGTGCTCGTCTCCGCGGGTTTCGACGGCCACCGCCTCGACCCGCTGGCCGACCTCGAGCTCGGCCCGGAGGACTACCGCTGGCTGTCGGCCGAACTCGCCGACCTCGCCACGCGGCACTGCGGGGGCCGGCTGGTGTCGGTGCTCGAAGGCGGCTACAGCCTCACCGCGCTGCGCGAATGCAGCGTCGCCCACCTGCGCGGCCTGACGGCGGCCTGACGGCGGCCTGAGCGCGCACCGGCGCGCCGAGTCCGGCGTCGCGCTTCGGCGCCCTAGCGCGGATCGAAGCGGAGCGCGGCGGAGTTGATGCAGTAGCGCAGGCCGGTCGGCTTCGGACCATCGGGAAACACGTGGCCCAGGTGCGACTCGCAGGCCGCGCAGCACACCTCGATGCGGCGCATGCCGTGGGTGTCGTCGGGCTTCGTCGCGACGGCCGAGGCGGCGACCGGCTGCCAATAGCTGGGCCAACCGCTGCCGGAGTCGTACTTCGCGGCCGAGTCGAACAGCGCCGCACCGCAGGCCACGCAGGCGTAGACGCCGTCCGCGTGGTGGTCCCAGAACGCGCCGGTGAAGGCGCGCTCGGTGGCCGAACAGCGGCACACCGCGTATTGCTCCGGCGTGAGCTCGGCCCGCCATTCGGCGTCGGATTTGCGCGCGGGGTCGATCATTCGGAAGGCCTCCGGTTGAATCACGGCCCAGCGCCGGCGCCGCGGGGCTCCCGGCCGGGAGCGCGATGCGTCAAGCTTACGGGTCACGAAGTGAGAGGGCTGTCCGTGTCGCGACCGAATCTGCATCCGCTGGCCTGGGGCCTGGGCCTCGCGCTGGCCCTGCCCGCGCGCGCCGCCGAGCCGACCGTCGCGATCGGCGCGAACGCCATCGGCCCAAGCTGGGCCCTGTGCCGCGCACCGCTGGCCCTCGAGGGCCAGCGCACCCGCCCGCCGCTGGCCGACGCGTCGGCCCGCGCCGGCAGCCCAGTGCAGGTGCAGGCCGATTCGCTCGACGTCTCCGGCGAGAAGGTGACGACGTTCAGCGGCAACGTCGAGCTGGTCCGCGCCGACCAGTGGGTCGGCACGGAGACGCTGGTCTACGCGCACGAGGACGGCACCTGGCGGAGCCCCGGTCCGCTGAGCTTCGAGGACGAGGGCGTGCGCGTCCGCGCGGCCTCCGCCGACGGCGACAACGCGGCCGAGCGCGTCACGCTGCGCGACGTGGAGTACCAGCTGGTCGACGGCACGATGGGCAACGGGACGGCCGGCAGCGCCGTGCGCGAAGGCACCATCGGCACGCTCACCGACGCGCTGTTCTCCACCTGCCCGCCCGGCCAGCGCCAGTGGGCCTTCGAAGCGTCGACGATCGAGATCGACGAAGCCGCGCAGCGCGGCGTCGCGCAGAACGCGGTGCTGCGCCTCGGCGACGTGCCGGTGCTTTGGCTGCCGTGGATCAGCTTTCCGACCACCAGCGAGCGCCGGAGCGGCCTGCTGGCGCCGAAGATCGGCGTCCAGGACGAGAACGGATTCGACTACGAGCAGCCGATCTACCTCGACCTCGCGCCCAACATGGACGCGACGCTATCGCCGCGCTGGATGTCCCGTCGCGGCCTGATGCTCGGCGCCGAGTTCCGCTACCTGACCACGGCCAGCACCGGCAGCGCCGAAGGCACCTACCTCGCCGACGACGACCGCACCGGCGACGACCGCGGCTTCTTCCGCTGGCAGCACTTCAGCGCGCTGTCACCGAACTGGTACGCGAGCGCGAACCTCCAGGACGTCAGCGACCGCGACTACTTCCGCGACCTCGGCGACAACTTCGGCCAGAACACGCTGAGCCTGCTCGACAGCAGCCTCGCGCTGAACGGCCGCGGCCGCTACTGGTCGACCGGGCTGTCCTTCGAGCGATGGGAAGCCGCGAACCCGGCCGTACTGCCGGGCAGCGAACCCTTCGCGCGGCTGCCGCGCCTGCGCGGGCAGTGGCTGCAGCCCGTGCTGCCGTGGCTCGACCTCGGCGTCAACGCCGAGGCGGTTCGCTTCGAGCATGACGATCTCGCGGGAGGCCGGCGCGTCGACGTGACGCCCCGCATCAAGCTCGCCTTCGGCGGCGCCAGCTGGTTCATCCACCCCGAATTCGCGCTGCGCTACACGAGCTATGCCCTGGAGCGCGATCCGCGCCTCGCCACGCCGCGCACCGACCTCAGCCCGGACCGCAGCACCACGATCAGCAGCGTGGACGCGGGCCTGCTGTTCGAGCGCGACACCACGCTGTTCGGCGGCGACTACGTGCAGACGCTCGAGCCCCGGCTGTACTACCTGCGCGTGCCGTACCGCGTGCAGGACGACCTGCCGCTGTTCGACACGCAGCCGCTGTCGTTCAGCTGGCCCGGGCTGTTCCGCCAGAACCGCTACACGGGCGCCGACCGCCAGAGCGACGCCAACCAGGCGACCTTCGCCGTCACCACGCGCCTGCTTGACGCCGGCGACGGCCGCGAGCGGCTCTCCGCCAGCCTCGGCCGCATCCACTACATCGACGCGCCGCGCGTCCTGATCCCCGGCGAACGGCCGCTCGCCGACGACGGTTCGGCCTACGTCGGCGAGGTCGACTGGCGCATCAGCGACGCGTGGAGCCTGTCCGTTGCGCAGCAGTGGAACCCCGGCGCCTTCGGCACCGACCTGTCGGCCGTGCGCACCCAGTGGCGCTTCGCGGAGCGCGGCGTGGTCAACGCCAGCTACCGGTACCGCAAGGACCTGCTGGAGCAGACCGACGTCAGCTTCACGGCGCCGATCAACGCGAACTGGCGCGCCGTGGGCCGCTGGGCGTGGTCACTGCGCGACCGCCGCACGCAGGAGGCGCTCGGCGGACTCGAGTGGCGCAGCTGCTGCGTCGCGGTGCGCATGCTGGCCCGCGACTACGTCCGCGACCTGAACGGCGACCGCAACCTCGGCGTGTACCTCGAAATCGAGCTGAACGGCATCGGCAGCTTCGGCCGCGATTCAGAGCGTTTGTTGTCGGATGCTATCCTCGGCTACTCGCCGTAACCCAGCGCTTCGGCGCGTCAGAGCCCGCTTTCCGCCCCATGTCGAAGACCTCCCTCACCGGCCTGCTGGCCGCCGCCGTCCTCCTCGCGACGCCCGTCGTCCATGCCCAGCTGCTGGCCGGTCCCGGCGCCAACGCCGGCCAGGTCGACAGCATCGTCGCCGTCGTCGACGAGGACGTGATCCTCAAATCCGAGCTCGACCGCGCGATCGCCAACGTCCGCAACCAGTACCGCGGCCGCGAGGCCCAGCTGCCGCCGGACAACGTGCTGCAGCGGCAGGTGCTGGATCGCCTCATCCTGATGCGCCTGCAGGTCGCCCGGGCCGAAAGCACGGGCATCCGCATCGGTGACACCGAGCTCAACCAGACCATCCAGGGCATCGCCGGCCAGTCGGGCGTCACCATCGACCAGATGCGCGCGCAGATCGAAGCCGGCGGCATGAGCTTCGACGACTACCGCCGCAGCGTCCGCGAGGAGCTGCAGATGCGTCGCCTGCAGCAGCGCATCGTGCAGAGCCGCGTGGTCGTCAGTGAGTCGGAGATCGACCAGCTGCTGGCGCAGCGCAGCGTCGACAGCACCGAGTTCCAGCTGGCCAACCTGCTCGTCGCGCTGCCCGACGGCGCCACGCCCGAGCAGGTCGCGACGGCGGAGCAGAAGATCAACGGCATCAAGTCCCTGCTGGATCGCGGCGAGATCGACTTCCGCGCGGCCGCCATCCGCTACTCGGACGACCGCAACGCGCTGGAGGGCGGCGACCTTGGCTGGCGCGAGGCGAGCAGCATCCCGCCGCGCTTCGCGGAGATGATCCAGGGCCTGCAGCCCGGCCAGTACACGTCGCCCGTGCGCGGCCCGAGCGGTTTCCAGATGGTCCAGCTGGTCGACGTGCGGCAGGCCGGCCCGCAGACCGTCACCGAATTCCAGGCCGACCACCTGCTCGTCGCCGTCAATGACGTCGTCGGCGAGGAGGCCGCGCGCCGCAAGATCGACGAGCTGCGCACGCGCATCGAGGCCGGCGAGGACTTCGCCAAGCTCGCCCGCGAGAACTCCGACGACACGTTCAGCCGCAACCGCGGTGGCCGCCTCGACTGGTTCAGCGGTGAAACCTTCGGTCCAGCCGTCGCCGAGCAGGTGCAGGCGCTGGCCGATGGCCAGCTCTCGGCCGTGTTCCGCACCGAGGCCGGCTGGCACGTGATCCGTCGCGTCGCGTCGCGGCAGCAGGACGTCACCGATGAGAACCGCCGCCAGCGCGCCCGCCAGCTGATCGGCGAGCGCAAGGCCCAGGACGAGTTCGAGCGCTTCCTGCGCCAGCTCCGCGCCGACGCCTACGTCGAGTCGCGGCTCGGCGCCTGAGCCGATGCCTGCCGCGCCCCGGCTCGCGCTGATCCCCGGCGAGCCGGCCGGCGTCGGACCTGAACTCTGCGTCCGCGTGGCGCAGCGCGCGCAGCCGGGGCGGCTGATTGCTTACGGCGACGGCGACACGCTGTTGTCGGCCGCACGCGCGCTCGGCCTCCCCCTGCGGCTGCGGCGCGTCCGGGCCGACGACGTCGACGCGCGCGACGCCGAGGCCTCGGCGCCCGGCGAACTTGCCCTGGTCGAGCACCCCAACGCCGCGGCGTCGCGCTTCGGCCACGCCGATCCGGCCAACGCCGGCTCGGTCGTCGGCGCGCTGCGCGCGGCCGCGGCGGACGCCCTCGCCGGTCGCGTCGATGGCCTCGTGACCGGGCCCGTGCACAAGGCCGCGATCATCCGCGGCGGCGTGCGCTTCACCGGCGTCACCGAGCTGCTGGCCGAGGCGGCGCGCTGCGACGTGGTGATGATGCTGGCCAATCCACGCCTGCGCGTCGCCCTCGCCACCACGCACCTGCCGCTGCGCGCCGTGCCCGATGCCATCACGCCGACCGCGCTCGAGCGCGTCCTGCGGATCACCGCGGGCGCCCTGCGCGACGATTTCGGCATCGCCCGGCCGCGCCTGCGCGTGCTCGGGGTGAATCCGCACGCCGGCGAGTCCGGCGAGATGGGCCGCGAGGAGATCGACGTCATGGTCCCCGTGCTTGAACGCCTGCGCGCCGAGGGCTTCGAGCTCGAGGGCCCGCTGCCCGCCGACACGGCCTTCCTGCCGCAGCAGCGCGAGGCGTTCGACGCGGTCGTCGCGATGTACCACGACCAGGGCCTGCCGGTCCTGAAGGCAACGGGCTTCGAGGACGCGGTGAACCTCACGCTCGGCCTGCCCTTCCCGCGCGTGGCCGTCGACCACGGCACCGCGCTCGATCTCGCCGGTCGCGGCATCGCCGACCCGTCGAGCCTGCAGCACGCCCTGGCGCTGTGCGCCGACCTCGCCCGCCGCCGCACCGCCGCGCGCGCTTCGCATTGACACGAGCCCCCATGAGCCTCGACGCCCACCGCCACAAGAAGCAGCTCGGCCAGCATTTCCTCTCGAGCCCCGGCGTGGTCGAAAAGATCATCCGCGCGGTGAACCCGAAGCCCGGCGAGTTCATCGTCGAGATCGGCCCCGGCGGCGGCGCGCTGACCTT
>ERZ1066136.1656-NODE-1656-length-10782-cov-7.294211_pt1 | contig 10782 bp, 10 predicted proteins | sample MGYA00382783_ERZ1066136 | MGnify/ENA primary metagenome ERZ1066136 (study PRJEB33369, sample SAMEA5778366) | biofilm metagenome | biome: Industrial cooling water; feature: Water cooling tower basin; material: Biofilm | place: United Arab Emirates | collected... | reverse complement strand
GGGATTTAGGGGGATCTAAAATGCTTGACCTCATAACTAGCAACTTGAGTTAGTACTTCATTGCCATGCCTTTGAAATCTCTCTAATTCCCATCAATCAAGCCATGCTCAAAGCATCTGCAAAGTGGCGCAAAAAACTGCGAACTGCTTTGGGTAAAAATGGTCAGATTAGTCCGGTAGTTGAGCCGGGGCGGGTTTAAAAAATTTCTCGTGATTTTCCAGCATGGCTGGTAAAACCCGCCCCCACAGCACAAAAATTATACACTACCGTTGCTAGCGAACATCATATTACTGATTGATCGCCTTACGGTGTTTTTTTCTGTTTTGACTGTAAGGGTGCATCTAAAACTTTGATGATGCGATCGCGCGTTTCTGCTAAATGGGCTAAGGTATATTCGTCTAAATTTTTACCTTGCCTTCTCAGGGTGCGTTCGATCTCAGAACGCAACTGTCTGAGTTTAGACCAAGCGAGGGATCGCGCATCTTCCGGTACGTTGGCTGTCCGCAGTACCATGTTAATCAACAGCCGCAAGTGTTCCCGCTGCAAGGCTCTCCGCAAACTGGAAATTTTCACCGCTCCTTCTAGTTCCGTCCAAATCCCCGCTTGTAAGGTATTAAATAATTCAGGCATTGTCAGTGATTCTCCGGTCGGTGCTTTCAATTCCAAGTCGCGCAAGCGGGAAAGGCGATCGCTAGAAAGCAATGTGGTTAAAATGTGGCTTTGAAAAGAAAAGATGCGATCGTAAATCGGATAATCTAAGCGATTCGTCAACACTTCATTCCCCAGATCGTTCCACCGCGAAGGTGCTAATTTATTTAGCAATTCCGCCGGGAAATTAAACGCATCAGCAGCAAATACATACTTCTGCAAAGCTATTAATGCTTCTCTCTGCTTCGAGGCGGGCACAGGTACAAAGGGGAGAGTTTGGTTTTGTGCGTTGGGGCGGAGGCGATAAAATGATTGTCCGGCAATATATTGACTAATAACATTAACCTGCCGCCAATAGTAGGAGAAGATTTGGTCAAAACTTTCTCTGAGTTCGCTGTAACCCTCATCTGCTAATGGAGGACGCCGATTGAGGCGATCCCACAAAATGCGAGCGTTATCAAGTTGTAGCTGAGAATAACGCAACGGATCGCTGCTTAAATCGTACATACTGACAGTTGGATCGAGATCGTATACATCCTCATCAGTTGCATAAGATAGTTCTGGATTAGTCGCTTGCCTGTTAGCAATTTGTTGTAAAAATGGCTTTTCTCCTAGAGTAGTTGTGGCGGTGCTGGGTTGGTAACCATATTCTATCGCCCATTCGTCATAAGGCCCTACAATAACTGGGAAATAATCTCCTTGGGGCGTACCAATTGGCGCTAAATTTATCGGTATGTAGTCCATCACCGAACTCACCATGCCTTTAGTGCGCGTGATGTTGGTGTTATTGAGTTCCTCTGGTTTAAGTAGAGTGCTGGCGCGAAAATTGTGTTCCAAACCTAACGCATGTCCGACTTCGTGAGCAACAACCAATCGCAAGAATTGATCGATCAATTTTTTCATTTCATGGGGTTTACTTTCAACTAAGGGAAGTACCATCTCTCCCATAGCAAACTGATTCCTAGCTTGAGTGAGATTGCAAGGTGGGTTAGTTAAATTCCGATTTGCGGGTGGTTGGTTTTCGACAAAAGTGCGATAGTCTTGCTGTTGCGATCGCACTGTATTCGCATCTATAACAATATCCGCATCCAAAATTTCCCCAGTCAGAGGATTTACTCGCGATGGCCCGATGCCAAAAAATGCCCCATCCATAGAAGTTAGCCAGCGAATCGTATTGTAACGCACATCCGCTGGATTCCAAGTTGCATTATCGGGCATCTGTTGCACTGACAAAGCATCTTTAAATCCAGCTTTTTCAAATGCCTGATTCCACATCAACACCCCTTCGCGAATCGCCTCGCGATACTCCAGGGGAACGGTATTTTCAATCCAGAATACAATTGGTTTTTTCGGTGGAGAAATTGTTGCTTTGGGGTCTTGTTTCTCTAAATGCCAGCGATTAATGTATCGCACAAACGGCTCGCTCTTATTATCCCTAGAAAAGTCTTTATAGGTGGTATAAAAATAGCCAACGCGCTCATCTGCAAGGCGGGGACGATAGTTGTTATTTTCCGGTAACTGAGAGAAACTGTAATGTACTCTCAAGCTGAGCGCTCGACCATCAGCTAAAGTTGATATATCGGGTTCATCTTCATTTTCTGATAGGGTAAACCCGTAAATCGCATCGACTTCTACATTGAGGGGAAAGCCTTGAGCTGTGCCAAAATAAGATTTGCTCGGATCGAGTTCGTAACTAGCGTCTAAAGTATTTCTCAGTTGAGATTTTAACCCAGGTAGATCCTTCAAAAGTAGGTTTCCCAAATCAACCAGCATCGTCCGCCGTTGAGGATGAATGCTGATAATTTTGAGAGAATATAGCACCGAATCGGAAAAAGAACGCTCTACGGAAAGTCTTTGAGGATCGTTGGGATTTGCCCGAAAAGTTACATTACGCACCGTAAATAGTAAATTGTTATTAACCCGACGAAAATAGAACAAGAAAGTTTGCAGCGGCATCCCGCTATACAGCCATTTTTCCCCAATTCCCGACGCGAGGGTAATTGTAGCTAGGTAGTTTTTATTCAGTTGTTCTGGTTTAATTTCCAGAAAGATTTTGCCATTCTCTTTGTGTCGATAAAGCGTAAATAGTCCCGGTAAAGTTGCGGTGTTCTTGACTGCCTGATCGAAATTTGATATGGGGGCGCTGGCTTCATCTTCGCTTTTATTATTGTACTGCTGAGATACAATAGTTGTATTCTGGGATGGAGCGATCGCTTGTAACCAGGGAGCTTGAAATAAGATAATTCCTAACAATAGTACGACAAAAAGAAGGAAATAAAACGTTAACTTTTTCATAAGATATCGCTAGCACTCTTTTATTTTATCAAAAATTTAGTGCTAGTTCAAGAACAAAGAGCGATCGCGCAGCGTGCCAGAGGTAGATCGCGCGCCCATAAATGCGATCGCATATCTTCACAATCGTGGCGACGCTAGGATGCAACCAGCTACGATGGTAATGGCATTCCTACAAGCGGGGATATGTTATGGAAGCACAAGACCAACGCAAGCTTTTATCGACTCTATGCCACGGATCGATATTTTTTAGCTCTACCTTTGTATCTGTAATCATACCGCTGGTGATTTTATCTATCACCGATGATTCAGTGGTGAAACAAAACGCCAAAGAGGCAGTAAACTTTTACATCAACCTTTATATCTATGCACTTATTTTCTTTTTTCTCATCTTTATTTTAATAGGGTTTCCCCTGCTCATTATCTTGGGCTTCGTTAGTTTGATAATGCCCATTATTGCGATTCTTCAAGTTCTCAGCGAACCTGAAAAACCCTACCGCTACCCGTTGATTTTCCGGTTAGTATAGCCGTTGAGTTCGGTTAGCGATCGCTCCCGGTAGCAGCGATTTTACCGATAGAAAGCAGCAGGTGATGGTATATCTTCGTTTGTATAGCGGCAGTATTAATGCTGCCGCTATACAAACACAGCCTTAAGGCTTTCCATCGCTCGAAAAGCAATCTCAGGACTTATATCATGTCCGCTTGTAGCGGAGGAGCATATTTAATAGTGTTGTAGGGGCGGGTTTTACCAAAAACCTTTGATACCAAGCGAATTGTCTTCATAAACCCGCCCCCCCCACGATGCCGATGCAAACCGGACATGATATTACGCACGACGATCCTAGAAACCGGGTTTCTGCGTAGATCTTTAGTTTCCAAGCGACGATTTTTCATAGAAACCCGGTTTCTTTGTGTAAGTCCTGAATCCGCCGTAAATTTCAATTCTTTAATTCGCAATTACAGCTAACGAGGGCTATCCGATCGATTCATCTGCATATCAGGTATAGCACGCAGATTGTTGTCATCTGAAAAAGCAAAAGTATTACCCGTCATTCTGCCAGCCATTTGCAAATGATCCTGCACTCTGGGCAAGATTCTGGCAGCAAAAGCTCTCAGATCTGGGTCTTGTCCCAACATAGCTTGACGCTGATATACTGCCGCACTTTCGAGGTGTCCGTTAAGTCCTGCCTCGCTCATATAAGCACGGTCAAAACTTTCTCCAGATAGTTGCATCAGCTGCCTCATTGCGGCTTCATATTTGGGGCCTGGTGTTGTTGGCGGCGTCACTCCTTTCTGAGTTGCTAAGCTCATCAATTCCTGATTTGCTCGTGTATGTTCTTCAATCATCTGCTGAGCAAATTCTCTGACACTTTCATTTCTTGACCGCTGCAAAGCGAGTTGTGCCAGTCTAACTTCTGCCATTCCCCCCTGGGCGGCGTCGATAATAAACTGTCTGTCAATCGCACTTATCTGACTTTGGCGGGATGGGGATTCACTTCGTATAGGTTCGGCGCTTTGAGCGAATGCTGAGTAATCTAATCCACCAACTAATCCAACTGCAATGATAGCGCCTGTGACTGTTAAACGTTTAAGCATGACTGCGTGACGAGAGGGTTTTAAACTTCTACTTTTAATAATGATCTTCTGACTTTTAAGCGCCTCTGTCTTGGGGTAAGCTTTTTGTTTTAGCTACCTATACTTTAGAGCGATCGCATCTTCTACTCATCGATCATCTCTCTTCTAACTTCAATTAATTCAGAAATACCGATCTGTCTCTCAAGATGAGATTCCAGCACGTCTATTATTGCTGCCAACGTACTAAACTGAACCCCATTAAGTTCATTTCTAACAGCACTTCCTATCGTATTCTTACTAACTCTACCCTGAGCCAGCTTCATCAGCTGATATTGACTTATTCCCTCGCTCTGAAGCAACTCTTTCAGCCTCCACCTTACACTTATCATTGATGTTTCAACCTCAAAATACTTGACTATACCCAATATATTGGGTATAGTCAAGTAATAACCGTATAAATAGGAGCATAATGGAAAGGCGTTTGCGAGTGGCATCGTTTTTTTCAGGGATTGGAGGCTTCGATCTCGGCTTTGAAATGGCTGGGATGGAAGTTGTAATGCAGTGTGAAATCGATGATTTTTGCAGAAAGGTATTAAAAAAGCACTGGCCTGATGTGCCATTATATGCAGATATTGCTGAGATAGATAGCGATCAAATTCCCGCTGCTGATATTTATGTTGCAGGGTTTCCCTGTCAAGATGTATCCTTAGCTAATCAAGGTAAAAGAAAAGGTTTAGAGGGAAACAGAAGTGGACTATTCCATAACTTTATACAACTTGTTGAACGACGCCAACCTCGATGGATTGTTCTCGAAAATGTCCCAGGATTGCTCAACAGTCACAACGGAAGAGATTTTGCAGTTGTCCTCAATAAGTTGGACGGGTGCGGGTATGGTCTTTCGTGGAGAGTGTTTGACTCTAAATTCTTCGGAACACCCCAGAGACGTAGAAGAGTCTTCCTTGTCGGAAGTTTTGGATCGATTTGTTCCGCTAAGGTTCTTCTTGACGATAGACCATTTGCAATCCCTATTAGACCGAGCCAGTGCGAGGCAAAAACCACTTCCAGTGGAGTTAGAAACAGCAATCAAAAATCAAATCTCTATTCTATCCAACATGCCTCAATTGGAAGAAAGCATACAGCAGGCCCGCAGTCAAAAGGATTTCGTAATGACGGAGAAACTTGGACGCTTGATTCAAGAGGTAGCTCAGATGTTGTCTGTCAGACGGATGACGCCTTCGGAGTACGAGAAACTTCAGGGATTTCCCCCCGATTGGACTCTCGTCGATTCAGAACTATAGGCAATGCAGTAACTGTTTACGTGGCTAAGTATATTGCCGAACGGATTGTTAACGTCGAAAAAGGATATGAGCTTATAAAGGAACCTTCGCGCCCTACATTTCACCAGCTAGCCCTCTTCTAGAGGTATCATGTCAGCGGCGAACAATTCATCATCTCTCACGCCATACTCAATTAGCTTAGTAACTAATTCTTTGAGATCTAGGTATAAGACGTTATCTTTGTCAAGGTTGAAATCAATTTGTTCGCTCTTACTTATTTCATAGGGGATGAAAGCACAATTCCAGGAACCGCTTTTTTGTCGCTTCATAGATTCAATCGTGGGTAATTTACCCAGTAGGTGTAGATAGATCGTTTTCCCCATAGCTGCAACAAACTTCTTCTCAGAACTGACGCATATTCCACCTTTGACGATGATTTGTTCTTGCAAGCGCCTCCAAGCATTTGCAGGAATTAGTCCAGGGGCAGTCATCTTACCGCTTTTTGTAACTCGAACGGGAAAATCATCTAATCTTAGATTTTCTCCATTTTCCCATTTGGTTACATGGTCAGTCAGAATTCTTGTAGAACTTGTTTCCCCGCCGCCTTGAATTTCCAAAATGCAAGCATCACCGTTTCTTTTATCCCTAAGCACAAAGTCGGCTCTTTGCCTTAGCCTCGTTGTGACTTCATACTTGTATTCAATATCTTTGGATTCTATACCCTCATCAAAGATTATTTGGGATATTTCAAATAATCTAGCCCGCTGATAGGACGTTGGATTGTGCATCACCGTAGATAAAAGTCTATGTTCGCATACAATCAGCGGAACACCTCCACGGCTTTCAACTACACACATCGGTTTTTGCTCAAGCTCTCGATTTATTTTTTTACACATTGTGCCAATGTAGGGACATAACTTTTCAGCCGCTTGATAGTCTGAAGCGCTTAAACTATGAGCATTCATACCCAAAAACTCAACGATCTTTACTGCCACTAGCTTTTCTCTTCTAAACTATTGAGCATAATTTTACTGGATTAATGCTAAAAGAAAGAAAAGGGCATTAATTGAGGAAACTTAATCATGTTCGAGTATAATCCACTGCATTGCTTGCCTAGTGCTGAAGATCTACCCGACTCGGATGATACGCCTGTGGATAATGAATTGCAAGATTTAATTCCCTCTCTGCTAAAAGCAATCCTAGCTCTTATATGGGCAAATCGGATGGATTGGTTTTTTGGTGTTGATATGGGAATCCACTACGATTTAGAACAACCGGCGATTGTTCCAGATGGGTTTTTAAGTTTGGGAGTTGAGCGGTTTTTTGATGAAAATCTGCGCTTAAGTTATGTAATTTGGGAAGAACAGCGTGTGCCGATTTTGGTGCTAGAAGTTGTTTCGCAAACACGTCGGGGAGAATATACAACTAAGAAGAAACAGTATGCAGAACTACAGATTTTGTACTATGTAGTCTACAATCCCCAACGGCGGAGAAAACCAACCCTAGAAGTGTATCGCTTGACCGATGGCGAATATGTATTGCAGCGAGGAAATCCGGTTTGGTTAGAAGAAATTGGGTTAGCAATTGGATCTGAACGAGGAACTTATCAGGGAATTACGCGGGAGTGGCTTTACTGGTACGATCAACAAGGGCAACGATTGCTAACACCAGAAGAACGAATTTTGCAAGCAGAACAAAGAGCGGAAAAGTTGGCTCAAAGGTTGCGATCGCTCGGCATAGACCCAGATGCTTTAGCTTAAAAAAAGACTACCCAATCGCGATCGCAATTGCCATCTAAATGCTAAAAGAAAGAAAAGGGCATTAATTGAGGAAACTTAGTCATGTTCGAGTATAATCCACTGCATTGCTTGCCTAGTGCTGAAGATCTACCCGACTCGGATGATACGCCTGTGGATAATGAATTGCAAGATTTAATTCCCTCTCTGCTAAAAGCAATCCTAGCTCTTATATGGGCAAATCGGATGGATTGGTTTTTTGGTGTTGATATGGGAATCCACTACGATTTAGAACAACCGGCGATTGTTCCAGATGGGTTTTTAAGTTTGGGAGTTGAGCGGTTTTTTGATGAAAATCTGCGCTTAAGTTATGTAATTTGGGAAGAACAGCGTGTGCCGATTTTGGTGCTAGAAGTTGTTTCGCAAACACGTCGGGGAGAATATACAACTAAGAAGAAACAGTATGCAGAACTACAGATTTTGTACTATGTAGTCTACAATCCCCAACGGCGGAGAAAACCAACCCTAGAAGTGTATCGCTTGACCGATGGCGAATATGTATTGCAGCGAGGAAATCCGGTTTGGTTAGAAGAAATTGGGTTAGCAATTGGATCTGAACGAGGAACTTATCAGGGAATTACGCGGGAGTGGCTTTACTGGTACGATCAACAAGGGCAACGATTGCTAACACCAGAAGAACGAATTTTGCAAGCAGAACAAAGAGCGGAAAAGTTGGCTCAAAGGTTGCGATCGCTCGGCATAGACCCCAATTCTATCCCTTGAAAAGCTTGCCATAAACATTTTGCCAGTGGTAAGTTAAAAAGTTTGTATGCTGATTGATAGATAATATGAAGCGATCGCTCACCATTCTCCCGCTAATCTCAATTCTGCTACAACTCATCCCCCCCGCCGTCGCCGCACCCCCCAGACAACCGGATCAAACCGAAGAATGCGATATTCTCGTCGTTGGTGGGGGACTTTCTGGCTCTGCCGCCGCCTACGAAGCTTTACTCGCAGGGCGCACCGTCTGTCTCACCGAAATTACCGACTGGGTAGGCGGACAAATTTCTGCCCAAGGAACTTCTGCCCTCGACGAAAGAAAAACTCAACGCGATCGCTTATTCTTCCCGCGCGGTTATCTAGACTTCCGCCAGCGTATCAAAGAACACTACGGTATTCTCAATCCCGGTAAGTGTTGGGTGAGCGAATCTTGCTTTCTCCCTCGCGATGGTCACAAGTTACTTTATGAGGTATTAAGAGATGCGGAAGACAAGGGCGATGGGAAGTTGAAATGGCTGCCTTCTACTGTAATTAAAGATCTGGAATATAGCCCGGATGGGAAACAAATAACGGGAGCGATCGCCATTCAACATCGCCCCGCCAAAGGCACTCCTCCCATCAACACCGAAACTCTTTCGGCAAAAATAGAAGACGCCTATCGTTACGAAAATTCTGCTCGTTTCGATAAAACAATTATCCGCTTCGTACCCCGTCAATCTCGCAGACAAACCTCCAAGCCTAAACCAGCAGATTGGTATGTAATTGATGCGACGGAAACGGGAGAATTAATCGGACTCGCTGACGTTCCCTATCGTTTAGGAGTCGATCCGCGTTCTTATTTAGAACCTTCTTCATCTAGCGCCACAGGTGATGCTTATTGCACCCAAGGTTTTACTTACACTTTTGCGATGGAAGCAATGGCGGAACCGCAAAACCATACATTGCCGCCTTTTTATTCGCAATACGCACCTTATTACAGTTACGAATTACCGCGACTCGCCAGCTTTCCCCTTGTTTTTACTTACCGGCGCATCTTTAGTGCCCAACCAGATCAAAAATTACCCTCAGATCCCAAACAATTCCCCATCAATGTCGGCGATATCTCGATGCAAAACTGGACTTGGGGCAATGATTATCGTCCGGGAACATCCCAGGATAACTTAATTTATACTCGCGCCCAATTGCAAGCGACGGGACAATTGCAGCCTGGGGGATGGATGGGAGGATTGCGGACGGAAACTTTACGCCGGGGAGAAGAACACGCGATTGGATATTTTTACTGGTTAGTAACAGGAACTACAGATTCACAATTGGGTGATGGAGTGAAAAAACCCTATCCCAATCATCGCTTTCTTTCCGGATTTGATTCGCCAATGGGAACGGCGCACGGGTTGTCAAAGTATCCTTACATGCGCGAAGGACGGCGGATAATTGGACGCCCTAGCTATGCACAACCGGAAGGATTTATGGTTTGGGAAATTGATATTTCGCGCAACAATTTTCGCACAGATTTCTATCGCCAAGCCTTAGAACCAGATGCCTATCGTCGCTTGTGGGCGTCGCTGTCGGGATTGAATGCAGCGGGCGTACTTGCGGGTATTGTATCGCCGGAAGAGGTGGCGGCGCGATCGCGTGCATTTATTTTCCCCGATTCGGTCGGCATCGGACACTATGCCATCGATTTCCATCCTTGCATGACCAACAGTCCCCCCGAAGCGCCTGGAAATACGGAAAAAGAAGGAACCAGAAAAGGACAAGGCGAAGCTTATCCATTTCAGATACCCTTGCGGGCGTTGATTCCCCAAAAAATCGATAACATGCTAGTCGCCGGTAAAAGCATCGCCACCAGCCACACCGCCGCCGCCGCTTATCGGGTACACTCATTTGAATGGTCGGCAGGTGCAGCAGCTGGAACGGTAGCGGATTTTGCTTTAAAAAATGGGGTAATGCCTTATCAATTAGTAGATGACCTTCCGCGTCCAGAACCGCAATTAGAAGCACTGCAACGTCTGTTGGCGAAAAACAACAACCCCGTTGCCTTCCCCAATACTTCCATCTTTAATAACGCTTGGCAAGATTGGCGGTAACAGTTGATAGTTGATAGTTGATAGTTGATAGTTGATAGTTGATAGTTGATAGTTGACAGTGGAGAGTTGACAGTGGACAGTTACCTCTTGTTAAAGCTTATAGCCCACCTTCCGCACGCTGAAGTGTCACAATACGAATTTTGGCTTTTTGGGGATTTTGGACTGGCGATCGCAAAACTGATTTTGCAGTTTTTTGTATACTCAGATCTTGCACCATTATCAACAAGCCTTCAAAAACCGGGTTTCTTGACGAAAAATCTAGGCTTTCAAGCTGAGCTATTTGCAAGAAACTAAGGTTTAGCCAAAGTGCAAGATGTGAATCTACTCACATCTTGCACCAGAGCCAACAGAAATAAATTTCACATCTGAAAGCAGGCAACCCGTTTC
>ERZ1066136.1655-NODE-1655-length-10785-cov-7.311929_pt1 | contig 10785 bp, 11 predicted proteins | sample MGYA00382783_ERZ1066136 | MGnify/ENA primary metagenome ERZ1066136 (study PRJEB33369, sample SAMEA5778366) | biofilm metagenome | biome: Industrial cooling water; feature: Water cooling tower basin; material: Biofilm | place: United Arab Emirates | collected... | reverse complement strand
GGCCCGCGAGCGATAATCCGCCCGTCGCAGAATTCCCGGACCTCCCCATGGCACAGATCCTCCAAGTCGGCATCGGCGCGTCCCACGACCGCCTGGAAAAGCTCATCGAGGCGCGGCTTGCGCCCGGTGCGGACAAGGCCCACATCGACCAGCGCATCTGGGATCTCTTCGGCGAGGAGTGGGCGGTCATGTTCACGGACCTCGCCGGGTTCTCGCGCAAGGTGGTGGACTTCGGGATCATCCACTTCCTGCAGACGATCCACGAATCGCACCGGCTGCTGGTGCCGTGCATCGACCGGCACGACGGCATCCTGCTCAAGACGGCGGGGGACAGCATGCTGGTCATCTTCCGAAACGTCGCGCGGGCGCTGGAGTGCGCCATCGACATGCAGACCACCCTGACCGGGTACAACACCGGGCGGGACGAGTCGGAGCAGGTGCTGCTGTGCGTGGGGCTGGGCTATGGACCCATGCTGCGCATCGGCGACACCGACGTGTTCGGAGCCGAGGTCAACGCGGCGGCCAAGCTGGGCGAGGACCGCGCGAAGGCGCACGAGATCCTCGTCACCGGGGCGGTGGCCGAGCAGGTACGGACGCAGTTTCCGTATCCGCTGGAGGAGCTCGAGACGGAGACGCCCGGCGCGGCCAAAGCCTATCGGCTGCAGTACCGCGCCTGAGCGGGGCAGGGCGTCGGGCCCTGCCCGCAATGCCTCGCGTCAGAACTTTCCGTTGGCGTTCTTCCACTCCGACTTCGGCGGGATGTTCTCGATCACGTCCCAGTGCTCGGCGATCTTCCCCTCGTGCACGCGGAACAGGTCGTAGAACGCCACGTGACTGCCGGCGAACTCGCCTTCGCTCATCACCAGCACGAAGTTGCCTTCGCCCAGCACCTTGTGCACGCGGTCGTACTTCAGCGTGATGCCCGCCTTGGCCAGCGCCTGCAGAGCGGAACCCAGCCCGGAGAGCCCGTCGGCGATCTGCGGGTTGTGCTGCGCGTAGCGGTCGCCGTCGTAGTAGCCGGCCAGCTTGTCGAGGCGGCCGTGCACTAGGATGTCGTCGACGAAGGACTTCACGAGCGCCTTGTTCGCCACCGTGCGATGGCGGTCCGTCACCTCTGCGGGGCCGTCGATCATGGTCCGGCCGCTGGGGTTCGGGGAGGTGGGCTTCTCCTGCAGGTTATCCCAGTGCTCGACGATCTTTCCGTTCTCGAAGCGGAACACGTCGAAGCCGATCTTCGGTCCGAAGAAGTCGTACTCCGTGTGCGCGAAGACGTAGTCCCCATCCTGGAAGGCGCGCACGGTGTTCACGCGCGCGGAGCCCTTGGGGAGTTGCGCGAGCAGGGCGCCGAAGCCGGCGAGGCCGTCGGCGACCGCGAGGTTGTGCTGGATGTACTTGCCAGGGTTGATGCTCGCCACCGGCGCGGGGTCGCCCGTCTCGACGCTCTTCAGCAGGGCGACGACCTGCTGCTTGGGAGAGGCCGTGTCGGCAGCGGACGAGTCCGTGGCCACTGCGGTCGCGGCGAGGCTGGCGGCAGCCAGGGCGGAGAGGACCGTGCGTCGAGTCTTGATCATGTTCGTTTCCTGCATGTCGTCGTTGAAGGGATGGGTGTGACTCCGCAAAAGAGCAGGCACATCCGCAGGTGGAAATGTAGACTTCCGGCTGTCGGCAACAAGATCAAAGGGCGGCGGGCCATGGTAGAAATCCGTCATGCTCCGGAAGATCCGGAGCGGGGGCATCCGTGAGCCGCGCTGCGGATTCCGTCCGGCGCACGCGTTTTCACAACCCCAGGCTGTCGCGCGTGGGCGTGGAGGTCCTGGCGCTGGACCACATGCGTGCGCGCGCGGCGGATTGGCTCGAGATGCCGGAGCGCGTCGAGTTCCACCTGCTGTTCTGGGTGCAGAAGGGGCGGGTGCGGCACCGCCTGGACTTCCACGACGTGACGCTGCAGGAGGGCACGGTGCTGTTCGTGCGGCCGGGGCAGGTGCAGCAGTGGTTCATGCGGGAGGGCGTGCAGGGCCGGCTGCTGCTCTTCGCTTCCGAGGCGCTGGCGCCGTCCGTGGCGCGCGCCGAGATCGACACGCGTCTGCTCGGCCTGGATCGCTGGCCGGCCGTCACCGCGCCGGGGCGCGAGGTGTTCCGCGACACCCTCGCCGACGTCGCACGCATGGACCGCGACATCCGCCGTTACGGGGGCTCCGAAACCGAGGCCGCGATCATCCGCCACGCACTCATGGCTCTGTTGCTGAGGCTCGCGCACGCGCTGGCTTCCTCGCGCGATGCCGGTGCCCGCGGCCGCGAGGCCGAGATTCACCGGCTGTTCGTCGAGGCGCTGGAAGGTGGCTTCATGGAGCGGTACACCGTGGCCGACTACGCGCGCCGTCTCGGGTACTCCGAGAGCACGCTGGCCCGCGCGTGTCTCGCGACCGTGGGCGCCACCGCCAAGGAGGTCATCGACCGGCGCGTCGCGCTGGAGGCGAAGCGGCTGCTGGTGCACAGCCGGGCCACCGTCGTGTCCATCGGTCATCAGCTCGGGTTCGCGGAGCCCAGCAACTTCGTGAAGTTCTTCCGGCGGATGGAGGGCACCACGCCGCAGGCATTCCGTCGGCACGCGCTCGGCGAGTGACCGGTCGCGAACCGGACGTGGGGGATAATCAGGTTCCCTTCCCGCGATCCGTTCCCGCCATGACTTCCCCTCTGCTGCCCAAGCTCACCCTCGAAAGCGTCCGCATCCGCGCCGTCTCCGTCCCGCTGAAGCGGCCCATCGTCGCCAGGGTGGGCGAGTACCGGAAGTGGCCCTTCATCCTCATCGACGTGCACACGAAGGAAGGCATCGTCGGGCGCAGCTACCTAGAGCCCTACATCGAGAAGTCCTGCAGGTACCTCTCGCAGACCATTTCGGACCTCGCGGACATCCTGGTCGGCAAGCCGCTCGCGCCGCTCGACGCCTATCGCGACGGCATGCGCAGCCTGCACCTCGTGGGGCGGGAAGGCGTCACGCTCATCGCCATCTCGGGTCTCGACATGGCCATCTGGGATGCCCTGGCCAAGGCGGCCGGCATGCCGCTGGCCACACTGCTGGGCGCCTCGACCGGTCCGGTGCGCGCCTACAACACCAACGGCCTGTGGCTGATTCCGCTCGACCGCGTCGAGCAGGAAGCCTCCGACCTCGTGGCGCAGGGCGGCTTCAAGGCCATCAAGCTGCGTCTGGGTCGCGACAAGCTCAAGGACGATCTCGCGGTCATCGCGGCGGTGCGCCGTGCCGTCGGCGACGACGTGCAGCTCATGTGCGACTTCAACCAGGGGCTGGCTTTCGGCGAGGCGCTGCTGCGCCTGCACGCGCTGGACGACCAGGGGCTGAGCTGGTTCGAGGAACCCATCGTCTACGACAACCTCGAAGGCTGCGCGCAGATCGCACGCGAGATGAAGACGCCCGTGCAGATCGGCGAGAACATCTACGGCCCGCGCGAGTTCCTGAAGGCGGTGAAGGCCGGCGCGGCAGACCTCTACATGCCCGACCTCATGCGCATCGGCGGCGTGACGGGCTGGATGCGCTCCGCCGCCATCGCGGGCGCAGCCGGACTGCCGCTGTCGAACCACCTGTACGGCATGATCTCCACGCACCTGCTGCGCGCGAGCGAAACGGCGGACTGGCTCGAGTGGAGCGACTGGGCCGAGCCCATCCTCGCCACGCCGCTGTCCGTGAAGGACGGCTTCGCGATGACGCCCGAGGTGCCCGGCGTGGGCATCGAGTGGAACGAGGACGCGGTGAAGAAGCTGTCGCTCTGATCGCGCCGGCCAGCCGCGGCAGCGGAGTCCGTACGGGAACGGAGCAGGAAAAGCGGATGCAGCGCTGTGCCGAGGGAGGGGCGGGCGTGCCGCTCCGGATCCCTCGGGCACCGGGAATCAGGCCCGCCGCTCGTACCAGGGGCGGGTCGTGTTCACGACGCGCACGACCAGCAGCATCACGGGGACTTCGATGAGCACCCCGACCACCGTGGCGAGCGCGGCGCCGGACTCGAACCCGAACAGGCTGATGGCCGTGGCGACCGCCAGTTCGAAGAAGTTGCTGGCCCCGATGAGCGCCGACGGGCACGCGACGGCGTGGGCCTCCCCGAGCCGGCGGTTGAGCACATACGCGAGCGTGGAGGTGAAGAGCACCTGGATCAGGATGGGCACGGCCAGCATGGCGATGACCGCGGGCTGCCGCAGCAGGGCCTCGCCCTGGAACGCGAACAGCAGCACGAGCATCGCGAGCAGCGAGACGATCGACAGCGTGCCGGCGGAGTCCATGGCGGCATCGAATGCGGCGCGACCGCGGCGCAGCAGCATCCGGCGCCACAGTTGCGCGAGGATCACCGGAATTACGATGTAGAGCACGACGGAGACGAGCAGCGTGCTCCACGGCACCGTGATGGACGACAGTCCGAGCAGCAGCCCCACGAGCGGCGCGAACGCGAACACCATGATCGTGTCGTTGAGCGCCACCTGGGACAGCGTGAAGAGCGGGTCCCCGCGGGACAGGCGGCTCCACACGAACACCATCGCCGTGCAGGGCGCGGCCGCCAGCAGGATGAGTCCCGCGACGTAGCTGTCGAGCTGGTCGGCGGGCAGCTGCCCGGCGAATACGTGGCGCACGAAGACCCACGCGAGCAGCGCCATGGAGAAGGGCTTGACCGCCCAGTTGACGAACAGCGTGACGCCGATACCGCGCCACTGGCGGCGGACTTCGCCCAGCGCGCCGAAGTCCACCTTGGCGAGCATCGGGATGATCATGACCCAGATGAGCACGCCCACCGGCAGGTTGACCTGCGCGATCTCGATGCGGCCGACGGCCTGGAATACCGAGGGCATCGCCTGTCCGAGCCCGATGCCGACGGCGATGCACGCCGCCACCCACAGCGTGAGATACCGCTCGAACGTGCTCATCGGCGCCGGCGCCGCAGCGGAACTCGTGGCCTGCACGGTCAGGCCTCCGAGGGAATCTGGCGGATGCGGCGTTCCGCGGCTAGGCGGTCGAGCGCTTCGAGCCGCAGGCCCAGGAGGATGTCGATGCGCCGCGCGAGGACGGTGTAGGCCTGAACGAATGCGGAACGTTTCGCAGCGTCATCGCCTTCGACGGCGGCGGGGTCGGGCACGCCCCAGTGCGCGGTGATGGGTTCACCCGGCCACACGGGGCACACCTCGCCGGCCGCGTTGTCGCACACGGTGATGATGAGGTCCATCACCGGGGCGCCGGGCGCCGCGAACTCGTTCCACGACTTGCTGCGGAAGTCCGCGGTCGGAATGCCCTTGCGTTCGAGCAGTTCGAGCGCGAACGGATTCACGCGGCCCGCGGGCAGGCTCCCCGCGCTGAAGGCGGTGAAGCGGGACCGGCCCTCGTGGCCGAGGTAGGCCTCGGCGAGGATGCTGCGCGCCGAGTTGCCGGTGCAGAGGAACAGGACGTTGTAGTGGCGTTCCATGGGCGAACCGTGTCAGCAGCAGGACGACTTCTTCTTCGGCATCGGCAGCGCGACCGTCTGCAACGCGGGCGCGCAACACGCCTGTGCGGCGGCAGGCCCGGCCTCGGCGGGCTCCGGAGCGCTGCGCCCGGTGTCGGCCCCGAAGATCCCGGCCTGCGCCAGCGTGTGGTAGGTCTCCCACGCGATGCCCTGCGGGTCGGTGATCCAGTACTTGTCGGACTTCGCGTAGCAGCACTGGGCCTGCGCCTGGTCGAACGCGGCGATCTCGGCGTCCGCCACCTGCTGACGCAGCACGTTCAGTTCGGCGTCGGTGTCCACCTGCAGACCCAGGTGGTCCAGACCCGCCTTCGCCCCGCGGCTGGAGATGGCGAAGTTGATGCGCGGGTCCTCGACCATCCACTTGGCGTAGTCCGGCTTCTCCACCGTGGGCGGCATGCCGAACACCGTGGAATAGAAGCGGATGTTGGCGGCGAGGTCGTCGACGGCGACGTGGACGTGGAAGCGCTTCATGTCTTCTTTCTCCTGGGCGAGGGGGCGGGGCCGCAGCAGCGGCCGATGGCGGTCTCCATCACGGACAGGCACTCGTCGGGCATGCCCTGACAGCAGTTCTGCGTGAGGAAGGTCATCAGCGCGGCCATCCGCGGGTAGTCGGCGCTGTAGAACACGAACCGTCCCTCCTGACGGGAGGAGACGAGACCCGCGTGCGACAGCTCCTTCAGGTGGAACGACAGCGTGGCCGGCGAGACGCCGAGGTTCTCGCCGATGATGCCGGCGGCCAGCCCCTCGGGCCCCGCCTGCACGAGCAGGCGGAACACGGAGAGCCGGGTGTCCTGGGCGAGCGCGGCGAGTGCGGTGACGGCTTCTTTCGTTTCCATGTTTCGATATTTATAGAAATATGCGGGCGAGTCAAGCGCCACGTTCCGGGAAGGCGGGATCCCTGGCGTCGATGCGCGATCTGCGCGGCTGCAGGTTCATTGCAGCGGGCCCTGCCCGCCGGGCCCCGGGCGAGCTCGAGGCTCGAGTGCGCGCGCCGGCCGCCGATAAACAGGGCACGCCCCGGGATTCCGGTGGCACGATACCGCCCGACCCTCGTCATCCCGACCGTGACCGTCCTCCGCCCCCTTTCTCCTCGCGTCGTTCTCCGGTTCGCCCTTGCTCTCGCAGTCCTGGCGATGCCGGCCCGGATCGCTCTGGCGGGGGACATGATGGGTCCGGACCTGTTCAGGCTCCTGACCGCACTGCCGTTGCTCGTCGTGTACGCCATCGGCGAGTTCGCGCTGTTCCTGGTGCCGTTCTTCCTGGTCATGGCGGTCGTGACGGCCATCCTGCGGCGCTTCCGTGTGGGACTGGCGGAGCACTTGCCCGGTGCAACGACCTTCCTCGTGCTGGCGGCGCTGGCCGGCGTGCCGGGGTTCATCTACTGGAACTCGGGTGCCGTCTCTCCAGACCCCGCGGCGCCGCCGAGAGTCTCCTTCACTCCGCGCGAAGCGAAGGTGGACCCGCTTGCCCCGCCGGTCGGCAAGGCATGGCCCAAGCAGACCGGATACCTGGACCTGCCGCAGCAGGCGCAGGGCGGGCTCGGCGTCATCCGCGTGCGAACGAGCATGACCCCGGTGTACGTGAAGCTGTGCGAAGCCGGAAAGCAGCCGTGTCCCGGCTTGCGTCACGCCTACATCGCACGCAGTCAGGAGTTCGCGTTCACGGGCCTGGCCCAGGGCGAGTACGAGGTGCGCTACCTGCCGATCCCGCGGCCCACGGTCGGCGGCCGTTCCCGACCCATCCGCGTCTCCGACTTCGTGGAGGACGATCACGTGGTGCGCGTCGACGACTCGCCCGTGCTCGACACCCCGCGCAACCCGATCGTTGGCATCTACGCCCGGGATTTCTGAGTGCGGTCGTCCGCGACGCGCGCCTTCAGGGGCGGGCGCCGGACCGTTGTATTCCGGTCGCTGGCCGTCTCAGGCTCCAACTGGAATAAGCATTCTTCCCGATGGAATAAGCCGGAGTACCATTGGCCAGTACAGGGCACCCGAGGCCCGAGCACTGGAGGAGAACACCATGAACGACACCCCCACCCCCGACAGCCGTCGCGACTTCCTCGCGCTCGCCGCCGCATCCGCCGTCGGCTTGGGCGCCGCGCTGCCCGTGGCCAACACTGCGCTGGCCGCTGCACCCTCGACCGAACTCGCCGCCGACATCACCACCTGGTTCGATGCGATGAAGGGCAAGCACCTGCAGGTCACCGACTGGCCGTCCGAGCACGGCGGCATGGGGCTCATCTACTCGCTGGCCTTCATGATGAGCGCCCCACCCGGGCTCGGCGTGCCGCCATCGGAAGTGGGCGTGGTACTGGTCATCCGCCACGACACCATTCCCATCGCGCTGGGCGATGCCGCCTGGGAGAAGTACCAGCTCGGCAAGGTCTTCAACATCATGGACCCCGGGACGAAGGCCCCTGCGCTGCGCAACCCCTACTACCTGAAACCCGGCGCGCTGCCCTTTCCGGACGCTGCATTGAAGAGCCTCATCGACAAGGGCGTGGGCGTGGCCGCGTGCGATCTCGCGCTCACCTTCCGCAGCATGATGGTCGCGAAGGGCATGGGGCTCGACCCCGCCGAGGTGAAGAAGGACTGGATGGCCAACCTGCTGCCCGGCATCAAGGTGATGCCGTCCGGCGTGTTCGCCTGCCACGCCGCGCAGATGCGGGGTGCCACGTACCTGTTCGCCGGCTGAGTCCGGCGCGATCCGCCCCGTCGCCGTGACAGACGCGGCGGGGTCGTGTCCGGGCGGGCCCGCGGGGTCTGCCCGCATCCTTCGGCCCGGTCCCGACGTGTTTCGCCGCATTCTCGCCCTGCTCCTCCTCGCCGCCGTCGCGCTGCCCGCCGCGGCGCGCCCCACCATCGACGAACTCAAGGCCCGCAGCGTCCTCGACGACTACGAGAGCAACGTCGTCCACGGCTACAACATCGTGATGGACACGCCGCGATACGCGCCGCGGTACTCGGGCAACCAGCTGCGCTGCACGAACTGTCACCTCAACGGCGGAACCACGCCCGATGCGCTGCCGCTCAACGTGGCCGGACTGTATCCGCGGTGGCGCGCGAAGAACGGCGTGCGCAACGGCATCGGTCTGCGCATCCGCGAGTGCTTCCTGTACAGCCTGAACGGCGTCATGCCGCCGGCGGACGCGCCCGAGGTGCTGGCCGTGGCGGCCTACATCAACCATCTGTCCGAAGGCGAGGTCATCGGCCGGCCTCCGGCGCACTGGAGCGTGCCCACCCTGTCCGGGACCAACCAGGATCCCAATCCGGCCACGGGTGAGATGGTCTACCGGCGCTCATGCGCGGCATGCCACGGCGCGGACGGACGCGGACGCGACGGGGTTCCGCCGCTGTGGGGGCCGGACTCGTACAACGCGGGCGCCGGCATGAACAACGTGCCGAAGGCCGCGGGCTTCATCTGGGCGAACATGCCGCCGGGCCAGGGCCGCACGCTCACCCAGCAGGAGGCCCTGGACGTCTCCGCCTATCTCAACCTGCAGTCGCGCCCCTTCGACCCGCGCGAGGGGCGGCTGAGGAAGCTCGCGGAGCGCTTCGTGCACTGGCTCGGCAGCTTCGGCGGTTCGGGCAGCCGCAAGTGAGCGTCGCACCCGGCAGGCTGGCCACCCTGTGGCGCGAGGCGCTGCCGGATTTCTCGTGGCGGAGCGAGGCCGACACGCGGCGCGAGATCGCCTCGGGCATCACCGGGGCGGTGCTGGTCATTCCGCAGGCCATCACCTTCGCCTACCTCGTGGGGCTCGGCCCCGAGTACGGCCTGTACTGCGCGGTGTTCGTGGCGTTGCTCTCCAGCCTGTTCGGTACGTCGGCGATGGTGGGCGGGCCCAACACCGCGATGTCCATCCTCATCGCGCTGTCCGTCATGCCGCACGCGGGGCGCGGCAGTCCGTTGTATCTGGACTACGTGATCCTGCTGTCGCTGATGGTGGGGCTCATCCAGCTCGCGCTGTGGCTGCTGCGCGGCGCGGAGATCTTCCGTCACCTGAGCCCGGCGGCCATCTCCGGCATCAAGATGGGCGTGGGCGTGCTGCTCGTGACGTCGTCTCTGGAAGGCACGCTGGGCGTGTCCGGTCTCACCATGCAGTTCTTCTACGAGAAGTTCTACGTGGTCTTCACCGAGTGGAACGAGATCGTGAATCCGTGGGCTGCGCTCGTCAGCGGCGTCACGGTGATCGCGGCGCTTGCGCTCAAGCTGCGCTTCCCGCGCTCGTACATCATCCTGGCGCTGGCCCTGGGCTGGGCCGTCGGTGCCGCGGTGGACGGATGGATCGGCCCCGAACGCTCGGAGATCGAACTGCTCGGCCGTGTCGTCTTCACCCCGTGGCCCTTCCGCATCCCGAACTTCACGCGCGAGCACCTCACGGTGATGGAAGAGCTGCTGCCCGCCGCGCTCGCCATCGCGGTGCTGGGCCTCGCGCAGTCGCTGGTGATCGCGCGTGATCTCAAGATCCTCATGAGCCTGGAGGTGAACCTCCACAAGGAGGTCTACGCGCAGGGCCTGTCGAACGTCGTCGGCGCGTTCTTCTCCAGCTTCGCGGGGTCGGGCAGCTTCAACCGGACCAGCGTGGCCGTGGCCATGGGCGCGCGCACACCGATGTCGGGCCTCGTGGCAGGCGTCGCCGTCGCGGCCATCGCGTGGGGTCTCGGCCCCTTCCTGACCACGCTGCCCATGCCGGCCATCGCCGCCGTCCTGCTCCTCGTGGGCGTCGGCATGATCCAGTGGAAGGAAGTCCGCGCCATCGCCCGCAGTCGCGTCGACAGCATCGTGTGCGGTGTCACGGTGTTCACCGTGTGCTTCGTCGGCCTGGAGGCCGGCATCCTCGTCGCGGGTCTGCTGTCGGTGGTGTTCTTCGTGGCGAGCGCCTCGGAGATCACCTTGGACGTGTCCCACACCGGTGGCTGCGAACACGTCACCGTGCGCGGCAATCTGTTCTACGCATCGTTCGACCGCCTCGCCAATCATCTGCGCGCCAACCCTTCCGGCCACACCCGCCTCGACCTCACGCGCGTGCCCTACTGCGACTCGACGGCGTGGACGATGATCGAGGCGGTGAAGCGGGAGCGCGAGGCGAAGGGCGGCAAGGTGGAGGTCGTGCGCGACGCGAGGGGGTCAGGCCTCGCAGAGGGCGCCGCGGCGCAGGGCTCGAACGTAACGCCGTCGTGACCGCGACCGCCTAGCCCGGATGTTTCACCAGGCCGCGGGATGACGGCGCGGTGGATTGCGAGGCAGGCCGCGCATCCCGCGCCAAGCCAATAGCCATGCCTACTGG
>ERZ1066136.1652-NODE-1652-length-10790-cov-17.230834_pt1 | contig 10790 bp, 6 predicted proteins | sample MGYA00382783_ERZ1066136 | MGnify/ENA primary metagenome ERZ1066136 (study PRJEB33369, sample SAMEA5778366) | biofilm metagenome | biome: Industrial cooling water; feature: Water cooling tower basin; material: Biofilm | place: United Arab Emirates | collected... | reverse complement strand
AGGCACCGCTCGTCGCGACTTGACATCCAACACAGCTACTCCGCGGTCTGCAGTCAGTCAGTCAATCACTCGCCGCGCAGCTCCGCGGTCTGCAGTCAGCTCCGCACGGACAGCGCATGCAGATCGTCGAGCGACACCGGGACCGGGTAGCTGACACCCTGCCGGAAGGTGTCGTGCACGAGCTTTCCGAAGAGCCACTCGCTCGCGGCGACGTGCACGCCCGGGTCGGCGCGATCCCACAATTGCTCCCACCACCTCGGCAGGTGCGCGAGCAGCGAGCCGAGGAGGTGCCAGCCGCCCGGTGGCTCGACGCCGATGCGTGCGCATGCGGCGTCGCCGCAGAGGAGATGCACGTACTTGCTCGCGGCGTGGATCCCCGCGTTCTCGATCGCGCCGTCGATGAGCCCCGGTGCGTCGGTCTCGTCGTCGCTGCGCGCCCGATCGCCCGCCTCGCGCCCGGCGATGAAGCGGCCGAGCATGCGCACGTGCGCGTCCATGAGCGCGACGCCGTCCGGATTCGCGGCCAGTGCGGCGGCGCGCCAGTCGCCGTCGTACGTCGTGGGGCCGACGTAGTGGCGTTGATAGACCGCGTAGAACGCCCGCGCGTCGGCGAGCGTCGGCGGCATGTGATCCTCGCCATCGGGAAGCCCCGGCACGCGCACGCCCATCAGGTGCGCGAAGACGCGCCAGACGTAGTAGTAGTCCTCGGCCACCTGCGGCGTGAGCGTCAGGCCGAGCGTCTCGAGCCCTTCGACCACCAGCAGCGAGAAGCCGATGATCGTCCCGATCATGTCCTCCTGATTGATCGGCACGCCGTAGCGCGCCACGAAGGCGTCGTGAGCCGGCAGTGACGCGGTCGCGACGTTGGTGCGCACCCCAGCGTGCAACAAGCGCATCTCCTGGCCGGCGATCGCTGCGTTGCCGAGTCGCTCGAACGAGTACGGCTCGATCACGTCGAGCAGGAGCTGCAGCGTCCCCATGAGCCGGTGGTACGGCCGCGCCTTGAGATCGCCCGACATGTTGAGCACTTTCGCCATCGACGGCGCCGCGAATCCCTCGGGGAGACTCTTGCAGAGCAGCACGAGAATCGCGGGCACCGACCGTTCCATGAACGCCTTCTGCCCGCGGATGATGCGCTCGCGATCCACCCACGCCGGCAGCTCCGGGCCGCCGCAGCGATCGCAGAAGCGATAGGTCGCGTCGAAGAACTCGCGCAGCGCGGCGGGGGCGTCGGGCGACAGGCGACGCTCGTTGGTGCGGAGCTGGGCGAGCAGCGTGCGTGTCGGGTTCGCGGGGTGCAACCCGGCGCGTGCACGGTGCGCGGCCTCCTCCTTCATCGCCGCGGCGCAGGCATCGCCGATCGGGTCGCCGTGCTGCCGCAGCGTGTCGAGCCACGCGCGATCGGTCCAGCGTGAGGACGTCACCGCACCGGCGGCGGGTGTCGATGGCGACGATGCGCCGACGGCATCGGGGGAAGGCATGCGACGCTCCGGATGGTGGACGCTGCGGGACCGCGTGCGAGCGTGGCAACCGTACGGTGCGGACGTCGCGCGCGACAGGGCCGGCGCGCGCATGGCGGTCGGGACGGTGTTCCGGTACACTCGTCGGGGCACGCCCCGCCCCTGCACTCCCATCCCCATGCTTCAGTGATCGCGTCCGGCTCGGTGGCGCACTACACGCTCCTCGCGCCACTCGGTGCGGGCGGCATGGGCATCGTCTATCGCGCACGCGACACGCGCCTCGATCGCGAGGTGGCGCTCAAGCTGCTCCCGACCGGCGCCGAGACCGATCCGCGCGCCGTCGAGCGCTTCAAGCGCGAAGCCCGCGCCGCCTCCGCGCTCAGCCATCCCAACATCGTCGGCGTCTTCGAAGTCGGCGAGGCGGAGACGGGGTGGTTCATCGCGATGGAGCTCGTGCACGGCAGCACGCTCGGCGCGGGACGCGGTACCCCGTGGCCCATCACCCGCGCGATCGACGTCCTGCGTCAGTGTGCGCTCGCCCTCGCCGTCGCGCACGACGCGGGCATCGTGCATCGCGACATCAAGCCGGACAACGTGATGGTGCGCGACGACGGCTACGTGAAGCTGCTCGACTTCGGCCTCGCGCGCCTTGGCCTCGACAAGCGCAGCACCGACAGCTCGGCGCTCAGCGAACCCGGGATGCTCGTCGGCACGATGGGCTACGTGTCGCCCGAACAGGCGTGCGGCGAACCCGTCGGCCCGCCGACCGACATCTTCTCGCTCGGCATCCTCGCGTGGGAGCTCCTGCTCGGCGAGCATCCGTTCGCCGCACCGACGCAGCTCGCGACGATGGGCGCGATCATCACGCGTGATCCCAAGGGCCCCGCGCGACTGCGTCCGGAGATTCCACCCGCGCTCGACCTCCTCGTGCGCGCGATGCTCGCCAAGGCGCCACCCGCGCGGCCGACGGCCGCATCGGTCGCCGAGGTGCTGCGTGAACTCGGTGGCACGACCGGCCTCGCCGCCGTCCCCGCGCGCGACACGATCCTCGGCGCCGTTCCCGTCGGTCCATCGGGCACGAGCAGCGCCACCACGCCCCGCGGTCGGCTCGCGCGACGCTCGGGTGTCGTCGTCGGACGCGCGCGCGACGTCGCGCACATCGTCGGCAGCTACGCCGACGTGCAGCGCGGGCAGGGCACGCTTCTCTGCGTCGCCGGCGAACCGGGCATCGGCAAGACGACGCTCGTCGAGACCGCGCTCGCCGAACTCGCCGTCGGCGACGAACCGCCGATCGTCGCGCGCGGGCGCTGCTCCGAACGACTCGCGGGCACCGAGGCCTATCTCCCCTTCATGGACGCGCTCGAAGCGGCACTCGAGCACGATGAGACCGGCGCCGTACGCACGCTGCTCGGCCGTACCGCGCCGTCGTGGGCGACGCTGCTCGGCCATGCCGATGCCACCGCCGCGGAGACCGCGGGCGCGCTCGCGTCGCAGGAGCGGCTCAAGCGCGAAGTGGCCGCGCTGCTCGCGCAGGCGTCGCGTCGCGCACCCGTCGTCCTCTTCCTCGACGACCTGCACTGGGCCGACGCGTCCACGGTGGATCTGATCGCCTACCTCGGCGCGCGGCTCGACCGCATGCGGCTCATGCTGCTCGTCACGTTCCGGGACGCCGAGCTGCGTGCCGCGCAGCATCCCTTCCTGCAAGTGCAGCGTGAACTCGCGATGCGCGGACAGGCGCGAGAACTCGACATCGCGCTCCTGTCCGAAGCCGACGTCGCCGACTACATCGGCCGCACCTACGCGGGCAACACCTTCCCCGCGGGCTTCGCGCGCGCCGTGCACGCGCGCACCGAGGGCAACCCGCTCTTCGTCGCCGACGTGCTGCGCTGGCTCGGCACGCAGGGTGTCATCGCCGAGGAGAAGGGACGCTGGACGCTCGTGCGCCCACTCGACGACGTGCATCGCGAGATCCCGGGGTCGGTGCGCAGCATGATCGCGCGCAAGATCGCGCAGCTCGAGGATGCCGACCGTCGCGTGCTCGCCGCCGCCGCCGTGCAGGGAGCCGACTTCGACGCCGCCACCGTCGCCGCGATCCTCGGGGCCGACGCGGCCGACGTCGAGGAACAGCTCATGTTGCTCGACAAGGTCTACGCCTTCGTGCGACGCGTGGACGACGTCACGCTCCCCGACGGGACGCCGACGGTGCGGTACCGCTTCGTGCACGCGCTCTACCAGAACCAGCTCGTGCTCGATCTCGCGCCGAGCCGACGCGCGGCGTGGAGCACCGCCGCCGCCGACCGTCTCGAAGCGGCCCACGGCGCACGCGCGCCCGAGATCGCCGCCGAACTCGCATCGCTGCGCGAAGCCGGTCGCGAACCCCTGCGTGCCGCGCAGTGGTACGGCGTCGCGGCACAACGCGCGATGGCCGTCTTCGCGTACGACGAGGCCGATGCGCTGGCGCAGCGCGGCATGGCGCAGGTGACGCTCGTCACCGACCCCGCCATGGCGATCGGGCTCGAACTCCCGCTCCGCCTCGTGCTCGGCGCGACGCATCTCGTGCGGCGCGGCTTCGCCGCACCCGAGACGGCGGAGCACATGCACCGCGCGCGCGCCCTCTGCGACGCGATGGGCGAGCTCCCCGCGCTCGCGCCGGCGCTCTGGGTGCTCGTCCTCTTCACCATCGCGAGTGGACAGCTCGCCGATGCCGCCGACCTCGCCGCACAGCTGCTGCAGATCGGTCGGGCGAGCGGCGATCCGGTCCTCGAGGCGATCGGCCACGTGGTGCACGTCGGGCTCGAGACGCATCGCGGTCGACCGGCCGACGGCTTTCTCCATGCCGACGCCGCCGAAGCGCTCGCGACGCCCGAGGTGGATGCGGCACTGCGTGCGCGCTTCCAGCCCGACCCGCTGCTCACCATGCGCTGCGAAGTCGTGCGACAGCTCTGGCTGACCGGGCGCGCCGACGAGGCGGTCCCGCTCGTCGAGCAACTCGTCGCGCGTGCGGCGCGACACGGCGATCCGCAGGGCTCGGCCTTCGTCGCGATCTTCGCGGCGGAGCTGGCCTACGTGCGTGGCGATCTCGCCGCGGCCGAGCGCATCGGCCGCGAGGCGCTCGGGCTGTGCGAGGAACACGGCATCGCGTCGGAACGGCTCTGGAACACGCTCATCCTCGGTGCCGTGCGCGCGGCGCAGGGTGCGCGGGCCGAAGGCATCGCGATGATGCGCGGGGCGTCCGACATCATGCTCGGCATCGGCTGCACGGTGACTTCGCCCTTCTTCCTCGGCCTCCTCGCCGACGCCTGTCTCGCCGACGGCGACGTGCCGGGTGCGCAGGCGGCCGTCGCGCGCGGGATCGACGTCGCGGAGCGCACCGGCGAGCGCATGTGGGACGCACTCCTCTGGCGCGTGCAGGGCGCGATCCTCGCGCACGATCCGACCGCGCGTGGCGACACGCTCGATGCCGACGACTGCGCGATGCGCGCCGATCAGGCCGTGGGCGCCAGCGGCGCGGTCGCCTTCCAGAGTGCCTTCGGCCCCGGATCGGCGAAGACACCCGGATAGCGCGACGCGAGCGCGCGGTGCGCCAGCGGCGCGATCGCGTCGGACCACCACGCATCGCGGTGCAGCGCACGCAGCACGCGCTCCGGGCCGATCGTGCGCAGCGCGGCGCGCACCGGGAAAAAGTCGGCGCCACGCCCGAGCTCCCACAGCCATCGGTTCACGACGCCGCGCCGCAGCACGGGTGCGAATCGCGCTGCGGCCGCCGACGCATAGTCGCGTCCCTCGAGGATCGCGCGTGCGGCGAGCACGCCGGACTGCACCGCGAGCCGGATGCCGAAGCCCCAGAGGAAATCCTGCAGCCCCGCCGCTTCGCCGACGCACCGCGCATCGCCCGAGGTCCACGTGCCGCGCGCACGCACGTGGCCGAGGCCACCGACGGGACGCGGATCGCGCACCGTGATGCCGCGCCGCGCGAGCAGGAGCTCGTGTGCGTGCGCGAGGCGCGCGTGGATCGACGGAAAGTGCTCGTACAGCATCGTGCAGCAGCAGCCGTACCCCTCGGTGACGAGGAGATAGGCGTAGCCACGCGGTGCCGCACGCGTGTTCAGCAGCGCGATCGCCTGGTCGGGTGCATCGGTCTCGAAGACGATGCCCGCGTCGATCGCGAACGGTGCACGGCCGCGTGGCCCGCTCGCGTCGATGTCGGCGGTGCCCGGCGGACAGGCCGTCGCATAGCGGATGTGCACACCGGCCGCTGCGGCCTGCCGCGCGAGTGCGCGATCGAGCGACCCGTCGACGTCACCGCGCTTGACGAGATAGAACGCGGGACGTGAGAACGCGAAGCGATCGTCGCGTGCACCATCCGACTGGATCCCGCCGCTGAACGGCGCCGCGTGGAAGTCGATCGCGAGCCCCGCGGCGCGGAATTCGTCGAGCACGTCCTCGTCGCTCGACCAGTTCTCGAGCCCCTGCAGGTCGCCGCCGAATCGCGCGCCGCAGACGGTGCGCCGCTCGAACAGCTCGACCTCGCGACCGGCGCGCGCGAGCGTGATGGCGGCGACGAGGCCGGCGGGACCGGCGCCGGCGATGCGGACGGGAGCGGTGGACGACATGCGCGAACGGGAAGGTGGGTGTCGCGAAGATCGGAGCCGGACCACGGGCCGTCCATGCCGGTGTGCGCACCGCGTCGCATCGACCGGACCACGCCGCAGCCGGCCCCGACCGTGTTTCCCCGATGGCAGGGCGTGGCGTATTCCCCGATGCTTGGCCGGACACGTGACGACGCGTCACGGCTTCCCTGTGACGCGCCCGCGCATTCCCCCACGCTCCACCGATGTCGCAGCCGGTCGCTTTCCCCGCGCCCACCGCCGCTCCACGTCCGGACCGCGCACCTCCGCTCGGCATCGCCGTGCGTCGCGCCATGCTCGACGCCGTGCTCGACGACGCGCACGCGCTCCTCGACGCCGATGCCGTCTCCGTGCGCGAGTGGGACGACGAGCGCGGCGCCCTGCGCCTGCACCGCACCGCGGGCGCCCTGCACGACACCGATGTCCCGCTCGAGGCCCACGCGGGCGAGGCGCCGTGCGGGCTCGTCATCCTGCAGCGGGCCCCGGTCGCGAGCGCCGACTTCGGGCATCCGCAGCTCGCCGGCGCGTACGCGGTGCCGCTGCAGCTCGCGGGCGAAGGGCTCATCGGCTGCCTGACGCTCTATCGCCGCACGGCGTGGACGCCCGATGCGCGCGAGCGGCGGCTGCTGGAGGTGATCGTCGAGGGGTGCATCGCGCGGATCGCGCACCGCGATCGCCTCGCGCTCGCCGAAGCGGAACTCGCCGCGCGGCGCGGCTCCGAATCGGCGCTGCAGGTGAGCGATCTCCGCTTCCGCTGCATCTACGACGCGAACGTCCTCGGCATCGCGATCGCGGGACTCGACGGCGTGGTCGAGGCGAACGACGAGTATCTGCGCCACGCCGGCGCGACGCGCGCCGATCTCGAGGCCGGTCGCATCGACTGGCAGGCCATCACGCCGCCGGAGTATCTCGCGAAGGACTTCGCCGCCCTCGAGGAGCTGCTCGCGACCGGTGCCGCGACGCCGTTCGAGAAGGAGTACGTGCGACACGACGGCAGCCGCGCGCGGATCTTCGTCGGCGCCTCGCTCCTCTCACGTGAGCCGGCTCGCTGGATCGCCTTCACGCTCGACGTCACCGCGCGCCATCGCGCCGAGCTCGCGCTCGAGGAGCGCATGCGTGACTGGGAGACGCTCTTCGAGCTCGCGCCCGTGCCGCTCTGCGTCGCCGACGATCCGGCGTGCACGCGCATCCGCGGCAACGCGGCCTTCCTCGCCCTCGTGGGGCTGCCCGCGGACGATCCCGTGCTGCTCGACGCGCCGACGCGGCCGCTCCCGTTCCGCGTGATGCGGCACGGTGTCGCGCAGGCGACCGCCGATCTCGCCATGCAGCGCGCCGCGGCGAGCGGTGCACCGGTGCGCGACGAGGAGTACGAGCTCGAGCTGCACGACGGACGCCGCGTCCGTCTCATGAGTCTCGCGACACCGCTGCACGATGCCACCGGACGCATCCGCGGTGCGCTCGGCGCGTTCGTCGACATCACCGCGCAGCGTGCACGCGAGGATCTCGCGAACCTGCATCGGGCCGTCGGCGACACACTCGCGCGGTCGATCGACTACGAGGCGACGCTGCACCAGCTGCCGCGCCTCGTCGTGCCGGCGCTGGCCGACTGGGCGGTGCTCGACCTGGTCGAGGGACGCGAGGACGACGGCCGGCCACGGTTGCGACGCGTGACCGTGGCCCATCACGACGCGGCGCGCGCCGCCGATGCGCAGGCGCTCGTCTCGCATCCCGCCGATGGCACGCGCGACGATCTCGTGCTCCGTGCCATCGAAACCGGCACGCCACAGCTGCTTGGCACGATCCCCGACGCCTTCATCGGTCGGGCACCGCGTACCCCCGAACACGCCGCGATCCTCAGGCGACTCGGCACGCATTCGGCCGTCGTGCAACCGCTCGTGGTGCATGGTCTCGTGCGCGGCACGCTCACCTTCGTGCGCGGTGAACGGCGTGCCCCTTTCTCGACCGCCGATCTCGACGCACTGGCCGAAGTCGGGGAACGCGCCGCGCTCGCCCTCGACAACGCCGTGCTGTTCCGCGAGGCGCAGCAGGCCTCCGAGGCCAAGAGCGCGTTCCTTGCGACGATGTCGCACGAACTGCGCACGCCGCTCAACGCGGTGCTCGGCTACACCTGGCTGCTCGACGAGGGCGTCACCGGGCCGGTGACGGCGGCACAACGCGAACAGCTCGGCCGCGTGAAGATCGCCGCCAACCACCTGCTCGCCCTGATCGACGAAGTGCTCACGCTGTCGCGTCTCGAGGCGGGACACGAGCGGCTCCATCCCGAACCGCTCGATGCGCGCGTGCTCGTCGGCGAGATCGCGGGACTGCTCGCCCCGGGTGCGACGCAGCGCGGCCTCGCACTCGACGCGCAGTTGCCGGACGCACCCGTCCCGATCGTGGCCGATCCGACGCGGCTGCGACAGGTGCTGCTCAACCTCGTGTCGAATGCGGTCAAGTTCACCGATCACGGCGCGGTCACCATCGCGCTCGTCGCCGACGACACGTGGCTCGACGTCCAGGTGACCGACACCGGCGTCGGCATCGCCCCGCAACATCTGCAACGCATCTTCGAATCGTTCTGGCGTGTCGAGAGCGATGCGCGTCGCCGCACCGACGGCGCGGGGCTCGGCCTCGCGATCACGCATCGCCTCGTGGAGCTCATGGGCGGCACGCTCACCGTCGAGAGTCGGTTGGGCGAGGGGAGCACGTTCCGCGTGCGGTTGCCGCGACAGGTGACGGCATGACCGCGTGACAGCGCTCGTCGCGGATGACGGCGGGACCCGGATCGGCGCAGGTCGTGCTTGCATTACCGAGCGATGACTCTGCCGTGAATGCATACCGCCGGCGGCGCGATGATGCAGGGCCCGATTTCGTGGACGGCGAGCGCACCGCTGACGACGGAGCGGCAGCAGCGCCTCGGGACGGTGGGGGACGGGGGATCCGCGCCGCCGGTGCGCCGCGAGATCAGGGCGGCGCGTCGGCCGGGGACCCGGTCTCGACGTGCGTATCGGCGGCGATGTGCGCCACGCCGGTGTGGCACCCGGCGGCGAAGCGCGCGAGCCCGCGGGTCGTCGCCGCGACGTCATCGTCGGGCAGGTCGGCGAAGGCCGCACTGATCGCGCGCGCGACGGTACCGTAGAGTCGCCCGACGCGCGCATGGGCATCGGGTGGGAGTTCGACCATCACCGAGCGGCGGTCGGCGGCGGCGCGCGTGCGACGCGCGTACCCGGTGCGTTCGAGCCGGTCGAGCAGCGCGGTCACCGCGCCGCTGGTCAGGCCGAGCGCGGCGCCGATCTCCGACGGCGTGCGAGGGCCGTGTTCGAGCAGGTTGAGGCAGCGCAGATCGCTCCGGTGCACGCCGAGTCGCGCGGCGATGGAGGCGTCGACCGCGTCGATGGCGGCGTACACGGCGCGGCTCGCCGCCACGACGGCGGGGATGGTGCCCGAGGGCGCGCCCCCGGGCGGCGTCGCGCTCGGTGGGGGCGCACCCACCTGTGCCATGAGCGCCGGGCTGGTAGCGCTGCGGGACTGCGCATCGGGGGACATCGCGACGGGAACCTCTTGATGATTGATATACTTTACCAGTGAGTCGTACACTCGACCCGCGTCACGGCCACGGCAAGTTGCACGGCGCCATGCCCGGGATCCGCGAGGCCCGTGCGACCGCCCCGTGGTCCAGACGCCCGCGGCGCCACACTCACTTCGGAAACTGCCATGACGACCGACGACTCCAAGCCGACGACCGACGCCACCCTCCTCGACACCGGCGCCCCGACGCACGGCGCCCCGGCCGGCATGCCGGACCTTGCGCAACTGCGCGCACTGCACCCCGCGTCGGCCGTGGCCTACCCGTTCGCCGCGCTCTGCCGCGAGGGCAAGCTCAGCGAGGCAGCCGACACCTACTGGGCCGACGACATCACGAGCGTCGAGCCGTTCCCTGGCCCGTTCGCGGTGCTGCAGGGCCGCGAGGCGGTGCGCGGCAAGGTGGCCTACTGGAACAAGGACAACACCATCCACGGCGTCGCGGTGGATGGTCCGTTCGTGAACGGCGACCAGTTCGCGCTGCGCTTCTCGCTCGACTGCACGACCAACAGCACGGGCTACCGGGCCGTGCAGCACGAGACGGCGCTCTACACGGTGAAGGACGGCCGGATCGTCGAGGAGCGCTTCTTCGGTCTGTTCTGACCGGTGCCGTGGTGCGTGCGCGCCGCGCAGGGCGGGCGCACGCATCGCGGTCCGCCTGCATTCACCGTACGCGCGCGATGTCGCGGTGCACGACGTCCGCATCGCGTCGCTGGCCGGAGCGCACCGCCCCGGGTGCGCCTCCACGCGCCGGATACGGCGGCCGTGCCGGGAAGCGCTGCGCCGGCCCGACCCACGATGGTGATCATGCACGTCGGCGGCGGCCGAACGACGGAGCATGACGCTCGGCGAAGCGACTGCGACGCGAGCTCCTCACCGTGAGACGCCCGTCCCGCTGCAGGTGTCTCCTTGCGGCGGACCGGTCGGCGGACGGACCACCACGACGAAGGCCCGGCGACCTGACGGTCGCCGGGCCTTCGCGCATTGCCCCTCCTGGGCTCGAACCAGGACTCTTCTGATCCAGAGTGTGACTCCTCAGGACACATACGTGACTGGCTGACCAGTGGTGTCAACGGCGGGCGAAAACGCGACAGATCCTGGCGGCTGAAAATGCGACAGG
>ERZ1066136.1651-NODE-1651-length-10791-cov-5.952962_pt1 | contig 10791 bp, 10 predicted proteins | sample MGYA00382783_ERZ1066136 | MGnify/ENA primary metagenome ERZ1066136 (study PRJEB33369, sample SAMEA5778366) | biofilm metagenome | biome: Industrial cooling water; feature: Water cooling tower basin; material: Biofilm | place: United Arab Emirates | collected... | reverse complement strand
GTCCAAATCTGTTCAAAATTATTATTTCCTGAAAGCATTGCTTTTTCGTAAAGCATTTCAGAGACTAAAAATTCATCGTACAGGTCAATATCTCCTGGCAATAAATCAAATCCCTTCAAGCTAGAGACGTAGGGAAAAATCACATCTTGAACCGGAATATTGAGCTTAATATCCGGTTTAATTGCCTTATTGACCAGATGGCGCAGCGTCCGCTTATCTCGGCGGCGCTTGGCGAAATCCTGGGGCGACATTAAGCTAAGAGTAGCGCTGATTTGGTTGTCGAGATCGACCACCAAAACTTTTTTACCAAAATCCTTGACTAAAGAAGCGGCGAGGTTTACGGTTAGGGTGGTCTTACCGACGCCACCTTTCATATTGGCAGTTGCAATGATATATCCCATTCGTTAGTGTCCTCTCAAAGAATGACGCCGGGGAAAGTTTCGCGTTTGGGGTAGATATAGAAAATTTTTCAACGACAAGGGAAAACAGTACAATTTTTAGCTTAAGGTTGAGGTTGAGTTCAACAAATTAACAGCCGATCGCTTTTCTACAACTGAATAGTTGTCGCTAATAAGCTTTGCAACCTGTGCAAATGAGATCCTAGCTGGTAGAGCAAATCGCCTTTACCCAGCAAGTAGGCAGCTGCTGTTTGATTCCCCCCTAACACAATAGTCGAATCTGCCTCACTTGCAGTACGGAGTGCAACCCTCCCCGGTAAATTAGAACGGATCAAAGGAGTCACAACCTTAGCTTCAAAGACGTTGGGTAGCAACGATTGGGTGAATGCCAGCTGCTCGCGCCATTGCACCCAGCCGTTTAATGCTCGATTCTAGCGCATTGCGGATTTGTTTTTCTGACATAAAGTGGGCATACTCGTCAAATATACTGACAAAGCGGGTTGACACCAAAGGCATTACACACCATGTCTCAGACTGATAGTATAGCGATTCCACCAGGGCAAGTAGCTAAGCGAGTGAGTATTTTTCCGTGAAAACGCCGTACTGAAGCGGCTCGCTCTGGGGGAAAATCAGAAATAGTGTGAGGTGGTTTGAGAGCGATCGCAGCATCAGAGAGGAATAATCCCATTGAATTTCGATCCGGAGTTTTGCCGCAACGAGAGTGAAGTAGAAAGCAAACTCATCGTCCAATATCTGCTACCAAAGTTAGGCTACACGCCAGACACCTGGCATCAAGAAGTTACATTTGGCAAAATCCGTTTAGACTTCTTAGCATTTGCCATGCAGAAAATCCCCCTGCTGGTAGATGCCAACTCGCCTTTAAGCGTCGTACTGGAAGCGAAGCATCCCAAACAAAACTTAAATCGACATACCCGCCGTCTCAAGCGCTACTTACTCAGTTTAAACGTTCGCTACGGCTTGCTAACCAATGGTCGCGAACTTAGAATCTATGAAAAAATCAAAAATGAAATTCAGTTATTGTTTCACTGTGACTGTAAAAATCTAGAATCTCACATAGAGGATATTAAAGCGATTTTAGGCCGAGAAAGCTTGAAAAATCAAAACTTTCAACCAGATTATCCAGCGAGCTTAACTAATTCCAAAATCCCCATGAAAACTATTGCAGTTTACCATAACAAAGGCGGCGTCGGTAAAACAACAACCGTAGTCAACTTAGCAGCAGCTTTGAGAAATCTAGGCAAGCGAGTCTTGATAGTTGACTTGGATAGCCAAGCCAATACTACCTTTGCTACCGGATTGATCAAAACAATGTTTGATGACGAAAATTTAGATGATATTAAAGACAATAATATTTATCATATCTTGCGTTCTACCGAGTTTAATACTATACCTGAAATTGCTAAAAAGTCTTCGTTTAATAGTGAGGAAATTGATGTTATTCCTTCCCACATTAACTTAATGAAGACTGAAAACGAATTGAACCAAATGAGAAGCAGTCAAAATATGCTAAGCCGAAAATTAAAACAGGTAGAATCCCAATACGATATAGTACTTATTGATACCCCACCTTCTTTGAATCTGTTTGCGTACATTGCCTTACTCACTGCTGATTATTTAATAATTCCTTCCGATCTCAAACCCTTTGCTAATCAAGGGCTGTTAAATGTCAAAGATTTTATTAATGAAATCAATAATTGCAGGGATTCTTATGGTAAACCGAATCTAGAGATATTGGGAGTGCTTCCTTGTAAAATCTCGACCAATGCCAGATTTGTGCAATATAGTTTACCCAGACAAATGGACGTAATTCCCCAACGCTATGGTTTTAATTTAATGGATACAGTCATTTATCAAAGAAACGAACTATCGGCTTGTTTGGAGCAATATCAGTATGTGGGAGACATGCAGATACCCGATCCGAGGTCGGTTTTTGATTTTAAGCCAGATGGCGACTCTGCTAGAGAATTTGAACTATTAGCAGATGAAGTTTTGCAAAAAATAGGAATGGCGTAATGTTACTTTCAACTGCATTTGTACCAGTCAGAGAAATCAATTCAAATGTACCGCGCGATAATTTTTCTGAAGCTGAATTGCAACAAGCGGCTGAGTTAATTTTACAAGCTGAAGGAATCATTAATCCCTTAGTGCTGCGCCAGACAAGTTTTGAATCTTACGAGGTAATTGATGGACACTTTGAGTTTTACGCTGCTGCTAAAGCCAGAGAAATAGATCCTCGTAAAGGCGAGATGATTGGAGCGTTTATTGTTACTAGGGAAAATCAGGAAGCGATCCAAGCGCAAATTCAAGCTTTAAGAAAGCGAGAATTTATTGAGCCGATACAGCCTTCAGCTAGCGCAGGTGAAGTAAGTTTGCTGGCAGAAATAGAACGATTGATTGATAAAAAGATAAGTTTTACCATAAATAATATTAGCCAATCCGTTGATGAGTTATCGAGAAAGATTGACACTATCTTGAGCCAGCCGCCTTCACCTACAACGCAACCTGTAGTTACAAATGTTCCGCGCAAAACGAGTTACAAAAAAATGACTGTACCGCAACTGAAAGAAGAGGCAAAAAAGCGAAATATAACCATCTCTTCCAAAGCTAAAAAAGATGACATTATTAAGGCAATTGAAGAAGCTGAATCGAAAAAAATAGCAGAAAATTAAGCATCGATCCCCCCCAACCCCCCTTGCCAAGGGGGGCTTAAGAGATAGAGAATCTCGGTTTAGGGAAATAACCGGGATTATGAAGAGAAGATGCGCTTTTTTAAACCTGCTTGACTAGCTTTTTCTTCAGGGATTTACCGATTACCTTGGGAACAGCGTACAATTCCCAAAAGAACAGATTCCACAGATATCCAAACTGGGGATAAGTTTTAACTAACAGCGTATCTGCGGTTAAATGAATGCGGGCTTCTTTTAACGATGCATCTTTGGTAATGTATCTGACTTGTTCGGGTTTTGGCATCGCGTGTCCAATGATTTTGTTTTTCTCAAAAGATGTAGCTTGCACGAATAAGCCTAAAGATCTGTCCAAATTCCATAAAGGCACCCAAGTTAAAGCACCAAATATTCGCATTGCTTTGGAAAGTTCTGCTAATGCTGGTTGAACGATCGCATTTCGCCAAACTCGGTTATTGAAGTTTTCAAAATGAATCCCTTCCATATCTGTTCTGTGCTTCCAGGGAATGAGGGCGTGGCGAATGTCAAAGTTTTTATCCAAAGGTGCAATCGGAACTTCTAGCAAACCTTTGTAGTTCCCGCCTTGGAAAGGGAAGGGATTTTCCGGAGTCTTTTTGCAGATTTCTAGTTGAGCAATATCGGGGATTGGCTGCCAATCTTGCTGGATGCGCTGTTCATTTTTGTAGTCTATATTTTCAATTTTTAAGCGCAAGACCCAACTTTCAGGAAATCGCTGGAAATAAGCGGCTGTACATTCTAAAATGTCGGGATGAACGAAGTCATCGTCATCTAAAGCCATTAGGTAATCGGTGGTGACGTTGAGTAAGCCGGTAAACCTTTGCATGACTTCGCCTTTGTAGGGGCTGACGATAGCTTTTATGCGCTTGTCGTCTATGGGTTTAATGGGAGTGTCGGGCGGATAAACTAAAATAAATTGCACGTTGCCTTTCACTTTTAATAACTGTTCTAGCCAATAATCGGAAAAACTGCCTTTGGTAGCGGTAACAATAGATAAAATCGGTTGCTCGTTCATGGTGATAAACTCTAAGCGTTGATTGCAATTCGGTTGTCTTCCAGGGGCGGCTTTAACCCAATATTTCTTGGTTCGACTCAATGGTTGGTAAAACCCGCCCCTAGAGTAAAACCCGCCCCTACAAATTTTAATCCTTGCTTCCTGGTGTCCTATCCGCCTAGTCCCTTCTTCCCCTAGCCCCTAATCCCTCGCCCCTAGCTATACCAGGACTTACCCACGACGATCCTAGAAACCGGGTTTCTGCGTGGATCTTTAGTTTCAAAGCTACGATTTCTCCTATAAACCCGGTTTCTTTGCGTAAGTCCTGTATACATCAAGACTCGCCACTCTACTGAGAAGAGTAATAACATGGCTCTAGAAGGCTGCCCCATATAATCGCAAATTATGACTCTAGATCGAGCCGCAGATAGCCCGGAAACCCCATCTTTTTTGCCTATGGTTTCGGCTATTGTGCCAATTTATAACGGCGAGGCGGACTTGCCGGGTTTAATTGAATGCCTCAAGGCGCAGACTTACCCAGCTGGGAGGGTAGAGTATTTGTTGGTGGATAATAATAGCAGCGATCGCACTCCCAATATTCTCGCCTCTGCCCAAAAGGAAGCCGAGTCTCAAGGACTGACGATTCGCCACCTGACGGAAAATAAGATCCAAAGCTCCTACGCTGCCAGAAATACCGCTATTCGGGCATCTACTGGCGAAATTCTCGCCTTCACCGACGCCGACTGTCGCCCCCTACCTCAGTGGATATCGCACCTGGTACAACCTTTTGCCGATCCAGCTGTAGGTTTAGTGGTGGGCGAAATTAACGCTTTACCGGGGGAAACACTACTGGAAAAATACGCCGAACGCCAGAGTATGATGACCCAAAAAGATACTTTAGCCCATCCTTTTTGTCCCTACGGTCAAACTGCTAATTTGGGCATCAGACGCCAAGTTTTTGCAGAAATCGGATTGTTTCGCCCCTACATGACGACAGGCGGCGATGCGGATATGTGCTGGCGCATTGGGCGCGAAACCGCTTGGAAACTGGTTTTTGCTGAAACCGCACTGGTGCAGCACCGCCACCGCGCCACCATAGCCGAATTGAAAAGCCAGTGGCGACGCTATGGGCGTTCTAACCGCTACTTGCACGAACTTTACGGGGTGGATTTGATGCGCGACTTCACCTGGAAAGAAAGCGTTTATCGCTTGAGTCGCTGGTTACTGAAAGAATTGCCCGTCGCGGGGGCGAGTGCGATCGCTGGCAAAACTCCCTGGCTCGATGCGATCGCCAGTCCGATTAACCTCTATTGTGCCATCAATCGCTCGGCGGGACAGCGAGAAGCCAAACTTCCCGAACCAGCAAAGACAATCGAATGGCTGTAATAGAGAATTTTAGATTTCAGATTGCAGATTGCAGATTTAAGAGCGGCAAAATAAATCTCAAATCTCAAATCTCAAATCTCAAATTGGTTGACAGGTTCAGCTTCTAAAGACTAGCGTAAAAGAGCGATTAGTAGAACATCAGTTTATGTCAAAACCTCGAATTTGTGCAATTATCTGTACCCACAATCGGGATAAATATTTAGGTGCGGCGATTGATAGCTTACTCGTCCAGGATTTTCCGGATTATGAAGTAATCGTGGTGGATAATGCTTCTAGCGATCGCACCCGCGAAATCGTTGCCGCGCGCCCCCAAGTTAAATATATTTACGAATCGATTTTGGGGCTATCCACTGCGCGCAATACCGGCGCTAAGGCTACCGATGCCGAAATTCTCGCCTATCTTGATGATGATGCTGTTGCAACTCCCGGTTGGCTGAGCGCGCTTGATCGGGCTTATGAAACTAACGAAAAACTTGCCATTGCTGGCGGTAAAGTCACGCTTTTATGGCCCGAAGGGAGAACGCCGCCCGCTTGGTTATCCGATGGATTGGCTGGCAATTTGGGACTCTACAATCTGGGGGATAAAGTTGTTTATATCACCCAACCTGGTTTGACTCCCAGAGGTTTAAACTATTCGATGCGACGACAATTTTTAGAACAAATTGGTGGATTCGATATAAACTTGGGACGAATTGGCAAATCTTTGCTTTCTAATGAAGAACTGTACATGACAGAACTAGCACTAGAAAATGGTTGGCAAGTCGCCTATCTTCCCGATGCACTTGTCGCCCACAACGTCGCCCCAGAAAGGATGGAACAATCTTGGTTTTTGAATCGGGGTTGGTGGCAAGGTATTAGCGAATGTTACCGCGATCGCATCGCTGGTAGAGCAGGTGCAAAACAATTAATTAGCGGTGGCGATCGCTTAATCCGAGGGTTATACAAATCCTTAAAATATATGGGCGATCCGGCGTTACGCTTTGACAATTTAGTATATAGCTATTGTCAAATCGGTTATTTAAGTGCAGCAATTAAAGGAATGCTTCTACCAGACAAATAAAATAATTGCAGATTTGAGATTTCAGATTCCAGATTTGCTAATAAAATCTAAAATCTGCAATCTGCAATTACTAATTACCTTTCAGTGGAGCGTGGAAAGTGGACAATTATCAACGAAAAACTGAGTTTAGAGCAAGATGATTCGAGGACGGTTGACTAACCATCAACTGTCAACTGTCAACTGTCCACTGTCCACTGTCAACTGTCCACTGTCCACTGTCAACTGTCCACTGTCAACTATTACCAAAGCTGATGAAAAAAGCACTGATTTGTGGTGTATCCGGACAAGATGGAGCTTACCTGGCGCAGTTACTCTTAAACAAGGGTTATGATGTCTGCGGCACTTCGCGAGATGCACAAATGTCCTCGTTCGGTAATTTAGTGCGTTTGGGGATTCGCGATCGCTTAAAATTAGAATCGGTTGTCCTCACCGATTTTCGCAGCGTTTTGCAAGTTCTCAAAAAAGTCGAACCCGATGAAATTTATAACCTCGCTGGACAAAGTTCGGTTGGACTTTCTTTTGAACAACCTGTAGAAACTCTTGAAAGTATCACCGTAGGCACTTTAAACCTTTTAGAAGCAATTCGCTTTACCGGCAAACCAATCAAATTTTACAACGCCGGATCGAGCGAATGCTTCGGCGATATCGGCGATAACGCCGCCGATGAAACTACCCCATTCCGCCCCAGAAGTCCCTATGCTGTCGCTAAAGCAGCAGCGTTTTGGGAAGTCGCCAACTATCGCGAAGCTTACGGATTGTTTGCTTGTTCTGGTATTCTTTTTAACCACGAATCTCCCTTAAGACCAGAAAGATTTGTCACCCAAAAAATAGTTGCCGCAGCTTGTCGCATCGCCGCTGGTAGCGATGAAAAGCTTTATTTGGGCAATGTTTCGATTCAGCGCGATTGGGGCTGGGCGCCGGAATATGTAGAAGCGATGTATTTGATATTACAGCATTCCGAACCGGATGATTATGCGATCGCCACCGGGAAAAGCTGCAAACTAGAAGATTTTGTCGCCGAAACTTTTGCCTGTCTGGGTTTAAACTGGCAAGAGCATGTAGTAACCGATGCCAGCTTATTACGACCTACGGATCTGGCAATTAGTCGCGGCAACCCTGCTAAAGCAAAAGAAAAGTTGGGATGGGAAGCCAAGTATAAAATCAAGGACGTAGTAAGAATGATGGTAGAAGCAAGAAAAAACAAGTGATCGAGGATTTCAGATTTGAGATTGCAGATTTCAGATTGAGGCAGATTTTAGATTTCAGGTTTGAGATTAAACCAAAGCCTATTGGCAAGTTAAATCCAATCTCCTGCTTCAATCTTAAATCCCAAATAAATCTTAAATCTGCAATCTGAAATCTAAAATCTGCAATTACCAATTACCAATTACCAATTACCATGAAAATATTAATGCTCTCTTTAACGTTTCCCTATCCACCCAGTCGCGGCGCAACCGAAGGGAGAACGTTTAATTTACTCAAACATTTGCATCAGCATCACGAGGTGACGCTGGTAACGCAACGCCACAGCGCTATCTCTGATGAGGAAGTAGAAGCACTTCGCAACTTTGTCACCGAATTAGTGATATTTCCCGCACCCCAAGAACCGAAACAAGGGGGAATTGCTGGCATAATTGGCAAGGTGGGACGCTTTAGCGAGGCAGTAATTAAAGCCACTCCGCCAAATGTTTTGCATCGCTATTCACCAGAAATTCAAACTTGGATCGATAACTTTGTTCAAACGGGAAAATGCGACGTAATTGATTGCGAACATAGCGTCAACGAACTTTATATCCGCCCAGAATATCGCCAGCGAGTGGGGACAGTGGTAGATGTTCACAGTTCGGTTTATGGTTGGGTTCGCAATCACCTAGATCTGGGCGTTTCCCACAACCCGTTGCGCGATCGCCTCTACTTAAATCTACTTTTAAAACGCTACGAAAAACGCTACTGTGATAAATTTACCACCATTGTGGTCACTACAGACGATGACCGCCAGCAATTGCAAAATATTAGCCCTGAATCCAGGTTTGAAATTGTTTCCAACGGCGTCGATTTGGAAATGTTTCCCTATCGGGAAAAAGATCCGGGAGGACATCAATTAATCTTTATCGGGGCGATGAATTCTACCCATAATATAGACGCGGCGCGTTTCTTTGCCATTGAAGTATTCCCCCAAATTCAACAGCGCTATCCAGATGCTAAATTTACGATTGTCGGTGCCAATCCAGTAGCGGAAATTTTAGCTTTAAAAGAACGTCCGGGAATCATTGTGACGGGGCGCGTACCTTCGGTGGTAGAATACATGCACCAAGCGACGGTTTGCGTAGTGCCTTTGCGCGTGGGTTTGGGGATTAAAACCAAAACCTTAGAAACCATGTCAGGAGGCACGCCAATTGTAGCAAGCGATCGCGGCTTAGAAGGATTATCAGTCGATCGGGATGGCGTACCTTTGCGCGCTTTACGCGCCAATCGCGTGGAAGAATATGTAGAAGCTATCAGTCGCTTGTTTGAAAATCCCCAACTGCGCGACGAGTTGTCTCGCAATGGGCGATCGCTAGTAGAAACAGAATACACTTGGCAAGGAATTGGTCAACGCTACGAGCAAGTTTTACTGCAAAACTGTCGCTAAGCAGGACTTACGCCAAGAAACCGGGTTTCTATGAAAAATCGTCGCTTTCAAACTAAATATCCACGTAGAAATACGCCAAGAAACCGGGTTTCTATGAAAAATCGTCGCTTTCAAACTAAATATCCACGTAGAAACCCGGTTTCTGGATCGTCGTGCGTAAATCCTGGCTAAGGTCGGTGAAAAGGCTTCCAGTAAGGGTAGGTTTCTATTTTCACTTTTAACCATAGACGCCGCCAAAAATTAAGCCGCCATCCCGACCAAGCTGTCATGTCAAGATAGTCGAAGAATAAATCTTTTTTTGGGTGTTTACACCCCAAACTCCAAGGTTTACCCGATGTGGAATAGTGAACGATGTAAGGATTATCTTTCAAATCTTGATATACATCTTCTTCCCAGGGACTATCTTGCCACGAGGCATACTTATAAATTCTAGGTTGTTGGTTCCATTTGGGATCGAGTTCCCCCCATTGACCTGCAAAAGCAGCGTTTAGCCCATCCTGATCCATCCACAACCACTCGTCTTGATATTTTTGTATATATTCAATCACCTTGTTGCCAATATTTTCATTTCGCCACTTTTCAACATTAATAACTAATAACCCCGAATTAAAATATTTGGCATCTGATTTGAGGCCAAATTCTTGATATTTTTTCAACCCATTAGAAGCTGATACATAGCGGACGGTCATGTCTTCAACCGCTAAAGCATAATTATCGCCGATATTTATATTCCATAACTGTTCTAAATCCCCTTTTACTATTATATCTGTATCTAAATAAATAACTTTTTTCACTGCCAACGGCAGAATCTTAGGGATTAAAATACGATAGTATATAGCCCTACTGAAATGCTTATAAACTTTCATATCTTTGAAAGTTTCTCGATCTGGTTTTACCCATTTAATTTCGACGTTGTTTTCCTTAATAGATTTAACAATCTTTTTTTTGTTATATGCTTTAATTCCACCATCAATTATGACTATTTCAATATTTTTATCAGTATTTAGATTAACAATTGCTGACCTGGCTGTTGCCGCTAGGGGCATGGCATAATTGTTGTCAGCAACCAAGACAACAACAATTGGCTCTTTATCTGAATTAATTATTGTCATATAAACTTACGCAAGTGTCGCGGCATTTTAGGCGATTTTTAAGTTTTGGTGGTAATAAAAATGTAATTTGCTATTGAAAATTACCTATGACTGATACCCAATTACGAGAAAAAATAGGTAGTTAGCCTCCTTCGCAATCCTATAACTTTGAGGTAGAAATAACTGTCCACTGTCCACTGTCCACTGTCCACTGTCCACTGTCCACTGTTTAACGTCTCAGCCATTGCCACAGCTTAACTTTAAGCACCGCATAAATGGGGAATTGATAAACTTCTGCGATTAGCCAGCCGACTAAAATGAGATGGGACAGGAAAGCTAACCCAATCCAAGCGGTGGGAATCCAAGATCCGGTACTGCCTTCTGCGGGGGGGAAAGTGTGGGCAGAAAGCCAAACTAAAAAAGGCGGGAGGGCGATTAAAGCGATCGCTACCACCCACAATACAAACGTGAGTTCAGTATCGCGCTGGTGGGTTCCCTTCCAGGTAC
>ERZ1066136.1649-NODE-1649-length-10820-cov-22.753646_pt1 | contig 10820 bp, 7 predicted proteins | sample MGYA00382783_ERZ1066136 | MGnify/ENA primary metagenome ERZ1066136 (study PRJEB33369, sample SAMEA5778366) | biofilm metagenome | biome: Industrial cooling water; feature: Water cooling tower basin; material: Biofilm | place: United Arab Emirates | collected... | reverse complement strand
CGCTTTCTTGACCCGGCCGGCGAGCTCCGCCCTCGCCCTACGCGGCGCTGCTCAAGGGGCGAGACAAGAACCATCCGAGAAGAATTTTCCCAGCGCCCAGCCGGGCGAAGAGACCCATGACGCCGAGTTCGAGATCATCCTCGAGGACGGGAGCGCCGAGTCGGAGGAGAGGAGGCTGACGAAGGAGATCCTCGTGATCATCCCGCGAGGGGTCCGGTACCGCGTGGATGTCGACAGCGTCCCTGGCGCGACCTGCTTGCGAATCCCGGTGGAGGTGACGCGATGAATGCGCAGACCCGAAGGCAGTACACGGCGGAGTTCCGGGCGAACGCGGTGCGCAAGATGAGCGCGCCGGGTCAGTCGGTCCAGGAGCTCGCCGAGGAGCTGGGGATCAGCCCGTCGCTTTTGTTTCGTTGGCGGAGAAATGCAGGTAGGGCCCACCTGCCGGGCTTCCTCGCGCGCCGCGAGGAGGACGGACACCCAGCAGGCTGAATTGACCGACGACGACCAAGTTCGGTTCTTCCGGGAACAGAGTGGCTCCTAAGCTGACCGAAGGGCCAGATTTTGGAGCTTGAGGCCGCCGCAGTGGAAGAGGATCGCGGTCTTGAAGTTGTCCCAGTTCCGGTACCCACGAGCTGTGTTCTTGATCCACTCGATCTTGCTGTTGATGCCTTCCGAGAGCGCGTTGGTGACGCGATGCTTGTAGTAGGCGAGGATGCCACCGAGGTGGTGTTTGACCATGGAGGCGACCTTCTTGACCGGCTCCAACCGGCTACGCGTCGCCCAGCCGTACCAGCGAGCCCAGAGCGCCTCGGCCTCCTGCACGGACTCGCATCGCCACAGCTCGCGCAGGAGTTCCTTGAGCGCCCAGGCCCGCGCGGTACGCAGCTTGGATGCCTGAAGCTCTTCGAGGCGGGCCTGATAGCGCTCGGGCACGTTCTCTTCTGCGTAGCGAAGCACGTGCATCGTCCCCACGAGTCGGCGATCCCCCTCGCGCAGGAGCGCCTTGTTTTCTTCTCGCCGCACCTGATCCACCGCCTCGTTCATCGCCTTCATCACGTGGAAGCGATCGAAGACAACGGCCCGCTCTGGAGCCGGCAGGGATTCCTGGGCGGCCGCGATATATGCCTTCGACATGTCCATCGCCATCGCCTCAATCCGGACCAACTGGTACGGCTCCAGCGACTCGAAGAAGCTCTCGAGGGAATCTTTCCCGCGACCGTCGGCGATGTGCACGATCCGCTTGCCGATGTGGTCGCACACGAGCGTGAAGAAGCGCGGCCCGCGGCCCACGCACTTCTCGTCGACTCCGATCACCTTCGGGTCGATCTCCTCGCGCACGGCGAGCCCCCGCTTGACCGCGCGCTCCATGATTCCGTGCGCCTCGTCCCACGTCAGCCCGAGCAGCTTCGCGGCCCCGCTTACGCTGGCCTCCTTCAAGACCGCGACCGCCAGGGCCTCGAACATCAGGGTGAATCGTGAACCGGCCTCAGCCCAGGGAACCCGCACCAGCCGGACGCCGTGCTCCTGGCACTTCACCCGTGGCACCCGCGCGTGCACGAACGTGTGAAACTGCCGAGGAGTTGCCGGTAGAGGTCGGTGCTCTTCACGGCCTGCATGATGCGCGATATCGAACCTGTCTGCAAGGCCAGATTTCTGGCCACTCAAGACCCGGAAGGACCCCAAGTTCTCGATGATCGTCGGGTACGTCATGCTGAGCCAGTCACGCCACTCGGTCTCGTTGAAGAGGCTGACAAGCAAGCCGACCAGTTGATGGCGCACCATCGTGTCGTGCATAGGCATCCGAGGCTACGTGGGGATTACCCGGGAGTCCGTCTGACGTGAGTCACCCACGTGGACGTGCGGGTGCGAAGCCCCCGTAGCCACCTTGGTCTGACCGGCTGATATCAGTCTCAAGGCGCACGCCGAGGCCGTGGGTGGTGGCATCCTGCGCGCTGAGCTCAGACCGCCCGCCGAGCGACAACATGGTGCGGAGTGAATCTACATCAAGGAGCGCTCGCCACAACGCCCAGCGGAACCACTGCGATTTCCATCGTCCACCAGCGGCAGTGGTCCGGTTACTGTCCCTGCAGGGCAGCACCGGGAGCAACGAGAGGCCCCACACTGCGAGAGCATCGGCCCCGGGCGTCCCTGTCTTCTTGTCGGTCGAGGGGTTCGAGGCGCGGAGCGCGTAATCCCGACTGTCGCAGGCGTCCCACGCGAGCACGGGCAACGGACGTGACCGGGTCCATGGGCCTTTGAGGGCCTCAAGCAGGTCGTCCACCGTCACACTCGCGTGTAGCTCCTCGACGAGTTTCAGGAACATCTGCTGGCCGGCGGTGAACTCGAACACTGTAGGGACGAGCTTGCCCTTGTTGTCCAGCTCGGCTTCCGCCGCGGTGGCCGCGACGAAGTCATGATCGAGTCGATCGCAAGACGGGTCGGCGAGCACAGAGTTAGCCCATGCCCGCCAGACGTCGGGCGGGGATCGAAGATTTCGCTTCTCCTTGCTCTCACCGTTCTCGTTATCCTCTTCCCAGGACAGACCCTTGATGCTCGGGCGGTTCCGGCGCTTGGCGAGTTGCTCGTATAGCTCTCCCGCAAGAGCTTCGAGATCGGGTCTTGGCAAGACCTCCTCCGCGAAGTCGAGCACCGCCACCCAACCGCCGGCTTGGCGCCACCCAAGGCGCACGTTGTTCGGATGAGCAGCATCAAGCAGTCGCAGCGCCCCGAGCGCGGCGAAGAAGCCGAGCGGGTTGCTCCCGTCGAGGCCGGAGAGAACGAGGGTCGTCGTGGTCATCGGGCGTCCTCCAACTGCTCCAGCTCGGAGCGACGGTGATCGGCGAGGCGCAGGACCGCTTCAAGAAACGCGAGCCCGTGCGGGCCATAGCGACGCACCAGCCGCCAGAATCGCGCCGCCACCCCCGAACCCAGCGCGTCAAGCTTGTGATCGGTCGAAGCGCTCAGCGTGTGGCCGTCGAAGACCAGCGTCACGTCCCGTGGCCTGGCGTCTCGCTGCACGGGGGCCAGCGGGCGGCAATGGCCGTGGTGGCTGGCGACGAGGTGGAGGACGAGGTCCGGGTCGTTCGCCGACGTCAGCAAGTCCGGCGCCGACGAAGCAAGAGCGACGCTCAGCAGTTCGTGACGCGCCCCCTCGGGATACTCGGCCCGCGCGCGGAGCCGGGCTCGACGCGTGGCATCACCGGGGGGACCGCCCGACTTTGCAAGCAAGCCCCCGAGTGGCTGAGCCGAGTCGACCCGTGCTGCCGCGCGGGCCGCCCGCACTTCGTCGCCGTCGTGCAGGATGAACTGGAACCGCGGATCGGCCTTGCCAAGATCGTGGAGCTGGCCGGCGAGCCGCAGGTCCTCGACCAACTCGTGCGGGAGGCCAGCGGCCTCCGCGAAGGCCGCCGAGAGCTCGCCCACGCCGGCGAGATGGGGTGCTAGCGCGATCGGGCGACCGCCAGGGAAGCTGCCATCCTCGGCCTCAGTCGTCGTCGTCGTCCTTCCGATCAGCACCCACCACGAGTCCCCCCCCAGGTCGAGCTCGACGCGGCGGGCGCGGCGGAGCGCCCGCCGTGTCTCGGGCGCCGACCAGGGGGAGTCGTCCGGCAACGCATCGATCCATGCGTCCAGCAGCGTGCGCACCGGCGGAGAGTCCGGCGCAGCGAGATCCGCCGGGCGCGGTGCGGGTGCAAGGCCAAGGCCCGCCAGAATTGCAGGATGCAAGCGCAACAGCAGTCCGAACGGGGCCGCAGCGCGCTCGGCGATGTCTTGCACGGGCTGAGCGGCCGCCGGATCGAACGCACCATCGCGCAGCCCCCCGCGCGAGGCCGGAAGCACGAGCAGGTCTCCTGGCGCGATGTCCACCGCGCGGAGCGCCTCCGCCCGCTCACCACCCGCCCACCGCAAGGCGACAACGTCGTCGACGGGTGCGGACTTGTCCTCGGCCACGAGAGCCGGCCCGCCCTCGAGATCGGCCCCGAGGGGTCCAGACTGCGTCTTCATGAGCCAACGACGCGCCACGTGGAGCGGCACAGTGACGATCTCCGCGGGGCGCGGCGGGCACGCCGCCAGCATGGCTCCGACCTGCTCGGGAAGCAGTGTGTCCAGCGAGCTCCCGTCGAGGTCGGCCCGCCAACAAATTCGCACCTCCGGCGAACCGCGCCCGAGCCCATGGAGAAACAGCGCAGGTTCGGGGTCGGGCTCCGGGCGGGGTGCCGTCTGTACCCACGCGTCCAGGTAGGCCGGGAGCAGCACGGGCGGATGCGCCGCGGGGGGGCGCACCTGCGGGTTGTCCGGCAGTACGGGTCCCGCAGGACCGAGGTCCCGGGTGTCCAGCGGCTGCTCGGCCAGCCACGCCCACGCGAAGCGAAGCGCCTCTCCGTAAATGGGGTCCTGCTTCGAATCCGCGAGGTCCTCCGCGCGGACGACCACGGTCACTGGCGCCGTGCCCAGCACGCCGGCGCGGTCGACTCGTCCGGCGCGCTGCCGGAGCGCGTCGAGGCTCGCGCACTCGGTCACGAGGGCGTCGAAATCGAAGTCGGCGCCGGCCTCCACGCACTGCGTGGCGACCAGCACGAGCCCCGTCGCCTCCGGGTCCCGGGCTCGACCCGGCCTGAGCGTGCGTGCAAGGAACGCCCCGAGGCGATCACGCTCGTGGCCGCGCATCCGCCCCGTTACAAGGCCAACGCGAACGTCGAGGTCCGCCGAATGCTCCATTGGATCGGTGCCCAACGGACCTACTCGCAATCCGCGCGGCGGCTTCTGCAGGAGCATGGCGTGCAGATCGAGCGCATCGTCCACGCGGTTGACGACGAGCAAGACGGCCCGACCGCGACCGGCGGCCTGAAGCGTCGCAGACGCAAGCGCTGCGTGCAGCCCGCGCCGGGCGGTGGCCCCGGTACCGGCGACGGGTGGCGCCAGCGTGACCGGCTTGCGCGCACGCAGGCGGGCCCCGAGCACCGCATGAGCATGATCCGCCGCATCGAGCGAGAAACGCTCTGTCTGGTTCTTGCCGGGCGTCGCGCTCAGCTCGACCATGCGCCACCTGTCCGGAATTCCACGCCCCGTGCGGCGGGGCTCCAGCGCGCGCAAGGTCTCGCGCAGCGGCCCGGCGAGATGAACCTCATCGAGCAACAGCAGCAGATCGTGGCCGAGCAGACCCGCATGCACGGGTTTCATGCTGTCGGACACACCGTAGCCGCGAAACAGCAGCCGGCTTCCGACCTGGTCGACCGTCGACAACAAGATCGCGGGGCGAGCCGGAGTCCGTGCCCAATCGGTTTCACGAGGAAGCCCGCCGCGTAGCACAGCCACGTCGAGGATCTCCTCGTGAAGGCGCGTGGCCGGACCAGCCAGGCGACGGAGGGCCCCGGCGACGCGGGCCAAGGTGGTATGCCCGTCGGCGCCCGCCTCGGCACGTGCGAGCGCCAAGGCGATCGCACGGGCTCGGACCGCAGCCTGGTCGACGATCGTACGTCGGTCGACCACCAGCGCGATACGACGAGGATGCCGGGTTGGCTCGGCCGCGAGCGCGAACAACGCGACGTCGAGCGCCGCAGTTTTGCCGGCCCCGGTCGGGAGATCGACCAGACCGGGCCAGCCCCCATCGAGCACGCGGGCAGCGAGCCGGGTCTGCCAGGGGAACGGCTCATGCCCCCACAGCTCGATGAAGAATGCGGGAAAGTCCGTCGCAGTGAGGTGGGCAGACATCAGCGGCCCTCCGAGATCGGGCGACAGAGCCCGAGGCCGAAGAAACGACCGGCTCCGAGCAATAAGGGCCCTGCGATCGGGACCTCGAAGACGATGTGCGCGTGAACCTTCACGCGTCGTGTCCGCCGTGGATCCACCGGGAAGGCCGGAAAGCTTCGCACGGGGGCGCTGCCGGCGAACGGAGGTGAATCTTGCACCTCGACCCTCACTGGACGCGGCAAGCCCTGGCGTGTTACCGCGTCTGCGATGATCCGCGCCGCCGCCTCGGCTGCAGACGCGGCCTTGACTGGATCGCGGCTGCTCAGGTCACCTGGATTTCGATCCAGCGCGATCGGCGTGACTGTCGCCCAGGCTTTCGCCGGCCGGCACCAGCGCTCAGGTTGCAGGGTGGCGAGCGCCGCAGGTTCCACGAGCCGCTCGAGCGACAAGACACCCCCCCGGCCGAGGTGGAGCGGGACCGGCGGAAGCCCTTGTTCGTCCTGCTCGTGGCCGCCACGTTCCTCCCACTCCCCGATCGCGGCGAGTACCGCGGCGCGGTCCGCGGCAGCGCAACGGCGGGGAAGCACGAGCGCGAACCCGAGCACGGCGCCGTCCGCGTGTTTGTGATCGACGAACGGCAGCGGAACGACGGCGAGGTGCGTGTCTCGCGTCGGCGCCCCCTCCGGAGTATGCCCCGAGATCACGGCCGGCGTCGGACTCGGCGCGTGGGCCATCAGCGCGCGTCGGAGCTGCCGCGCCAGCGACTCGATGGCGGTGAGGGGAGGCCGGGGTCCGTCGACACGTCGCAGCACGATCCAGTCGTCGCCGAACTCGCCGGCGGCTGGCGCCGGCGGCGACGGGGCCCTTGCCGGTGCATACGCCTGAAAGGCGCACGGGAGCACGCGCGGCTCGGTCTCGCGGTGAATGGCGAACGCAGCCCTCAGCGCCGCGAGCTGGCCCGGACCCGGAACGCGGAGCATGTCCCCGCTCTCCGCGGGAAGCAGGGTTGGAGGCGCTGGCGCGTCGTCGACGCGCACCGACACCAGACTCGCGCTGTGGCCGAGGCGGCTCACCCTCGCCGCCAGACGGTCGAGGGCCGTGACGAGCTCGGCCGGCGGTTCATCACGCCATACGAAGCTCACTCGCGGAGTCTCCGGCGTCACCGACGGGAAATATCGCCGCTGACGGAGGCCACTGCGTTCAAAGCGGGCGTCGACGAGCGACAGCGCGTTCTTGTCCGCTTTGGTCGGCGGCGCGATCGCCTTCGCACTCTCGCTCGCCAGGGCCTGACGTGCCTTGGCCACCCGTTTGTCCGCGGCGGCCCGATCCTTGGCCGAGGCCGCAGCCGCGAGCTCCGCCTCTGCATCGGCCACCTTGTCGAACAGGTCGTCGTTGAATTTCACGACGGCGACGTCGTTGACCGGCACGAACACGTCCAGCGCGTCCCGAGCCGAACAGGAGCTCGCCGCAATCCCGGGAGCAGGGTGCTCCTCGAGCCATCGCAGAGCGGCTTCGGCGTCGTAATCCTCCTCCTCGCCCGGTCCAGGCAGGGCAGCCACCAGGGCGGAGAAGAGTCGAGCCGGGTGCGGAGGCCACTCGGGGCGGGTGCGATCGTTATAGGCGCAGGCGTAGTAACGCCCGACCAGCAGGTCGACCGTGAGCGCGAGCATCGGCTACTCCAGGACGCCGGACTTGGCCGCGTGCAGGCGGCTACGCCGGATCAGCTCGGCCAGCTTGGGCGCGGGCTTCAGGGTCGCCGGAGACCGAGTCCAGGCAAGGCCGACCGCGGCCGCAGCCGTCGCCGCTTCACGGAGCAGTCGCAGGGCGCCGGCCCGATCGACCTGGAACGCCTGCGGAGTTCCCCCGTCACGAGGCAAGATCTCCCATGTCGTCGGGCCCTCGGGGACCAGGAGGCACCGCGAGCGCAGATCCTGCCCGAACTCGCGCTGAAGCACCATCGCAGCGACGCCGAGCGCAGCGAGCGCAGTCCTGGCCGCGAGCTCGACGGGGCCGCGGCGCTCGCGGTCGAGCGGCGCGCCGTTGCCGTCGAGCGGGAAGCGGAGCCGCCGCAGCGCCACGAGCGAGAGCACCGAGGTCTGGAGCGCGTGATCGATCGTCACGCCGCCCGCCTTGTCATCGAGCTGGGGCGGGACGTTGCTGTGGTTCACTGCGCTCGCCTTGCCCTTCTCGCTGCCCTCGCCCTTGCGGCTGAACGGCACGGGCGCCTTGGACTTGCCGTCCTTGCGCGCGAGGTCCGGATCGGCGGTCCAATCCTCCGAGTCGGCGGCGGACTCAAAAACGGGCACCGCCTGGATCGCAAGTGGGTCGATCCGCGACGATGTCTTCGTCCCGGTCTGGGCGTCCACGCCGACGATCTCGGAGACCAGCGCCCGCGCAAACTTGGCCCCGGACCCTCCCTTGGGCCCTGTGCTGTCCCATACGCCGAACACCAGCGCGGTCGGGCAACTCATATACACGGCCGTCGCGCTGGTGACTCGAGCGTTTGTGTAGGCAAGCCCCACGGGCGTATTGCGAAAGAGGGTGCCCTCCGTTGTGACACTGTCGCGCAAGATCGCGTCCGCAATACGGTGCGGCATGTCGAGCGTGGTGATCCGGTCGAGGTCCTCGAGGTTCGGCTCGCCCGTGAAATCGACCACGATCACGGGGAAGTCGGCCTCACCGTCGTCCCAGGCGGCCTTGAGGGCCTCTTCCATACGGTTCGCCTGCGATTGGACCGAATCGAGGAGGACAGTCCGCACGCGCCGCCCGTCGAGGACGCGCTCCTCCATCGCATACTTCGTCGGGCCATGCTCGTTGAGATAGGTCGGCGGAAAGACTTTGTCGCCTGTGCCTCCGGCTGGCTGTAGGCGGGTCCGGGCGCGCAGAGCAACAGCGCCTCCGGCCACGGCGGACTGGAGAAGATCAACGGTAAGCGGTTGGGTCGTCATGGGCACTCTGGAAGAACGTCTCGGGTTACGGGTGCAGAGGTCCACGGTACCATACGAGCGGGCGCGTTCAGCGCGCAAGTTTCATACGGATCGCTTTCTTGGTATCCTTCGGGGCGGTTCGGGAAAGCACGAGCCCCCCGAGCGCGAAAATTCCTGGTCTCGCGTGCGTCGCGCCGTAGATGGAATCTAGCACACGGAGAACATCGTTTTGACAAATAAACAGCAGAACACGAGGTAACTCTGAACCCCCTCAGCGTCAGGTCGCGTGCAATTGTCCCGGAATTCCGAAGTAACCTCACGCGGTTGCACCCCCGGGCCTCCCTCCGGCCCCCCCGGGCCGGCCTCATTGAAGCCTCGCCACGTCGCGCGAGGTCGAGGCGATCACGGACTCCCTCCGGCCCCCCCGGGCCGGCCTCATTGAAGCGTGTACACGCCGGCGACGGGATGCGCGTTCTACTGCGCTCCCTCCGGCCCCCCCGGGCCGGCCTCATTGAAGCTACCAACCTGTCCTGCAGCCTGACGACACCTATGTCCTCCCTCCGGCCCCCCCGGGCCGGCCTCATTGAAGCGTCGGCATGGTCGTGATCTCCTACGGGTGGGGGTTCTCCCTCCGGCCCCCCCGGGCCGGCCTCATTGAAGCGACGCCTACTACACGGCCAACCGTGCACAGCTTGTCGCCCTCCCTCCGGCCCCCCCGGGCCGGCCTCATTGAAGCAGATCACAGACCAGCACCAGGAGCCTGCGACCCGGCCTCCCTCCGGCCCCCCCGGGCCGGCCTCATTGAAGCCCAAGGACATCGGGCACGACGACCTCGATCCAGCCCTCCCTCCGGCCCCCCCGGGCCGGCCTCATTGAAGCGCCACGCCCTTGAGCAGCTCCGACAGCATGGACGCCTCCCTCCGGCCCCCCCGGGCCGGCCTCATTGAAGCTTCCGGGACTGCGCGGCCAAGGGCTGGTCGTGGTGGGCTCCCTCCGGCCCCCCCGGGCCGGCCTCATTGAAGCTCCGAGGTGCAGGCGGGCGCGGCGAACGACAACGCTCCCTCCGGCCCCCCCGGGCCGGCCTCATTGAAGCAACATCACCGCGCAGTCCGTCGCCGTCACCCTCGGCCTCCCTCCGGCCCCCCCGGGCCGGCCTCATTGAAGCGCCGTCCAGGTGCAGAACCGCGACGCGCCGATCGATCCTCCCTCCGGCCCCCCCGGGCCGGCCTCATTGAAGCTCCTTGTCGCGCATCACGAGCGCCTCTGCCGAGTCCCTCCCTCCGGCCCCCCCGGGCCGGCCTCATTGAAGCAGGAAGCTCTCGGGGCGTGGGGTGGTCGCCAAGAACCTCCCTCCGGCCCCCCCGGGCCGGCCTCATTGAAGCCAGTCGTCGCGGACGAGCTGCAGCTCGCCGAGGTCCTCCCTCCGGCCCCCCCGGGCCGGCCTCATTGAAGCGCCGCGTCCTCGGCTGTCTCATCGAGCAGGCTCGGCCACCTCCCTCCGGCCCCCCCGGGCCGGCCTCATTGAAGCGGCTCGAGGTCGTGCGGGCCGCGGCGCGTCGCGGTCTCCCTCCGGCCCCCCCGGGCCGGCCTCATTGAAGCGGACATGGCCGCGACGCCCACGAAGCAGGCGTCAGCTCCCTCCGGCCCCCCCGGGCCGGCCTCATTGAAGCTCAGACCCCGCGCCGTGGGTGGAGCGCGCGCTGCAGGCTCCCTCCGGCCCCCCCGGGCCGGCCTCATTGAAGCGGCGCTTTCGCCGCATGGTTCGTCTCGAAGATGATCCTCCCTCCGGCCCCCCCGGGCCGGCCTCATTGAAGCCGGTGGCCGCGGCGCGACCGGATGCGGCGCAGGGCGCTCCCTCCGGCCCCCCGGGCCGGCCTCATTGAAGCGAGCTCGAGGGCTGGACCAACGTCCAGATCACCCGGCTCCCTCCGGCCCCCCAAGCCGGCCTCATTGAAGCACGTCGGCGTCGCGCGTCTGCGCGACGTAGAGCGCGCTCCCTCCGGCCCCCCCAGGCTGGCCTCATTCAAGCTGCTGGCTGTCCGGCGCGCCGCCCTCGGGTCGGTATGCGCTCCTCCGGCCCCCCCGGGCCGGCCTCATTCAAGCATGTCCCGCACGAGCCGCGCGCGGTCGTCGTCGGCGACTCCCTGAGCAGCGCCGCGTAGGGCGAGGGCGGAGCTCGCCGGCCGGGTCAAGAAAGCG
>ERZ1066136.1644-NODE-1644-length-10866-cov-19.106836_pt1 | contig 10866 bp, 4 predicted proteins | sample MGYA00382783_ERZ1066136 | MGnify/ENA primary metagenome ERZ1066136 (study PRJEB33369, sample SAMEA5778366) | biofilm metagenome | biome: Industrial cooling water; feature: Water cooling tower basin; material: Biofilm | place: United Arab Emirates | collected... | reverse complement strand
TGATGCCGCGACCGGCCGGGGGAAGGCCTTTCTCATTCCAACTCCGTGTCAAGGCTGTTCCATCGATCCGGACCGCACACGACCGCTCGCGCACACGCACCGCTGCGCCCCCGCCGTTCGCCCCTGCGCTCTCTGCGTTCAAGCAGTTCCGCGCCGTCCTGCCGGTCCGCTTCGGTCGCTCGCGTCACCGACCAGGCTCACCGTCGCGGCACGACGAGCAGCGCATTCGCGATCGTCCGCTCGCCGGTGGGATCGCTCGGCACGTTGGTCACGCCGCTCCCGCGCACCCACATCGTCGTCGAGCCACCGCCGTCGAGGTTCGCGGCGTCGGTCGCGCCGAGGCGGCGCATGAGCAGGGCGAGCTCCGCGAGCGACATGCCGACGCTCCCGCCGGCGCCGCGGCCGTCGACGGTGACGAGGTACACGACACGTCCGCCATCGGCCGTGCCGACCGCCGTGCGCGGGTGGCGTGCGACGCTGAAGCTGGCGCGCGTCCCCTCGCGCGCATCGGCGAGCGCGCTCACGTCGCGGCCGCGTGCGAGCAGTTCACCGAAGCCGCCGACGAGTGCGTGCGGTACACCCACGTCGCGTCCCTCCGCGGTGACGAGTCGCACGTCGAGCGTGATCGTGCGCCCGGTCGCACCCGCTACGAATGTCGTGAGCGCCGGGACCTCGTCGCGCACCGAGAGCACGATGCCGCCGGCCGGGATTGGCGTGCCGCCCGCGCCGGGTGGAGCGACGGCGACGACGGTCCACGTGGTGACGCCGCCGACGACGCGCGCCGCTCGATCGGTCGGCGTGCGCACCGGTGCGAGCGTCACCTCGACCACGGTGCGCCGCACGGTGTCGGTCGCCAGGCGGAGCGAGTCGCGTCGTGCCTGCGCGGCGAGTCGCGCGGGCGTCGGCGGGCCGTCGTCGGGATCGAGCTGCATGCGCCCCGAATCGGTGGCGGCGCCGGCCACGGGCGTGCGGGCACCGAAGCGCGGCGTGTAGAGCGCGACCGCGAGCGCCGCGCGTCGCTGCGGATTGATCGCGTCGATCGCGAGTACCGTGCGTGCCGCGCCCGTCGGCGTGACCGATGCGGTCGCACGCATCGTCATGCGCCCCGTCACCACGCGGCCGTCGGCGAGAGTCGCGACGTGCGCGCGCGGGCCGGCGGGGCCGAGCGGGCCGGGCGTGCGCCCGGCGGCGTGCCCGCGCCACCATTCGCCGTCGATCACCTCGTCGTCCACCGCGTCGCCGGTACGCAAATCGAAGAACGCGGCGTTGATCGCGGCGAGTGCGGTGTCACCCGCAGCCATCCGGCGTGCGACGAGGTCGCTCGTGCGCTCGCGTCCGCGCAGACCGTCGTACGCATGGCGTGCGTCGATCGCGCACCCGCAGCGCGCCACATCGACCCGCACCACGTGCACCGTCCACGGACCGGCGGCATCGCGATGCCGCACGTGCACCACGCCAGGCGCGAGCGCCGTGGTGCGGAGCGTGTCGCCGCCCGCGACCGCCTGCGCCGACGACATGGGCGCCGTCACGCGGGTCGGCCGCGCGGGCATGCAGCCACCGCATGCGATGGCGAGCACCGCCGCGAGCATTGACAGCCTGCGTCCCCGGGGCGCACCCGTTGTGCGTGCCCGGTGTGTCGCTCGACCCGTCGCGGGCACGCTTCCCACCAGAGGAGGTCGTCTCATGGCGCTCCGGTTCGTTCGCTCCTCCGCCGCACGCGCGACGTCGCTCGCGGCATCGCCCCTCGTCGCCGCGCTCGCACTGCTGCTCGTCCCCGGTGCGGCACGGGCGCAGAACACGGTCGTGCTCGAAGGCATCGTCGTCGCCGCCGACGATGGCCGTCCGGTCGGCGGCGCGCAACTCACGCTCCTCGCGCTGGGCACCGGCGAGCGGCGCACCGCCGTCACGCGGCCGGGCGGCGACTTCCGCATGCTCGGCCTCTTTCCGGGGCGCTACACGCTCGCGACACGCTCACTCGGCCGTCGCCCGTCGCTCGACACGCTGCAGCTCGTGCTCGGCCAGCGCGCACGGCTCCGCATCGCGCTCGAGAGTGGCGCCACCGAACTGGCGGCGGTGCAGGTGAGCGGCACGCGGACGACGGTCGTCGAAATCCAGCGGCTCTCGGTCAGCACGCCGATCGTCAAGGAGGAGATCGAGAACCTCCCGCTCAACGCGCGCGGCGTGATGAACCTCGCCGGTGTCGCCCCCGGCATCCGCTCGTACGCCCCGCAGCAGGGGCGCGCACTCCCCTCGGCCGGCGCCGCGCCCGATCTGCGCTTCATCAACCTCTACATGGACGGGGTCGAGATGAAGTCGCTCTTCAACGGTAATCTCGTCGGCATCCCGCAGACCGGATCACCGATTCCACAGGAGGGGCTCGAGGAGTTCCGCGTCTTCCTCAATCCGTACGACGCCGAGTACACGCGCGCGGCGAGCTACGTCATCTCGGCCGAGAGCCGGCGCGGTGGCAACAAGTGGGAGGGGTCGGCCTTCGGCTTCTTCCAGAATCGTGACGCGATCGCGCGCACCTTCTTCCAGCAGCAGGCCGGCACACCGGCCCCGAACTTCGGCCGCCAGCAGGCCGGCGCGAACCTGCGCGGACCGCTCGTTCGCGACCGGCTCTTCCTGTCCGCGAGCTACGAAGGGACGTTCACCGACAACTACATCGACGTCATCCCGACGACGCCGGCGTGGGACCGGTTCCGCGGCACCGTGCTCGCACCGAACACGAACCACACCGGCTATCTGCGCATGACGGCGGTGCCGAACGAGCGGAACACGGTCGACTTCATGTGGTCGACGCGGCGCCTCGACGGCGAGTCGAACTTCGGTGGGCGCGTGGGGCGCGACGGCGGGATCTCGCAACGCTACGACATCAACACGCTGCAGCTCCGCCATCGCTGGCTGCCGACCGCCAACGTCACCAACGAGGCGTCGCTGCAGTACGTGCGCTGGCGCCATCGCGAGGCGCCACTGGTCGCGGGGCCGCAGCGCACCTATCCGGGCTTCGTCTTCGGCACGGCCACCTTCCCGCTCTTCCTCGACGAGGACCACTTCCGCTTCGTGAACCGGGCGACGGTCGCGGTGCCGGACTGGAAGGGGTCGCACCTCGTCAAGCTCGGCGTCGAACTCGCGCGCGTGAACGGCGCGCAGTTCTCGCCGAACAACCGCGACGGCTCGTTCAACTTCCCGACCGACACGAGCACGCTCCCCAACGCCGCCAACGTCGCTCTCGGCTTCTTCGATCAGGTCGGCACCGGCGACGCCCGCGCCGAGGCGTCGGGGACGATCGTGGGGCTCTACCTCAACGACGAGTGGCGGCCCACGTCGCGACTCGCCATCAACCTCGGCCTGCGCTGGGACGCGGAGCTGAACACGCTCAGCCAGGACTTCGTGAATCCGTGGGCCTCCGACCCCGTCCTGACGGCGATCCCCTCGCTGCGCTTGTGGCTCAATCGCGGCACCCGCAAGAACGATCTCGACAACTTCTCGCCGCGCGCCTCGTTCTCGTACGACGTCACGGGACAGGGGCGCACCTTCGTGCGCGGCGGCTACGGGATCATGTACGACCGCGTCACGAGCTTCATCGGCTTCCAGGAAGTGCTCGCGGCGTCGTGGCGCACCTACAACTTCGTGAATCCCGGGACGACCGACGTGAACGAGCTGCGTCGACGCGTCACGCAGGGCGTGTCGGTCACGCCCAGCCCCGTCTTCGTGAAGGAGCTGATGCGGACCCCGGAGAACCGGCAGTGGTCGATCGGCATCGGGCACCAGCTCACGCCCACGTGGGGACTCAACGTGGACTGGCTGCAGCAGGACATCCGCAACTTGTACGTGCGGCAGAACCCGAACTTCTTCGACCGCACCGCCAACCGACGCGCCCTGACACCGGCCTTCGGCGACATCGTGCTCTGGGACGACTTCGGCCGCGCGAAATTCCGCGCGCTGATCACGCAGCTCGGCTACGCCAAGGGTGGGCGCCGCTTCAACGCTGCCTGGACGCTGAGCTGGAACGAGAGCGAGTTCGACGGCAACCTGGCGGCGATCTTTCCGTTCCGGTCGAGCTACCGGATGCAGCCAGCCGCGGGTGATGAACGCCACCGCGTCGTGGTGACGGCGATCCAGCCGCTCCCGTACCGGTTCCTCCTGTCGGTGATCGGGACCGTCGCGACCCCGCGCTCCTTCACCGTCACCGACGGGCGTGACCTGAACCAGAACAACGTCTTCTTCGACGACTTCATCGACGGCGAGCGCACGCGCACGCCCGACCGGTATCTCTTCTCGAACTGGTACCGCACCCTCGACTTCCGCCTCGCCCGACCGCTGGTCACGCGCGGCGGTCAGCGGCTGTCGGTCTCGCTCGAGGTGTTCAACGTCTTCAACTCGCGGAACTGGAGCACGTTCGGCGCCGCGGCGCGACAGGCCAACGGCAACCCCATCGCGTCGTTCCTGCAGCCGACGAACGTCTTCGCGGCGCGGCAGGCGCAGCTCGGCATCCGCGGCGAGTTCTGACTCGCCGATCCTGCGCCGGTGCGTTCAGCGTCGAGCGGTACCGCTGGAACTGCATGAACGCAGAGGTCGCAGGGGCGAACGGCGGGGGCGCAGCGGTGCGTCACGCGGGCGTTCACGTTCGGGCTGCATCTTCTGAACTGTCATGACACGGAGGCACGGAGAACTACCGGAGCACGGAGGGTGCGTCGAGCGAGCGGTGGTGCAGACCGCAGTGTGATTGCTTGGATGGGTCCCGCTCGCGAGGAAGCTCCTCTCGCGCGGGGCCCATCCAAGAAGAATCGTCGCGATGCGCCGACGCGCGCCCGACGCACCCTCCGTTCTCCGGCAGTTCTCCGTGTCTCCGTGTCATGGCAGTTCAGAAGATGCTGCCCGAACGTGAACGCCCGCGTGACGCACCGCTGCGCCCCCGCCGTTCACCCCTGCGTCCCGTGCGTTCATGCAGTTCCGACGGCACCGGACCGCACACGAACACTCAGGACACGGCAGCCCGCGCGAGCCGATCACGCACGCCGTCCCATGCGGCACCGTCCGGGACGCGTTCGACGACGAGCGTGCGGACGCCGCGAGCGTCCATGGCGTGCAGCGCGGCATAGAGGCGTCGCGCATAGGCCGCGGGATCGGCGGGCATCACCTCGTGGACAGCGGTCGACGGGGCGATCGGCGATGCGCCCACGGTGAGCGCGCCGACCGCGTCGCCATGCGCGGCGTGCGCGGCGGCGAGTGCGGCGCGCAGGGCGTGCGGGTCCGCGTGTGCGACGAGGACGAGCTGCGCGCGCGGCGCGTAGTGGCGACGCAGCATGCCGGGTGCGGCACGGGGGGCGTCGTCGTCGCGGTCGGCTGCGCCATCGCCGGCATCGCCCACACCGATCGCCGCACGCACCGCCGCGTGCACCGCGACCTCGACACCGAGCGTCGCGGCCAGCGATTCGCGCGAGACGCCACCGGGGCGGAGCAGGAGCGGGACGTCGCCGCTCACCTCGAGCACCGTGCTCTCGATGCCGACGTCGCTCGCACCGCCGTCGAGCACGAGCACGTCGGCCGTGTCACCGAGCGAGGCGATGACGTGCGCGGCGGTCGTGGGGGAGATGCGGTCGCTGGCGTTGGCGCTCGGTGCGGCGACGGGAATGCCGGCGGCGCGCAGCAGGGCGAGGGCGACCGGATGCGCGGGGACGCGCACGCCGACGCGATCGAGCCCCGCGGTCACGATGTCGGGGACCGTCGCCGCACGCGGCAGCACGAGCGTGAGCGGGCCGGGCCAGTACGCGTCGGCGAGGCGTGCGGCGATCGGCGGCCATGAGGCGGTCACCGCGCGCGCACCGGCGACGTCGGCGACGTGCACGATCACCGGATTGTGCGCGGGCCGCCCCTTGGTCGCGTAGATGCGCGCCACCGCCGCCGCATCGAGCGCATGTGCGCCAAGGCCGTAGACCGTCTCGGTCGGAAAGGCGACGAGCCCGCCGTCGCGCAGCCGTGCCGCGGCGCGCGCGATGACGGCGGCGTCGGGGGCATCGGTGCGGACGGGGAGCGACTCCATGCTGCGAAGGTAGTGCGCATCGCCATGCGGCCAGCGCTCCCGTGCACCGTTGCGTACCCCCCGCACGCCTCGCCACCCTTGCGCGCATCACCATCCGCCGGAGACCCGTGCCCGTGCCATTCGTGCGACGCCCGCTCGCTGCCGCCCTCGCGGCGCTCACCGTCACTTCGGCCGTCGGCGCGCAGGCGACGCGCGCACCGGCCGCGCCGCGCCGGCCGAGCGTGCCCGCGCGTCCCGCAGCCGTGCCCGCGCGACAGGTCGCGCCCGCGCTCCCGTCGATGGCCGCGCCCTTCGACACGGCGCTCCTCGCCGCGCTTCGCTGGCGCGAGATCGGCCCGTTCCGCGGCGGCCGCTCGGTGACCGTGTCCGGGTCGGTCGCGCGACCCAACGAGTACTGGTTCGGCGGCACCGGCGCGGGCGTCTACAAGACGACCGACGGCGGCGAGAGCTGGACGTCGATGACCGACCGGTACTTCGGCGGCACCATCGGCGCCGTCGCCGTCGCGCCGAGCAACCCCGACGTCGTCTACGTCGGCGGCGGCGAGTACGCGATCCGCGGCAACGTCTCGCACGGCGACGGGATGTGGAAGACGACCGACGGCGGCAGGACGTGGACGCAGATCGGGCTCCGCGACTCGCGCCAGATCTCGCGCATCCGCGTGCATCCCACCAATCCCGATCTCGTCTGGGTCGCGGTGCAGGGGCACGTCTGGGGGCCGAACCCGGAGCGCGGCATCTTCCGCAGCACCGACGGCGGCGCGACCTGGACGCGCACGCTCTTCGTCAACGACAGCACCGGGGCGAGCGATCTCGCGCTCGATCCGAACGACCCGACCGTCCTCTACGCCGCCTTCTGGCAGGCGCACCGCAAGCCGTGGCAGCTCGTCTCGGGCGGCGCGGGGTCGAACCTCTTCAAGAGCACCGACGGCGGCGTGACGTGGACGTCGCTCCGCACGAAGAAGGGGCTGCCGGCGGGCCTGTGGGGCAACATCGGTGTGTCCGTGAGCGGCGCGAACGGCAAGCGCGTCTTCGCGATCATCGAGGCCGACGAGGGCGGCGTCTTCCGCTCCGACGACGCGGGCGAGACGTGGATCCGCACCAGCGAGGACCGCAATCTCCGCCAGCGCGCGTGGTACTACAGCAAGATCCACGCGGATCCGAAGGACACGAACGTCGTCTACGTGAACAACGTCTCGTTCATGAAGTCGACCGATGGCGGGAAGACGTTCCGCCCGATCCGCGCCCCGCACGGCGACTCGCACGATCTCTGGATCGCGCCGAACGATGCGAACCGCTTCATCGAGGCCAACGACGGTGGGGCGAACGTCACGCTGAACGGTGGCCGCACCTGGAGCGAGCAGGACGTCGCCACGGCGCAGTTCTATCACGTCAGCGTCACCAACCACTGGCCGTACCGCGTCTGCGGCGCGCAGCAGGACAACAGCACGCTCTGCGGGCCGAGTCGCAAGCCGGGCGCGATCACGATGAACGACTGGCAGGACGCCGGCGGCGGCGAGTCGGGCTACGTGACCGCACTGCCGACCGATCCGGACGTGATCTTCGCCGGCAGCTACGGCGGCTTCCTGACGCGCAAGGACATGCGCACCGAGAGCGAGCGGAACGTCAATCCGTGGCCGCTCAACCCGATGGGCCACAGCGCGGGCGACCTGCGCTACCGCATGCAGTGGACCTTCCCGATCGTCGTCAGCCCGCACGACCCGACGGTGCTCTACGTCGGCTCGAACGTGATCTTCAAGTCCACCGACGAGGGCGAGAGCTTCACGCCCATCTCCCCCGATCTCTCGCGCAACGATCCGCGCACGCTCGGCCCATCGGGCGGCCCGATCACGCGCGACCAGACGGGCGTCGAGTACTACGGCACCGTCTTCACGATCGCCGAATCGCCGCTCGAGAAGGGCGTCATCTGGGCCGGCACCGACGACGGCCTGGTGCAGATCACGCGCGACGGCGGGAAGAACTGGTTCAACGTCACGCCGCCGCTGCTGCGCACGCTCGAGTGGGCGCGCGTGAGCATCATCGAGGCGTCGCGCCACAAGGCGGGCACGGCGTACGTCGCCGCCAACCGCTTCCAGCTCGACGACAATCATCCGTACCTCTTCCGCACGACCGACTACGGCCGCACCTGGACGCGCATCGACGGCGGCGCCGACGATGCCATGGGCGCGCGGCGTGCCCCCGCGGCGGGAGGCATCGCGGCTGACGAGTTCACGCGCGTCATCCGCGAGGATCTCGAGCGCCCCGGGCTCCTCTACGCGGGGACGGAACGAGGCGTCTGGGCCTCGCTCGACGACGGCGCGACGTGGGTCTCGCTGCGTCGCAACCTGCCGCCGGTGCCGGTGCACGACATCGCGCTCAAGGACGGCGACGTGATCGCGGGGACGCACGGCCGGAGCTTCTGGATCCTCGACGACGTGAGCGTGCTCCGGCAGCTCACGCCGCAGGTCGCCGCGGCGAAGGCGCATCTCTATCGCCCGCGCGATGCGCACCGCGTCGAGTGGGGCGGCGGCTTCTTCGCGCAGATGGCCGCGGGGAACGCGTCGCCGGCCAGGCCGGTCGGCGCGAACCCGCAGAGCGGGCTCCTGATCGACTATCGCCTCGCGTCGAATGCGCGTGAGGTCGTGATCGAGGTGCTTGACAGCACCGGGACGCTCGTGCGGCGCTGGACGTCGCTGCAGGACTCGACGCAGCGCGCCGACTCGGTGCGTCGCGCCGGCCGGATGCAGGCGGCGATCGATTCGCTCGTGAAGACGGGGCTCGCGGCCGACAGTGCGCGTCGTCGCGTGATGGGTGGCGGTGGCGCGGGGATGCTCGCGGCGGCCGAGGAGATGCCGAGCGTCCGTCGCGCGACGCCGCCGATGCGGCTGCCGGATCGCGCGGGATCGCATCGCGTCGCGTGGAACATGCGCTGGCCCGATGCGCAGGCGTTCGAGGGGATGATCATGTGGGCCGCCGGCACGCAGGGGCCGATGGCGCTGCCGGGGACGTACACGGTGCGGCTCACGGTCGACGGCGAACCGGTCGGCGAGCAGCGGGCACGGCTCCTCCCCGATCCGCGCAGCACGGCGAAGCCGGCCGACTACGCCGCGCAGTACACGCTCCTTCGCCGCATCGCGCAGCGCACGAACGACGCGAACGCGGGCGTGCTCACCGTGCGGTCGCTCCGCGCACAGGTCGCCGACCGCATGAAGGCCCTCGGCGGCGACAGCGCGGCGTTCGGGGCGGTGGCGCGGCCGTGGCTCGCACGCCTCGCCGACGTCGAGGATTCGCTCTACCAGACGAAGAACCGCAGCGGACAGGACCCGCTCAACTACCCGATCCGCCTGAACAACCAGATCGCCGCGCTCGCCGGTGTGGTCGCCAGCGCCGACGCGCGACCGACCAGGCAGTCGCAGGTCGTCTTCGATCTGCTGAGCACGAAGCTCGACGGCGAACTCGCACGCCTGCGCACCGAACTCGGTGCCCCGCTCGACCAGCTCAACCAGTGGCTCGTCTCGAAGAACCAGCCCAAGCTCGACCCCGGCAAGGCCGCACCGACGCCCGCGCCCCGCGCCGAGGAGGACGACGACGTCGAGTCGGAAGCCGACCGACGCTGAGTCGGTGACGAGCGCGCGGTGTCGGTGCTGGGCCGCGCGCATCGTCGACTGCGGACCGCGGAGATGCGGGGATTCGCGAAGGCACGCGGAGCACTGACTGTGGAAACGTCGTCTCCGTCCTCCGGTCGTCTCCGTTCCTCGGGTGTTCCAAGTCGGTTCGAGATCTCGAACTGACACTGAAGATCCGAGGAACGGAGGGAACCGGAGGACGCAGAACTTCTTGGACCAGGTCGTCTCCGTTCCTCGGATGTTCCAAGTCGGTTCGAGATCTCGAACAGACGATGAAGATCCGAGGAACGGAGGGAACCGGAGGACGGAGAACTGCTTGGACCAGGTCGTCTCCGTCCTCCGGTCGTCTCCGTTCCTCCGATGTTCCAAGTCGGTTCGAGATCTCGAACAGACGATGAAGATCCGAGGAACGGAGAAAAACCGGAGGACGGAGAGGCTGTTTCCACAGTCAGGTCTCCGCGTCCCTTCGCGCTCCCCCGCATCTCCGCGGTCTGCAGTTCACGATCTCCCCCGCTCCCGGGACCGTGCGGACGGCGCTACGCTTGGACCTTCGTCGCAGCATCGTGTCCGCATCGCGTGCAGAGGTCCCGTTGGCCCGTTACGCCGGTAGTCGCAAGCCGTACTTCGAGGTGCGCCAGTCCGCCATCCAGGGGCGGGGGGCCTTCGCGATCCGTCGCATTCCGAAGGATGCCCGCATCCTCGAGTACATCGGCGAGTGCATCGACGAGGACGAGGCCGACATCCGCTATCCCGACGGCGACATGGAGCGGCACCACACGTTCCTGTTCGCGATCGACGGCGGGAAGATCATCGATGGCGGGCCGGTCGAGTGGCCGTCCAAGTACATCAACCACTCCTGCGATCCGAACTGCGAGGCGATCGAGGAGGACGACGGCCGCGTCTTCGTGCACGCCAAGCGCACGATCCAGCCCGGCACCGAGCTGACGTACGACTACGCGTACGAGCGCACCGAGTATACGACCGAAGCGGACGAGAAGCTGTACGTCTGCTACTGCGGCACGAAGAAGTGCCGCGGGACGATCCTCGCGGACCCGCCGACGCGGAAGCGCCGCAGCGCCGCGAAGCAGAACGGCGCGCGCAAGGCGACGGGTCGCAAGGCGACGGGTCGCAAGGCGACGGGACGCAAGGCGACGGGACGCAAGGCGACGGGACGCAAGGCGACGGGACGCAAGGCGA
>ERZ1066136.1640-NODE-1640-length-10877-cov-8.332471_pt1 | contig 10877 bp, 3 predicted proteins | sample MGYA00382783_ERZ1066136 | MGnify/ENA primary metagenome ERZ1066136 (study PRJEB33369, sample SAMEA5778366) | biofilm metagenome | biome: Industrial cooling water; feature: Water cooling tower basin; material: Biofilm | place: United Arab Emirates | collected... | reverse complement strand
GCCGATACCAACGCCGTCATCGGCGAGCAGGCGCGCTACCGCGTCGTGCTGTCCCTGGCGGAAGGCGTGCTGAACGGCGCGCAGTTCACCGACACGCTCGACGCCGGGCTCGCCTTCGTGGGCATCGAATCGCTCACGTTCGGTCCGGGCATCACGTCGTCGCTCGGTGCGGACAGCGTCATCGAGGCCGGCATCACCGGTGCCAACTTCACCAACGGCGGACGAACCTTCACGCTGGCGCTCGGCAATCTCGTCAATGCCGACACCGACAACACGTCGGCCGACACCATCACCATCGACTATCGCGTGGTGGTGCTCGACACCGTGGCCAATCAGGCGGCGCAGACGCGGGACAACGCCTCCGCCTTCTCGGCCAACGGCGGCGCGGTGAGCGTCACGGACACCGCCCCGGTACTCACGATCCGCGAGCCGGCCGTGTCCCTCGCCGTCACACCGGATGCCGGCACGGCCGACGCCGGCGACACCGTTACCTTCACCGTGACCGTCACCAACGCGGGCACGATCGACGCGCACGACGTGGATATTGCGGCCTTCACGCTGCCGGCGGGGCTCACGTACGTGGCCAACTCGTGGACGCAGACGGCGGGCACCACCTTCACGCTGCCCGCGGGATTCGACGCGGACATCACCGATGGCGCTGCCACGCGACCGTCCGTCGGCACGCTGGCGGCGGGGCAGAGCGCGACGTTCACTTTCCAGGCGGCGATGACCACGGCGGTCAACCTCGGGACGACGCTGACCGTCTCGGGCACGACCCGCTGGTCCTCACTCCCGGACGCCGCCAACGGCGGTCTGCCCTTCACGAATCTGAGCCCCTTCGTCGGCGCCGACGACACCGAGCGCGACGGAAGCGGTGGGGTGAACGACTACGTGGTCACCGACACGGGCAGCGTCACCGTCACGTCCGCGGCGCCCCTCCTGCGCATCGTCGGAAGCTCGGAAGCCTCGACGCTGCCGGCTGCGGGCGGCGTCGAGAGCACGGGCAACCCCCGCACCGACACCCGCGTGGCGGTCGGCGAGATCGTGCGCTATCGCATGGTGGTGCAGCTGCCGGAGTCCACCAGTCCCGAGCTGCGGATCACGCCCGCGCTGCCGCCCGGTCTGCAGTACCTGAACGACGGCACGACGACCGTCGGCTTCATCTCCGATGGCGCGCTGACCTCCGGCGGCGCCGCGGGGCTCGCCGGCGGCGGTCTCGCCATCTCCGATGCCGCGTTCGCGGGCGGCACGCCGTCGGCCATGGCCGACGTCCTCACGGCGTCACCGACGTTCGTGCTGCCCGGCGGCAACATCCTCTACAGCGCGGGCTCCGGCAACGACCCGGTGTTCCGTCTGGGTGACGTCGTGAACGCCGACTCCGACGCGGACGGCGAGTTCATCGTGATGGAGTTCAACGCGCTCGTCACCAACGAGTCGTTCAACCAGCCCGGCCGGGTCATCGGCGACGGCACGGCAGACCCCGGTACGGCCGATCCCGCCATGGTGTTCGACGTGTCCATCGACACCGGCGGCGGCAGCACGGTCGTGCTCACGTCCAACGCCGTCACCGAAACGCTGATCGAGCCCAACATCGTGAACGTCGACAAGCGCGTCGTGGCGACGAACGGCTCGCTCGTCACCTACGAAGTCACGTTCTCGAACTCCGGCGCGGCGACCGCGCACGATGTCGTGTTCATCGACGAGTTCGCGGGCGTGGCGGACCTCACGTTCGGGGGCGCGGCCAGCGTCACGCCGACGGTGGGTGCGGGCGTCACCGGCGTGACCAACCAGAGCGATGCCGATACGGCCGCACTCGCCATCACCGAGATCGCGGCCGGCGGCACGGTCACCGTGCGCTACACGGCCACCGTGGCGCCCGGTTCCGTCGTGACGGGCAATCCGGCGATCGTCACGTACTCGAGCCTTGCCACGTCCTCGCCGGAAGCCACGGCCGGCGGCGAGCAGTTCTCCTTCGGCGCGCTGACGTCCACCGGCGGCACGGCCGGGTCCGCGACCGGCGAACGCACCGGGGCCGACGGCGTGCAGGCAAACGAGGCGGATGCTGCCGATCGCACGGCCCCACTCAACAACTTCCGCGATCAGGACACCGCGGGACTCGGCACCATCGCGGGCACGCTGTGGGACGACACCGACACGCCGGACGGCACCATCGGCGCCGGGGAGACGCGGCTCGCGGGTCAGACGGTCACGCTGCGCTGGGCGGGCACCAACGGCACGTTCGGCGATGGCGATGACTCGGTACTCACCACCACGACGGATGCCTCGGGCGCCTACTCGTTCAGCGCGCTCCCGGCGGGCAGCTACCGCGTGACGGGGCCCGCCAGCGTCACGCGCGTCATCGGGGCGGACATCGACAACGCCGTGCCGCGATTCGACGCAGGCGGCGGCACGGTGACCGACGGACTCATCGAGCTCACGCTCGGCGAGGCGCAGAGCCGTACGAGCCAGGACATCGGCTACGAGCGGCCGAACGACGCGCCCGTCGCCACGCCGGAGACGCGCACGACCGACGAGACCGCCGCGCGCAGCGGCAACGTGCTCACCGGCGCGACGACCGAACCTTCCTCGGGCACCGGCCAGGCCGATACCGACGTGGACGCCGCGCCCGGTCAGGTGATCGTCCAGGGGGCCGCGGTCGGCGATCTGACCACCAACCCCGGCGCGTTGACGACGGGCGTGGGCAGCACCTTGAACGGCAGCTTCGGCACGCTCGTGATCGCCGCCGACGGCAGCTACACGTACACGCCGGATCCGGCTCGCACCTCGCTGATCCCCGACGGGCAGACGCGGGACGACGTGTTCACGTACACGATCACCGACCAGGGCGGGAGCGGCGCAGGCGGACCGCTCACCGCCAACGCCACCGTCACGATCACCCTGACGGGCGTGAACCAGCCGCCGGCCGGCACCGACAACACGCTGGCCGTCACCGAGGACACCGACCGGCCGCTGTCCGCGGCGGACTTCGGGCTGTCCGATCCGGACTTCGGGGACAGCGTCACGGCGGTGCGGATCGACACCCTGCCCGCGAGCGGGACGCTGCTGCTGAACGGCACCCCTGTGACCGCCAATCAGATCATCACCACGGCCGATCTCGCCAATCTGGTCTACCGTCCGGCGCCCAACGCCAACCGCGATCTCGTCGCGCCGCCGGCCTTCACGTTCTCGGCGCGGGACAGCTTCGGCGCGTTCGATCCGGCCCCCAACACCATCACGTTCGACGTGGCGCCGGTGAACGATCCGCCGGCCGTCGGCTCGTCGACGCTCACGGTGCCCGGCGCGTCCTCGGGCAACGCGCTGCCCGGGGGGCTCGTGAGCAATCCGGACGGTCCCGGCGAGACCCTCACCATCACCGTCACCGGCATCCCGGACGCCTCCCAGGGCACCGTGCGTCTCGCCGATGGCACGCCCGTCACGAACGGGCAGACGCTCACGCCGGCGCAGTTCGCGGGCCTCACCTTCACACCCGATCCCGCGCTCGGCGGCGCGACCAATCCGGACGGCAGTTTCCCCGGCGGTGTCCTCGGATACACCGCGAGCGACGGGAGCGCCTCGGCGTCCGGCACGGTGGTCTTCAACGTGCTGCCCGTGCCCACGTTCCCGCCGGACATGCCCCTGATCTCGCCCGCGCCGCCGCCGCTCATCGACGTCGCCACGGGTGGTACCGGCACGCTGCCCGGCGGATCCGGTTCCCCTGCGCTGCCGTCGGGACTCGCACCCGGTTCCGGCGGTGGTGTGACGCCCGTGACGGATGCGCTCGCCGGCAATGGAGGTTCGGCTCCCGGATCGCTCACCCCGGCCGCGGCCGGTCTCATCGCACCGCTTGGTACGCTCGCGCCGTCGATCGGCGCCGGCCTCACGCCGCCGCTGGGTGATCCCGTCCGCCATGCGGTCGGCGACGTGTCGAACACGCTCGCCGCGAACGATGCCCGGGCCAATGCACTGCGCGACCCCGCAGCGCTCGACGGCAACGGCTTCTTCCAGTCGCCTCGCGCGGGTGGCTTCTTCGGACCGGAAGTGATCGGCCCCTCGGCGCTTCTGGCCGCCGCCCCGCCCGCAGGTGCGCCGCCCGGGGCAACGCCCCTGACCGAGGCCGCACCGCCGGTCGCCGACACGATCCTGCCTGCCGACGTGCCGGCTGCCGGCGCCGACGCCGCGGCGCCTCCCGTCAGTGCCGCGGCGGCGCCCGACCCCGCGCCCGCGCCACCCGCCGTCGTCGTGCCGCCGCTCGTGGTGACCGATCCGTCGCCGCCGCCCGCGCAGGCCCGGCTGTACTCGCCTGCGATGGACCTCGACGCGCAGCGCGCCGAGGCGGAATGCCAGCCGACGGTGAAGACGCCCGTGAAGCCCAAGCCGCACAAGCGCATCGTCAAGCGCCCCATCGGCGCGCCCGATGCGCTGTCGTCCGCGGAGAAGGCGAAAGCCGCGGAGAAGACGCCCGCCGCGAAGGCCTTCTCCGAGCTCGTGGACGAGGCACGCGACACGGCCAAGCCCAAGGTGAAGGTGAAGCCCAAGCCGAAGCCCAAGGCCAAACCGAAGACCGTGCCCGCCGAGCCGCAGTGCTGAGGCACCCATCCCCGACATGACCGGTCGCGGCCGCGCCGCGAACGCAGACGAACAGAAGACCAGGAGACTGACGCCGATGATCCTTCCCACCCCCGCCTGGCGCCTGGCGCCCGTCCTCACGCTGGGCGCGCTGGCCGCGCTTCTCGCAGGCTGTGCCGTGCAGCCCGAGCCGCTCGCCCGCGAAGCGATCTCGAAGCGCGTGGATGACGACAAGGGGCGCATGTACGCGGACCAGGAGCCCATCAGCGGTCCGGTGTCCTTTCACGAGGCCGCGGCGCGCGCGCTCAAGTACAACCTCGACTACCGCCTCAAGCTGATGGAAGGCGCGCTCGCGCAGGGTCTGCTCGATGTGTCGCGCTTCGACATGTTCCCGCGGCTCGCCGCGAACGCCGGCTACGGCTGGCGCAGCAACGATCTCGCGCAGCGCGCCGATCAGGTCGTCCCGACCCGCGCACCGTTCCTGCCCTACAACACCAGCATGGACAACAGCCGGCTCTACGGCGATCTCACGCTGTCCTGGAACATCCTCGACTTCGGGGTCTCTTACTACCGCGCACGGCAGCAGGCCGACCAGGTGATGGTGGCCGACGAGCGGCGCCGCAAGGTCATGCAGAACGTGCTGCAGGACGTGCGCACGGCGTACTGGCGTGCGCTCGGCGCCCAGCGGCTGCTGCCGCAGATGGACGCCCTCACGGCCCGCGCCGACGAGGCCCTGAACCGCGCCCGCCAGATCGAGGAGCAGGGGTTGCTGCCGCAGCCGCAGGCGCTCGCCTACCAGCGCGCGCTGCTCGATGCCACGACGCTGCTGCAGACCCGCCGGCAGGACCTGGAACTCGCCAAGGCCGAACTCGGCGCACTGATGACCGCGCCGCCCGGCGCCTCCTTCACGCTTGCCGACGAGAAGGAGGAGGCGCTGCCGCCGATGCCGGGCAACCTGGACGAGCTGGAGACGACCGCGCTCAACAGCCGCCCCGAGTTGCGCGAGGAGGACTACCGCAAGCGCATCAACGCGCTCGACATCCGCAAGGCGATGGTCTCGGCGCTGCCGGGCATCAGCTTCGACCTGGGCCTCAACTACGACGGCAACAAGTACCTGCTGAACGACACGTGGGTGCAGGGCGGGGCGCGCGTGTCGATGAATCTCTTCCGGCTCGCGTCACTGCCCACGCTCAAGCGCGCGGGCGAGGCGCAGGCCCAGGTGGACGACGCCCGCCGTCTCGCGCTCGGCATGGCGGTGATGACGCAGACGCGGCTCGCCGTGCAGCGCTATGGCCTGGCGCTCACCGACCTCAGGCAGGCGGACGAGGGCGCCAAGGTGGACGAGCGCCTGCTGCAGTACGCGCGCGCCGCCGTCAGCAGCAAGGTGGATTCCGAACTGGAGGTCATCCGTAACGAGGCGCGTCTGCTCCTGTCGCAGTACCAGCGCTACGTGGCCTACGCCAACGCACAGGCCGCGTGGGGCCGCGTCTACAACTCCGTCGGCCTCGACGTTCTGCCGCGGGACGTGGAGGCCGGCGACGTGAAGACGCTCGCCGGCACGCTGTCGCGGACGATGCGCGAGTGGGAGTCGCAGACCTTCCGCGCGAAGATGGGCGTGCTGCCCGCGCCGCAGCCCGTGGCGCTCGGCATCGAGGGTGTCCAGGACGCGAAGACCCGCGAGGCCCTCGCCGCGGCCTTCGCCTCCGCGCTCACGCGCCACCGCATCACGCTCGCGCCCGCCACGGCCCGATGGACGCTCGTCGCGCATCTGCGCTCGCCGCAGGGCGACGGCGCGCAGCGCGCCTCGTGGGACCTCGTCCTGCGCCGTCCGGACGGGTCCGTCGCGTTCGCGAACGCCCACGCCGGCACCGTCGGGACGGACCGTTCCGTGTCCGCGCTGTCCGCGCTCGCGCAGTCGGCCGTCGACGCCAACGCGCCGTCCCTCACCGCCTCGCTGCAGACCGCGCCCAGTCTCGCGGCCGCCGACCCCGCGCGATGAGCCTGCGCAGCACCCTGCTCGCGGGCGGCGTCGGTCTCGCCGCGCTGCTGGCCGTCGTGGCGTGGCTGAAGCCGGACGCCGCGGCACGCAACGCCGTCGCGCGGCCCGCCCCGGCAGTGCAGCCCGCGCCGGCCGTCGCGGCATCGGCTGATGAGATGCCGGCCGTGGCAGCCGCGGCCCCTGAACCCGCGCCCGCCGCCGAAGGCCCCGCGGCCGCATCCGCCGACGACCCGTCTGCCGGCGTGCGGGCGCTGCTGGTGCCGCGCCGGGAGACCACGGTCGCCGCCGGCATGTTCGGCCGCGTCGAGCAGCTCGCCAATGCGCTGGGCACCGTCGTGAAGGCCGGCGAGCCGCTGGTGCGCTTCGACTGCCGCGAGGCCCAGGCCCGGCAGGACATCGCCGCCGCCGAACTCACCGCCGCGAAGGAAAACCACGAGGCCAAGCTGCGGCTGCAGGGGCTGCAGTCCGCCGGCGAGGTGGAGGTCAATCTCGCAGCCGCCGCGCGCGAGAAGGCCAAGGCTGCGGTTGCCCTCGCGGCGGTGCAGGTGCAGTCGTGCGTGATCGCGGCGCCGTTCACCGGGCGCGTCGCCAAGGTCCACGCCAAGCCGTTCCAGACCGTGAACGCCGGACAGCCGCTGCTCGACTTCGTGTCCGCCGAGGCGCCTCGCGTGAAGGTCAACGTGCCGTCGGCGTGGCTGCGCTGGCTCAAGGTGGGTGCCGCGTTCGACGTGCGCGTCGACGAGACCGCGCATCAGTACCGCGCCCGCGTTTCCGCGCTCAACGCGCGTGTCGATGCCGTGAGTCAGACCCTCGAGATCGAGGCTGAACTCATCAATGCGGGTCCGGCGCTGCTCGCGGGCATGAGCGGGCTCGCAATCTTCCCGTCGCGCTGACGGCCCGGCACGAGACCGCCCGCCGATGGATTCCCGCCGCGTGACCCTCCAGCTCGCCGCGCCGCCGTCGGAAGGCCGGCCGAAGCCCACGTACGAGACGCTCGCCTATCTCGCGCAGCGGGCGCGCGAGGCGGCCGACGCCACGCGGCTGGGTTTCGTCGCCGCCAACGAGACCTTCCGGCTGGCGCGCTACCGGCAGGCCTTCGTGTTCCTCGGCGAGCCCGGCGCGTTCGCGTTGCACGCGGTGTCGGGCGTGAGCACGATCGCCGAGGACACCCCGATGCTCGGCTGGCTGAAGCGCCTCGCCGCGCGGGTCCACGCCGAGGATCTCTCCACGCCGCGCTGGTTCACCGCCGATGACGTGGACCCCGCCTTCGCCGAGGGCTGGGCGGAATGGCTGCCCGAGACGCTGCTCGTGTACGCGCTGCCCGATCCGCAGGGCCGGCCCGTGGGCACGCTGTGGCTCGCGTTCGGTGACGACGAGGACGTGGACGATACCCAGACCGCGCTGATCAGCCAGGCCGCCGAGGTTTACGGCTACGGGTTCTGGGCGCTGTCCCGCGCCCGGCCCGCGCTGGGCGCCACGCTGCTCGGGCAGGCGAGGCGCTTCCGGTGGTGGCTCGCGGCCCTCGCGCTCATCGTGGCGTCGCTGCCCGTGCGCATGTCGGTGCTGGGCGCCGCCGAGGTCGTGCCGCTGCAGCCCTTCGCCGTGGCCTCGCCGCAGGACGGCGTGATCGGCGAGATCGCGGTCACGCCCAGCCAGGCGGTGCGCCGCGGCGATCTCCTCTTCACGCTCGACGACACCACGCTGCGCAACCGCCGCGCGGTCGCGCAGAAGCAGCTCGCGGTCGCGCGTGCGGACGCCCTCGCCGCCGCGCAGAAGGCCTTCGAGAGCGACCAGAGCAAGGCCGAGATCGCCACGCTGAACGGCCGCGTGGCCGAGCGCGAGTCCGAGCTCGTGTATCTCGACGAACTGCTCAAGCGCCTGGAAGTGCGCGCCGAGCGCGACGGCGTGGCGGTGTTCGGCGATCCGGCGGACTGGCAGGGCAAGCCGGTCGTGACGGGCGAGCGCGTGATGCTCCTCGCGGACCCCGGCGACGCCGGCGTGCTCGTGTGGATGCCGGTGGCCGACGCCATCAGCCTGGAGCCCGGCGCGGAGGTGCGGCTGTTCCTCAGGACCCGGCCGCTCACGCCGGTCGCGGCGCGGCTCGATCACGCCAGCTATCAGGCGTCGCTCTCGCCCGAGGGCGTGGCGGCGTACCGCGTGCGCGCGACCTTCGACCCGCAGGAGTCCGTGCTGCCGCGCATCGGACTGCAGGGTACCGCCAAGATCTACGGCGACCGCGCCCCGCTCGCGTACTACCTGCTGCGCCGGCCCATCGCGGCCGCGCGCACGTGGCTCGGCTGGTAGCACGGCCGTGACCGCTGCTGCCGTGCCGCAGCTGCGAGACGATCTGCGGCTGTATCCCGCCGCGGCGGCGCGCGACGGCTCGCCGCTGTGGTCCATCCACGATCCGGTCACCAACCGCTTCTTCCGTGTGGGCTGGGTGGAGTTCACGCTGCTCACGCACTGGGCGCTCGCCGTGCCCGAGAAGATCGTGGCCGCGGCGCGCCGCGCGCTGCCGGTCGCCGTCACCACTGACGACGTCGACGCGCTCGCCCGCTTCCTGCAGGCGCACCAGCTCGCGCGGAGCGCCGACGCGGAGGGCGTGGACCGCCTCGCCCGCGCCGCGGCGGCCCGCCGGGAAGGCCGGCTCGCGTGGCTGCTGCACCACTACCTGTTCTTCCGCATCCCGCTCGTGCGGCCCCAGCGCTTCCTGGACGCCACGTGGCCTGCAGTGTCGTGGTTCTTCTCGCGCACGTTCACCGGGCTGGCGCTCGTCGCGATGCTCGCGGGCGTGCTGCTCACCGCGCGGCAGTGGGACGAGTTCGAGGCCACCTTCGTCGATTTCCTCAGTATCGAAGGGCTCTCGGGCTACGCGCTCGCGCTGCTCGCGGCCAAGACCCTGCACGAGCTGGGACACGCCTACACCGCGCGGCGCCACGGCGTGAAAGTGGGGCACATGGGGCTCGCCTTCCTCGTGATGTGGCCGATGCTCTACACCGACACTTCGGATTCATGGAAGCTGCGCGATGCGCGCACGCGGTTCGCCATCGCCTTCGCGGGCCTCCGCACCGAACTGCTGCTCGCGGGCTGGGCCACGCTGGGCTGGGCGCTCCTCGACGACGGCGCGCTGCGCAACGGGCTGTTCTTCCTCGCGACCACGAGCTGGGTGCTCACGCTGTCCATCAACGCGAGCCCGTTCATGCGCTTCGACGGCTACTTCCTGCTGTCCGACGCGCTGGACCTCCCCAACCTGCACGAACGGGCCTTCGCCCTCGCGCGCGTCACGCTGCGGCGCGCGCTGCTCGGCTGGACCGATCCGTTCCCCGAGACTTTCCCGCCGCGGCTGCACCGCGCGCTCGTCGTGTTCGCTTGGGTCACGTGGCTCTATCGGCTCGTGCTGTTCCTGGGCATCGCGGTGGCGGTGTACCTGTTCTTCTTCAAGCTGCTGGGCGTGCTGCTGTTCGCGGTGGAGATCGGGTGGTTCGTGGTGCGCCCCGTGGTGGCGGAACTGCGGGTGTGGCGCGCGCGCCGGACGGACATCGTCCCCGGGCGCGCGGCCGCGATTTTCGTGCTCGCAGCCCTGCCCGTCATTCTGCTGTTCGTACCCTGGGCGCGCGACGTCTCCGCGCCCGCGTGGGTGCATGCGCGGGAGCAGCAGGTGCTCTACAGCCCGCTGCCGGGACGCGTGGTGTCCCTCGTGCAGGACGGGCCCGTGGCCGCGGGGGATCCGGTCGCCGTGATGGACGCGCCGGAACTGCGGGTGCGTGCCGCGCAGTTCGAGCGTGCGGCGCGCACGCTGTCGCAGCGCGTGAACCAGGGTGTGGTGGGGCGCGAGTACCTCGAACGGCAGGGCGCGTTCGTGCAGCAGGTCGCGGAGCAGCTGGCCGAGGCCCGCGCCCGCCGGGCCGAGATCGACCGGCTCGTGCTGCGGGCGCCGTTCGCGGGTCGCGTGGTGGACGCCGACCGTGCCGTGGGCGAGGGTGTGTGGGTGAACGAGGAGCAGCCGCTCGCGCTGCTGCTGGACGATCGGGCCTGGGTGGCGGACGTCTTCGTCGAGCAGAAGGCCCTGGAGCGCATCGCCGACGGCGCGCAGGTGCGGGTGTACGTGGACGGCGCCGCCGACGCGCCGCTCGCGGGCCGCGTCATCGGTGTCGATCGCACGCGCGTGGAACGCGTCCCCGATCCCATGCTGCTCGCCTCGCACGGCGGCCCCCTGCCCGTGCGCGAGACCGCTGCCGGCGAGAGCCTGCGCGATGCCCTGTATCGCGTGCACGTGCAGCTGGACGCGCCGCCTGCTCGCAGTGCGGTGCTG
>ERZ1066136.1632-NODE-1632-length-10946-cov-7.094482_pt1 | contig 10946 bp, 8 predicted proteins | sample MGYA00382783_ERZ1066136 | MGnify/ENA primary metagenome ERZ1066136 (study PRJEB33369, sample SAMEA5778366) | biofilm metagenome | biome: Industrial cooling water; feature: Water cooling tower basin; material: Biofilm | place: United Arab Emirates | collected... | reverse complement strand
CCGCGGGACTTCATGCCGACGTAGCGGTTCTCCACCATGTCCAGGCGGCCGATGCCGTGTTTGCCGCCGATGGTGTTGAGCGTCGCGAGCACCTTGGCGGGCGTCAGGCGCTTGCCGTCGATGGCGACGATGTCACCCTTCTCGTAGGTGAGTTCCAGGATCTGCGGCTTGGCCGGCGCCTTCTCGGGCGAGACCGTGAGGCGCCACATGGATTCCTCGGGGGCGAAGTTCGGGTCCTCGAGGATCCCGCCCTCGTAGGAGATGTGCAGGAGGTTGGCGTCCATGGAGTAGGGTGCACCGCCGCCCTTGCGCTTCTTGAAGTCCACGGGAATGCCGTGCTTGTCCGCGTAGGCCAGCAGCTTTTCCCGCGAGAGGAGGTCCCACTCGCGCCACGGCGCGATGATCTTCACGTTGGGCATCAGCGCGTAGGCGCCGAGCTCGAAGCGGACCTGGTCGTTACCCTTGCCGGTGGCGCCGTGCGAGATGGTGTCCGCACCGACCTGCTTCGCGATGGCGATCATCTGCTTGGCGATGAGGGGCCGGGCAATGGAGGTGCCCAGCAGGTATTCGCCCTCGTACACGGTATTGGCGCGGAACATCGGGAACACGAAGTCCCGCACGAACTCCTCGCGCAGGTCCTCGATGAAGATGTTCTGCTTGGGGATGCCCATCTGCAGCGCCTTCTTGCGCGCGGGCTCCAGTTCCTCACCCTGGCCGATGTCGGCGGTGAAGGTCACCACCTCGCACTTGTAGACGTCCTGGAGCCACTTGAGGATGACCGAGGTATCGAGGCCGCCGGAGTAGGCGAGTACGACTTTCTTGATGTCTGACATGGGCCGGAGTGAGCTGGTATGAAAGGAGGGGCGCGCAGGGCGCCCCGGGGTGGATGGGGTCGATCAGGTCTTGTTGGGGTTTTCTTCCGTCTCGCGCACGAACTTGCCGTCGCGCCACTCGCCGCGGGTGACCTGACCCTCGGGCGTGCGGTACGAGCCGAATCCGTGCGGCTTGCCGTTCTTCCAGGTGCCGCGGTAGATGCTGCCGTCGGGGGCGTAGTACTCGCCTTCGCCTTCCTGCTTGCTGCGGGACCACTGTCCTTCGTAGCGGCCGCCGTCCAGCATCATCAGCGTGCCGGTGCCGTCGGCGTACCCGCCCTTCATCTCCCCCTCGTACTTCTCGTCCGCGATGCCGGACAGGTAGAACTGCACGACACCCTTGCCCTCGGCGAAGCCGTCCTTGCATTCGCCCGACCACGTCACGGTCTCGTCCGGGCGGGAGACGGGGTTGATGACCTTGCAGCCGTTCTGGTCAAGGATGAAGTTGTCCGCGGCCGCGGCGCCGAAGGCAGCGGTGGCGAGCACCACGGCGAGGGCGAGTCTGCGGGCGAAGGTGGGGGCTTTCATCGGTATCTCTCCTGGGCCGGCCGGGCCGGCATCGGGGTGGAAGGTTGTCGTCGACCGGCGGCTGGAGGGCCGCGGCGGTCATTCGACACGTCCGAGAAGCAAATATTCCAGCAAAGCCTTCTGCGTGTGCATCCGGTTCGCCGCTTCCTCCCAGACCGCGCTCCACGGCCCGTCGATCACCTCGGCAGTCACCTCCTCGCCCCGGTGGGCGGGCAGGCAGTGCATGAACAGCGCGTCGGGGCGGGCCACCCGCATCATGTCGGCATCCACCTGCCAGTCGTGGAAGGCACGGCACCGGGCCTCGTTCTCGGCCTCGAAGCCCATGCTGGTCCAGACGTCCGTGGTGACGATGTCGGCGCCGCGGGCGGCGTCCATGGGGTCGGCGAACTGCTCGTAGTGGTCCGTGCCGTACAGCCCGGCGCGCTCCGGCTCCACTTCGTAGCCGGGCGGGGTCGAGACGTGAACGTTGAAGTCGAGGATTTCGGCGGCCTGGAGCCAGGTGTTGCAGACGTTGTTCGAGTCGCCGATCCAGGCCACGGTCCTGCCCTGGATGGGGCCGCGCTGCTCGACGTACGTATAGATGTCGGCGAGCGTCTGGCAGGGGTGGTACTCGTTGGTCAGGCCGTTGATGACCGGGACGCGCGAGTTGCGGGCGAAGCGCTCGATGATCTCCTGCTCGAAGGTGCGGATCATCACCACGTCGCACATGCGCGACATCACCTGCGCGGCGTCCTCCACCGGCTCGCCCCGGCCCAGCTGGGTGTCACGGGTGTTCAGGTAGATGGCGCTGCCGCCCAGCTGCTGCATGCCGGCCTCGAACGACAGCCGGGTGCGGGTGGAGGCCTTCTCGAAGATCATCACCAGGGTGCGGTCGGCCAGCGGCCAGTAGCGCTCGTAGCGCTGGAATCTGTCCTTGATCCAGCGCGTGCGCTCGAACAGGTACGCGATCTCGTCGGCGGTGAGGTCCTTGAACTGCAGGAAATGCTTTGGCGTCTGCATGGTGGGGCCCCTGGCGGTGGCGACGTTCAGCCGGCGACGGCGGCGGGTTCTTCGGTGCGCACGAAGGCGCGGATGATGCCGGCGAGGCCGTCGGCCAGGGTATCGGCCTCGGCGGCGGACAGGATGAGCGGTGGCAGCAGGCGCACGACCCGCTCGGCCGTGACGTTGACCAGCAGGCCGGCCTCGAGGCCCAGGCTCACGATGTCGCCGCACGGGCGGTCGAGTTCGATGCCGATCATGAGGCCCTTGCCGCGAATCTCGCGCACGGCGGAAACCCCGGCGAGCCGGCTGGCAAGCCCCTCGCGGATGCGCGCGCCGATCGCGAGGGCGTTGGCCAGCAGGCCCTCGTCCTCGATGATCTGCAGGGTGGTCTCGGCGGCCACGCAGGCCAGCGGGTTGCCGCCGAAGGTGGAGCCGTGCTTGCCCGGGGTGAACGCATCGGCGGCGGCGCCCGCGGCCAGGCAGGCGCCCATCGGCACGCCGTTGGCGAGGCCCTTCGCGAGCGTCATGACGTCCGGCCGGATGCCTGTCCACTGGTGGGCGAACCACTTGCCGGTACGGCCCATGCCGCTCTGGACCTCGTCGAGCATGAGCAGCAGCCCGTGGTCGCTGCAGAGCTTGCGCAGGAAGGGCAGGTAGCCGTCGTCAGGCAGGTTGATGCCGCCTTCGCCCTGGACGGGCTCCACGAGCACCGCGACGAGATTCGGGTTGGTGGCCGCGAGATGGGAGATCACGTCCCGGTCGTTGTAGGGCACGCGGGCGAACCCGGCGAGCAGCGGTTCGAAGCCGGCCTGCACCTTCCGGTTGCCCGTGGCGGACAGCGTCGCCATGGTCCGGCCATGGAAGGACTTTTCCATCACCGCGATGACGGGCTGCTCGATGCCCTTGTGGTGGCCGTGCAGGCGGGCCAGCTTGATGGCGGCCTCGTTGGCTTCGCACCCGGAGTTGCAGAAGAACACGCGATCCATGCCGGCAAGCGCCGTCAGTTTCGTGGCGAGGCGTTCCTGCTCGGGGATGCGGTAGAGGTTGGAGGCGTGGATCATGCGCGCGGCCTGGTCGGCGATGGCGCGCACGAGGCGGGGGTGGGCGTGACCGACACCGGTCACGGCGATGCCCGTCAGGGCGTCGAGGTAGCGCTTGCCCTCGGTATCCCAGACCCAGGCGCCTTCACCCCGGGCGAAGGCCACGGGCAGGCGGCCGTAGGTGTTCATCAGGTGCGACATGCATCCCGCTCCGCAAAACCGGGAGGGCGCCCGCGGCGCCTTCCCCGCGCACCCGGTGGGTGCGCATCATCGTCCGGGGGCGCCTCGCACGCCCGCCGGGGCGTTCTGCCGGAAGGCCGGCAGTAAACGAAAACGCCGCCGGGGAAGCCCCTCGGCGGCGTTGCATCCTGACTGTCCGGAGGGCTCAGCCCATCGCCTTGATGGCGCTCGACAGGCGGCTCTTGTACCGGGCCGACGTGTTCAGGTGGAACACACCCTTGCGCGAGATGGAATCGATGGTGGACTGTGCTTCGCGGAACACCGCCTGGGCGGCAGTCTTGTCTCCCGCGAGAATGGCCTTCTGCACCTTCTTGATCGCCGTGCGCATCTCGGAGCGCAGGCTGGTGTTCTGCTGGCGACGCGTCTCCGACTGGCGGGCGCGCTTACGAGCTTGAGCCGAATTGGCCATGACTGTGTGAACCCTTGGGCAATACCGGAAAAGTGCGCGATACTACCGGCCTTTTTCGGGGGGCGCAAGGCGCCGCGCGGGTCACCGCGCTCCGGTCCGGCCGCCCGCTCGAGCACCACGCGTGAATCTCCTCAAGGCCCTCGCCACCGTCAGCAGCATGACGCTGTTGTCCCGCATCCTGGGATTCGTCCGGGATGCCGCGATCGCGCGCGCCTTCGGGGCGGGGCTCGCCACGGACGCTTTCTTCGTCGCCTTCAAGCTGCCCAACCTGCTGAGGCGGATCTTCGCCGAGGGCGCCTTCTCCCAGGCTTTCGTGCCGGTGCTGGCGGAGTACAAGAACCGCCGGGGCGAGGAGGCGACCCGCGATCTCGTGGACCGCGTCGCGAGCGTCCTGGCCCTCGCGCTGCTCGCCGTGACGGTCCTCGGCGTGATTGCCGCCCCCGTCATCGTCTTCCTGAGCGCCCCGGGCTTCACCGCCCGTCCCGAGAAGTTCCAGACCACGGTGGATCTGCTCCGGGTCACGTTCCCGTACATCCTGTTCATCTCCCTGTCGTCCCTGGCGGGCGCGGTCCTGAACACCTGGAGCCGGTTCTCGGTGCCGGCGTTCACGCCGACGCTCCTCAACGTGTCCTTCATCGTCTTCGCGCTGTTCCTGGTGCCGTACTTCGATCCGCCCGTCATGGCGCTCGGTGTGGCAGTCGCCGTGGGCGGCGTGCTGCAGCTCGCGTTCCAGCTGCCGTTCCTGGCGAAGATCGGGATGCTGCCCCGCTTCCGGCCCGACTGGAAGGACGAAGGCGTCCGCCGCATCCTCCGGCTCATGGGGCCGGCGATCTTCGGCGTGTCGGTGGGGCAGATCTCCCTGCTGCTGAACGGGATCTTCGCTTCGTTCCTGGTGACGGGGTCCGTGTCCTGGCTCTACTACGCCGACCGCCTCATGGAGTTCCCGACCGGCATTCTCGGCGTGGCCCTGGGCACCATCCTCCTGCCCAGCCTCGCCAGGACCCACGCGAGCGGCACGACGGAGGAGTACTCCCGCCTGCTCGACTGGGGGCTTCGCCTCACACTCATGCTGGCGGCGCCCGCGGCCCTCGGCCTCGCCATCCTTGCGGTTCCGCTGATCGCCACCCTGTTCCAGCACGGCGCCTTCGGGCCGAACGACGTCGACATGACCCGCCGGGCGCTCGTGGCCTACAGCGTCGGGCTGCTCGGGCTCATCCTGGTCAAGGTGCTCGCGCCGGGGTTCTACGCCCGGCAGGACATCCGCACCCCGGTGAAGATCGGCATCGTCACCCTGGCGGTCACCCAGCTGTTCAATCTGGTGTTCGTGTTTCCCCTCGGCCACGCCGGTCTGGCGCTCGCCATCGGGCTGGGCGCCTGCCTCAATGCCGCGCTGCTGTACCGCAAGCTTCGCGAGAAGAACATCTATCTTCCGCAGGCCGGCTGGGGCCGGTTCTTCGGGCGGCTGGCGGTCGCGATGGCCGCGATGGGAGTGACCCTGTGGCTGATGGTGGGCCCGGACGCGTTCTGGCACCACGGCTCGGTGTGGGCGCGTGCCGGACGCCTCGCGGGCCTCGTCGTCGCCGGAGCGGCGGTGTATTTCGCCGCGCTCTGGCTGCTGGGTGTCCGCCTGCGCGATTTCCAGAAGCGCACGGTGGCCTGAGCCCGTGGTGCCGTGCCCATTCCCCGCGCTCCGAAAGGGCCCCTGCGGCTAGAATCGCCGTTCCTGACGACGACCCCAATTCCATGCGGCTCTTCCGCGGCATCCCCGCCCGTTCCGACCAACCCGTGGCGCTCACCATCGGCAATTTCGATGGCGTGCACCTCGGCCATCAGGCCATGGTGGAACGTCTGCTGGCCGCGGCGCGCGCCCGCGGACTGCCGGCGGCCGTGATGACCTTCGAGCCGCATCCGCGCGAGTTCTTCGCACCCGATCAGGCCCCGGCCCGGCTCACGGCGCTGCGCGACAAGGCGGAGCGCCTGCGGGCACTGGGCGTCGACCGCCTGTACGTCTGCCGCTTCGACGCGGCCTTCTCGTCGCAGGCGCCGGAAGCCTTCGTGCGCGACGTCCTCGGCCACCGGCTGGATGTCCGATGGCTGCTCGTGGGCGACGATTTCCGCTTCGGCGCCAAACGCGCCGGGGACCTCGAACTTCTGCAGCGGATGGCCGCCGGCACCGGCATGACCGTGGAGTCGATGCATACCGTATCGGTAGGCGGGCGCCGGGCGTCCAGCACAGCGGTGCGGGAAGCGCTCGCCGCAGGCGATCTGCCGGCCGCGGCAGAACTGCTCGGCCGTCCCTACGGCATCTCCGGGCGCGTGGTCGGTGGCGACCGCATCGGCCGCGAACTCGGGTTCCCGACGGCCAACGTGCGCATGCGTCTCAACCGGCCGCCGCTGTTCGGCATCTGCGCGGTGGAGGTCCACGGCATCGCAGACCGGCCCTGGCCCGGTGCCGCCAGCCTCGGGGTGCGGCCCACCGTTACCGATGCCAACCGCCCGACACTCGAAGTGTTCCTGCTCGATTTCCAGGGCGACGTCTACGGCCGCCGTGTGCGCGTGGATTTCCTTCACAAGCTGCGGGACGAAGCCCGCTACGACACCCTCGAGGCGCTGAAGCGCCAGATCGCGCGCGACGTGGACGACACCCGCGACTTCTTCCGGGCTCGCGCCGCCGCCCCCACGTACTCCTCTCACGTTTCCACCACGGCCTCTCCATGACCGACTACAAGAGCACCCTCAACCTTCCCGACACCCCGTTTCCCATGCGTGGCGACCTCGCCAAGCGGGAGCCGGGCTGGGTCCGGCAATGGCAGGAGCGCAAGCTGTACCAGCGCATCCGCGAGGCCGCGAAGGGTCGCCCGAAGTTCATCCTGCACGACGGTCCGCCCTACGCGAACGGCGACATCCACATCGGCCACGCCGTCAACAAGATCCTGAAGGACATCATCGTCCGCTCGAAGACGCTCGCGGGCTTCGACGCGCCCTACGTGCCCGGGTGGGACTGCCACGGCCTGCCCATCGAGCACCAGGTGGAGAAGGCGCACGGCCGCGGCGTCGAGCCCAACGCCTTCCGCAAGCTGTGCCGCGAGTACGCGCAGGCCCAGATCGCCCGCCAGAAGGCGGACTTCATCCGTCTGGGCGTGCTGGGCGACTGGGACGACCCGTACCTCACGATGGCCTACCGCACCGAGGCGGACATCATCCGATCGCTTGCGCGCATCCAGGCGCAGGGCTACCTGTACCAGGGCGCGAAGCCCGTGCACTGGTGTCTCGACTGCCGCTCGGCGCTGGCCGAGGCCGAGGTCGAGTACGAGATGCGCACCTCGGCCGCCATCGACGTGGCCTTCCCCGCGAAGGATCCGACGGAACTCGCGAAGCCCTTCGGCTTCACGCATCTGCCGCAGCGGTCGTACATCGTCATCTGGACCACGACGCCCTGGACGCTGCCGGCCAACCAGGCCGTGTGCGTCCATCCGGACTTCGAATACGCCCTGGTGGAGGGGCCGCGCTACTACCTGGTGATCGCGAAGGATCTCGTCGAGGCGTGCATGCAGCGCTACGGCGTGGAGCAGTACAAGATCGTGGGCACCGTGCCCGGATCGGCGCTGGAGCGCCTGGAGGTGTGGCACCCGTTCCAGCCGCGCAAGGTGCCGGTCATCCTTGGCGACCACGTGACGCTCGACGCCGGCACGGGCGTCGTGCACACCGCGCCCGCGCACGGCGTGGAGGACTTCATGGTCGGGCAGAAGTACGACCTGCCGGTCGCGAATCCCGTCGGCCCCGACGGTCGCTTTGACGAGGACATCAGCCTCGTGGGCGGGCAGACGGTCTGGGAGGGCAACAAGACCGTCATCGACATCCTCCGGGAGAAGACGCTGCTGCTCAACGACGTGGCCTACGAGCACAGCTACCCGCATTGCTGGCGTCACAAGTCGCCCGTGATCTTCCGCGCGACGCACCAGTGGTTCATCGGAATGGAAACGCAGGGCCAGGGCGGACGGCGCCTGCGCGAGGTCGCTTCGGCCGCGGTGGCGGAGACCGAGTTCTTCCCCGGCTGGGGCCGCGCGCGGCTCGAAGCCATGATCGGCAACCGTCCCGACTGGTGCGTCTCGCGGCAGCGCAGCTGGGGGGTGCCCATGGCGATGGTGGTGGACGCGAAGACCGGCGCACTGCACCCGCGCAACCAGGAACTCATGGAGGCCGTCGCGCAGCGCGTGGAGCAGGGCGGCATCGAAGCGTGGTTCGCGCTCGATATCCGCGAGCTGCTGGGCGACGAGGCCGACGGCTTCGAGAAGGTGCCCGACACCCTCGACGTGTGGTTCGATTCCGGCACCACGCACGTGGGTGTGCTCGAGCGCCGCGCGGATCTCGCCAAGCCGGCCGACCTGTACCTCGAGGGTTCCGACCAGCATCGCGGCTGGTTCCAGTCGTCGCTGCTCACGGGCTGCGCCATCGACGGGCGCGCGCCCTATCGCCAGCTGCTCACGCACGGTTTCGTGGTGGATGGCGCCGGCCGCAAGATGAGCAAGTCGCTCGGCAACGTCATCGCGCCCCAGAAAGTCTCCGACAGCCTCGGCGCCGAGATTCTCCGCTTGTGGGTGGCCGCCACCGACTACTCCGGTGAGCTGTCCATCTCCGACGAGATCCTGAAGCGCGTGGTGGAGAGCTATCGCCGCATCCGCAACACGCTGCGCTTCCTGCTCGCCAACATCTCCGATTTCGACGCCGCCACGCAGCTGCTGCCGCCCGAGAAGTGGCTCACGATCGACCGCTACGCGCTCGCGCTCACTCGGCAACTCCAGCAGGACGTCACGGCGGCCTATGCCCGCTACGAGTTTCACACCGTGATCCAGCGGCTGCAGACCTTCTGCTCCGAGGATCTCGGCGGGTTCTACCTCGACGTCCTCAAGGACCGCCTGTACACCAGCGCGAAGAACGGCCCGGCCCGGCACTCCGCGCAGTCGATGCTGTGGCACCTCACCCAGTCGCTGCTGCGTCTGATGGCCCCGGTGCTGTCGTTCACCGCCGAGGAGGCCTGGGCCATCGTGCAGGGTCGTGACGACGACAGCGTGTTCCTCCGCACCTGGTACGACCTTCCTGCGGTGGCGGACGAAGCGGGGCTGCTCGCGCAGTGGACTCAGGTTCGCGAAGTGCGCGGCGAGGTGGTGAAGTGCATCGAGACCGTGCGGACCGAAGGCAAGGTGGGGTCGTCGCTGCAGGCGGAGGTGGATCTCGTGCTCCACGGCGCGCGTCACGACGCTTGCGCGACGCTCGGTGACGATCTCAAGTTCGTCCTGATCACCTCGCGGGCATCACTCGTGCGCGGCGCGTCGGCCGACGCCGAGTCGTGCGCGGTCACGCCCAGCGCTCATGCCAAGTGTGCCCGCTGCTGGCACTACCGGGACGACGTGGGCGCCGACGGCGCGCATCCCGAGCTGTGCGGCCGGTGCGTGACGAATCTTCACGGCAGCGGGGAAGCGCGCGTCCATGCTTGAGGCCGGGCGGTGGTTCGTGCTCGCGGCGATCGTCGCTGCGCTGGACCAGTGGTCCAAGCACCTGGTGCAGTCGGCGCTCAGCTACGGCGATTCGGTGCGCGTCACCGACTTCTTCGATCTCGTGCTGGTGTTCAATCCGGGGGCGGCCTTCAGCTTCCTGTCGTCGCAGTCGGGCTGGCAGCGCGAGCTGTTCATCGGGATCGCCCTCGCAGCGTCCATCTTCATGAGCTACCTGATCGTCCGGCATCGCGCGCGCATCGTTTTCGGCGCAGCGCTCGGACTCATCCTGGGCGGTGCGGTCGGCAATCTGATCGACCGCTTTCTGCTGCACGCAGTGGTCGACTTCCTGCACTTCCACATCGGAGAGTACTCGTGGCCTGCGTTCAACCTGGCCGACTCGGCCATCACGTGCGGTGCTGCGTTGCTGATCCTCGACAGCGTGCTGGAACGGCGGGTGGAGTCCGCCGCCAGGGAGACGGGATGAACCCGCGCACACGCACAGTCTTCACCGGAGAGTCCTCATGAAAGTCCTGCTGGCCAACCCGCGCGGCTTCTGCGCAGGCGTCGACCGCGCCATCGAGATCGTCGAGCGCGCACTCGCGCTGCACGGTGCCCCCATCTACGTCCGGCATGAGGTCGTGCACAACAAGTACGTGGTGCAGGATCTGCGCGACAAGGGCGCAGTGTTCGTCGACGAGTTGTCGGAGGTGCCTGCCGGTGCCACCGTGGTGTTCAGCGCGCACGGCGTGTCGAAGGCGGTGCGCGCAGAGGCCGAAGCCCTGGGCCTGCGCGTGTTCGATGCCACCTGCCCGCTGGTCACCAAGGTGCACGTGGAAGTCGCCCGCATGCGCGAGCAGGGCCGGGAGATCGTGATGATCGGTCACCGGGGACATCCGGAGGTGGAGGGCACCATGGGGCAGTCGACGGGGGGCATCCACCTCGTCGAGAGCGTGGAAGACGTGGCGGCGCTGGCGGTGGGCAATCCGGATCACCTCGCCTACGTCACCCAGACGACGCTCTCCGTGGACGACGCCCGCGTCGTCATCGACGCGTTGCGGCAGCGCTTCCCCGCCATTGTCGGGCCGAAGAAGGACGACATCTGCTACGCCACGCAGAACCGCCAGGACGCCGTGAAGGCGCTCGTGAAGGAGGCCGACGTGGTGATCGTCGTGGGGTCGCAGAACAGTTCCAACTCGAACCGCCTGCGCGAAGTGGCGCTGCTCTCCGGCCGGCGCGCGTACATGATCGACACCGCCGACGAACTCGACCCCGCGTGGGTCGCGGGCGCGCAGGTCGTGGGCGTGACCGCGGGGGCCTCCGCGCCCGAGAGTCTCGTCTGGAACCTCGTGGATCGCCTGCGGGCCCTCGGGGCGGACAGTGT
>ERZ1066136.1630-NODE-1630-length-10955-cov-6.760459_pt1 | contig 10955 bp, 10 predicted proteins | sample MGYA00382783_ERZ1066136 | MGnify/ENA primary metagenome ERZ1066136 (study PRJEB33369, sample SAMEA5778366) | biofilm metagenome | biome: Industrial cooling water; feature: Water cooling tower basin; material: Biofilm | place: United Arab Emirates | collected... | reverse complement strand
TCCGCGAGCGGCATCACGGGGCTGTCGGATCGCATGTCGCCCGGCACCCTGTCCAACCTGAGCCTGTCCGACGAGGTGGCGTTCCGGGTGCAGTTCAAGGGCAACCCGCCGCCGCCGACGCAGCTCTACTGGCGCGGGCCGATCATGTGGGACTTCGACGGACGCACGTGGTCCGTGGGACAGGGAAGCGTGGGCATGTGGCGCGAGGTGCAGGTGAGCGGCGAACCGCTGCGCTACACGGTCACGCTCGAACCGCATGACATGCGGTGGATGTTCGGCCTGGACCTCCCGGCGGAACGCCCGGCCGACGGCATCATGACGAACGACTTCGAACTGCTTTCGATGCGCCCGATCCGCAATCGCATGCGCTACTCGATGAGTTCGTACCTCAGCTACCGTGCCGGCACCGGCGAAGCGCAGGGAATCCTCCAGCGGGCGCTCGATCTGCCCGACGGCTTCAATCCGCGCACCCGTACGCTCGCCGCGCGCCTGCGCGACGAGGCTTCTTCGCCGCGCGACCTCGTGCGCCGGGCGCTCGCCATGTTCGGCGATCAGCCGTTCTTCTACACGCTCGCGCCCCCCGAGCTCGGTACCCACACGGCAGACGAGTTCCTGTTCGATACGCGGCGCGGCTTCTGCGAGCACTACGCCTCGAGCTTCGCGATCCTCATGCGCGCAGCCGGTGTGCCCGCGCGCATCGTCACCGGCTACCAGGGCGGGATGGTGAATCCCGTCGGCGGCTACATGATCGTGCGCCAGTCGGACGCGCACGCGTGGACCGAGGTCTGGCTGCCCGACGAGGGCTGGGTGCGCGTCGATCCGACGGCCGCCGTGTCGCCCCAACGCATCCAGGCGGGGATTGCAGCGGCCGTGCCGGCCGGCGATCCACTGCCGCTGCTCGCGCGAAGCGACAGCCAGTGGCTGATGAGCGTGCGTCTCGCTATGGACACCGTGACCAACGGGTGGAACCAGTGGGTGCTCGGCTACAACCACGAAAAGCAGTTGCAGGTGATGGCGAGGCTCACCGGCCATGCGATGACCTGGAAGGGCGTGGCGGCGTTGCTGGTCGTGGGCACCGTGATCGTGGTGTCCCTGCTCACGCTGCTCGCGCTGCGGCAGCAGCGGGTCCGCCCGAAGGATCCCGTTCCACGGGCCTGGGATGCACTGTCCCGAAAGCTCGCGCGCGCGGGTCTCCAACGGGCGCCCTCCGAAGGGCCCCGGGAGTACGTCGATCGCGTGGCGGCGGCGCTGCCGCAGCATGCGGGCGAACTGCGGAAGATCGGCGAGATGTACATCCGGCTTCGCTACGAGCGCGCCGCCGGCACCTCGGGCGTCGCGGAGTTCGTGGCGGCCGTGAGGGCTTTGCGGCTGGAGCCGCCGCCGCACGCGCCGCGCGTTGCGCGGGCCTGAGCGTCAGAGACCCGGCAGGCGCCCGAGCGGATCGATCGGACGGCCGAAGCGGCGCACCTCGAAGTGCAGTCCGACGCGCGGCGCATCGGAGTCGCCCATCTCCGCGATCTTCTGTCCCCGCTTCACGCCGTCGCCTTCCTTCACGAGCAGCGCGCTGTTGTGCGCGTACACGGACAGGTAGGTCTCGTTGTGCTTCACGATGACCATGCGCCCGTAGCCGCGCAGCCCGCTGCCGGCATAGACGACCCTGCCGGATGCGGCGGCCGCCACGGGTTGTCCGACCCGCCCGCCGATCCCCACGCCCTTCAGGCGGCCGGAGTCGCCGAAGCGGTAGAGCAGATCGCCGCGCACCGGCCACGTCCACTCCAGGGCCTCGTCGTCCTCGTCACGCTCGGTCCCCGCCTTGGCTGTGACCTCCCTTGCGGGTGATTCCCTGGCAGCGCCCTCCTTCGCGCCCGCCGCCGGTTCCTTGCCTGCAGCGTCCTTGACTGCCGGCACAGCCGCGGATGCGGGGGCCGCAGCCGAGGGGGTCTTGCCGTCCTTCGCCTTGGCGTCGGCCGCAGGCTTCGGATCGGTCGCGGCGACGGGCTTGTCCTTGGTCGCACCCGGCGGCTTCTGCCACTGGGCAAGCGCCTCCGCGGAGAACGGAACGGTCTGTGCCCGAGGCTCGGAAAGACGAGGAACGGCGCTGTCGGGCGCGGGGGCCGGTCCGGCAGACGGCGCCGGCAAGGGCGTCCCGGGGAGCGCTTCGGCCTGGAGGTCCGCCGGCCCGCTGCGGGACCGCACTTCCGGTGCGTCTGCCGGACCGGGCTGAACGGGCGGCGGGGTCAGACGCAGCCGCTGACCGACGAGAATGCGGCCCGGATCCGACAGGCCATTCCACTGGGAGAGGTCACGGTAGTCGAAACCGAAGTCGAGCGCGATGCCGAACAGCGTGTCACCACGCTGCACGACGTAGAACTCGGGACGTTCGTCACCCTTGCGGCGGGACACCCGCGGCAGGGCTGCGGGCGCGGGGGTCTCGGCCCCGGGCCTCGCCCCGGGTCGGGGGGCGCCGCCGTCGATCGGCTGCTCGGCGCAGCCCGCGAACGCAAGCAATGCGGCGAGTGCGAGCGCCGGAACCGGGTGACGGGACGTCACACGCGCGTGCCCGGCAGCAAGGGGACGAAGTTCACGTCCTCCAGGACGGTTTCCGAGAGACCCCGGTCGGTGTGCTCGATGACCACGAGCTTCTGCTCCTTCGTACCGACGGGCATGACCAGGCGGCCTCCGGGTGCGAGCTGCGTGGTGAGGGCCTCGGGCACGGCCGGCGCGGCCGCGGCCATCACGATGGCGTCGAACGGCGCCACGGCTTCAAGTCCGAGGGCGCCATCGGCGTGCTTCACCTTGACGTTGGCCGCGCGAAGCTCGCGCAGGCTCTTGCGCGCCTTTCCGAGCAGCCCGGAGAGGCGCTCCACCGAATACACCTCGCGCACGAAGCGCGAAAGAACCGCCGCCTGGTAGCCGCAGCCGGTCCCGATTTCCAGCGCGCGTCCGAGCGCACGGCCTGCGCGCGCGAGTTCGAGCATGCGGGCAACGGTGAGTGGCGCGGAAATGGTCTGACCGAACCCGATGGGCAGCGCGAGATCCTCGTAGGCGCGCGTCTGGAGCGCTTCGTCGACGAAGATGTGCCGAGGCACTTCTGCCATGGCCGCGAGCACGATCTCGTCGCGGATGCCCTGCTCCCGGAGGCGTTCGACCATCCGCAGCCGCGTGCGCTGCGACGTCATGCCGATACCGCTCAGACGGGGATCGAGCACCACGGCGGTCAGGCGCCGAGCCACCCGCGAAGGGTGTCGAGCTGATCGAAGTGCGTGAGGTCCATCTGCAGGGGCGTGATGGAAACGCGTCCCTGCGCGACCGCATGGAAGTCGGTCCCGGGTCCGGCGTCGGCCGCACTGCCTGCAGCGCCGACCCAGTACACGGTGTCACCGCGCGGGTTCTGCGCCTTCACGACGCCTTCGGCCCTATGACGCTTGCCGAGCCGGGTGATCTCCTGTCCGGCGAGGGACTCGAAGGGCACGTCGGGCACGTTCACGTTGAGGAGCCACGTGCCCGGCGGCCGAGAATGCATCATGCGAGTGACCAGATCGCGGGCAACACGGCCGGCCGTCGCGAAGTTGCCCGCATGGCGGCTCGCGAGCGACATGGCGATGGCCGGGATGCCGAGAAGGAACCCCTCGGTCGCCGCCGCGACGGTACCGGAGTAGATGGTGTCGTCGCCCATGTTCGTGCCGTGATTGATGCCGGAGACGACGATATCGGGCAGGTGATCGAGCAGGCCCGTGACAGCGAGATGCACGCAGTCGGTGGGGGTGCCGTTCACGTAGAAATAGCCGAGATGCGAGCGGCGCACGGTGAGCGGCCGGTCGAGCGTGAGCGAATTGCTGGCGCCGGAACGGTCGCGCTCGGGCGCGACCACGGTGACTTCACCGACTGCGGAGAGATGCTCGGCAAGGGCCTGGAGGCCGGGAGCGAAATAACCGTCGTCGTTACTGACCAGGATGCGCATGCGAGAAAGCCGAGCCGTTCAAGGTGAAAACCACCCCGTGCGCAGGCGACGGCACGGCACAGCGCAAGGATGACGAACAGGAGGAGGATTTCACGTCGCTGTGCTGCGGACGGACCGCGGAGACCGTGACTCCGAAAACTGGTCGGGGCGAGAGGATTTGAACCTCCGACCACCTGCACCCCATGCAGGTACGCTACCAGGCTGCGCTACGCCCCGAAGCTCGGCAGTATAGCGAAGCGCCCCCGGGGGCGGCAACGACAATGCGTGTCGATGGCGAGGACGCAGATCGGGCGGCGTGCACGTCACGCGCTCAGCAGCGCGAGCACCGCGCGCAGTTCCGTTCGAATCTCGCGGTAAGGATCGACTTTCTCGGGTTGTGGCGGCGGCGCGTCGGCCTTGCCGCTCCCGTCCTCGAAGTTCTGTGCCAGCCGGTGACGCGCACCGCTGATGGTGAACCCCTCCTCGTAGAGAAGCTCGCGGATGCGGCGGATGAGCAGCACTTCGTGGTGTTGGTAATAGCGCCGGTTGCCGCGCCGCTTGACCGGCTTAAGCTGCGTGAATTCCTGCTCCCAGTAACGAAGTACATGGGGTTTCACGCCGCAGAGTTCGCTCACCTCACCGATGGTGAAGTAGCGCTTGGCGGGAATGGGCGGGAGCGGCTCGCGGGCGTTATTCGCTGGTTCCATGGTAGTGCGTCTCAACCATGGCCTTCAGCTTCTGGCTCGCGTGGAACGTGACCACGCGACGTGCCGTGATGGGGATCTCTTCGCCGGTCTTCGGATTGCGTCCGGGGCGCTGAGGCTTGTCGCGGAGCTGGAAGTTGCCGAAGCCTGAAAGCTTCACGCTGTCACCCTGTTCGAGCGCCACTCGGACCTCCTCGAAGAAGGTCTCGACCATATCCTTGGCCTCGCGCTTGTTGAGGCCGACCTTCTCGAACAAGAGATCAGCCAGCTCTGCCTTCGTCAGGGTCATGGAGCACCTTTACTTCCTGAGCTGTGCGTCGAATTCCCGCTCGAGCAGAGACCGCGCGAGCGCCATCACGTCGTCGGCTTCCGCGTCGGTGAGGGTCCGACGAGTATCTTGCATAAGAACCCGGAACGCAAGACTGCGTTTCCCATTTTCCACGCCTTTTCCGCGATATACGTCGAAAACCTCGACCTGCTCGACGATCGGCGGAAGCCCCTTGCGCAACATGGACAACAGTGCGCCGACGGGTACCGAATCGGCCACCACCACAGCGATGTCGCGCCTCACGCCGGGCAGGCGGGAGACCTCGCTGAACGCCGGCAGCGGCACGCGGCAGAGCGCTTCTGCGCTGATCTCGCACAGCATCGTGGCGTGCGGAAGCTCGTACTCCTGTTGCCAGCGCGGATGCAGTTCGCCGATCCAGCCCGCTTCGCGGCCGTGGACGATCACGCGGGCGGAACGCCCCGGGTGCAAAGCCGGATGGGTCGCCGGGCGCAGTTCGAGGGGTACGGGCGCGAGAAGATTCTCCAGATCGCCCTTGGCGTCGAAGAAGTCGACGCCGCGACCAGACTCGCCCCACTGCTCCTCCACGGCGGCGCCGTAGGCGGCAAAGCCCACATGAACGGGCTGATCGATCCCGGCGACGGCAAGCGCGCCGTCGGCCGCCGCGCCGTCGCGGAGAAACACCCGGCCGATCTCGAACACGCGCACGCGAGAGAGCTTGCGGTTGACGTTGTAGCGAACGTTGTCGACGAGGCTCGCCATCAGGCTCGTGCGCATCACGGACATCTGGCTCGCGATGGGATTCAGCACGCGGATGGGGCTATCGCAGCCGGCAAGTTCCCGTTCCCAGGCTTCGTCCACGAAACTGAAATTCACCACTTCGTGATAGTCGAGGTCGGCCAGACGATCGCGGATCGCGTGCAGCGAGCGGGCGGCCTCGTCCGGCGAGCGCATGGCCGCGGGCGCGACCGGCGGCAGTGCCGGGATGTTCTCGAAGCCGTAGACGCGGGCCACCTCCTCGATGAGGTCTTCCTCGATCGCGATGTCGAAGCGGTACGACGGCGGCGTCACGCGAAACACGGGATCGCCCCCCTCACCCGGTTCGGTCTCGAAGGCCAGCCCGAGGCGGAGGAAGACGTCCGCGATACGTTCGGCACCGACCTCGATGCCGATGACCTTGTGGGCCCGCGACATCCGCATGCGCACGGCCGGACGCTGCGGCAACGCTGCGATCTCGTCGACCACCGGCCCCGCCTCGCCGCCGCAGATGTCGAGCACGAGACGGGTGGCGCGCTCGATGCCTGCCACGTTGTTGTCGAAATCCACGCCGCGCTCGAAGCGGTGCGAAGCGTCACTCCCGAAGTTGTAGCGACGAGCCCGCCCGGCGATCGCGTCGGGGTAGAAGAACGCCGATTCGAGGAAGCAGTGCTTCGTGTCGAGATCGGCCTTCGTGGACTCGCCGCCCATGATGCCGGCCAGCCCGATGGGGCCGGAATCATCGGTGATGGCGAGCACGTCGGGGTGCAGTCCGACCGTCTGTCCGTTGAGCAGCAGAAGCTGTTCACCGACGCGACCGAAGCGGACGTCGATGGGGCCGCGCAGCTTGTCGAGGTCGTACACGTGCAGCGGCCGGCCGAGTTCGAGCATCACGTAGTTGGTGATGTCCACCAGGGCCGAGATGCTGCGCTGCCCCGCCCGCTCCAGACGGCGCACCATCCATTCGGGGGTCTTCGCAGCAGCGTTGACGTTGCGGATGACCCGGCCGGTGAAGCGCCCGCAGCCCGAGGGGTCGGAAATGCGGACCGGGTGGCGGTCCGGGATCGTCGCGGCCACGGCAGAGACATCCGGCGCCCGCAAGGGCGCGCCGGTCAGGGCGGCCACCTCGCGCGCGACGCCGAGCATGGACAGGCAATCCGCGCGATTGGGCGTGAGCTTGATCGTGATGCGATGATCGTCGAGATCGAGCGCGGCACGGATCGGCGTGCCGGGCGTGAGCGTGTCGTCGAGGGCCAGCAGACCGGTGTGGTCGTCGGACAGGCCGAGTTCGCGCGCCGAGCACAGCATGCCTTCACTGTCGACGCCACGCATGACGGCGCTGCGGATCTCCAGCGGTTTGCCATCGGGCCCTGGCAGCACGGCGCCGATCAGCGCCACCGGCGCCTTCATGCCGATCGCGACATTGGGCGCCCCGCACACGATGGACAGCATGCGCCCTTCGCCCGCGTCGACACGGCAGACCTTCAACCGGTCGGCGTTCGGGTGCCGGTCGGCCTCGACGACGCGACCGACCACGATGTTCGTGAAGGGCGGCGCCACGGGCTCGCAGACCTCCACCTCGAGGCCCGACATGGTGAGCAGATGGGTGAGCGCCGCGGTGTCCAGCGGCGGATCGACGAGGGTACGCAGCCAGCGTTCGGAGAACTCCATGGGGCGGTCTCAGGCGAATTGTCGGAGGAAGCGCAGGTCTCCCTCGTAGAACAGGCGCAGGTCGGTCACGCCGTATCGGAGCATCGTAAGGCGTTCGAGGCCGGACCCGAACGCGAAACCGATGTAGCGCTCCGGATCGAGACCGAAGTTGCGGATCACGGCCGGATGTACCTGCCCAGATCCGGAGATTTCCAGCCAGCGGCCCTTGAGCGGACCGTCCCCGAAGGCCATGTCGATCTCGGCCGAGGGCTCGGTGAACGGGAAGAACGAGGGCCGGAAGCGCACCTGCAATTGATCGGTCTCGAAGAACCGGTGCAGGAAGTTCGTGTACACGCCTTTCAGATCGGCGAAGCTGATGTCCTCGCCGATCCAGAGCCCCTCCACCTGGTGGAACATGGGCGAGTGGGTGGCGTCGGAGTCGACGCGGTAGGTGCGGCCCGGCGCGATCACCTTGATGGGCGGCTCGTGGGTGCGGGCGTAGCGCACCTGCATGGGGCTGGTGTGGGTGCGCAGCAGCAGCCCGCCTTCCACGTAGAAGGTGTCGTGCATCGAGCGCGCCGGATGGTTCTCGGGCTGATTCAGCGCCGTGAAGTTGTGCCAGTCGGTTTCGATCTCGGGCCCGTCCGCCACGTCGAAGCCGATGGACGCGAAGATCTCCTCCACGCGGCGCCACGTGCGCATCACCGGGTGGATGCTGCCCCGCCCACGGCCGCGACCCGGCAGCGTGACGTCCACCGACTCCCCGCGCAGCTTCGCCTCCAGCGCGGCCTGGGCAATCGCCTCGCGTCGTGCCGCGAGCGCAGCCTCGACGGCATTCTTGAGGGTGTTCAGCTTCTGGCCGGCGGCCTTGCGTTCGTCGGGCGCGAGCTTGCCGAGGGACTTGGATGCCTCGGTGAGCACGCCCGACTTGCCCAGGAAACGCGCCTTGACCTGTTCGAGTTCCGCGGCGTCGGCCACTGCGTCGAATGCGGCCTGCGCCTGCGCGACTACGCCATCGAGTTCTTCCATCCGTCCCCGGCCTGCATGCGGGCGCCCCGGACGCGGGGCGCGATTCGAAGGTGGAACAAAAAAGGAGGCGCGAAGGCCTCCTTTTCGTGCGAGTCCGCCGCGGTCAGCGGCCGAGACTCGCCTTGGCCTGGTTCACCAGCTGCGCGAACGCGGCCTTGTCGAACACCGCCAGATCGGCCAGCACCTTGCGGTCGACCTCGATGGCGGCCTTCTTCAGACCGTTCATGAACACGCTGTAGGTGAGACCCAGCTCGCGGGCCCCGGCGTTGATCCGGGCGATCCACAGGCGGCGGAAATCACGCTTGCGATTGCGGCGGTCGCGATAGGCATACTGCCCGGCGCGCATGACCGCTTCCTTGGCGATCCGGAACACATTCTTGCGACGACCCCGGTATCCCTTGGCGAGGGCGAGGACCTTCTTGTGACGGGCCCGTGCGGTAACCCCACGTTTGACGCGCGGCATGGTCGACTCTCCTTACGCGTAGGGCATCATGGCGCGCACGGCGCGCTCGTTGGACTCGTGCACCTGGGTGGCGCCGCGCAGGTGGCGCTTGCGCTTGGTGGACTTCTTCGTGAGGATGTGGCGCAGGAAGGCCTGCCCCCGCTTGATGCCACCGCTGCCCTGCGCGCGGAAGCGCTTGTGTGCGCTGCGCTTGGTCTTCATCTTCGGCATGTCGACTCCTTGATTGGCTGCACCGCCCGGCGGCCCGCACCCTGCGGACACTTGGCTGAAAGCCGGTTCGATGCTTCTGTCGGCACCGGTTCCCGCCGCGGGACCGGCTGCCCTTCGTCGGAGGGGGGCCTTCGCCCTCCTCCCCCGCATCGCGCGTCCCCCGCCGGGGAAAGCCTCGATGCGGTCACGACTCTCTCCTGACCCGGGCCCGGGTCAGATCTTCTTCTTCGGGCCCAGCATCATCACCATCTGACGCCCTTCGAGCTTGGGGAACTGCTCCACCTGCCCGTAGGGCTCGAGATCCTGCTTCACGCGTTCCAGCAGCTTGATCCCGAATTCCTGGTGCGCCATCTCGCGGCCGCGAAACCGCAGCGTCACCTTGGTCTTGTCCCCTTCCTCCAGGAAGCGGATGAGGTTGCGAAGCTTGATCTGGTAGTCACCCTCGTCGGTGCCCGGCCGGAACTTCACTTCCTTCACCTGGATCTGCTTCTGCTTGAGCTTCGCCTCGTGGCGCTTCTTGCTCTCGCTGTACTTGAACTTCCCGTAATCCATGATCCGGCATACGGGAGGTTTCGCCGCGGGGGCAATCTCCACGAGATCCAGTTCGGCCTCTTCGGCCATCTGGTTCGCCACGGCGATGCTGACGACCCCGATGGGCTCGCCGTCCACGCCGACCAGTCGGACTTCCGGCACGTTGATCTCGCCGTTCGTCCGCAACTCACGCTCTTGAAGGATAGGTATGACCTCCTGAAAGGATTAAATGCCCGCCGGCATTTCCGACGCCAGACGCGCCTGGAAGGCTTCCAGGGACATCTGGCCGAGGTTTTCACCCCCGCGGGCACGAACAGCCACCTGACCCGCAGCGACCTCTTTGTCACCGACGATGATCTGATACGGCAGCTTGCGCAGGCTATGTTCCCGAATCTTAAGGTTTATCGTCTCGTTTCTCAAGTCGGCCTCGACCCGGTACCCGGACGATTGCAAGCGACGGGCCACTTCGGTGGCATAACCGCCCTGCGATTCGGTGATGTTGAGCACCACGGCCTGCACCGGCGCGAGCCAGAGAGGCATGGCACCGGCGTGGTTCTCGATGAGGATGCCGATGAACCGCTCCAGCGAGCCCAGGATGGCCCGATGCAGCATGACCGGCACCTTCCGGGCGTTGTCCTCGTCCACGTACTCCGCACCCAGGCGCCCGGGAAGCGCGAAATCGAGCTGGAGCGTGCCGCACTGCCAGACCCGGCCGATGGAATCCTTCAGGGAGAACTCGATCTTGGGCCCGTAGAACGCGCCCTCGCCGGGGTTCAGCGACCAGGCCAGGCCCTTGGCGTCCAGTGCCGAGCTGAGCGCGGCTTCGGCGCGGTCCCAGGTGGCGTCCTCGCCGATGCGCTTGGCCGGGCGGGTGGAGAGCTTGATCAGGATCTCTTGGAACCCGAAATCCGCGTAGATGCTGCGCAGCAGGTCGATGAAGTCGGCCGCCTCGGACTGCACCTGGTCTTCGCGGCAGAAGATGTGGGCGTCGTCCTGGGTGAAGGCCCGCACGCGCATGATCCCGTGGAGCGCGCCCGAGGGCTCGTTGCGGTGGCAGGCCCCGAACTCGGCCAGCCGCAGGGGGAGATCCCGGTAGCTCTTCAGCCCCTGATTGAAGATCTGCACGTGGCCCGGGCAGTTCATGGGCTTCACGGCGTAGTCGCGGTTCTCCGACGCCGTCGTGAACATGTGTTCCCGGTAGTTCTCCCAGTGGCCGGAGCGCTCCCAGAGCACCCGGTCCATGACCTGCGGCGTGCGGACTTCCTTGTAGCCGGCCGTGGCCAGCCGGCGACGCACGTACTGCTCCACCTGCTGCCAGATGGTCCAGCCGTGCGGATGCCAGAACACCATCCCGGGGGCGTCGTCCTGCACGTGGAACAGGTCGAG
>ERZ1066136.1629-NODE-1629-length-10960-cov-7.130491_pt1 | contig 10960 bp, 8 predicted proteins | sample MGYA00382783_ERZ1066136 | MGnify/ENA primary metagenome ERZ1066136 (study PRJEB33369, sample SAMEA5778366) | biofilm metagenome | biome: Industrial cooling water; feature: Water cooling tower basin; material: Biofilm | place: United Arab Emirates | collected... | reverse complement strand
AGTCGCTGGCGAGAAGGGCGGCGGGAACTCCGGCAGGTTGCGGACGATGCTGGAACCGACCGGCTCGAGATCGATCGAGGCTTCCTCAACCGGGGCGTCCGGCGAAGCGGAGACCGGCATGCGGACGCCGTCGAAAGGCTTTTCCTGGGTGGACGTGGCGTCCGGCTCGATCGGGTAGTTGTCGGTCGTGAGCCGCAGCCCGCTCGCCTTGGCGGCGGCGAGTCGCTTCTCGAGGATGTCGAAGGGCACCTGCGCGAGGGTCATGGGGGCTTCTTCGGCTGGGGCCTTGGCGGGCACCTCGAGCGCAGCGGCCGGGGTGGGAGCCAGGGTCGCATCGAAGGCGGCATCAGCCGCGACTTCGAGGGTGTACGGCCCGATCTGGATCCGGTCGCCGGGGCGCAGGGTCATCTCGCGCTGGAAGCCCACGCCGTGACCGTTGACGTAAACGGGCAGGAAAGACCCTTGATCGCGAATCTTGAACAGGCCGCCCTGGCGGGACACCACCGCGTGGATCCGCGAGACCCGCCGGCTCTGGTCGGGGATCACGAGGGTGCTGTCCGACCGGCGGCCGATGGTGCCTCCCTCGTCCGAGAAGCGGGCGGGCTTGCCGTCGACCGCGCGTTCTGCAACGGCGACGATGCGGATGGTGATGGTCATGGTCTCTCTCCGTGGGGCGCGGATCCTGGAGCCCGACGCAAAGGGAAGAAGGTGCGGGTCGGGGTGCACGACCCGTGCCCGATGGTCTTTCCTCAGGCTTTTCAGTGTACTCCGCATCCCGCGCCCGGGCGAGAGTCAGCGGAGGTGACACCCGGACCGCGATTGCGAGACCGCCCCGCCCTTCCCCGGGGGGACCGGAGGCCGCGCGCCCGGCGCTGGCGTGTGGAGTCGTCCGTCCGCGGGTGGCGCCCGGACCGGCGGGCTACAGTGGGTCCGGTGCGCCCGCCCGCCGGGCGGCCTCGCGCCGGCGATGGGCTACAGCCAAAGCATCATCCCCATCTCATGCGGATGCGTGAGGAGCGGGTGGTGGGGGTAGAGGCAGACCCGGTATTCGAGCTTGCCGCACATCTCGGGCTTCAACTCCAGCACGTAACGGTGCTCGCCCTCGGGCGTGTGGGTGCCCTCGAACTCGAACCGGTGGCGATCGGTGTGGCGCTGGCTCACCACGTCGGACTGCCGCTGGAGGATCATTTCCAGCATCACGTCCGAGGGCTGCAGGCCGTCCAGCTGCACGGCGACCTCGACCCGGATGCTTTCACCGAAGGCGATGCGGCGCGCCGGGTTGTCCAGCCGGCGGATGCGCAGCTTGCTCCAGGACTTGCGGACGTGGTCCTTCCATTTCGCCATCTCGGCCGCCTTGGTGAACCCGCTTTCGGAGTACCGGCGCCACTGGCGCGTGGCGGGCAGGTAGAACTTGCCCAGGTACTCGTTGACCATCCGGCCCGAATTGAAGCGCGGCAGCAGCGTGGCCATGGAGTGCTTGGCCATCCGCACCCACTCGGGCGAGTACCCCATCTCGGAGCGCGCGTAGTAGGAGGGGATCACGTGGTCCTGCAGCAGTTCGTAGAGCGTGTGGGATTCCTCCACGTTGCGGCGGTGCTCGTCCAGGCTCTCGGAGACGGGCTTGATGGCCCAGCCGTTCCTGCCGTCGTAGCCCTCACCCCACCAGCCGTCGCTGATCGACAGGTTGATCACGCCGTTGATGCCGGCCTTCATGCCGGACGTGCCGCTGGCCTCGAGCGGGTAGACGGGGTTGTTGAGCCACACGTCCACGCCCGACACCAGCCGCCGGGCGAGCCGCAGGTCGTAGTTCTCGACCATGAGCAGCCGGCCCTCGAACTCCGGCGTGCGCGAGATCTGCACGATGCGGCGGATGAGATCCTGCCCGGGCACGTCGGCCGGGTGCGCCTTGCCCGCGAAGACGAAGAGCACCGGCCGGTCGTCGTTGCAGACGATGCTGCGCAGCCAGTCGAGGTTCTGGAACAGCAGCGTCGCGCGCTTGTAGGTGGCGAAGCGCCGCGCGAAGCCGATGGTGAGGACGTTGGGGTTGTCGGGGTCGGTCAGCTTCAGCAGCCGGTCGAGGTGCGCCTCGGACCCGTGGTTGCGGAAATGCTGGGTCGTCACGCGGTGGCGGACGAGATGCAGCATCTGCGACTTGAGCGACTGCCGCACGCTCCAGAAAAGGTGGTCCGGGATCGACTCCACGTTCTGCCAGAACGACACCGTGTTCATGTGGTGCGTCCAGTCGAACCCCAGATACCGGTCGAAGACGTCCCCCCACTCCTGCGCGAGGAAGGTGGGCACGTGCACGCCGTTGGTCACGTAGTCGATCGGGTTGTCCTCGGGCGCGATCTCGGGCCACATGCCGGCCAGGATGCGCGACGAGACGTCCCCGTGGATGCGCGACACGCCGTTGTGGAAGCGCGACCCGCGCACCGCCAGCGCGGTCATGTTGAACTCGTGGCTGCCGTCCGTGCGGCCCAGCCCCAGGAACTGCTCGCGGCTCAGCGACAGCTCCTGGAAGAACTTGCCGAAGTACTCGGCGATCATGTCCTCGGCGAAGTGGTCGTGGCCCGCGGGCACCGGCGTGTGCGTGGTGAACACGGTGTTGGCCGCGACGGCTTCCATCGCGGTGGGGAAGTCCTTGCCCTGTGCGACGAGCTCGCGCATGCGCTCGAGGACGAGGAACGCCGCATGCCCCTCGTTGATGTGCCACACCGTGGGCTGCAGGCCCAGCGCCGACAGCGCGCGCACGCCGCCCACGCCCAGCACGATCTCCTGCTCCAGGCGGTCGGTGCGGTCGCCGCCGTACAGGCGGTGCGTGATGTCGCGATCAGAGGCCTGATTGGCCGGGATGTCGGTATCGAGCAGGTACAGCCACACGTGGCCGATGCGCGTACGCCAGACCTTGATGGCCACGGCGCGACCGGGCAGATCCACGTGGACAACCAGTTCGGAGCCGTCTTCGCGGAACACCTGCTCGATGGGCAGATCGTCGAACTCGGAGTCGCTGTAGGCCGGGTGCTGGTTGCCGTCGCTGTCGATGGTCTGCTGGAAGTAGCCCTGGCGGTAGAGCAGGCCCACGCCCACGAAGGGCAGGCGCATGTCGCTCGCGGCCTTGCAGTGGTCCCCTGCGAGGATGCCGAGGCCGCCCGAATAGATGGGCAGCGACTCGTGGAAGCCGAACTCGGCGCAGAAGTACGCGACGAGATCGTTGTGGCGCAGCCACTCGGACCCTTCGCGGCGCAGCGGCTCGTTGTGATAGGTGTCGTAAGCGGACAGCACCCGGTTGAAGCTCTTGAGGAACACCGGGTCGTCGGCGGCGGCGCGCAGGCGCGCCTCGTCCACCCGCTTCAAGAAGGCCTTGGGGCTGTGCCCCACGGCGTTCCACAGCGGTGGGTGCAGCCGGGCGAACAGCGTGCGGGTGGGGCGGTCCCAGCTGTACCAGAGATTGTTGGCGAGTTCCTCGAGGCGTTCGAGCCGCGCCGGGATCTTCGGGTTGACTTCGAGCAGGAACGTGTTGCCGCTGGCCATGACCGCATCATCCTCGGATAGATGCGACCGATTGTAGCGTCCGCCGTGCCAGGTCCGGCGCTCGCGCGTCGACGGTGACGCCCCCGTCGAGCGGCTTCAACCGGTTCGGCGATAGCACGCACTCTCGTGCGACGCGCGGATGACGCGCAGAGCCGCGCCCGTGCCCTGGCACGGTGCCGAAACGCCGCCCCGAAACGGCGCGGTGCTACAACACGTAGCGCGCGAGATCCTCGGTGGCGGCGAGTTCGCCCAGGCGGGAATCCACGTACTCGGGGTCGATCCGCACGCTGCCGCCGCTGCGCTTGCCGGCCTCGAACGAGACCTCCTCCAGCAGCTTCTCCATCACCGTGTAGAGGCGGCGGGCGCCGATGTTCTCGGTCTTCTCGTTCACCTGCCACGCGACCTCCGCCAGGCGGCGGATGCCCTCGGGCGTGAACTCCAGCGTGACGCCCTCGGTGGCGAGCAGGGCCTCGTACTGCCGCACGAGGCACGCGTCGGTGGAGGTGAGGATGCGTTCGAAGTCCTCCACCGACAGCGATTCGAGCTCGACGCGGATCGGGAAGCGGCCCTGCAGTTCGGGGATGAGGTCCGAGGGCTTGCAGAAGTGGAACGCGCCGCTGCCGATGAACAGGATGTGGTCGGTCTTGATCATCCCGTACTTGGTGGACACGGTCGTGCCTTCCACGAGCGGCAGGAGGTCGCGCTGGACGCCCTGGCGCGAGACGTCCGCGCCCTGGTACTCGGAGCGCGAGGCGATCTTGTCGATCTCGTCGAGGAAGACGATGCCGTTGGACTCCACGTTGGCGAGGGCCTGGAGCTTCAGCTCCTCGTCGTTGACCAGCTTGCCGGCCTCCTCCTCGGTGAGGAGCTTCATCGCCTCGGCGATGCGCATCTTGCGCACCTTGCGACGTCCGCCGCCCAGGTTCTGGAACATGCCCTGGATCTGCGAGGTGAGCTCCTCCATGCCGGGCGGCGCGAGGATCTCCATGTTCTGCGGCGCCTGCGCCACGTCGATCTCGATCTCCTTGTCGTCGAGCTGGCCCTCGCGCAGTTTCTTGCGGAATTTCTGGCGGGTGGCGCCGTCGCGGTCGTCGGCATCGTTGGCCGCACCGCCGAAGCCCATGTCGCGCGCGCCGGGCAGCAGCACGTCGAGGATGCGGTCTTCGGCGGCGTCCTTCGCGCGGTCCTGCACCTTCTTCACCGCGCTCTCGCGCGTCTGCTTGATGGCGGACTCGACGAGGTCGCGGATGATGGTGTCGACGTCCCGGCCCACGTAGCCCACTTCGGTGAACTTCGTGGCCTCGATCTTGATGAACGGGGCGTCCGCGAGCCGCGCGAGGCGGCGGGCGATCTCGGTCTTGCCCACGCCGGTGGGCCCGATCATCAGGATGTTCTTCGGCGTGATCTCGTGCCGCAGCGGTTCGGCCACCTGCTGGCGGCGCCAGCGGTTGCGCAGGGCGACGGCGACCGCGCGCTTGGCGGCGGTCTGCCCGACGATGTACTTGTCCAGTTCGTGGACGATCTCCTGCGGGGTCATAGGATCTCGATGATGTGGTTCTGGTTGGTGTAGATGCAGAGGTCGCCCGCGATGGAGAGCGCCTTCTTCACGATGACCTCGGGCGCGAGGTCCGTGTTGTCGAGGAGGGCCTTGGCTGCCGACTGCGCATAGGCGCCGCCGCTGCCGATGGCGAGCAGGCCGTCCTCGGGCTCCAGCACGTCGCCGTTGCCGGTGATGATGAGCGAGGCCTCGGGGTTGGCCACGGCGAGCATCGCCTCCAGGCGGCGCAGCATGCGGTCGGTGCGCCAGTCCTTCGCGAGCTCGACAGCGGAGCGCACGAGGTGGCCCTGGTGCTTCTCCAGCTTGGCCTCGAAGCGCTCGAACAGGGTGAAGGCATCGGCGGTGCCGCCGGCGAAGCCGGCCAGGATGCGGTCGTGATACAGGCGCCGCACCTTGCGGGCGCCGGCCTTGACGACGATGTTGCCGAGGGTGACCTGGCCGTCGCCGCCGAGGGCGACGCTGCGGCCACGGCGGACGGAGAGGATGGTGGTGCCGTGGTACTGCTCTGTCATCAGGGAGATCCGGAGGGGGGAGGCGGTTTGGCGTGGAGGATGGCGGCAGACTGCCCGAGATTCAAGACTTCGAGCAGGGCGGCCACGAGCTGGTTCGGCCGGATGAGCCGCACCGTGCGGCCCTGCGCCGCGGCGGACTGGACCTCGCGCGCGAGCACGTGCGCGGCCGAGAGCGACAGGCGCTCCAGCGCCGCCAGCTGCAGATTCACGTAATCGTTGGCGGCCGCGAACTCCGCGACGCTCCCGAGCTGCGGATCGTTGGCGTGCTCGATGACGCCTTCGAGCGCGAGCGATTCGCGGGACACGTAACGCGGTTCACTGCGGCGCTCGGTCGTGTCCACGCGCAGGGGCTGCGGCATGATCAGCGGCTCCCAGCCGGGGGCGTTGCCGTGGGTCGCGAGGGCGAAGTCCACGGCGTCCCGTTCGAAGCCTTCGCGGTCCTGCGCGAGACGGCGCAGGAGCAGCAGCAGGTCCCACAGCGACAGCTGCGAGGGCTCGTCCGCGAGCGAGCGCTGCAGGCGGCGGGCGAGATGATCGGCGCCGGTGGCCACGATGCCGTTGCCGGCGGCGACCAGGTCCGTGAGGGCGCTGAACAGGAAACGCGCGCCCACGGCGTCCACCGTCTCGACCCGGCTCACGTCCAGGTGGATCACGGTGTGGCGCGTCGCGGCCTCGCGGATCGCGACCATGGCCGGCATTGCCGCGCCGGTGAGCTCGTTGCCCAGACTCACGCAGCCCGAGCCGCCCGCCCGCAGTTCCTCCGGCAGGGCCATCTCGCGCTGCTTGCGTTCACGTTCCGTGGGCGCGTCTTCCGCGAAACGCATCCGGTAGCGGGCGACGAGCGTTTCGTACGCGCGCCAGCGCCCTTGCAGACGTTCCAGGTCCATCAGCATGAGCCAGTCGCGGCGGGTGCCGGAGTCCCGGCCCAGCGCCGCCTCGAGGACGTGCCGCGCGCCGGACGCTTCGCCGCTCGCGTAGAGCAGCGCGGCTTCGCGGGTGGCCGCCGGCAGGGAGGCGGCGAGGTCGGATACGTCGACGTGGGAAGAGGTCATGGCAGGACGGGCCCGGGCAGCCGGGCGCACAGGAAGACGGAGTGTAGTTCGTTAGCGGCCCGGAAGGCCGTGTTCTGGAGGGTCGGCGCCCGCGCGCTCCCGCGCCGGGTCAACCCGGACATCTCGTGAGGTCGGTCCCGACGACGACTTGTTTGCCGATGTCCGTGGGGTCTGCCACGGAGGGGTCCTCGGTACGAATCCGCCGTCCGGCCTCCACGGGCGCTGGCGGGCGCCTTGCTGTCCTCGCACCCCCCGGCTTCGCGCCATCCGGGCATGGCCATAGGCCTGGCGCGGGATGCGCGGCCTTCCCCGCCCTGCACCTCGCCTTCATTCCGCGGCCTGACGACGAATCCCGGCTAGAACTCGCCCTCGGGCGAGGCCCCGTGGTGCGAGACATCGCCCCACGACACCAGGTGCAGCCGCCGGCCGTCCCAGCGCAGGCGGTTCACGCTGGCGTTCTCGACGCTGAAGGTGCGCGGCGCGTCCAGTGTCATGTCGGCGGCGAGGCGGTAGAGGATGTCCAGCACGCCGCCGTGCGTGACCACCAGCACCGTGCCGCCGTCGTGTTCCGCGCCGATGTCCGCCATGGCCGCCGCCACGCGGTCACGCAGCATGACGAGGCTTTCGCCGGTTTCCAGCTCCAGATGCGGATCCCGCCCGCGGTAGCGCACGAACTGCTCGGGGAAGCGTGCCTCGGCGTCGAGGAAGGTGAGCCCCTCGAAGATGCCCAGCTTGCGTTCGCGCAGGCGGGCATCCGACCGGATGTCGAGCCGCAGGGTCTCGGCGGCGGGGCGGGCGGTTTCCTGTGCGCGGCCGAGGTCGCTGCAGTGGATGGCCGCGATGGGCTCGCCCGCGAGCCGCTGCGCCACCGCGCGGGCCTGCGCGCGGCCGGCGGCCGTGAGGGAGCTGTTGAGATGACCCTGGATGCGCCCCTGGGAGTTCCAGTCCGTTTCGCCGTGACGCACGGCAATGATGTTGGTGTCCAACGAAAAACCCCGTCTCAACCGATTTCGAGAAGCAGACCCTTGAGGTACTCGCCCTCGGGGAAGGCCAGGCTCACGGGGTGATCCGCGGCGGCCGTCATGTGATGCAGCACCCGGGCGTCCACGCCGGCATCCACCGCCGCGCCCGCCACGATCTTCTGGAAGAGATCGCGCGAGACGCCGCCCGAGCACGAGAACGTGAACAGCAGCCCGCCCGGACGCAGCAGCTTCATCGCCCAGAGGTTGATGTCCTTGTACCCGCGCGCCGCGTTCTGCGCGAGCGCCGCCGTGGGCGCGAACTTGGGAGGGTCCAGCACGATGACGTCGAAGCGGCGCCCCTGGTCCCGGAACTTGCGCAGCTGCGCGAACACGTCCGCCTCCAGGAAGTCGACCCGCGCTTCGGGCTGCTCGTTGAGCGCCACGTGCCGCCGCGCCGCCGCGAGGGCTTCCTTCGAACTGTCCACGGCCGTGACGTACGACGCGCCGCCCGCGAGGGCGCTGAGGGTGAACCCGCCCGTGTAGCAGAAGCAGTCCAGCACCTCGCGGTCCTGCGAGAGATCGCGCAGCAGCGCGCGGTTGTCGCGCTGGTCCAGGTAGAAGCCGGTCTTGTGGCCCTCGCGCACGTCCACGAGAAAGCGCAGGCCGTTCTCCTCGATGGTGACGGGGCCCTCGGGCGCCTCGCCGCGGACCACTTCCACCCGATGGGGCAGGCCTTCGAGTTCCAGCACGTCGGCGTCGGAACGCTCGAAGATGTTCGGCAGGCCCGTGATGGAGGCCACTGCATCCACGATGGCATCGCGCCAGCGCCACGCGCCGGCGGTCGTCAGCTGCACGACGAGCTGGTGCGCGAAGCGGTCCACCACCACGCCCGGCAGACCGTCGGCCTCGCCGTGCACCAGCCGCACCGCGTGGCCGGGCTCGGACCCGAACACGCGATCCCGCCGGGCGATGGCCGTGCGGATGCGGTCGTGGAAGAACGCGGCGTCGATGCGGGTGCCTTCGTGGAAGTCCCAGATGCGCGCCAGGATCTGCGAGTTGGGGCTGTAGGCGCCCCAGCCGAGAAAGCCGCTCTGCGCCGAGCGCACCGCCACCGTGTCGCCCGACACCAGGGTGTCTTCCACGAGGTCCACCGCGCCCGAGTAGATCCACGGGTGGCGCCGCTGCACGGACTTCTCGCGCTCGGGTTTCAGGATCATCTGCGCCGACCCGCCCAGCGTGCGCGGGCCCTTGGGCACCGGCGGCGCCTTGGGCGGCTTGGGTGCGCGCGGCGCGGCGGGTGCGTCGGCTACGACGTCGTCACGCGGGCGGGGCGGGCGCGAGTCCCGCGAGGCGGGCTTGCCACCCCCGTGGCCTTCCACCGGCCGCGGACCGCGAGGCGGCCGGGCGGAGATGTCGTAGGGAGACACGGGCTTGGCGGGCGCCGCCGAGCGGGACGGCGCACCGCTGCGGGCGGGCTTGCCGGGCCGCGACGGGGCGGAACTGCGCGAAGCGGAGCGCCCCGGCTTGGAGGGAGGCTTGGGAGGAGGCATGAGCAGGCAGGTGCGGAACACGCACGGGTGACACGCGGCAGAGCGCGAAGCCCGGGAGGATACCCCATGGGGCCGGGCGGCCGAGCCTGCAGCGATGCACTCCGGCCCCGGCAGGCCGCAATCTATGCCGCGATATCGAGCAGTACTTCGGGATGGCGATCGACGATCTTCAGCAGGGTTTGCGCCGCGCCAGACGGAACCCGACGCCCTTGTTCCCACTGTTCCAGAGTCCGCTTCGACACGCCGAGAACGGCCGCAAACTGTGCTTGCGACAACCCGGTCTTCGCCCGCACCCGGACAACGTCGGATTCCGGGGCCACGACCGTGCGCTTGCCCTGGCCGCGCTTGATCTCTTCGACTCCGTCGAGGACCTCTTGCCAGACATCCCGCTCCGCCTCGAGCTTTGCGAGTGCCTTCTTCGAGAGCTTCTCCCTGGCAATCATTCTGGAGCCTCCACCAATGAAGCCACACGCCGACTATACGCCAGCGGCGTACGGCTGGAAATCTCATCACCCCTCCCGGTCCAGCGGACTCAGCACCCCTCGCCCGCCCCGGTTGAGCACGTGCGTGTAGATCATGGTCGTCCGGACATCCGCATGGCCCAGCAGCTCTTGCACGGTGCGGATGTCGTAGCCCGACTCGAGCATGTGCGTGGCGAAGGAATGCCGCAGCGTGTGCGGCGTGGCCGGCTTGGCGATGCCCGCCCGGCGCAGGGCATCGCGCATGGCCCGCTGCACCAGTTGAGGGTCCAGGTGGTGGCGGCGCTGCACGTCGCTGCGAGGGTCCACCGAGATCGACTCCGCCGGGAAGACGTACTGCCACGCCCACTGCGTTGAGGCGCCGGGGTACTTGCGGTCCAGCGCGTAGGGCAGGTACACGCTGCCCAGCCCCTGCTGCAGATCGCGCTCGTGCAGGCCGCGCGCAAACACCAGCTGCGCGCGCAGCGCCGGCACCAGGGACCGGGGGAGCACCGTCACGCGGTCCTTGTTGCCCTTGCCGTCGCGGATGAGCAGCTCGCTGCGGGCGAGGTCCAGGTCCTTCACCCGCAGGCGCAGGGCTTCGAGTATGCGCATGCCCGACCCGTACAGCAGCCGCATCACCAGACCGGTGACCCCCGACGACGCGCCGAGCACCTGCCTCACTTCATCCCGGCTGAGCACGACCGGCAGCCGCCGCGTCTGCCTGGCCGTGACCACGTCATCCAGCCAGGGCAGCTGGACATCCAGCACCTGCCCGTAGAGAAACAGCAGCGCGCTCTTGGCCTGGTTCTGCGTGGACGGCGCCACCCGCCCGTGCACCGCCAGATGGGTGAGGAAGGCCTCCACCTCCTTCGGCCCGAGATCCGCCGGATGGCGCACGCCGTGGAAGCGGACGTAGCGACGGACCCAGTCCACATAGGCATGTTCCGTGCGGATGCTGTAGTGTTTCACCCGCAGGCGGTCGCGGAGCAAATCGAGCAGCCGGGGTTGCTGCGGCGCGGCAGGTTCGGGCTCGCGAGCCAGGAGCAGCATGGCGGTCTCCCCAGGGGAGGTGGTTGTGAATACCTGTTTGAATTTACAGTACTCTACCCCGTCCTTCGGCGTCAAGCGACGCGGGATGCCCTACCCATCCATGGACACATATCGTTGGGGAGACGACCGGTGATCACGGAGTTCCTCGCAGCCGTGGCGCGCTTCGCGATTTGGGTAGTCGCGGAACTAGTCCTAGACCGGATCATGTATCCGCTGGGCGCCGCGGTTCTGAAGTTCGTGACATTCGGTCGATACCCCGCGTACCGGACGTCGGAGAACGCACG
>ERZ1066136.1624-NODE-1624-length-10991-cov-7.784108_pt1 | contig 10991 bp, 9 predicted proteins | sample MGYA00382783_ERZ1066136 | MGnify/ENA primary metagenome ERZ1066136 (study PRJEB33369, sample SAMEA5778366) | biofilm metagenome | biome: Industrial cooling water; feature: Water cooling tower basin; material: Biofilm | place: United Arab Emirates | collected... | reverse complement strand
GGACATCGACGCGGTGATGGACGCGCAGCGCGACCTGGTCGACGTGGTGCACACGCTGAAGCAGGTGGTGTGCGTCAAGGGCTGAGCAGCCCATGGCCAGCGTCGAGGGGCACCTTGCGCGAGCGTGGTGCCCCTTCTTCGTTTCCGGGCCGGCTGATAGGGACTCCCATGCAGGGGTTGCGGTCTGTCGGCGCCAGCCCTCGAACTCACGGTCGTGGACATCTTGCGGTCGTTCGGCCTAGTACCGGCTGGCGTATCGACGGGCCGGTTGCACGGGTACTGCTGACATTGCCGGCGACCGGCGGCGGGCGAAGGCCCGGACCCTTCAACCACGTCAAGCCCCGTCAGCACCAAGGCGAACGACTGCCCATACCCGGGGCGACGGGTCACTGCCGACCCCGAGCAGTCATCCACTCTGGAGGTCTGCTGACACTGAAGTTCTGGGTAGTGTCCGCTTTCAGTCGATGGAGGAACAGGAGCTGCCAAGCGAGCTACGGAGCTGACGCCCGCACAAGCAGCCAGTTCCGTGCACAGCGCAGCGTGGAGCCACCCTTTTTCAGCAGACAGCTTTCCCACTGAAAGCTCTGGTCAGGTACGCACCCGTGGCTCCAAGCCACGCGCGCAGTTTCACCCTTACCCGCGCTCAGCCGGCCTTCATCCCGCGCTGAGCTCGTGATCCGCCAGGCGCTCGACCGCGCGAACGAGGGCTGAGTGATCCTGCCCCGCCAGACCCATGGCGGCGCAGGCCTGCATCAGCTGCGCCGTACCGGCCGTGTTCGGCAACGCAACGCCCAGTTCGCGCGCGCCCTGCAGAGCCAGGTTGAGGTCTTTCTGGTGCAGTTGGATGCGGAACCCCGGCGCGAAGTTGCGCTGCACCATGCGCTCGCCGTGCACCTCCAGCACGCGGCTGTTGGCGAAGCCGCCCAGCAGGGCCTGCCGCACCATGGCGGGGTCGGCTCCGGCCTTGCTGGCGAAGACCAGAGCCTCGGCCACGGCGGCGATGTTCAGCGCCACGATGATCTGGTTGGCAACCTTGGTCGTCTGCCCCGCGCCATGGCCGCCGACGCGTGTGATGTTGCGGCCCATCAGTGCGAGCAGCGGGCGCACGCGTTCGAACGCGCTCTCGGTGCCGCCCACCATGATGCTGAGGCTCGCCGCCTTGGCGCCCACCTCGCCGCCGCTCACCGGCGCGTCGACGTGATCGCTGCCCAGGGCCTCGATGCGCTGCGCGAATCCTTTGGTGGCCAGTGGGCTGATGGAGCTCATGTCCACCAGCACACGGCCGGCGCCCAGGCCCTCCGCGACGCCGCCAGGGCCGAAGAGCACGGCCTCAACGTCGGGGGTGTCGGGCAGCATGGTGAAAACCACCTCAGAGCGACGCGCCACCTCGGCCGCGTTGGCGCAGGCCTTGGCGCCGGCCTCGGCCAGCGAAGAGGGCACGCCGCTGCGGGCGTGCACGTGCAGCTGGTGGCCGCCGCGGATGAGGTGGCCGCACATGGGCGCGCCCATGATGCCCAGGCCGATGAAGCCGATGTCCATGTCGAATGCCCTGCGTGGTTCAATCGGCGCGCATCTGCGCCAGGATCTGCTGCGACCCGGCAGCCAGCAGCCGCGCGTCGGAGCTCACGGTCACGAAGCGGAAGCCGCGTGCCACACGCGCCCGCGCCGTGGCCGCGCTGCCGTTGTGGATGCCGGCCACCAGCCCGTGCGCGCGGGCACGCTCCAGGATGTGCTCGATGGCCTGGGCCACCGGCGGCTCGACGTCGTCGAAGCTGGGCTTGCAGCCGAGGGCGAGCGAGAGGTCCGAGGGTCCGACGTACACGGCGTCGAGCCCCTCCACCGAAAGAATGGCGTCGAGGTTGTCCAGCGCCTGCGCGGTTTCGATCATCGCGAAGCGCACGATCGTGCTGTCGGCGTGCTGCGGGTAGTCCGCCCCCGCGTAGAGCAGGGCACGCACGGGGCCGAAGCTGCGCGTGCCGCGCGGCGCGTAGGTCGTGCAGGCCACCAGGCGCGCCGCGTCGTCGCGTGTGTTCACCATGGGGCAGATCACGCCATAGGCGCCGGCGTCCAAGGTCTTCATCAGGATCCCCGGCTCCAGCCAGGGCACGCGCACGATGGGCACGGTGGGCGTCGTGGAGATGGCCTGCAGCAGGCCCACCATGGCGGAGTAGTCGACCACCCCGTGCTGCAGATCGATGGTGAGCGTGTCCCAGCCCTGGTGGGCCATGGTCTCGGCGGCAAAGGCACTCGGGATGGCCAGCCAGCCGTTGACGGCGGCGCGCTCCTCGCGCCAAAGCTGGCGAAGTCGGTTTTCTCGCATGGGGCTTCCTCGGGCAGCGCTCACCGTCTCAGGTCACGGGGGCGGGGTTAAACAGCGTCAGTGCGTTGTGCAGCTTCCAGGTCTCGGCCCAGGTCTTGCGGCCACTGGCGACCTCGAGCATCAGGTGGAAGAGCTGCCGGCCCACGGCCTCGACATCGGCCTCGCCGTCGGCGATCGTGCCGGCGTTGAGGTCCATCAGGTCGTGCCAGCGGCGGGCCAGCTCGGTGCGCGTGGCCACCTTCAGCACCGGCACCGCGGCCAGGCCGTAGGGCGTGCCGCGGCCGGTGGTGAACACGTGCAGGTTCATGCCCGCAGCCATCTGCAGCGTGCCGCAGATGAAGTCGCTGGCCGGCGTGGCGGCGAACACCAGGCCGCGCTGGCCGGGCTGCAGCTTGTCGCCCGGCGACAGCACGTGCCTGATGGGCGAGCGGCCGCTCTTGACGATCGAGCCCATGGCCTTCTCGACGATGTTGGCCAGCCCACCGGCCTTGTTGCCCGGCGTGGTGTTGGCGCTTCGGTCGGCACCCCCGCGCGCCAGGTAGGCGTCGTACCAAGCCAGCTCGCGCACGATGGCCTCGGCCACGGCGGGCGTGGCGGCGCGCGCCGTGAGCTGGTCGACCGCATCGCGCACCTCGGTGTTCTCGCTGAACATCACGGTGGCGCCGGCGCGCACCAGCAGGTCGGCGGCCACGCCCACCGCTGGGTTGGCGGTGACACCCGAGAACGCGTCGCTGCCGCCGCACTGCACGCCCACCACCAGCTCGCTGGCCGGCAGGGTGACGCGGCGGCGCCGGTTCAGGCGCTCGAGATGGGCCTCGGCGGTGGCCAGGATGTGGTCCACCATCGACTGGAAGCCGACATGGCGTTCGTCCTGCAGCCGCACATGGCCCACCGTCGGCCCAGCGCCGCCCATGGCCAGCGGAATGCTGCCCGGTGGCAGCAGGCGCTCGGGCTGCAGCTTCTCGCAGCCCAGGCTCACGAGCATGAGCTCGCCGCCGAAGTTGGGGTTCAGCGCCAGATGGCGCAAGGTGCGGATGGGGATCGGCGCGTCCGGCGCGTCGATGGCCACGCCGCAGCCGTAACCGTGCTCCAGCGCCACCACGCCGTCGACGAACGGGTAGCGTGGCAGGAGCTCCTGGCGGATGCGCTGCACCGCATGCTCGACCACGCCGGCCACGCACTGCACGGTGGTGCTGATGGCCAGGAGGTTGCGCGTGCCCACCGAGCCATCGGGGTTCCGGTAGCCCTCGAACGTGTGGCCTGGCAGTGGCGGCAACGGCGCGGGCTCTGCGGCGGCCCGGGTGGCCATCGGAAGCCCTTGCAGGCTCTGCGCCGCCGGCATCTGCAGCAGCCGCTCGTGCACCCAGGCCCCAGCGCGGATGGGCGCCGCGGCACGGCCGATCACGACGTCGTAGCGCCGCACTTCGCCGCCGGCGGGGATGTCGGCCAGCGCCAGCTTGTGGCCCTGGGGAACGCGGTCCAGCAGCGTGGGGCCGCCGTCGGGCAACGCCGTGCCCGCGGGCAGGCCACCTTCGTTGGCCACGATGGCCACGTTGTCGCGGGCGTGCACCTTCACGAGGATGGGGCGGGTCATGGCGGCGGACCAGCGGTCGTGGCTCGGTGCACTGTTCAGCGGACCAGGCAGGGCCGCTTGGGGTCGAAGCGCCAGCCCGGGACCAGGTACTGCATCGCGATGGCATCGTCGCGCGCGCCCAGGCCATGCTGCCGGTAGAGCTGATGGGCCTTCTCGACCTCGACCATGTCGAGCTCGACGCCCAGGCCCGGCCGCTGCGGCACCTGCAGCAGGCCTGCCTCGATGCGCAGCGGCTCGCGCGTGAGGCGTTGTCCGTCCTGCCAGATCCAGTGCGTGTCGATGGCCGTCACACGGCCGGGCGCGGCGGCAGCCACGTGCGTGAACATGGCCAGCGAGACGTCGAAGTGGTTGTTGGAGTGCGAGCCCCAGGTCAGGCCCCAGTCGCGGCAGGTCTGGGCTACGCGCACGCTGCCGGCCATGCCCCAGAAGTGCGGGTCGGCCAGCGGGATGTCCACGCTCTGCAGGGCCAGTGCGTGCACGAGTTGCCGCCAGTCGGTGGCCACCATGTTGGTGGCCGTGGGCAGCCCGGTGGCGCGGCGGAATTCGGCCATCACTTCGCGGCCGCTGTAGCCGTCTTCCGCGCCGCAGGGGTCTTCGGCGTAGGCCACCACGCCGCGCAGGCGCTGGCCCAGGCGGATGGCGTCCCTGAGCCACCAGCCACCGTTGGGGTCCAGAGTCACGCGGGCCTGCGGGAAGCGTTCGTGCAGTGCGGTCACGGCATCGACCTCGGCGTCGCCGGCCAGCACGCCGCCCTTGAGCTTGAAGTCGTTGAACCCGTAGCGCTGGTGCGCGGCCTCGGCCAGGCGAACCACGGCCTCGGGCGTGAGGGCCGGCTCGTGGCGCAGGCGCAGCCAGTCGTCGGGCGCGTCGGGCTCACTGGCGTAGGGCAGGTCGGTCTTCGTGCGGTCACCCACGAAGAAGAGGTAACCCAGCACCTCCACCGCCGTGCGCTGCTGGCCCTCGCCCAGCAGCGCAGCCACGGGCACACCCAGGTGCTGCCCGAGCAGGTCGAGCAGCGCGGACTCGATGGCCGTGACGGCGTGGATGGTGGTGCGCAGGTCGAAGGTCTGCAGGCCGCGGCCGCCGCTGTCGCGGTCGGCGAAGCGCTGGTGGAGCCGCTGCAGCAGCGCCTGCACCTGGCCGATGGATTCGCCCACCACCAGCGCCGCGGCGTCCTCCAGCGTCTGGCGGATCCTTTCGCCGCCCGGCACCTCGCCCACGCCAGTGCGGCCGGCGCTGTCGGTGAGGATGACCAGGTTGCGCGTGAAGAACGGGGCATGCGCGCCCGACAGGTTCAGCAGCATGCCGTCGCGCCCCGCCACGGGCACGGCCCGCAGCGAGAGCACGCGCGGTGTCGCGGTTTCGGTGCGCAGGCCCATGGCTCAGTCGGCCTTGATGTTGCGGCTGCTGATCAGGCGCTGCCAGCGTGCGAACTCCGTGGCCTGGAACGCCGCGAACTGCTCGGGCGTGTTGGTCACGATCTCGAAACCCAGGTCGAGCAGCCGCGTGCGGATGGCGGGGTCGGCCACGGCGGCGACGATCGCGCTGCGGATGCGCGCCTTGACGTCGGCCGGCAGCCCGCGCGGGCCGGCCACGGCCTGCCAGGACTGCACGTTGGCGTCCTTGATGCCACTCTCCTCCAGCGTGGGCACGTCGGGCAGCAGCGGCGAGCGGCGGGCGCTCGTGATGGCCAGCGCGCGCAGCTTGCCGGCCTTGAGCTGCGGCATGGCGGTGTTGATGTTCATGAACGAACTGTCGACCTGTGCGCCCAGCAGGTCCTGCATGACGGGGCCACCGCCCTTGTAGGGCACGTGCACGCCGCTGGTCGCGGTCTGCTGCCAGAAGAGCTCCGCCGTGAGGTGGTCGCTGCTGCCGTTGCCCGAGGAGGCGAACGTCATCTTGCCCGGGTTGGCCTTGAGGTGGGCCATGACGTCGGCCAGGTTCTTGTGCGGGCTGCCGGCCGGCACCACCAGCACGTTGGGCGCCTGGACGACGACGGTGATGGGGTCGAGGTCCTTCAGCGCGTCGTAGCTGGTCTTGATGAGGTGCGGCGCGATGACGAAAGGCCCCAGCGATGCCACCAGCAGCGTGTGGCCGTCGGCCGCCGCGCGCGCCACGCCGCCGGCGCCGATCGTGCCGGTGGCGCCGGCCTTGTTCTCGACCACCCAGGTGCCGCCGAGCTGCTCCTGCAGCTTGGGCTGCAGCGTGCGCGCGATGAGGTCGGTGGAGCCCCCGGGCGGGAAGGGCACGACCAGGCTCACCGGCTTGTCGGGCCAGGCCAGGGCCGGCAGCGACAGCGTGAGGGCGGCGGCAAGGGCGAACAGACGGCGGGTCATGGGGTTTGTCTCCGGTTCGGTGGGTGGCTGGCTTCTTGTTGTCAGTCATCATACAAGTTGAGGCGAACGGAACCATCGGGTGAACCCTGGTGGGCCTTCAGGATGTCGCCGCTGCCGCCGCGCGGCGACGGCGCTCGCGGCTGTTGGCCAGGTGGGTGCGCATGGCGGCGCGAGCGCCCTCGGCGTCGGCGGCCTCGATGGCGTCAAGGATGCTCCCGTGCTCGACGTTCACGCGCCGCAGGTAGAGCTTGTGCTCCTCGCTGCGAGCCTGGTTGGCAGCAAGGCGTGCGCGCGGGATGGCGCCGGTGCCCAGCGCGCCCACGATTTCGACGAAGCGCGGGTTCCCGGTGGCACGCGCCACCTCCAGGTGGAACTGGAAGTCGGGGCCGACGGCGTCGCGCCCCTCGTCCACCGCCGCCTCGAAGGCGTCGAGCGCGGCGCGCATGCGCGCGACGTGGGCCGGCGTGCGGCGCTGCGCGGCCAGGGCCGCAGCCTCGGTTTCCACGGCGATGCGCAGCTCAAGCACGGCGATCACGTCCTGCAGCGTGCCCAGTTGATCCGCCGACACCCGAAAGGTGGCGGCGTCACCCAGGCCGATGACGAAGGTGCCGATTCCGTGGCGTGTCTCCACCAGGCCCGAGGCCTGGAGCTTGGAGATGGCTTCGCGCACCACCGTGCGGCTGACGCCGAACTCCTCGACGATGGCGCTCTCGCTGGGCAAGCGCTCGCCGGCGGCGTAGTGGTTCTCGCGGATGCGCGCGCCCAGCGTGTCCACCAGCTCGAGCGCCAGGTTACGGGCGCGTCGGCGCGGCGCAGCGGGCTCGTGGTTGGGGTTTGGGTTGGAGGTCGACAGGGGCATCGGCAATGTCGAGACTGAGGATTCCCCAGCTTATCAGACATCAGATGACTTAAGCCCGTTGCCAACTCCTGACAACTAGCCTGGGTCAAGTGGCTGCGCGCAACGCCTCTTCGCGGTCTATCCAGCCCAGCCCGCTTTGAGCCGCCGGCGATGATCAGCACAAGCGACCGCTGAGCCGCATCTCCGTCGTGCGGTTCATTCATGGCCAGGAGAGGCGCCAGCGAGCGGGTGGCCGATGCCACCGTCTCCGTAGCTGCGCAGCACCTGCGCTATTGTGATGTGGTACCCGCGGATCCAACGGCCTTGCCGTTCCTTGGCGGCCCGGTGCAGTGGGTGATCGACGAGTTGTTGCAGGGATGCCAGCGTTTCCCAGTAGTAGACCGTCGAGGTCAGGCCATTCGCCGGGTTCTCCCAAGCCTCTTCGCCAAGGTAGCCAGGGATGGACTTCGCGATCTCGGCGATCGCTTGGTCGCGGCGGTGAAACTCGTCGTCGTAGTCGCCCTTGGCGAACGTGAACGTGGCAGAAAACATCGTCGACGACTTCCGGAACTCTGAGGTAGGTGGAAGCATGCCGCTCGCCAAAAGCGCGGGCAAGCCAAATTGACTGTGGCGCCGTTAGCGCGGCTTAAGCCAGGCGATTTGGGCGGCTGCTGGCCTCGAGGGCGGCGTGGCGCGTCATTACCAAGCTGAGGTCGGACCCCAAGGAGCGCTCTGCGAGCACACGTTGTGTCTGACGCGCGTTCAACTCGTAAGCCGAACCCCATCTGGGATTGGCCCAATGCAGCCTTTCTGGTCCGTTGCAGGAAGCCTGTCGATCGTGCGCGCGACAACAGTCTGTTCAGGCGCGCAACGAGGCTATCAGGCTTTCGCCAAGGGCAACCTGCGCTGAGCACACAGGCCCCACCGCGCAACGTTCAGTACCCTTGCCATGCAGGCCGGCACCCCGGCACCCCGGCACCCAAGTCTCGCCCCTTGTTCTGGAAGAACTTCGTTCTTACCTTCGGCGTCGTCTACCCGACGCAGCAGGGCTTGGCGAAAGGGCTGGTGCCGGCCTTACACCTATGGGTCGAAGGCGTGCCGGCATGGGCTCGCGATGCCCTCACTGTGGCACCAATGTGCCTGGTGCTCATGGTGGCGTTGCCAGCGGTCTGTAGCGCCGGCAGCGACTGGCTGACCCGATGAGGAGCCCATGTCGAATCTGAGAAACATCCTTCACCAAGAACCCGGTCAGGCCATGGGTCCCATCGTTCGGCTGATCGATCCGCAAGGACTGGGCGAGTTGCTCAAGCCCTTCGTCTTCCTGGACTTCTTCGATGCCGAGATCGAACCGGGGTTCGGCTTCGGGATGCATCCGCACTCCGGCATCGCCGCGCTGACCTGGCAACCGCACACCGATGTGGCCTACCAGGACACGGCGGGGCAGAACGGTGTTCTGAAGGCTGGAGGGCTGGAATGGATGAACGCCGGCGGTGGCGCTTGGCACCAAGGGCACCTGATGGGACGCGGCCGAGCCGCTGGCTTCCAGTTGTGGGTGGCCATGCCGCCGGTCGTCGAGGATGGGCAGGCCTTCGGGCTGTACGTGCCGCCCGAGCAAGTGCCCACGCTGGCCATTCCCGGAGGCGAACTGCTGCTGTTGCTGGGTGAGTTGCAGACCGAAGGCCCCCACGGCGCCAGCCCCATCGAATCGCACCAGCAAATGAACTGCGTTGTGGTGAGTCTGGAAGCCGGCGCCTCCTGGCGTTACAGCCCACCGGCAGGTCACGACGTCGCCTGGGCCTTCGTCTTCGTCGGCGACGCAAGGGTCCAGGGGCAGACGGTAGTGCGTCAGCTGCTCGTGATGGATGCCCGGGGCGACATCGACATCGCCGCCGCCGGCCAGCCAGCGCGCGTCTTGGTTGGTACGGCCGTCAAGCACGCGCACCCACTGGTTGTGGGATCCAGCTCCGTGCACACGCAGCGCTCATCGTTACAGGCTGGGCATCAACGCATCCGAGCTATCGGCAATCAACTCCGCGAGAGGCAACGGATCGGCTGAATCACCAGCGCACGCAGCGGCAGCCGTCTTCATGACTCGCCACACCTGGGCACCCGGCAGTACGCCCGCATCCTCGGACATTGGGTCGACGAACTCGGCCTGGACCGCGCCGAGTACGGTACGCACTCGATGCGCAGGACGAAGGCGACGCTGATCTACCGTCGGACCAAGAACCTGCGCGCGGTTCAGCTGCTCCTAGGACACTCCAAGCTGGAGTCCACGGTGAGATACCTCGGGATCGAGGTTGACGACGCCCTCGAGATCTCTGAGCAGACCGAGATCTGATCGCCTGCTATGGGAAGCCGCCCCAGCTGATGACCGGGGCGGCGATACGCGAACGTCCGCTGTCAGGCACGGAGCTGGACTCACACTCCCGGCCAGTTCCTGTCGTTCGTGACGGTCAGCCTTCGGGATTCGCAGAGTGATATCGAAGTCATCGGCATGTACCGCTGATGCGTTGGGCGCCAGCTGACGAGTGCGTCGAGGTTCTCACCAGGAGCGTTCAAGGATGAGACCGATGATGGGAAGCGCTTCACCGTCATCTGCGACGTTGACGCCGCGCCGAGGATCGAACTCCCGCGAACCGCCGCTCGGCCCGCCATAGGCGTTGATCACGTCCAAGAACCCGACCAGGTCCACCGGGCCGAGATTGCGGCGGTAGTCGACGCGGACATTGAGCGCATGAAGGTTGTCGAGCCGAAGCGCATTGCGCCGCGTCAGCTCCTTCGAGTATCGAAGCGGCTGACCCGGCCCCAGCACGTCGCTGTTGATGGTGAAGTCGTCCGTAGGCCGCCCGCTCGCCCATTTCCAGCGCGCACCTACCTTCCAGCGCTCGTTGAACTGCCAACTGCCGCCGATCGAGAAGAAGTGCTTGCGGTTGAAGTCGGCGTCGTAGCCGCCGAGTCCATCCTTGTCGTTGAGGCGCGCCTTGTTGAACGCGTACACGACACTCCCGGACCAGCCACCCGCGTAGCGCCGCGACAGAACGACATCCAGACCCAGGTTGGTGCCCGAGCCGTCGTTGGTGACGCGGCCACTCGTGCGCTCCTGGTCGACGACCAGACGCTCCAACCGCTGGTAGTAGGGCTCGACGAGCAGCGACCAGTTCCTGCCGAAGAACTGCTCCAGGCCGACACTCAGGTGCGTGACGCGCTCGCTCTTGATGCCGAAGTTCTGCGGGTTGGCGGCGCGGACGAGGAAACGGGGCGACTGGTAGAACACGCCTGCCGCTGCCGACAGCCGCGTACCCGACTCCAGGAGCCAATTCGCTGCCAGCCGGGGGGACACCAGAGATTCGTCCGAGAAGCCATCGCGGTCGTAGCGAAGCCCTGCTCTCAGGTTCCAGGCCTCGAACTTGAAGACCTGCTCGCCGTAGACGGCGGCGCTGGTCTTCCTGGCGTCGTAGACCGAGTTGACGTGGTCCGGCGTCAGCGTGATGTAGCTCTGGCCGGCCGGGCGCGGGTCGGTCGCTCGATAGACAAACCGGTCCCAATCCTCCCGCAGGAGCGTCGAGTACGCGACATCCGTCTGCCAGACGCGCAGCCCGGCCGAACCCTGCCCGAGTCGATTGGCGAACACATAGTCGCTTTGCCAGCCAGCTTCGGTTTCGTTCTCGATAAAGGTCAACAGGCGTTCGCGCACCGGCACATCCGGTGTCGGGGTGCCCTTTGGCACGAGGTCCGGGTAGGCCTCACCTTCCGCTGAGGTCTTCTTGTTCGCGCGGCGGTAGACCTGATGGGTCCATCGGCTTTCTGCGTCGGCGCGGCGGCGCCAGGTCAGCCCCACCAGGGACAGGTCCTGCCGGGTTTCGATCACCGACACGTCCTCGACGTTCGGCGCGGCGAGCG
>ERZ1066136.1623-NODE-1623-length-10991-cov-8.491405_pt1 | contig 10991 bp, 11 predicted proteins | sample MGYA00382783_ERZ1066136 | MGnify/ENA primary metagenome ERZ1066136 (study PRJEB33369, sample SAMEA5778366) | biofilm metagenome | biome: Industrial cooling water; feature: Water cooling tower basin; material: Biofilm | place: United Arab Emirates | collected... | reverse complement strand
GTGGTGTAGGCCTCGTGGATGCTCTCGTCGGCATAGGCGGCCGGGTTGACCAGCCTGTTGTTCAGCGTGTCGCTGTTGAACCCCGGAAACGGCGTTGCGGAGGATTGTTGGGCAGTCATTGGGCGCGTCCCCTTGCTTGCACGGCGCCGCGTGCGGCCTCAACATCGGCGGCCGAAACCCTGGCATTGGCGGCGGTCGAGCGCTCGGCTTCCAGCGCCATCGCCTGCCCGAACGGCAGTTCATAGCCATCGTTAATGAGCTGCTTGTAGGCGCGCGAAAACGCCGGCGCGATCGTTGCCATGTCCTGCGCCAGTGCGATGGCGGCGGGCAGCAGCTGGTCGGCCGACACCACGCGGTTGACGAGGCCCCAACGCTCGGCGGTGGCAGCATCGAGGAAGTTGCCGGTGAGCGACAGTTCACGGGCGCGATAGGGCCCGATCAGGCGGGAGAGTTTCTGGGAGAGCCCCCAGCCCGGCATGATGCCCACCCGCGCATGGGTGTCGGCAAAGCGGGCGTTTTCCGAAGCGATCAGCACATCGCAGGCCAGCGCCACCTCGAAGCCGCCGGTGATGGCCACGCCGCCCACGGCGCCGATCACCGGCTTGCCGGTCTGCTCGATGGCCTTCACCGGATTGTCGTCGGGTGTTTCCGCATTGGCGGCGCCAAGGCCCTGCGCGCCCAGCTCCTTCAGGTCCAGCCCGGCGGTAAAGGCGCGGGTGCCGGCCCCGGTCAGCACGATGGCGCGCACGCTGTCATCGGCCTCCAGCGCGCGGAAGGCCGCCGCCAGCCCGCTGCGCACGGCGGCAGACAGCGCGTTCATCGCCTGTGGCCGGTTGATGGTGACGATCGCCACCGGGCCCTCCCGGCTGATCAGCACGACTTCCTCGCTCATCGGCACCTCCCGTCCTGACGCAATCTAGCGGTTCCCGGTCTGGCCGGGGACTGGGATTGGCAACAGGTTATCGCGGGCGCCGCAGGATCACGTAGAAGGCGCCGGCGCCGCCGTGGCGGGGATGGGCGCTGCGCACGCTGGCCACCGCCGAGCGCATGTCGGGCCGTTCCAGCCAGTGCATCAGTTCGGCGCGGATGCGGGCCGGCCGGTCGGGGCGGCCCTTGCCGGTGATCACCAGCAGCACGCGGGCGCCGTCCCCGGCATGGATCGCCGCCAGCAGCCGGGCATGGGCATCGGCAACGCTGTGGCCGTGCAGATCGATCACCCGATCAGGCGCCAGGCGCCCGCGGCTGATCTGCCGGTCCCACGTGCCATCGAGCGGGGCGCCGAGCGGGTGCGGTGCTGCCGTGCGCGGCGATTTCGTGGCGGCGGGCGGCGGCGTGGGGGCGGCTGGTGGCGGCAATGGTGCAGTGGACGGCGCGGCGGGTGGCGGCGTGCTGGCAGCCGGTGGCGGCGCGCGCTTGCCGGGCAGCGGCTTCACGCTGGCCGCAACGCGCGCCCACAGCGCCCGTTCATGGGCGCTGAGGCGGCGCATCGGGCACGAGCTTCAGGCGCCGGGCGGCGGCCCTGGGGATCAGCAGCACCAGCTGCGCCGGCGACGATTGCGCGCCGGCATCGGCCGCTGCTTCGGCGCCGGGGCCCAGGAACAGATCGATGCGGTTGGCGCCCTTGATGGCGCCGCCGGTATCCTGCGCCACCATCATCTGCACCAGCCTCTGGCCTGAGCGGGTGAGGGTGGTTTCCACCAGCAAAGGCGCGCCCAGGGGCACGAAGGCCGGATCGGCCGCGACCGAGACGCGCGGGGTAACGGGCACGCCCATCGCGCCGATCGGGCCATCGCCCTTCAGTTCCCGGAAGAAGATCTTCGACGGGTTGGCATTGAGGATCGCCGGCGCTTCATCCGGGTGGGCGCGCAGCCATGCGATGATCTCGGCCATGCCGGCACGCCCACGCTCCAGCTTGCCCTGCTGCACCAGCAGCCGGCCGATGGCGACATAGTCGCGGCCGTTCTGGCCGTCATAGCCCACCCGCATCACCCGGCCATCGGGGAGGCGCAGCCGGCCGCTGCCCTGGATTTCGAGGAAGAAGGCCTCAAACGGGTCGGCGGCGAAGGCGAGTTCCAGGCCCTTGCCGGCCAGCGCGGCATCGATCTCGGCGCGGACGGCATAGGGCACCAGCCGGTTGCCCTGCACCCGGCCGCGCACCGTGCGGCCCTTCAGGCTGGCGGCGAAGTCGCCCAGCGGCACGTCGATCAGGTCGGGCGGGCGGCGATACAACGGCACCGCGAAGCCCGGCTGGCGCGTGAGGCTGGCGGCGATCTCCGGCTCATAATAGCCGGTGGCAAAGCCGGCGCCGCCGGCCACCTGCACGGCCACCATCTCGTCGAAGAAGAAGCGCGTCTCCCCGCCGGGCACGACCGTGGCGGCAGCAGCACAGGCGCCGGCCCATTCGCCTGGCAGGGTGAGGCCCGACAGATCCTCGCGGCGGCTGAGGCCGGGGCAGGAGCGGCGGAAGGCCGCCAGTGCCGCTTCCGCGCCCGGCAGCGGCCCCACCGGCGGCAACGGCACGGCTGCGAGGCCGGCATCGGCGGCGCGGGTGGCTACGACAGGCGATGGCGCTGGGGCAGCCGGCGCCGCAGGCTGGGTGCCGGGCGCGGAGGGCGGAGGCAGGGGCGCGGGTCGCTCGGGCTTGCCGGCGCAGGCCGCGAGGAACAGGGCCAGCAGTGCCGGGGCTGTCAGCGACCGGACGGGGCGCATCGGAGCCGAACGATCAGCCGTGACAATCAGCCGTGATCTGGCGGCAGATCGGCGCTGTCATCCTCGTTGTCGGTGGCGATCAGCACCCAGGAGGGATCGGCATTGCCGGCCAGCCGGCTGAACGTCCACAGGTCGCGGCTCTCGGTCTCGCCATCGGCAGTGCTGATGCGCGCGGCGAAGCGCACGGTGATTTCCACCATCTGGCCCACCAGCGCCGCGCCATGGATGGCCATGCTGTCGATCGCCACCAGCCGGTTCGGCAGCGACGCGCCGTCCCGCGCCGTGATGGCGGCGGCCAGATTTTCGGCAATCTCGTCAGACACCAGGCCAGTCAACCCGGAGACATCGCCGGCCCAGAAGGCGTCCAGCACCATCTGGTAGACGCTGCGCGCGCCGGCGAGAAACTTGTCGGGCGCGAAGCCGGCATCGGCATCGGCGATGGCTTCCAGCGGATCGCGCAGCGCCTGATCGGTGCCCGGCGGCAGCAGCAGGGGGCCGCGGGCCGGCCGTTCCGCCACGTTGCGCGGCGGTGCCGTCACTTCGGCGGGCGCGCGAAAACTGTCCCCCACTGGGCGCTGGCTCGGGCTTTCCGGCCCGGTGCGCTTGCCCAGCACGGAGACAAGGCGCAGACCGATGAAGGCGGCCAGCATCGCCAGCAGCACGATCTCGATCCAGGCATTCCCGTCCGCCATCTCGCATCCTCGGCCATCCATGATGATGGCAAACACGTCACATCCTGTTCCCGGCCCGACCGGTGCTCCTGACCGGCCTGGCAGGCGGGAACACGCGGCGCAATGGGGGAATCACCCGGCCACTATGCCGACAACTGATTAACAATCGGCGTTTGTGCGTGCGAATGCAAGGCTGTGCGGCAATTGCGGCCAGCGTGGCGTTTGTTGCGGCCAGCAAAGCCCAGCAGCCGCCAGAGCGCGGGGCCCTCAGGTCGGCCTTGCGCTGGCGGCCAACAAATATGGTGCGGGCGGCGGGACTCGAACCCGCACTTCCTTGGGGAAAGCGGATTTTAAGTCCGCTGCGTCTACCGGTTCCGCCACGCCCGCTCCGGTATCTGGAGCGCACCGCGTGGCGACGGCTGCGCTCCTAATCGTTCAGCTTTTCGCGTAATTCCTTGCCCGGCTTGAAATAGGGCACGCGCTTGGCGCTCACCTTCACGGCGGTGCCGGTGCGCGGGTTGCGGCCGGTGCGGGCTTCGCGGGCGCGGGTGGAAAAGGCGCCAAAGCCGCGCAGTTCGACGCGGCGGCCTTCCGCCAGCGCGTCGCTGATCTCGTCGAACACGGTGGCGACGATCTTTTCGACGTCGCGGATGGTGAGATGCGGATTCTGCTCGGCGATGCTGGCAACCAGTTCCGATCGGATCATGATGGTTCGTCCCGCTCTGCGCCCGGAGGCGCGCCCCCTTCATTTTGCCCGCAATTCTATTGGATTGCGGCAGCGGGTCAAGGCGAGGCCTGCAAAAAACTGCAATGAGAGTGTCATAATCCCGCGTGAAATGCAAAACGCCCCGGCAGCGCGGGCTGCCGGGGCGTCTTAACCGTTCCGAAACGGATCAGTCAGGCTGATCAGTTCTTGCCAGATCAGTTCTTGTCAGCGTCCTCGCGGGCCTTGTTGAAGGCGGCGCCCAGGATGTTGCCCAGCGTGGCGCCCGAATCGGAGGTGCCATATTGCGCCACCGCTTCCTTCTCCTCGCTGATCTGCAGCGCCTTGATGGACAGCATCGGCTTGCGGCCCTTTTCGAAGCCGATCACCATGGCATCGACCTTCTGGCCGGGCTGGAAGCGCTCGGCCTTCTGCTCGTCGCGATCGCGGCTGAGGTCGCCGCGCTTGATGTAGCACACCGGGCCATCTTCGCCGATCTGGACATCGAGGCCGCCATCGCGGGCGCCCATCACGGTGGCCGTCACGATCTCGTTCTTCTTCCAGTCGCCGCCGCTGGTGTTGCGGGCGCCGGCCGTGGCCGGGCCGCCGGCTTCATCCAGCTGCTTGATGCCCAGGCTGATGCGCTCCTTCTCGATATCGACTTCCAGCACGCGGGCCGAGACGCGCTCGCCCTTGTGGTGGCGCGACAGCGCGGCTTCGCCGGTCATGCCCCAGGCGATGTCGCTCATGTGCACCATGCCATCGACATCGCCGTCGAGGCCGATGAACAGGCCGAACTCGGTGGCGTTCTTGACTTCGCCTTCGACGACCGAGCCCACCGGGTGGTTCTCGGCGAACACTTCCCAGGGGTTGCGCTGGGCCTGCTTGAGGCCGAGGCTGATGCGGCGCTTGTCCTCATCAACCTCGAGCACGACCACTTCCACTTCCTGGCTGGTCGAGACGATCTTGCCCGGGTGCACGTTCTTCTTCACCCACGACATTTCCGACACGTGCACCAGGCCTTCGATGCCGGCTTCCAGCTCCACGAAGGCGCCATATTCGGTGATGTTGGTCACGCGGCCCTTGTGGCGGGTGTCCACGGCGTACTTGGCAGCAGCAGTGGTCCAGGGATCGGCTTCCAGCTGCTTCATGCCCAGGCTGATGCGCTGGGTGTCGCGGTTGATGCGCACGATCTGCACGCGCAGCACGTCGCCGATGTTCAGCACTTCCGACGGGTGGTTGACGCGCTTGTAGCTCATGTCGGTGACATGCAGCAGGCCGTCGATGCCGCCCAGATCCACGAAGGCGCCATAATCGGTGATGTTCTTGACGGTGCCATCGACGATCTGGCCTTCGGCGAGGCTGGAGATCAGGCCCGAACGGGCTTCGGCGCGCGATTCTTCAAGGATCGAGCGGCGCGACACCACGATGTTGCCGCGCTTCCTGTCCATCTTCAGGATCTGGAAGGGCTGCGGCAGGTTCATCAGCGGGGTGACATCGCGCACCGGGCGGATATCGACTTGGCTACCCGGAAGGAAGGCAACAGCGCCGCCAAGATCGACAGTGAAGCCGCCCTTCACGCGGCCGAAGATCACGCCTTCAACGCGCTCACCGGCGGCGAACTTGGTTTCCAGCGCATCCCAGCTGGCTTCGCGGCGGGCGCGATCGCGGGACAGCATGGCTTCGCCCTGGGCGTTCTCGACGCGATCGACGAAGACTTCGACTTCGGAACCGACCGCCAGGTCCACCTTGCCGGTGAGATCGGCGAACTCGCGCAGCGGCACGCGGCCTTCGCTCTTCAGGCCGACATCGATGACGGCAAATTCGTTCTCGAGACGGGTGACGACACCGCGGACAACGCGGCCTTCGAAACCCTGATCCTTGCCAAGCGTGGCATCAAGCAGCGCCGCGAAATCATCGCGGGTCGGCTGGGCAGACGTAGCCATATCTCAATCAAAACCTTCAAATGGGGCCGGCGCGGGCAAGGCTGGGCCGAACATCGACCCGATCCCCAGAGCCCTTTCGGACAACCCCTCGGCAAGGCACCATTGCCCGCCGTTCATCGCCGTCGCGGTGGCACCATGCCAGCCGCTCCTTTTTTTTGCCGGAAAAACGCCAAGCACCCGGGCAGGCGAACCTGCCGGGGTGCCGATGACCCGTTACCGGCCGCGCCGTGCCCTCGCCTTTTCCACAAGGTCGATCGCAGCAGCGACGGCCGCGGCTATACTGAGGTTGCTGGTATCAAGCAAGGCAGCATCGCCGGCCTGCACCAAAGGCGCGGCGGAGCGCCCGGAATCGCGGGCATCGCGCGCCGCGATGTCGGCCAGCACATCGGCCAGCGTCTGATCTACCCCTCTGCCTGCCAATTCATTGTATCGCCGCTGTGCCCGCACCTCGGGCGCGGCGGTCACGAACAGCTTGGCGGTGGCATCCGGCGCGATCACCGTGCCGATATCGCGTCCATCGAGCACCGCACCCCCCGGCTGGCGCGCGAAGGTCTGCTGGGTTTCCAGCAGCGCAGCCCGCACCGCCGGATGGCTGGAGACGATCGAGGCATAATCGCTGTTGAGGCTGCTCATCAGATCGGGATCGTCGAGCAGCCTGGCATCGATGGCCCGCGCCGCCGCGGCCGCTGCCTCGGCATCATAGGGATCGTGCCCGGCAAGCCTGACCGCCAGCCCGCAGGCGCGATAGAGCTTGCCGGTGTCCATGTGCGGCAGGCCATAATGGCGGGCGAGGGCTTTCGCGATCGTGCCCTTGCCGCTGGCGGCCGGGCCATCGACGGCGATGACGAGGGGGGCGGGATCGGGCGAGGGATGGCGGATCACCATGCTGGCGTTAGCGGCGGTGCCCCGGCTGGGCAAGCGCAGTGCGGGCCGATCAGAAACTATATTCCATGTGGATCATCGGAATATGGCCCACCACATCGGCCCGGCCCGGCCGCACCGCCTGCACGCGCTTGTAACTCAGGCTGGCGTTGAAATGATCGCTGAAGCGGTGGCCGATGCCGGCCTGGCTGCGCTGCTCGGTGAACCCGGTCTGCCCGGTGAGTCCGGTGGCCTGCAGCACGAAGAAGAACTCGGCGTCGGCACGGAAGAACCAGTTGCGCTCATCGTCGAGGTCGATCCGGACGCCATGCTCCGTGCGCAGGCGCCAGCCGGTTTGCGGCGCGCGGTCGATGAAACGCTGCTCAAGCCGAACCCGGTTGCGGAAGATGCCATGCCGGGCCACCAGCTGCTGCATCAGCCGGGTCTCGTCGCTGCCGCCGTCGTTCACGCGCCGCTCGATGGCGGCCTCGATGGTCAGATGCCGTGACACGTCCTGGCTGCCCCACAGGCGGACGAAATAAGTATCGGGCCGCCCGTCGCGGCTGTTGCGAAATCGCTGGGCGGTTTCCAGCCGCACTTCGGTGTTGCCATCAAGCTGGGCGCGCATGGAGGGGGCAAACCACAGCTCGAAGGCCTCATCACTGGCAGCGGCCGGCGCGGCGCCAAGCAGGGACAGGCACACAAGCAAGGTGGCGCGGACCCTGCCGGCAGCCTTCGCCGGGCCCGGCAACCGCGGCAAATCCCCTCTCGCTCGCGAGCGTGGTGCGCCAAGATGATGAAACGACAGCATGAATCCTTACCCTTCTGGCTTTAGGCAGCGGCGCATTGGCAGAAGGGCGAGGCAGCGTAAAATAGAATTAATAAGACATAACGTTCCAATTTATGGAAGAATCGGGCGCGTGCGGCAGAACGCGGCCTGTTGCCGGCGTTTGCATGCGCTGCACGAATGCGTCATCATCGGACCGGGTCAGACACGTCGCAAGAGGCGAGCCATGGCCCCTGACTGCTCTGAACCCGGCAAGGAACAGTTACGCCCCATCCTGCTGATTGCCGGCACGCGGCCCGAGGCGGTGAAGCTGGCGCCGCTGGCGCTGGCCTTGCGCGCGCGAGGGGCAGAGGCGCAGTTGGTGGCGACGGGGCAGCATCGCGCATTGTTTGGCGAGGCGCTGGCCGGGTTCGGCTTGGTGCCGGATGTTGATCTGGGCGTGATGGCTGGTGCGCCGGAGGCGCAGGTGGCAACATTGGTGCCGCTGCTCGCCGATCTGGTCCGCGCCCGGCAGCCGGCCTGGGTGGTGGTGCAGGGCGATACCAGCTCGACCCTCGCCGGGGCGCTGGCGGCGCGCTATGCCGGCGCGCGGCTGGCCCATGTGGAAGCCGGCCTGCGCACCGGCAGCGATGATCCGCACCCGGAGGAGATGCACAGGAAACTGGTGGCGCAGATGGCACAGCTGCATTTCGCGCCCACGCCGGCGGCCGCTGCGGCGCTGGCGGCGGAAGGGGTGCGCGAAGGCGTTCACATCACCGGCAACACCGGCATCGATGCGCTGCTGTTGATGGCGGGGCGGCTGGAATGCGATGCCGGGCTGACAGCGGCGGCCACGGCGCCCTTTGCGCATGTGCCCGTTGGCCGGCCCTGGCTGCTGGCCACCATCCATCGCCGCGAGAATCGCGCCCGGCTGGCCGGCCTGCTCGGCGCGCTGGCGGAACTGGCGGCAGCGGCCGAGATCCTGCTGCCGGTCCATCCCGCCGTGGCCGGCGAGGTGACGGCGATCCTCGGCGAGGCGCCCGGCGTGCATCTGCTGCCGTCGCTGCCCCATGCCGCGTTCGTGGCGCTGATGCAGCGCTGCGCCCTGGTGCTCACCGATTCGGGCGGCGTGCAGGAAGAGGCGCCGGCGCTGGGCCTGCCCTGCCTGGTGCTGCGGGGCGGCACCGAGCGGCCGGAAGGGCTGGCCAGCGGCAATGCGTGGCTGGTGGGAACCGAGCGTGCCGCCATCGTGGCGGCGGCGCGGGCGGTGCTGGGCGATGCCGTGCTGCGCGCCCGCATGGCGGTGCCGGCCTTGCCTTATGGGACAGGCCGCGCGGCGCGGGCGATCAGCGATGTGCTGTTGCGCCAAGCTGTTCCATCATCGCCACAAAGCCCGGAAAGCTCGTCGCGATCGGCCGCGCATCATCGATGGTCACCGGCGCTCGTGCATTGAGGCCGAGCACGGCAAAGCTCATGGCGATGCGGTGATCGAGGCGGGCTGCGATGGTGGCGCCGCCGGGCACCGGGTCGCCGCCGCGCCCTTCGACGATCAGGCCGTCTTCCAGCTCTTCGCAGGCAACGCCGCAGGCCTGCAGCCCTTCGGCCATCACCGCGATGCGGTCTGATTCCTTCACGCGCAGCTCCTCCAGCCCGCGCATCAGCGTGCGGCCCCTGGCGAAAGCGGCGGCGACGAACAGGATCGGATATTCATCGATCATGCTGGGCGCGCCGTCGGGCGGCACCTCGATGCCGGTCAGCGCGCTGTGGCGCACGCGGATATCGGCCACCGGCTCGCCGCCCACCGTGCGCTCGTTCAGCAGCGCGATATCCCCGCCCATCGCCTGCAGCACATTGATGAGCCCGGCGCGGGTGGGATTGATGCCGACATTGCGGATGGTGACATCGCTGCCAGGCACGATCAGTGCGGCGACCATCGGGAAGGCCGCCGAGGAGGGGTCGCCCGGCACCACGATGGTCTGCGGTTTCAGTTCCGCCTCCCCGCTGATAGTGATGATGCGCCCTTCCGGTGACGGGGTGACGGTGAGGCTGGCGCCAAAGCCGGCCAGCATCCGCTCGCTGTGGTCGCGGGTGGGGATGGGCTCGATCACCACCGTCTCGCCCGGCGTGTTGAGCCCGGCCAGCAGGATGGCCGATTTCACCTGCGCCGAGGCGACGGGCAGCGTGTAGGTGAGCGGGATCGCCGGGCAGGCGCCGGTGAGGGTGAGGGGGAGAGTCTGCCGCCCGCCGGGCCCGGGCGTGGCGGTGATCTGCGCACCCATCAATTGCAGCGGCGTGATCACCCGGCCCATCGGGCGGCTGGACAGGCTGGCATCGCCCACGAAGGTGGCAGTGATCGGGTGCGATGCGACGAGGCCCATCAGGAGGCGCGTGGAGGTGCCGCTGTTGCCCATGTCGAGCGCCGTCATCGGTTGCAGCAGGCCGCCGACGCCGACGCCGTGAATGGTCCAGGCGCCCGGCCCGGTGCGCGCGATGTCGGCGCCCATCGCCCGCATGGCCGCCGCGGTGGCCAGCACGTCCTCGCCTTCCAAGAGGCCGGAGACGCGGGTTTCGCCCACCGCCAGCGCGCCCAGCATCAGCGAACGATGGCTGATCGACTTGTCCCCCGGCACCGTGACATCGCCGGCAAGCGGGCCAGCGACAGACCCAGCGACAGACAGGGACAGCGGTTCGGGAACTCCGGCAGCGTGCGTCATAATCGGGCGCTTTGACAGGGCTTGTTCCCTGTGGCAATGCGCCGGTCTTTCCGGGGCAGGCCCAGCTTGCCCCGGCCGGTTCTATTGCCGGCCAGTCTGAGAGCCGGCTGGCGCTTACGGAGACGATATGGTCAAGGCTGAATGGGGCACCAAGCGTGCCTGCCCGAAGTGCAACACCCGCTTCTATGATCTGGGCAAGGAAGACCCGGTGACCTGCATTTCCTGCGGCTTTGCCTGGGTGCCGGAACCGATCCTGAAGTCCAAGCAGACGACGCCGTTCGAAGCCGCCAAGCCGCAGGCCGTGGAAGGCCAGAATGAAGTGGTGGCCGTGGACGAGGATCTTGATCTCGATGCCGATGTCGAGGCCGGCGAAGCGGATGGCGACGTCGATCTGGGCGGCGACGATGATCTGGGCGTTGTCTCGGAAGGCGACGAGGAAGAAAACTGAGTTTTCGCACCGACGGCGAAAAGGGGCTTGCAAGGCCCCGCGCTTTCGCCTAACCGGCCGCTCCCGGCGCTGCTGGCAACAGCGGTGTCCGCCATAGGGAGTAATCCCTGAAGGGTGCGGGGCCTTAGCTCAGCTGGGAGAGCGCTACAATGGCATTGTAGAGGTCAGCGGTT
>ERZ1066136.1621-NODE-1621-length-10996-cov-8.218627_pt1 | contig 10996 bp, 11 predicted proteins | sample MGYA00382783_ERZ1066136 | MGnify/ENA primary metagenome ERZ1066136 (study PRJEB33369, sample SAMEA5778366) | biofilm metagenome | biome: Industrial cooling water; feature: Water cooling tower basin; material: Biofilm | place: United Arab Emirates | collected... | reverse complement strand
CCTTCCCAGCCGGCGGGCCGCGGGGCGATGTCGAAACCACGCGGGATGACGAGGATGGCTTGCACGTCTGCTCGCCCGGCAATGTCGTCCAGCGCATCCAGACGTCGAACCTGTCCGGCGTCGTCGGCGAACGCAAGCAGTACCGGCCGCTCGCGCCGCCGCCACTCCGACAGACTCGAGAACTCCCCGGACGCGCTGGTGTAGCGAACGTCGATGGCGGGCAACCACGGGTCCCGGGGCCGGACGGTCTCGGTGACGGTCCGGGCCTCGTGCCCCAGGGACAGCGCCGTCAGGAAATTCAGCAGCTGCCAGCGCTCGTCGTCGGACAGGCGGTCGCGGAACCCCGGCATGCCCGAGCGCGGGATGCCCTGGGTGAGCCACCAGTAGAGATCACCGTGGGTATGCCACTGCACGTGCGGCTCGGTCAGGTTGGCCGGACGCACGGGCATTCCCCCGGCCAGGGGTCCGTCGCCGCGCCCCTGCACACCGTGACAGTCCACGCACCATTGCCGGTAGAGCCGAGCCCCTGCCGCGACCGCACCGGCTTCGTAGGGGACGGGCGAGTGGAGATAGGTCGTCGGATACGCGTCCACCGAAAGTGCCGGCACTGCGAGCGCGCTGCCGGCGGACAGCCCCGCGAGGACGATCCCCCGCGCGCGCCACGGTCCGCGCCGGCGGAATCGCCATGCGAGAGCGGCCGTGATCGCGACGATCCCCAGCGCGAACGCGACGGGCAGGCCTGCGGCTCCGCCCTTCTGCAGCCACGCCGCGGTGGGAGCCACGCGAAAGGAAAAGGGCCAGTCGATGACGTCGTGGGCTGCGGGTATCGACGCGGCGACCCAGCCTGCCGCCGATACGATCGCGACGGCGAACACGACCTCCAGGGCGAGCCATGGGCCGGGGCGGGCGCGACCGTTCGAGGCGGACTGGCCCAGCCACAGCCGGAGCTTTCCGGCGCACCAGAGCGCCCCGAAGACTGCCGCAAGCTTGACCAGCAGACCCTGACCGTAGGGTGTGGCCAGAAGGGCGGCACCCGAGGCCACGGTGCGATCGGCGAGCACGACACCCGTGGCGAGCAGCAGCGCCATCCCCGGCAAGGCCCGGGACGAGAATGCACGGAGCGAGGCCCGCCACGCCTCGGGATCGAGATCACCGCGCTGCACGAGGAGTCGTGCGCCCCCCAATGCGGCGAGGGCCGCCAGCCAGAGGCTCGCGAGCGTCACGTGTGCCAGGGAAGCCAGGGCGGATGGTCCGCTCTCGCCAGCCGCGATCACGTGCCCCCGCAATGCAGAGGTGGCAGCGGCGAGCACGGCCAGGATCGACGCGACCCGGGACCCACCGGCCAGACCCAGAGCGCCCAGGGCAAGCACTGCAAGCGCGCCCTGGACGGCGATCACCTGCCCGATCCACGTGGAAAGCGCCGCAGCGACGCACTCGGAGGGGGTGCCATCCGGCACGAGGATGCTTCCGTGACGGATCGCCATGAGCCCCGCTACGCCCGCAGACAGCGCGAGGGCCACTCCGGCGAGTCGTGTCGGAACGTTGTGCGCGGTCCCCCGCACGCGGTTGGGCAGCGCGACCCGGAGCACCAGCAGCCCGGCGGAAACCGCAGGCAGGAGGATGGAGAGCGCTCGCAGCATGGCGGGCCGTATCCGGAATCAGGACGCGAATCCGGCCGACTCAGGTGTGTGGCCGTCGGCAGCCGCCAGGGCGAGTCTCCCCACCACGGCGGCTCAGCGGTGCGATACCTGGAAGACGAGTTCGCCCCGGGTGCGGTGACCGTCCCGGGCCACGATGGACCAGTCGAGCACGCACCGTCCGGTCACTGCCGAAGGCGACTTGGCAGTCAGCGTCCGCCGGTCGGGCGAGGCCGCGACCTTCAGCGATCCGGGCATGGGCTTGCCGTCGCATTGCAGCACAAGCTTCGCGAATGCCGCCTCCACCGGCTCGGAGAACTGAAGGCGGATCGTGGCGGGCGGCACATCGAGCGCGGCCTGGTGCGGGGGATCGCTCGTCACGAGGTAGGCATGGGCCAGGACCACCGTTGGCATCAGGCCGAGCGCCGCGCCGAGCCCCCTGACGACGCCGGCCCTCATTGCCCGGCCGCGCCCGCAATCGAACGCTCGAGCCGCTGGCGCCCCAGGAAGTACGCCCCTGCGCCGAGCACGGCCAGGAGGCCCGCGCCACCGGCCATCCAGATCCAGGACCGATCCTGCCCGACCGAAAACGGAAACACCGCCGTGTGCTGCCGCCTGTCCCCCGCGTAGACGAGCCCGACGTAGTCTCCCCCGTCCTTGAACGTGTGGCGCAGCGTGAGCGTCCCCTTGGGATACACCTGCGGCGGCATCCGGTACTCGACGTCCTGGTAGTCGTCGCTGCTGCCGCGGCGGCGCGCGATGACCACCTCGATGGGGAGATCGCGCAGCGCGTTGTCGACCGCGTCGAGCACGACGATGGTCTCGCCGACGCGGGGAATGTCCTCGCAGAACTCGGACCGCTGGGCGTCAAGCTGATAACCGGCGAAATGCATCTGGTAGGGACCGACCCTGAGCTTGCACTGGTCCTGGTCCATGGAGAGCCCGCCATGGGCCCGCGCGGTCGCGGCGGACAGGCCGGCGACCAGCACCAGCCCGGCAACGAGACTCCGGCTCATAGCCTCGTGAAGGTCGGCAGAATGGGGCCGCCGATCTCCACATGCTGGCGCTCGCCGGCGGACGACACGAAGAACAGGAGTCCGCCGAACTTCGAGTCGACGTCGGTGAGGAAACTCACCAGCCGCTCCAGTTCCCAGAGCACGTCGCTCGCCTCGAGGGTGACCTCCCGCGTGTCTCCCGGCGCGACGGGACTGGCATCCGACAGGCTGAGGCCGCCACGGGCGACCGTCTCCGTCGGCGCGCCCGGGAGCACCGCCTTGTCGGCCCCCGGCGCCTCGCGGTTGATGAAGCGCAGGTTGGCCGTCGTGAACTCGAGGATGTGCAGGGGTTCGGTTCCCGTGTTGGTGATCCTCGCCTTGATCCGCATGGCGCGGCCCGGCACGTCGTACGTGGCGTCGATGACCTTCACCTGCGCGGTCGACGGCTGGTCCGGCAGGGGCTCCACCTTGCTCGTGCCCGCCTGGAGCGGAACGACGTAGGGATAGCTCTTCTTCGCGTACGCGTAGCCGCCCAGGGTGAGACCGATCACGGTGATGCCGAGAGCGATGCCCGCGATCAGGTCCCGCCGGCTCACCAGGAGATCCTCGCGGCCCTTGTTGAGGACGATCCAGCGCGGGATGAGCAGCGGCCGGACGAGCCAGAACGCGAGCCACAGCGCCGCAAGGCCCAGCCAGACGCCATACCACCCGATCGCGCGCGAGACACCGTAGTTCTCGAGGTTGTCGATCGTCTCGCCGGTCATGGTCCGGACCTCGTGCCGGAAGTCCGCCCGGGACCCGCCGATATCGATCCAGACGCCGGGGCCCACGAGCGGTCCCGAGCCCTTCACCGACAGCATGGGGTGGATGTGATGACTGCCCGGGACACGCCCCTTCAGTACGAGCCGGAACGCGTAGTCACGGCCGGGTTGAAGGTCCGCGAAGGACTGGCGCGCCGGCACCTCGTTGACGTAGCTCTCCACGCGGGTGATCACCCGGCCGGGCGAGTAGGCCGACATGTATACGGTGTCCGGCAGCGACACGGCATCCGGCCAGTCCTGCATGAGCCGGAACCGTCCCGTGATCGTGAACTCCTCGTTGACGGCGATCTTTGCGCGGTCGAACTGCACGTCGTAGAACTGGACCGTCCGGGTGCGCAGATAGGGCTCCTGGGCACGCTCGCCATGGGCACGGGCATCGTGCATCCCGGGGAGCGAGACCAACGCGGCAAGGACGAGGAGCGCGGCACGGTGAAGCCACGAGCGAATCGGGTGCGTCATCGGAGTCATCCTTGGGCTTGCGAGGACCGCTCGGACTTGATGCCCATCAGCGCCATCACCTTCCGGTTGTTCGGAAGGAAGGTGGTCCGCGACATGAGCATGCCCAGCTTCCACCACCCGTAGTGCATGAAGATGCAGATGAAGCCCGAGAACAGCGCCGACACCCAGCTCGCGGAGTCGCCGAAGGTCCGCAGCGTGCCGCGCTCGATGATGCGGATGTACTCGGGCGTCGCGGAACGCGGATAGACATACCCGATGAGATCGGCCATCGAGGCCATCATGCCCTGGTGCGCGGCAGGCACGTAGTACGGGGCCAGGATGATGTAGTTGGAGGGATAGAACAGGAACGCGAACGCGAAGCCGCCGAAGATCGCCGTGAACAGCGCATTGCGGAAGATGAGCAGCATGACGTCCATGACCAGCGCGCCCGCGATCATCTGGGCCGGCAGCACGAGATTCAGGGGATAGTCGGTCCACAGCATGAACTGCATGGGTCGGGTGATGGACACCGCCAGCATCAGGCAGACAGCCCCGACGGTTGCCCCGATCGGGAGCCGGAAGTAGCTCCAGAAGACCGCCTGGAGCGCTGCCGGGAACATCACCATCACCACAGGCATGACCAGCGGCCAGTATTGCCGGTCCTTCCAGTCGATGAACATGTCCCAGTCGCCTGCGAGGAGCATCACGTGGAGGTGGATCGCTCCCGTGAACAGCAGCACGACGGCGATCACCACCAGCAAGTCGAACAGGCGGGACGTGCGCGCGGCCGCGGGTGACAGACCGGCCGCCTGCACGACGGGAGAGTAGGAGCCGGAGACGACGTCACCTGCGCTGGCAGGGGCGTCGGAGGATTGGGCAATGCTCATGGGGTGTGCCTCTCGCGTGCGCGCCCGTCCGTGGCGCGCCTGTGGCGCGCCAGGTCCGGGAACCTTGGGGTTGTGTTCGGGCCCTCCCCGCCCGGCACGACTCCGGACGCGGGAGAGCAGTGCAGCTCAGACGCCGGCTTCGCCCTTGAAGACGATCGGCAGCAGCTCCCGCATGCGCGCGATGATCTGCATCAGCACACCCGCCAGCGCCAGGGCGTTCCAGCCGAGCACGACGAAGCCCCAGTGCAGCGGGTGGGAGAAGATCTCCTCGGTCAGCCAGTACGCGTGACCCCATTCGTTGTAGCCGAGATTGGGAAGGATCAGGAAGGGACCGACCACTGCGAAGACGTGCATCAGCGAGATGCCGCGGCAGAACGCGGGGATGCGCGTCATGGCATAGACGAAGCTGCCGACCCCGAAGAGGAGGTAGAGGGGAATGCAGGCGTAGAACAGCACGATGTGGCTCGGCGTGATGGGCGTGTCGCGGAGCACCGTCTGGTGCCAGTTGCCGTCGCCCTCGGCAAAGAAACTGCCGGTCCAGTAGAACGTGAAGGTGTACACCACCAGCCACATCGTGAGGTAGAAGTAGCGGCGAAGCTCCACGGCCGGAGGAACGTTGTCGATGTCACGGTCGCGGGTGGCGATCAGGTAGATCTGCACCGCCGAGGCGATGCCGAAGAGAACCGGGAGCTGGATATAGAAGAGACGCATCCAGACGGCATCGAAGGCCGGGTCGGTGGAGTCGAGGCCGACCGTCATGCCGTGCGCCTGCTGGTACATGCGGTAGCCCACGTAGACCGCCGACAGGATGACCAGCGAAAGCAGGAACATCGTGTAGTTGAGACCGAATCTCTTCGCCGGGGCGGAGGCTTTCGACTGGACGGGCAAGGCGACCTGCGCGTTCTGCATGATGCGTTCTCCTGATTGGACCGACGTAGCGGATGCGAGGCTGCCTTGCGTCTACCGGGAGTACGGACGCGCCGTGTGTCCGATGATCCTTGCGCAGGCGCAGCAGGACGGAAGTCTAGGGGGGCGTTTTTCGACCCGTCAAGCTGCGCTGCAACAGCCTTCCCGGGCACCCATGCCGCGGAACCATGCGGTGGCACGGGGACGAACCGGATTCGACGCTCGCGGACGCGCAGCCGGTGCCCGGCAGCGCCGTGACGCGGTCCCGGCCACGCGACCGGGAACCTCGGGGCTGCCCCGGGGGTCTCGCCTGAACCGCCGTGCACCGGCGCGACGGCCGATCCCCACTCCCGAAAGGAGCTTCACCCGTGCATCCGCTCGCTCCCGCCCTGCCCCTCATCCTGGCCGCCTGTCTCGCAGCCGCCCCCGCCGTCGCAGCCGGCGATCTGACGAAGCAGGACCCCACGCCCGTGACCCTCACGCTCGGCACTGCTGAGGGAGCGCATCGCTTCACGCCCGACACGCTCAACCTCGAGACCGGCACGCTGTACGCGCTGCGGCTTCACAACGCGGGGAAGAATCCCTACTACTTCGGATCGCAGGGGCTGGCCGACGCGGTCTACTCGCGCAAGGTCGTGGTCCTGGGGCCCGACGGAGGCATCCTCGCGGAGGTGTACGGACCGGTACGGCGCATGGAACTCAAGCCGGGCGCCACCGTGGAGTGGTGGTTCCTGCCGGTGCGCACGGGCCGCTTCGACGACGTCATGTCCACGCGCAGCCACACCGAGGCGGGCATGCGCGCAACCTTCGAGGTGCGCTGACCGCCGAGCCCGCGAACGCCTGGAGGCTGTGGGCGGCTCCGTGCACCCAGGCACCCCGCGCTCAGGTCTCGCCGGACAGGCTGCGCAGGTAGGTGACGAGACGCCAGGCGTCTTCCTCCGAAAGCAGGCCTGCATAGGCCGGCATCCCACCCACGCCGTGGAGGATGCGGTACCACACGAGGCCGTCCGGGTAGACCGGCGGCGCGGGCAGGCCCGCAAGGTCGTCGGGCCGTACCGGCAGCGCAGCTGCCGCGGGTCCGTCGCCCCGTGCCTGCGGGCCGTGACAGGCAGCGCAGTGCCGGTCGTAGAGCGCCCGACCCGCCTCGGCAGCGCCGGGCGTCAGGGCCAGAGGATTCGATCGTGTCGCCGCCGCAAGAAGATCGCGATGCGCGAGCGCGCCCGCGGCACCGATGATCACCAGCGCGAGGGCAGACAGTTTCAGCAGGCGTCCGGGTTTCATGGCCGCATGGTAACCGCGGCACGACGGCGCGACAGGCCCCCCATGCGCGGACGGACGGCGTGACTGCCGCGCTACACTCCCCGCGCCATCACTGACAACCCGACACGGGAGGAGGAACCCATCATGGCCAGCCACGCCACCGGAGACGGCGGTATCCCGCCGCGCGACGCCGCACAACGCGGACTCAAACGTGTCATGTCCCTCGGGGGCGCCTACGGGACGCGCAACTACACCGTGAAGGACCTGCGCGATGCCAAGGGCAAGCGCGTGCTGTGCGAGACCCTGCCCTTCACGCCCGAGGAAGCGGCTGCCGCCGAGGCGGCGGGCATCGACACGATGAAGGTGCGCTTCGATCCGAAGAAGCCCGAGACGGCTGCGGAGATCCGCAAGGCTGCACCGAACACCTTCATGTCGTTCTCCGTGCCGCTGGTGGCAGCGGCGACCGAAGGCGAAGCCGTGCGCCTTGCCTACACCGCGATGGAACTGGGCGCCGACGCCATCATGTGCCAGTGGTCGCCGCGATTCATCGCGGCCGCCGCCGAGGCCGGCGTCCCGGTGCAGGGTCACGCGGGGCTCGTGCCGCGCAAGAGCACGTGGACCGGCGGACTGCGCGCCGTGGGCAAGACGCTCGAAGAGGCGCTGTGGGTCTACGAGGAGGTGAAGCGTATCGAGGCGGCCGGCGCCTGGGCCGTCGAAGTGGAGGTGATTCCGGCGCCCCTGCTCGCGGAGATCACGAAGCGCACGACGCTGCTCACGTCATCCATCGGCGCGGGCAGCGGCGGCGACATCCAGTTCCTGTTCGCGGAGGACATCCTGGGAAACAACGCCCCGCCCTATCCGCGTCACTCGAAGCAGTACCGCGACCTCTACGCGATGAAGCAGGCGATGCAGGCGGAGCGCATCGGCGGCTTCAAGGACTTCATCGCCGACGTGCGCTCCGGCGGCTTTCCCGGTCCCGAGCACGTCATCGCGGCGCCGGACGGCCTGATGGAGGCGTTTCTGGACAGGGCGGAGAAGCTGGGCCGCTGAACCGCGCCAGGCCGGGGAACGACGGGCGCGCCAGTGCGGCGCGCCCTCCTGCCCTCAGAAGTTCACGCCGACCTTTGCCGCGATGGTGAAGTGATCGTAGTCGACACCGCCCCGCGAACCGGTCTCGTGGTAGCGGACGTCCGCGCCCAGATACAGCATGCCCATGCGGTAGTTGACGCCCGCGGCTACGCCGATGCCGAGCAGGTTCTTGTCCGCGCGTGCCGTCGCCACGTCGAAAACCGCCAGGCTCGGTCCGATACCCACGGACAGCCCGCCCTCCAGAGGGATCGTGTAGCGCGGCGAAAGCTCGTAGCCGGTCACGTCGACACCCTTCTCGTCCGAGCGGCTCAGGTTCAGGTGGGTGCGCATGCGGCCCTGCGGGTCCTGGAGCAGCAGGCAGTTGAAGTTGAAGTCCAGCCCGTAGGCGGTGACCGCGCCGCCGTCGGTCGGGTCCACGCGGGCCAGCGAGACGGCAAGCGTGGGCTCCATCCTGTAGCCAGGGTCGTGGAGGATCGGCAGCGCCTTCCAGCCGTCGGCGAAGGCAGGAAGCGAGACGAAAGCAAGGGCACCGAGTGCGAGGGCGGGCTTGAACATGCGGGGTGTCTCCTGATGGTTGGGCGTGAGAGCCACTGTAGGCGTCCGCCCGCACCGAATCTGTAACCACCGTCACACACCCCGTGCCGGCGATCGCCCGCATCGACCGGGGGAGGATGGGGTAATCTCCGCCCCCACGCGCGCCGGCGCGCCCGGGCCATCCCGGCCTGCGGACGGCGCGGCACCGGCCGGGTCCGTCCCGGGCCGCGTGCCTACAGATCAATCAGTGGAGGATCCACCCGTGAGCACCAGAAGAGTCGTCCTGTTCGACAACAACCCCGGCCGCAACGCCCAGACCGTCGGGATCGCCCGCGAACTGGGCACCGACATCGAACTGATTCACGAGCCGTCCGTGGGGGTCATCGGCACCAAGGGCGATTCGCAGTGCTACATCGGCGTGCAGCGCAAGGTCGAAGCGATCCACGAGTGCCTGCTCTCCAGCGTCGGTCGTGGCGCGGGGCAGATGGCCGTGCGCCTCGTTCAGCCCGAGTACACGATTGCGACCTCCGACGGCATGCGCAACGGCACCCGCGAGATGCGCTATTCGCTCATCGGCCGCGAAGTCACGCACGACTCGCTGTGCGAGCACCTGAGCGCGAGCGGCCTCGAAGGCACCATCGCGGTGGTCGCCTGCGACAAGCCGCCGGTCGGCACCGTCGCAGCGCTGCTGGAACACGACCGCCCGGGCATCATCATGTCCGACGGGCCGATCCGCCCCGGCATCGATTCCGTCACCCACGAGCCCATCGACATCATCACGGGCTTCCAGGCCGCGGGCAGCCCCGACGAAGCCTTCAAGAAGCGCATCGCCTGCGAAGCGTGCCCCGGCTACGGCAGCTGCGGCGGCATGTTCACCTACAACACCATGCAGACCTTCATCGGCGTGATCGGCCTGGAACCGCTGCACATGGTCTCGCCCCCTTCCGACGATCCGCGCCGCCTGAACGAATTCCCCAGGGAACTCGTGGGCTACCTGAAGGCGATGATGGCGAAGGACCTCTCACCGCGGAAGATCGTGACGCGCGACTCGCTGCGCAACGCGATCATCGTCGCCATGGCCGTGGGCGGTTCCACCAACGTGGTGCTGCACGCGCCCGAGATCGCGCGCGCCGCGGGCTTCGCCAACTACTACCGCGACATCATGTCGCCCGAGGAATTCAACCACCTCTCGCAGAATGTGGTGCCGGTGCTCGTGAACGCGCGACCCTTCGGCAAGTACTCGATGGTGGACATCGACGCCAAGGGCGGCATGCAGGTCATCGTGAAGGAACTGCTCGACGCGGGCATGCTGAACGGCGACACGATGACCTGCACGGGTGAGACTCTCGCGCAGCAGATCGCGCGCCTGAACCCGCCCGCCCCGGACCACGAGGTGATCTTCAGTGTGGCGAAGCCCTACAAGCCTACCGGCGGCCTGCGCCTGCTGGGCGGCAACCTGTCGCCGGACTTCAGCGCGGTCCTCAAGCTGGCCGGCGTGGAAGGCGGCCTGGAGAACAACGTGTTCGTGGGCAAGGCCCGCGTGTTCGACGGCGAGGCCGGCCTGCTCGACACGCTCGCCAAACGGCCCGAGGTCTTCCAGAACCACGACATGGTGATCGTCCGCTACGAAGGCCCCAGCGGCGCGCCCGGCATGCCCGAGATGCTCGACTCCACCTCGCGCATCACCACGCTGTGCCGCGAGAAGGGCATCGTGGTGGGCCTCATGACCGATGCGCGCTTCTCGGGCGGGTCGGTGGGTCTGGTGATCGGTCACGTGGGACCGGAAGCCGCGCTGGGCGGCCCGATCGCCTACGTCGAGGACGGCGACGAGATCCGCGTCGACCTCAACACCAACGAACTCAAGTGCCCCGTGCTCGACGACCCCGTCACGCTGGCGGCCCGCAAGGCCGCGTGGCAGAAGGTCGTGGATGCCAATGGCGGGACCCACCCGAGCGTCGGCGTCGCGGACTCGCGCCTGCTGAACCGCATGCGCCGCTCCGCGGTCACGGCCGTGTTCGGTGCCGGCATGCACCCGGACCGCGTCCTGTGGGTGAAGGAACCCCGCGAGGCCGTGAAGACCGGATTCGTGCCGGCCAACAGGCACAAGCCGGGTTCGGGCAAGGCGTTCTGATCGTCGTGGCCGCATAGGCCATCGCGGACTCCGTCCGGGGCGGCGGGACGCCCGCCTCCTCCGGACGGGCATCCGCCTCCCATCTTCGCCGAGGGCTTCGCGATGTCGACCCTGCGCCGTGTGCTGTTCCGTCTGTCCGTGCTGGTTCTCGGGGCCGCGGCCGGCTGCGGCGGGCCGACCCAGCGCGAAGTGATCCAGCACGGGCCCTTCGAGATCGTCGCGGAGGGCCGGAAGATCTCCGCCGGCGGATTTCCCAACACGAGCGGCAACCTGTCTCTTATACACATCTGACGCTGCC